>Ga0371490_1000089_pt1 | contig 99863 bp, 72 predicted proteins | sample MB2SIPfraction_FD_207959 | JGI IMG/M metagenome (GOLD analysis project Ga0371490, IMG submission 207959) | Lab enriched peat soil microbial communities from McLean, Ithaca, NY, United States - MB28FN SIP fraction | ecosystem: Environmental > Terrestrial > Soil > Wetlands > Peat | place: USA... | reverse complement strand
CTTTCCGGGGCGCGTGTGTCCCGGACGATTTCCTCCGCGCCGGCCGGAAGACTCAGCCTTCCGGCCGGCGCGGAGGGAGAAGATGCGCAACGTGGGCCGGAAAGCCGGAGGCTTTCCGCACAGCAGGCGGCGGAGCCGCGTTGAATCCCTGATGCCTTCGCGAATTTGGACAGCCCTAAGGTAAACTCGCCGCTACAGCATTAAATTGACCCGGTACCGCCGTTTCGAACGCTTAGTCAAACTCCCGCTTCGGCTTGGGCTGATCAGGGCCCACTCGGCCCGCGGCAATTTCCGCCACAAAATAATTCTCACCGCGCACGGGATACCCGGCCACGCGACGGAGCATGGCGATCTGGCCCACGTGCGTGAACGCATCGGCAATCGGCCCCTGAAAAAGCTTTTCCACAGAACAGGCGAGCGGTAGATCGGAAGAGAGCCGCTTGTCAAAGGCTTCCAGCGCGGCAAAGAAGCGCGCCGTTCCCTGCTCCCAGGTGAGTGGCGAGGAATTGTGCCAAGTTTCACTGCCCTCGGCGAGGGATAGCGCCCAGTCGAGCAGGTCCCCGACATGAGCCAGGATTTGAGCGGGTGTGCGAGTGGTCTCGGCGGCGCGAAACTCGGCGAAGTTCGCGGGCGCGGCCCGCAGCACCTTGCCACCGCGATAAGCCAGCGTGGCCACCGTATGCCGCAGCAGAGCGACGTTGTCATCCATCAGGTTGCCCTCCCCGTTCGAGCACTGACCGCGGCTCTGCCGCCTGCGGCGCACCACCGGCGATGAAAATGCCCCGGATGATTCCCCTCCCTAATGCGCAAGGAGCTACTGTCCTGGGCCAGAGACGCATGGGTCAGTTCAGCCCGCGGAGCGGGCGACATCGTGTGGCCCACGGCGAAAGCAGTGGGTACATGAGCGCTCCCCCGCTCCCCCGCTCCCCCGTCCCCTCTCCCGCCCGCGCGGGAGAGGGGTGCCTTGGGCGGGGTGAGGGGCCTTTTCCCAGGGCTGGCGCCCTGGGCCACACGATGTCGCCCCTTTCGGGGCTGGGATCTGTACCGTCGCCTCCTGATTCTAATGCCGGTACTCCACCGTTCCCTAACCCCCTCCTCAGCCGAGGAAGGGAGCCACTTTCATAACAGCAGGCGGCGGAGCCGCACGTTGCCGCCCGGTCCCCGGCCTCAGGCTTTGGTCAAGAAAATCGGCAGGCCCAGCTTGTTCGCGTAGATGGGCCGGTAGCGGTCGGTGTTGTACATGTTTTCGACGTCCACTCGGCGCGGGCCCAGTTTGGGATCCGGGATAGGCACGACGGCATAACATCCGTGGTTGATGGCCGTCATCTTGCCGTGCTCGCCCCTCGCGATGCAATCCAGGGCCATGCTGGCGAAGGTGGAAGCCACCAACTTGTCCGTGAAGTCCGGGCTGCCGCTGCGCAGTTCGTAGGTGAGGTCGCTAACGACAGTCTCCTGGCCGGTGGCCTTCTTGATCTCATCACTCAAGTCCTCGCCCACGTTGGCCTTCTTGCGATGGCCGAAGGCGTCGGCCTCACCGTACTCGCGCATCTGGTAGCCTTCCCACTGAGCGCCTTCGGACAACACGACCAGCGAGTAATTGCTGGGATTGGCCTTCTTGTCCTGCACCAGCAGTTCGATCATATGCGCCAGGTCGAACTTATACTCTGGAATGGCGCAGCGCAGGGAGCTGACATAGGCAGTGTAGAGCGCCGTGTAGCCGGCGTCGCGACCGAAGACGCGGAAGATGCCGATGCGTTCGTGCGATCCCACCGTGGTCCGCTGCCGGTCGATGGCGTCCATGGCGCGCGTGACGGCGGTGGAGAACCCAATGCAGTACTCGGTGTTGCGCACGTCGTTGTCCATAGTCTTGGGAATGGAAACGACTTTCACACCTTCCTTGTCCAATCGCGCCGCGTAGCTGAGGGTGTCATCTCCGCCAATGGCCACCAGGTAGTCGAGGCCCAGCTTGCCGATGTTCTTCAGCACCTGCGCGGTGACGTCAAAGACGACTGTGGTCTCGCCGTTTTTGGTAGACTCCGACTTGGGGAAATCACCGCCAGCGCAGACCGGCGGCAGTTTCTTCATCTTGGCCGGATTGGTGCGCGAAGTGTGCAGGTACGTGCCGCCCGTCCGGTCGATGGTGCGGGTGTTGAGGCGGCTGAGGGGAAGAATGTAACGCGACCGGCTGGCCATGTCGTCCAAATCGACGTGCGTCAGCCCTTCCCATCCTCGGCGAATGCCCACGACCTCAGCACCTATTTCGCTGGCACGATAGACCACCGTCTTGATAACGGCATTCAACCCGGGAACGTCGCCCCCACCCGTGAGGATTCCGATACGCTTTGCAGCCATGAGAACTCCTTTAGAGAAATAGTTTCAGATAGCTCCCGGGTCCGGCATTTCCCGCCCCCCTGGGAGGTTATGAGTTTACACTGCGCCGCAGCGTTTGGGAATGCACCTGAGCAGTCAGCGGGGATTTGATATCACCACCTGGCGGGTTAAATGCAGCCGCGGGCTTCCGAGACACCCTCATTGCTGCCTGGCTTAATTGGGGTGGGCAGACTCGCCCGTCCGGGAACGAATCGGGGTCGGCTGTCGCCACAGTGTCTCCCGTCAGGGCCCGAACCCTTTGGCAACACCGGCTCGCAACACCGGCTTGACCTGGGCACAATGCGGGTCTAAACTTTCCCTTGAGTGCGCCTGTAGCTCAGATGGATAGAGCGGTTGCCTCCGGAGCAACAGGTCGCAGGTTCGAATCCTGCCAGGCGTACCATGACCTCGCCTGCAACAGCTCTTTCACCCGGGCCTCATCCGAGACATCAGTAGGCAGAAAGACCGCTTCCCCTCCCCGGCTATTGATCACCTCTTCGGTTGCGGTTCCCCATTCTGGATCGACTTCCGCGACAGCGACCGAAGCGCCTTCCAGCGCGTAGCGTTGGGCAATCGCCTGCCCGATGCCTGCCGAGAAAGAATTGTGTTCAGCTTGACAGCGCACCCCTTGGCAGCTAATGCGGGACCACCTTCTGCCATCACCCAAGCGCCTTAGGCGGCCCGCTCTCTTGCTCGTCATACCCGAGCAGGCAGGGAGCCTTTGGCTCGCACCGGGTGGTTTCCTAAGCCTTCCTCTTCGATCACCCAGCGTCGTAACCGCAGGATATCGGCAGCGCGCGCCACACCGATGGGCTTCATTAATCCGTTGCCTTCGACCACCACGATGTTTTCCACGTTATGAATGACCATGTCGCGCGAGACTTCGTCCACGGTCTCGCCCGGATGCGCGACAATGTAATCCTGTCGCATGATCTCGCGCACTGGCGGGTTGCTTTCGACACCCTTCAGGAGGTCATGGGCCTCGATGATGCCCACCAGGTTGCCGTCGCCTTCAATGACCGGGATAATGCCTGCCTGCTCCGGCGAGACCTCACGGATGACAGCCTGCACATGGTCATCGCTATTCACCGCCGCGAAATTCTTGCGCATGACCTCCTGGACGCGCGCGCGCAGCAGCACGGGGACGGAATACTCCTGCCGCACGATCAGCCCGCGCTTGACGAGCTTGCCGGTCATGATCGATTCCTCGCTGAACAGCCGCACGAAACCGTCGGACACGACGCAGCAGACTACCAAGGGCAGCAGCGCGTTGGGATTGCGGCTGAGTTCAAAGAGGAAGACGATGGACGTGAAAGGCGCCCGCGCGATGCCTCCAAACATGGCGGCCATGGCCACGAGGGAATAGAGAGCCGGGTCACTCACCAGATGCGGCAAGAAATGATGCCAGACCTGGGCGTACACAGCGCCTACTCCGCCGCCCACGATCAGCGAGGGTGCAAACACGCCGCCCGTCGTGCCGGAACCCAGCGAGACGACCAGAGCAGCAAACTTGGCGGTAGAAATCCCCAGCAGGGCTTGAGTTCCCAGCCTGTCGTTCAGCATGTCGCGAATCGTGTCGTATCCGGTTCCGAAAATCTGGGGGTAGAAGTACCCAATCAAACCCAGCATCAATGCGCCGGTGGCAGGGGCCCAGATGGCCGCAGGCTGGAATGGGAAGCGATTGAAGGCAGCTTCCAGGAAGAATAGCACCCGGATCATGGCGATCCCGATGAGCCCCATCGCAATTCCCATGAGGGCGAACAGCCAGAGTTCCTGCATGGTGACCAGTGAAAAGGCGGGCGTCGGGAACAGCGGCGCCCAGCCTCGGAAGTGCACGGCCACAGCGGTAGCGACGGCGGAAGAAATGGCCACGGGAATGAACGAGCGGGCGCGGAATTCGAAAAGCAAAAGCTCGATCGCCACCAGGATTCCGGCAAAGGGGGCAACGAAGGTTGCGGCCATCCCGGCGGCGGCTCCGGCCGCGAGAAGGACGCGGCGTTGATATGGCGTCAGGCTTGTTACCTGCGCGAGAATAGAGCCGAAGGCAGCGCCTGTTTGAATGATGGGGCCTTCCGCGCCGAACGGGCCGCCGGTGCCGATGGCGAACGCCGTGGCCAAAGGCTTGAGAATGCCCACACGCATGCGAATCCTGCTCTTGCCAATCAGTACGGCTTCCATCGCTTCGGGAATGCCGTGGCCCTTGAGCGTCGGCTCCCAAAAGTAAATCATGATCCCGACCAGTAGGCCGCCGACGGGGGGAATCAGGATGACCCATGCACCCAAGTGGTGATGCAGGGGGGAAGTGATTGCAAACGACCACTTACCATAAAAGAAGAGGTTGGTGAAAAGGTAGATCAGTTCAAGCAGCCCTTGAGCTACCAAGCCGCCGATGAACCCCACGACAATGGCGACGGCGGAGGTCTTGAGGACGGCCGGATCGAGCGCCTTTCCGTACTCCCAGAACCAGCGGGAATCAAAAGATGATTTGGATGTCATGGTTTTGCACCTTTGAAGCATCCGCGAAGTATCGCTGTCATCCCGGCACTGGCCGGCCGGAACACCCTGTGATCCCGGCAAATATGAGAGGTAAGAACTGCTGGGGCGCTTCGCGGCTTTTTCTACGGGCAAAGCGAGTCGACCCGGAATGACAGGCCGAACGAATTTTTCCGCAAGCCTGCGGATTAATTGCCCTGAGCAGCCGGGATGTCGCACGGTTGGCTGGGAGGACTCTTTAGCATCTCGGGTCGAAGCTCCCAGAGTTCTGCGCCGTGAGCGTGCGAAATCCGTTCCAAAATCGCAATGTCTGTCGTTTCATGAAACAGAATTATATCACAATGTGATGTACTTTGCAAAGGGGAACGTATGTGACGGTAGCAGCGCCGCTAAGCGACTATTTCCCTATACCGGAGGGAACACGTGCCCCTGCCACATGTTACGCAGCACGCCAAGCGCGACGGGTGCAGCGCCGGCGAGGATGGAGATCATGTTCCCCGCGATGCGCACCCATTCCAGCTTGTGGCAAGCGCCGCCCATCAGGAATGGCCGCCGGCGCGCGCCACTACCCATTGGCAATGGCGTCCCAGAGTTCCGCAGCGCAGCCCTTGACTTGCGGCCTCGCCGCTGTTAATACCAATGTTGAATTCCGGCCTGCTCAACTCGAAGTATTCCGGAACCTGTCTCTTCGGGATGATCAAAGTAATGATCGTCCTTTCAGACAGAGCGATTATTCTTTTAAGCTTGCTAAGGGACGTGTTGCCAATTCTCGTATCCGTCGGGTCCGAGTGCCAAGTCTTGGGGTTGGCGGCTCGACTGACTGCCACGTACGTTTGTGCGAACGACCGATCTTGAATTTTGCCACACTTCCTTTTTCATTAGACCAAGGAGGAAATTATGGTTCAGATAAGGTTCAGTCCCGATGTCCACGGCCGAGCTGGCGATGCCATAGTCAAGAGATGTGTCTTGATGCTTTCCCTGCTGATTGTTGCAATCCCCATCTCAACCCTCAACGCGCAGTCCCCCATCGGACCTTTTCTGGGGCGGTGGGATCTCACCTTGAAAACACCGACACAAGAACTCCCTTCCTGGATCGAGATTTCCGAGCAGCAGGGCCAACCAAGAATCCTCATGGTAGGGATCTCGGACCACGCCACGCCTCTGCCGAAGGTCGAACTGAAAGAAGGGGAAATCCAATTCCTCTCGCCGAAAGGGGCGGAAGGATTTGGTGAGGACGTGACGTTTAAGGGGAAGCTGGTGGATGGCCAGCTTGTGGGCACTACCACCAGTCCCAGCGGAACTTCCTGGAAGTGGATTGGCCGCAGAGCCCCCGCCCTGAAGCGGCAAGGTACCCCGGAATGGGGCAAGCCGATCACTTTATTCGATGGCAAGGATTTCAACGGCTGGAGGTTTTCTGATCGCAAGCGACCGGCCAATTGGAAGGTCGAAAACGGCATGCTCGTCAGCTATGGAAAGGGGCCTGACATCATCACCACTTCCAAGTTTGGGGATTTCAAACTGCATGTTGAGTTTAACTGTGGTCCCCAATCCAATAGCGGCGTGTATCTGCGGGGCCGTTACGAGGTGCAGATCGAAACGGACTCCGTGCAGGAGCCACCCAGTCATCACACGGGCGGGGTGTACGGGTTCCTTGCGCCTACGCCGGAGCTGCCGCGCAAGCCGGGAGAATGGCGGACCTTTGATATCACTCTTCTCGGACGGATCGTTACGGTTGTGCAGGACGGCCAAACCATCATCGATCACAAGGAAATCCCCGGAATCACCGGAGGCGCTCTCGACAGCCACGAAGAGTTGCCTGGGCCTATCTACCTTCAGGGTAGCGAGCAGGGACGCGTGGCTTTCCGTAACATTGTTATTGCGCCCGCGGCAGAAATGATTCACTGACGATTTGGGCTTGATTGGACGCACACGACCGACTTCGAACTTTGCGCGCTTCCGATTCGTGAATGGAGCTGCTCGCGAGGCTGCCGATGCCTGTGATTTTCAAGCAAAAGTGGTTTTGGTATTCGATTCTTTGCGTGCTCTGTTGGGGAGGTTGGGCGCTACTTTCCAAACTTGGCTCGACGGAAATTTCCGCGGAGACCATGCAGTTCCTCTTCACCCTGGGAACTTTACCCGTCGTGCTCGTGCTGCTGGCGAAGAAGCGGTTCCATTGTACTGAAAGCCGCAAAGGGATTTCCCTCGCACTCCTGAATGGTGTGTTATCCGGTGTGGGCGGGCTGGCCCTGTTCGCTGCATACCGCACGGGCGGGAATACGTCCGTGATCACAACCGTTACGGCCCTCTATCCCATGATCACCGTGGGGCTCGCGGTTCTCTTCTTGCGCGAGCGTCTGAACAGGGTGCAGTTCATCGGACTCGGCTGTGCGGCAGTCGCCATTGCCATCCTCTCTTCTTAAGATGGGGGTTGAATGATGCACGTTCCGCCCTGGATCTGGTTTGCGGTGATCGTCCTTGTCTCGTGGGGAATTGTGGGGATACTCCAAAAGCTCTCCACGAATTACCTTTCGGTGGAATCAGCTTTAATCTGGCTGGTCGTCGGGTTCCTTCTTATGGAGCCTTTCCTTTATCCCGGCAGGAAACTGTTTAGCTACTCCGCGCGAAGCCTGGCTTGGGCATTAGGCTGCGGGCTTTTGAACGCTCTGGGAGCGTGGGCATTGCTGGCGGCAATGAAAAGCGGCGGGAAGGCTTCGATTGTTGCCCCGTTAACGGCGCTTTACCCTTTGATCGTCGTCCTAGCGGCTCCGCTGGTTCTCCACGAGTCGATTACACGCCTCCAGGGCGTGGGGGTGTTTTTTGCGCTCGCGGCGGTCGCGCTCCTGTCCACTTGACGCCACTGGCGAAGGGAAAGAGCGCCAGCGCAGTTGCCAGGAACAGGGCCGCCAAATAGTAACTTCAATGTGCAAGTCCTTTTGAACTCAATGAAAAACTAGAGAGGGTTGGTTGCGGGGGCTGGATTTGAACCAGCGACCTTTGGGTTATGAGCCCAACGAGCTACCAGACTGCTCCACCCCGCTCTGTCTTTATATCATTGATTCTCAAGAACTGTCAATGGGGCTTGGCGGCGCATCTCCGATGGCTTGCAGAGTAGATTCCCGCTCGCCGTCTTCGCGGCGACAAGCTTCGCGGGAATGACTGCACCCGGGAGTGCCCTTATCTCGCAAATGACACCGTTACACCCGGGCAAGGACGTCTAGTCCTCCAAGGTGGAAAGGTCACCTGTTGCCAATCCCAGTTCCCAGGCTTTCAATACGCGCCGCATGATCTTTCCGCTGCGGGTCTTCGGCAGCTTCTTTCTGAACTCGATCTCGCGCGGCGCAGCGTGGGCAGCCAGTTTTTGCCGCACATACTTCTGGATTTCATCCTTCAGCTCGTCGCTGGGTTCATAACCTTCGCGCAGCGAAATGAAGGCTTTGATGATATGTCCGCGCATCGCATCCGGCTTTCCGATCACACCCGCCTCCGCGACGGCAGGGTGCTCCACCAGGCAGCTTTCCACTTCGAAAGGCCCCACGTTCTCGCCCGCGGTGATGATGAGGTCGTCGATACGTCCCTGGAACCAGAAGTAACCGTCGGGATCCTGATAGGCGCTGTCGCCCGTGACGTACCATCCCGGAATGCGGAAGTAACTCTCGTAGCGCTCGGGCTGCTTCCAGATGGTCCGCATCATCCCGGGCCAGCCAGGTTTCACGACCAGGTTGCCCAGGGTGTTGGGAGGCACTTCCTTTCCCTCATCGTCGACGACCGCAGCGCAAACGCCGGGAATCGGCCGTCCCATCGACCCCGGCCGCACGGTCATAGCCGGATAATTCGAAATCAGGATATGCCCTGTTTCAGTCATCCACCAGTTGTCATGAATCCTTCGCCCGTAGGTTCTCCAACCCCACCAGACCACTTCGGGGTTCAAGGGCTCGCCCACGCTCAGCACGTGCCGCAGGCTGGAGAGGTCGTACTTCTCCGCGACGTCCTCCCCCGTCGCCATCAACATGCGGAACGCGGTGGGCGCGCTGTACCAGATGTTCACCCGGAAGCGCTCGATGGTCTGGTACCAGTCGTCGGCGTTAAACCGCCCGCCCCGGATGAGGTTGGTCATGCCGTTCAGCCAGGGCGAAAAGATGCCGTAAGAGGTTCCGGTTACCCAGCCGGGGTCGGCCGTGCACCAATAGACGTCGTCCTCGCGCATGTCCAGCACCCACCGGCCGGTGACCAGGTGCCCGAGCATGGCCTTCTGCACGTGCAGCACGCCCTTGGGCTTCCCCGTTGAGCCCGACGTGTAATGGATGATCAGCGGGTCATCAAGCGTCAGCCACTCGATTTCAGTTTTCTCTTCCGCCTTGTCCATCAGCGCCTCGTAACTGTATTGCCCTTCCGACAAGTCGCTGGACGAGGCGCCTACCAGAATGATGTGCTTGAGCGCGGGCAACTCGTATTGCGGCACGCGTTCCACAAGCGCCGGCGAGGTCACCAGCGCCACGGCTTCCGCGTTGGCCATGCGATCGCGCACGGCATCTTCCATGAAAGCCTCGAAGAGCGGGCTGGGAATCGCACCAACCTTCAGGATGCCGAGGATGGCAATGTAAAGCTCCGGCCGCCTCCCCAGGTACACGAAAACACGATCACCCTTCCTGACACCCAGCTTCCGCAGGGCGTTGGCAAAACGGTTCGACTGCAACGACAGCTCCTCAAAAGTGAAGCGGGCGGTGTGTTCCTTATCGGTATAGATCAGGGCCAGCTTGTTACGGCGGCCGCGCGTCAGGTGCCGGTCGATGGCTTCGTGCGCCATGTTGACCTTGCCCGTCGTCGACCAATCAAATTCCTTGTGCACATCTTCCCAATGAAAGGCTGAATACAAAGCCTCATAGTCCGAGAGATAGTGCGCTTGCGGTTCATCCACAGGCTTCAGGACATTGGTCAAGTCCACGGTAGCTTTCGTGGCCATATTGGGAACCTCGTCAGGGATTTTCAGTCTGCTCTGGAAGCCGTCCGCCCAATTCGACTAACCTTATTCCCAGTTCCTGGCGTAAGTCAATGCGCGCCCGTACAATCGTAACCTGGCACAACTTTGTCCCAGGTGCGCGAAAGAAACAACGGGAATAATAAACTGATTACAAGTGCAGGATAACTGGCTAAGTCAGCCCTGAGCCATTAGTATAGCCCCGCCTCATATCATGGTCAACGCCCCGGATATGCGCAGCGGATTCCCATCTCGCCGCGCCCGCGAGAAAGCTGTAGGTTGCCCGAGCAAATGACAAGCGCGACTGTTGATAACAAAGGGGAACCGTGGTGCGCAACCAAGAAGCGTGACAATTCTCGCCACAATTATTGGCAATGCCCTATGTTCTTGTCCCGATTGCTGGCAAAAACCTACACATAGACTCCGATGGCCTTAGGTTGCCCGCCGCACCAAGCCACAGAAACTTGATGGGGAAACGCTAGGCGAATACTGAGGAGCTATTTCCTCGGACGCGTTTGTGGACCCCACCCCGGGGGCCACCGCCGACCCCGAGCGGACAACATCCGCCATCTTGGACCCAGAGCACGCTAAACTTAAGTTCTCACTCAATTAGGCCGATTAAAGAAATAGTGGAGGTCCCATGAGGCCAGTTGCATCCCGTGGAGACACGCTGGTGCCTCGAAAGGGCAAAACACCATGGAGAGTACCGCGGGAACAGGCGTCGAAGCCACGCTCGCGCAGGGGACTGGCCTGACGCCTCAACCACGTGCACTGACCGGCCCCCAGCGGCGGTGGTTCGTCCTGCTTTGGCTGCTGCTCGGTTGCCCGCTTTCTTTGGCCCTGAGCGACGGAATCCCCGGGCGCGACTCGAGGCCTCTGCTCCTGACGAAAATCGAGCAGATCCGGGAGCTCACCCGGCAGCAGGCCGCTCTAAGGCCCGAAGTTCGCCTTCACGCCGTGGTGACCTTTTACGACCCCAACAGTGACGGCCTGTTCATCCAAGATGCGACGGCGGGGGTTTGGGTGGACAAGGACCCGGGGCCAACGCCTGATGTGAAGGTAGGAGACTGGGTGGAGGTGCGAGGCGTGGTGCAGTGGCTCGACTTCGCTCCGGATGTCGGCAAGCCCAGTTTTCACGTCCTGGGCCGTGCCCCTTTGCCCATCGCATCCAAGGCCACTTTCAGCCAGCTTACTTCGACCAGCACCAATAGCCGCCGGGTCCAAGTCGAAGGGATTGTACTCGATGTGACAAAGCAAGGGGACGACCAGCTGCGACTGACTCTGGAGGTCGACAGCGGGACGGTGAACATCGTAATACCGCATGTTCCCGGCCCGATTCCCGCCAATCTTGTCGACGCGAAGGTGCGCATGCAAGGCGTGTGCGGGGCGACGTTCAACAAGAAGAATCAATTGATTGGGGTGCGACTAAGTGTCCCCAGCCTTGCGGACGTAAAAGTGATCGAGGAGGGCCCTGGGGACCCCTTTGCGGGCCCGGTCCATGGCGTATCTAGCCTTCTGCGCTACGTTCCCAAGAAGGAGCCCGGCCGCAGCAAGGTGCGAGGTGTCGTCACCCTTTTGCAAGCCGGACGGGGCCTCTTCATTCAAGACGGGAACGATGGGCTTTATGTTGAAAGTAAGCAGAGAACCCGCCTCGAAGTCGGAGATTACGTTGAGGTGGCGGGATTCCCGAGCGTGAGTCAATGGCTTTCACCCATCTTGAAACACGCCGTTTTTCGCAGCCTGGGAAGCCGCGCCCAGGTCTCCCCGCGCCCCATAACCGCCCTGCAAGCGCTCCAAGGAGACCATGACTCCGAACTGGTACGAATCAACGGCCGATTGCTGAACGAAGCGGAGTTTCATGGCGAATGGGTTTTTACTTTGGCAGCAGACTCCGCGATCTTCGAGGTTGATCTGAGGCCCCAAGGTCAGAGTCAAGGCTTACGGCCTCCGGAAATCGGTAGCCTCCTCGAGTTAACCGGCGTCTGCTCCATCCAGGCCAATGAACAAGGCGAGCCCGTCGGCTTCCGGATTATTCTCCGCTCCCCGCGTGACATCTCGATCCTCCGCACTCCGTCCTGGTGGACCGCCACGCGTGCGTTGAGCGTCCTGGGCCTGGCGATCCTGGCCGGTTTGTTGTCTCTGGTATGGGTCTATGTCTTGCGGCGCCGGGTCCTTCAACAAACCGAGATCATTCGGCTCCGCCTGGAGAGCGAAGCCGCCCTGCAACAGCGTTTGCACTATGTCGTCCGCGCCACCAATGATGCGATCTGGGAAGTGGATCTCGCAACCCACCAGATCTGGCGCGGGGAGCAGTTCTTCACGATCTTTGGATACCTACCAGGAGAGGTCGAACCCACCATCGCATGGTGGTCCAGCCAGATCCACGCCGAGGATCGCGAGAGAGTCCTGGCCGGCGTACGGTCGGTCATCGAAGGCGGTGAGAATCTCTGGTCGAGCGAATACCGCCTGCGGCGGGGTGATGGTTCCTATGCCTACGTGTTTGACCGGGGTTATGTTGTGCGCGACCGCGCCGGCCATGCTTTGCGCTTGACCGGCGCCATGATGGACCTCAGCGACCGCAAGCGTAACGAGAAAGAACTGGAAGCGGCGAAAGAGGCCGCCGAAGCCGCCAACCGCGCCAAGAGCGAATTTGTGGCGAACATGAGTCACGAAATTCGCACTCCCATGAATGGCGTCCTGGGGATGACGGATCTCCTGCTGGGAACGGAATTGGACCCCGAACAATGCGAATATGCCGGCATGGTCAAGACCTCCGCCGAGGCGCTGCTCACCATCATCGATGATATCCTGGATTTCTCCAAGATGGAGGCTGGTAAGCTCGAGATGGAATCGATTGATTTCAGGCTGCGGGGCAGCGTTGAGCCGACTTTTAAGACCCTGGCCGCGCGCGCCCACCAGAAAGGTTTGGAGCTGAATTGCATTATTGAGCCTGACGTGCCCGAGGATCTGACCGGTGACCCCGGCCGCTTGCGTCAGGTTCTGATCAACCTGCTCGGCAATTCCCTGAAATTCACCAAGACGGGAGAAGTCAACCTGCGGGTCCAACGGGAGTCGGGGAATGAAGAGTGCATTCGTCTTCACTTCAGCGTGGAGGACACCGGCATTGGCATCCCCGCCGAAAAACAGGCACGCGTGTTCGAGGCCTTCACGCAGGTTGATGGCTCCACCGCCCGCCGCTTTGGCGGTACGGGCTTGGGACTGACCATCTGCCGCCAACTGGTGGAGATGATGGGAGGCCGCATCTGGGTCGAAAGTACGCCCGGCCAAGGGAGCACCTTCCATTTCACCGCCAACTTCGGCATTTCCAAGGCCGCCGGATCTCCACTGCCCGTGGAGAAGGCCCAACTGAAAGGCCTGCGGGCACTGGTGGTGGACGACAATCCGAGGAATCGTTGCATTCTCGAACGTGTGCTCGCTGGCTGGGGCATGAAGCCGACCCCAGTGGAGAATGGCCAGCAAGCTCTGGAATCCCTGGCGCAGGCGGTGGAAGCCCACAAGCCGTTTGCACTGGTCCTGACCGATGCCAATATGCCGGAAATGAACGGGTTCCAACTGGCGGAGGAGATTCGCAAGAAACCGGAACTGTCGGGCGCCGCCGTGATGATGCTGAGCTCCGGTGGGCAGCGCGGCGACGCGGCGCGTTGCCGCCAACTGGGGCTAGCGGGCTACCTCACTAAGCCCGTCGACCAGGCGGAACTGCTGGAAGCTGTGCTGCGGGTGGTGGGCTCGAAGCGCACTGCGGAAAAACCGGCCTTGGTAACACGCCACTCGCTGCGAGAGGAGGGAAGGCCCCTTCATATCCTGCTCGCTGAGGACAACCTTGTGAACCAGAAGCTGGCCTCGTGCGTGCTCGAAAAACAGGGCCACAACGTGGCTATCGCCGCGAATGGGCGGCAAGCGCTGGAGCGGCTTGAGCACGAGAGCTTCGACCTGGTCCTCATGGACGTCCAGATGCCGGAGATGGATGGATTCGAAGCTACAGCTTTGATACGAAAGAGGGAAGAGGCGACGGGAACCCACCTCCCCATCATTGCCATGACCGCCCACGCTATGCACGGTGACAAGGAGCGCTGCCTGGCGGCGGGCATGGACGGCTATCTCTCGAAACCCCTCAACGTCAAGGAACTTCTCGGGGTCGCCCAGGCAGTGCTGGAAAAGCCCGGGATGGATTCCGAGAACGCCGTTCCCGGACCGCGTACGCCATGACGGGGGAGCTCGGCCGCGTGGCGTACATCATTGACGACACGGAAAAGCTTATCAGCATCATCCGCATTGCGCACCGGCGCGAAGTGTACGAACGGTGACTATGGTGTGCGGCCTCCTTCCTTGCTCGCTTTCCAATGCCGACTGCTTGGAAACGTCGCAGCTCAGCTCTTCGCCCAATTTTTGCGCATCGTTTGCGTATCGTATCGCCCGGGTGAGACGGAGACGTACGCCAAGCATGAATTGTAGGGGCGAGCGGCGCTCGCCCTCGGCCGAATACCATATCTAGTGTTTTAATTCTTGACGGGATTCCGGCCGTGTGGAACGATTGGGCCCGGGCAGCAGGAAAACCTAAGTCTGTTCCCTGCTGCGTAATACGCATTAGCGTACCGGCGTGATGGGAATTCGAATGTCCATGCGCACTGCGTGGGACCTTGGTTTGTGGCCTGGCGTGGGCCGCTCTTGCAATTGCCGGATTTTTCGTTCTTATAATGAGCAATACCCCTGCGCTTGACTCCCCAGACCCCGGCAAGGAGGCGGAGTGACTGACGGGGAAGAACCGAACACGTCAAGGCTGACCAGCCAGGAGGTTCGTCCTTCGTCGCCCGCTTCCCTGCCCTGGACGCGTCAGGACGTGGCCTGGCTCGGCGGGCTATGCCTTGCCACCTACTTCTTGTACCTCCCCGTTCTGAGGTTTGATTTTGCCCTTGATGATCGAGCGCTGATTCCGCAGAATCCCCAGTTGCTTTCCTGGCGCTCCGTCCCCACGTTTTTCACCGCCCACTTAGCCGCGCCCTTTCATCCGCATTCTCAGGGAAATTATTACCGGCCTTTTGCCTTGCTGTGGTTAATGGTGAACCGCAAGGCGTGGGGGTTGCATTCCCTCGCCTGGCATCTGTCCACGCTAACGCTCTATGTGCTTGTCACCCTGGCCGTGTACATTCTGGCGCGGCGGATACTTTCGAACTCCTTCGGCGCCGGAGTAGCGGCCACGGTGTTTGCCTTGCACCCCGCCCACGTGGAGAGCACCGCTTGGATCACCGCGTTCCCTGACCCGCTCACTACGTTGCTCGCGGTGTCCGCCTTCCTGTGCTACGGGTATGGGCGGGAAGGCCAGGACGGCCGGCGGCGCATCTGGAGAAGTGCCTCCTGGCTGCTATATGCCGCAGCAATTTTGACGAAAGAATTTGCCATCGTGCTGCCGGCGCTGATCTTTGCCTATGAATGGATCTTCACTTCGGCGCGCCCCGCCACCCCAGGCGCTCGCAGGCTCGCCGCCCGCCTTCGCAGTGCCCTCGAGCCCACGCTCCCCTTCATGGGAGTGACAGCCCTCTACCTTGCCGCCAGGTGGGCCGCGCTGAAAGGGCTAACCCATTCCTTCACGCCGCTCGCCGTGCAGAGCTTGCTGGCAACCTGGCCGGTATTCCTGTGGCGGCATTTAAAGCTGTTGATGTTTCCGGTGGGGTTGGGCCCTTTTTACGACGTGCCTTACGTCACGCATCCGGGTCTCAGGAACTTTGCCTGGCCGCTTGCGGCGCTCACGGCATGCGCGCTTTTGATGGGGTGGCTGGGCCGGAAGGACCCGCGCGGGGCTTTTGCTGCCGTCTGGCTTCTTCTGCCCATTCTCCCCTTGATGAATCTGCGGGCCTTGCCGCAAAGCGATTTCATTCATGACCGCTTCATGTACTTTCCCTCTATCGGATTCTCACTCCTCGTAGCTCTGGTTGTGGAGAGAATAGTGACGGCCCGAGGACGGCCATTCTCCTCACGTGCTTGCAAACTGGGAGTGGTGGCAACGCTGGCCGTCGTGCTGGGGGGAGCGACGGTTTACTACTGCCGCTTCTGGTCTGACGACCTCGCGCTTTACACGCGAGCCGTGCGCATCGCGCCCGCCAATAACCAAGCCACCAACAACCTCGGCGCGGCCTTGGCGGATCGCGGCCGCTACGAAGATGCCATCCCACTCTACGAACGTGTCCTGGCGCGCGATCCAAACTACGCGCTAGCCCAATATAACCTGGGTTACTGCCAATACAGGACCGGAAGGTATGACGAAGCTCGGAAAAATCTTGCGCGCGCCATCATCCTCAGCCCCGGGGAGCCGGAAGCTTTTGTCTATCTGGGCCTTACCGATTTTAGAACCGGCCGCATCGCCGAAGCCGTGGCGAATCTCCGCCAAGCCGTGTTTTTGAGTCCCGACAGTGCCCCTTACCGGTTTAGTCTGGGAATGGTATTGAAATCCCAAGGTGATTTGCGCGCCGCCCGCGACCAGTTTGCAGCCTCTCTGGCCGTGAACCCCGATCTCCACGAAGCCCGGACGCAAATCGAGGAAATCGACCGGCTGCGAACAGTGCCACCTCCTGCAAGCCCTTAGCGCCCTGGGCGCGACCCGCAAACTCTTCGCAGAACTTGTGCGCGCTGGGGTAGCGGAAAGCCATATCAACCAGGCCCGCCTGCCCAGATAGCTTTCCCCGTGGGCAGGGCGGCGCCACCACGGCAAAATAGAAGCGGGCGGCTTTCCCATCTCGCCGTGCCCGCGAGAAAGCGGGGCCGGAAAAGACCGATGTGATGTGGAGAACTCAAACCCGACAGTGAAAGAAAGCCTCTAATTTCACATCAATAAGCCTGCTCTCCTGTACCTTATAAGGTACGCTGCCTTTTAAGGCCTTCCAGTGTTGCGTTAATTCGGCAGTTGGAGGTACTGTTGAGCCATGGAGCGAGCGATACCAATTCTTCCAGCCGAAGACTTGTCAACTGCGAAGGCGTTCTACGTCAATGGGCTAGGCTTTCGCGTGACTTTCGAGGCGTCCAAAGACGGCCGGTCGGGACTACTCGGCATCGAGCGTGGAACAATCCAGATGACCCTCGATAGTCCGATGAAGGGTCACGGCAGAAACGCCTGCGTAGCGCTCCAGGTGGACGACGCCGATGCGTACTACCATGAGTGGAGCGCGAAGGTGGACGTCCTGAGGGCGCCGAAGGATGAGGAGTGGGGCGCGCGTACGTTCGACCTGCTCGACCCATCCGGCAACACCATCTTTGTTATGGGGCCGGTCAGCGGCGCAAACCAGGGCTAGCGAGACTCAGCTTCGGAGATCAAAGCCTGACTAACGCCATAGTGTAGGCCAACACACCTCAAGTCCAGGATTTTATCAGCTCAGAAACTCCTCTGCCGCAGCACATGACCTGCTCGGCACCGTCGGAAGGGGCCCAGTTCTTCGGGGCGCCGATGATCATGTATGAAGCTGCTTGTCCGGACCTCGGGGAATCCCGATTTAATTCAGTTTTCTGTCTTTATAAAGAAGACGCGGACAACGCCGAATGAAGATTTAGCCTTGGCCCGGAAGCGCCAAAAGGAGCTGGAACAATGAGCAAGAAACATATGGGTTCGAGCGTCGATGATTTCCTCAAGGGGGAAGGCATCTTTGCAGAGGCGCAGGCACAGGCGATTAAACAGGTCGTCGCGTGGCAGCTCGCCCAGGCCATGAAGAAAAAGAAAATATCCAAGTCGCGGATGGCGGCGCTGCTCAAGACCAGCCGGACACAGGTTGAACGTTTGCTCGATCCCAAAAACGACATCACGCTGTCGAGCTTGCAGCGGGCGGCGGCATTGGTTGGGCCCCGCGTAACCATCGAGTTGACGTAGAGAAAGGCGCGATTCTGAAAGCGATGAGATTCACTCGTTCTGATGCGAAGGAACGAAAAGCCGCAGACTAACGCGAACTGCGCGTGAGTCTGCGCTACCCTGCTGAGCAGATGCTCAGGCTGGGCCGTCGACCCGCAGTCGGGGATTGAGAGAGAAGGACTCGCGCGCCCGCAGTTTGAACTTGAGCACCAGCGCTTGAGTGAGCAGGCGGAGGATGGGGCCCCGGTTTTGAAAAAGTACCCGCACCCATTCCCGGCGCTTCATCTGCGGAAAATAGATTCCCCGGAAGGCCAGACGGCAGAGCAGATGAATCAGGCGGTCAGCAAAAGACATCGATTCCAACCATCCTATGGCGGAGGCGTTTGTCTTGGGACTATAAGACGATGCCCAGGCCTGCCGAATCTCCGCCTCGACTTGGTCGACGGTAATCCCCAGAGGTGTGTAATCCATGGTGAAAGGCCTGAACTGCAGCCAGTGTTTCGGGTGAGTGAGCCGCCCGGCCGCTTGCAACCGGTCATAGAGCGGAGTCGCCGGGTAGGGCGTTAGCAACCCGAATACAGGCAGTCCCGGCGGCCAGGAACGAATTACATCCAGAGTGCGCTGGGCCACACCCGGGCGGTCGCTATCCATCCCGAAGATGAAGGCCGTGATGGCATAGACGTTGTGGCGAGAGAGGCGCTCCAGAGTGGCCTTGTATTCGTCCGGCTTGTTGAATCCCTTGCTGACACTCTTGAGGTTCTCCGGGTCAATGGACTCGAGGCCCATGAAGATCCACTTGCCGCCGCTTTGGGCAATCAGGGAGACCAATTCCTCATCGCGCAGCAGGTTCATGCTGATTTGCGCTACCCAGGGCACCTGGGCGCCGCGGGCGATGATCTCGCGCAGTAAGGACTTGGTGCGCCGGGGATTGATGGCGAAGTTGTCGTCGATGAAGAAGACCGCGATCTTTCCCTTTTGGCCCTTCGCCAGTCTCTTCAGCATCAGCAGTTCATTGACGACGCTTTCGTTGGACCGGAACCGGATCGAGTCACCGAAGAAACCGGTCACCGTGCAGAACTCGCACCCGTAGGGACAGCCGCGCCCGGACTCAATCGGAATCAGGTGGAAGCTTTGCCAAGTCATGCCGAAAAGCGCCAGCAGGCGCCGCGCCAGCTTGGGGAAGTGCTTGATCAGGTTGAACTGGTCAAGGTCCATGCGGTCCCAGGGGATCACCGTGTAGTCGTCAAGGGAGGGCTTGACTTCTTTGCCCTCCGTATCCACGGGGGCGTAGATTTCTTTCAGCGTGCCGCGCTCGGCGTCGCGAACGATGGTCGGCCAGGTCTGGTCGGCCTCACCAAGAACCACCGCGTCCGCGTGGCGAGGCTCGCCATCACGTCCCAGCGGTTCGTCAGGCACCTCGCTGACATGTGGGCCTCCCATCACCACCGGAACGCCCGCCGCCCGCACGGCATCCGCCATCCGGTAAGCCTTTCGGATCATACGCGTCATGGCGCCAATCCCCACGAGGCCAATGTGATTCTCCCGGACGTATGCGACCAACTCCTCCTGGCTCAGACGCCGCGCGTTGCCATCGATGAGGAACACGTTGTGACCCGGGGGCGTGAGCGATTTCAGGAGGAACATCCAGAGGTGCGGCATGAAATTGTTGGTGATTTCGTTGTCCGGGTTGTAGAGAAGAATATTCATCTGCTTTTCGCCTCGGTCCGCGGAGTCGGGTGTTGGGGCCGATCTCAGGAAGCGGTGGAGTCCGTGGGGGGTGCACACAGGACTTGGCCAACTAGTATCGGTGCGCGAGTGCTAATTTCGAAGCGCAGCAATCTGCTTTACCGTTGCCCCGCGGGAGAGTGGCACACGCGGGAACATATGTCTGTTCAATATTGCTCACATCTCAGATTCAAGGAGTTTCTGTGCCTTGACACTCGATCAACCGTAGATCGTCATTCCCTGCTGGGATCAGCGCGTTTTTCAGCGCATATTCCGCAAACACAGGCTCCGCCCGGAAGTGATCGCGCACCGGCTATCGCGGGCTTGCAGGCAGCGCCGATGAATGCGGGCACAATGAGCAGACGCGCCAAGGAGCAAGCGTACGGACCTGTTTTAAAAGTCCGCGGTTCGTCCCCCAATGACAACGGGAAGCCGCGGACCTAGCGAACAGGTCCGCGCTACGCTTGCTAATCCCCATCCCCTGCTCCGACTTTCCCATCTCGCCGTGCCCGCGAGAACAAGGGGTGCTAGGAAAGGAGGCGTGCCGAGGAAATCGCCATCCAGGAGGCAGGAGAGATCGGCAAACTGCCGGTCAGTAGAGCGATAAGGCGACTGATGCGACCCCACTTGGCTGGGCACAATAATGAGTGTAGACTCGTTGTGATTCTTCTCGAAAGGCCGCTCCATGAGTCCTAATAAACGAAATGTCCTCGAGACCCTGGAAAAAGTGGAGATAGGCGCCGTCCAGTCAGCCCACGGCCTTCAGGTGTTCGCACTGAAGTGGCCGTGCGAGGACGGCCTGGATTACGCGACTCTCGACGAGGCCTTGCAACAAAAGGCGCTCGAAGTCTCGGAAGTGAGCGAAGGTGGCCACGTGCCGACACTCAAGGTCATCAACAGATCGGCCCGGATGGTCTTCCTGATGGCGGGCGAGGAGCTCGTGGGCGGGAAGCAGAACCGCGTGCTCAACGCCAGCATGATGGTCGCAGCAGGCGGCGAAATGCCGGTTCCCGTCACCTGCGTTGAGGCAGGCCGCTGGGGCTACCGCTCGAGCCGGTTCGGGAGCGGGGCCACCTCCTCGCACTACGCTCTGAGACGAATGATGTCGAGACAAGTCTCGGGAAGCTACCAGGCCTCCGGCGTGCCTCAGTCGGACCAGGCGGCGGTGTGGGGAGAAGTTGCGAGAAAGATGCACGCCATGGGCTCGAGTTCTTCTTCCGAGGCCCTGCACGATATCTACAAAGATTTCGACCGGAGGCTCGAAGAAGTTCTCAAAAGCCTCTCCGTTCCCGCCGGATCAAACGGCGTAGCGTTTGCGATCAACGGCAAGATTGCCGGCGCCGACTTCTTCGACAAGCCTGAAACGCTCGCCAAGCTCTGGCCTAAGCTCATCAAGAGCTATGCCATGGACGCGCTCGAACAGCCGATGGACAAGCCCCTGGCGCTTGGGCCCGAACGCATCTCTGAGTGGCTGAAGGCTGCGACTTCCGCCCGGCAGGAATGGTTCGGTTCGCCAGGCGTCGGCAGGGACGTGCGCATTGAAGGGGAAAAGCTGACGGGAGCGACGTTGATTGTCGAAGAGCACCCCATCCATCTTGAGCTGTTCCGGGAGGAAGAAGCCCGGCCACAGTCCGCCGAGGGCCCAGGACGCGTAAACCCACCGGAATCTCGAGGCGGAAGATTCTGGAAGCGGCTGTTCTCTTAGTGCAGGAAATAGCAAGTAGCGCGGACCGCCGATTTTGCCGTCCGCGTCTTTACCATAGCCATTATCGCCACCGTGCCGCATTGTATCGCGGTGTCGAAACTCCGGCGTTCTTTTCTCTCCGATCCGCGTGCACGAATCTGATCGCTCCATCACGGGGCCGAAAAGACGCGGACCACAAAAGCGGTGGTCCGCGCTACCCGCTTTTCCCTAACTCCTAATCCCCAGCCCCCTACTCCGGCTTTCCCGTCTCGGCGCGCCCGCGAGAACAAGGGGCGCTAGGAAAGGAGACGGGCCGAGGAAATCGCCATCCAGGAGGTAGGAGAGATCGGCAAACTGCCGGTCAGTAGAGCGATAAGGGGACTATACATCCAAGTGAACAAGGCGATCTCGCGGCTCCTCACTGGGATTGAAGGGCGTTTATCAGGCCGAATCCGATTTAACTAGTCTAAGGCTCCGTTAGGTAAACGCTGGGCGACAAGGGAGGAGTAATCCGCGAACGTGTGGACCAACTTCCGCGTGGCCGACCATCCACTCTCTTTCACGCACCGGCCAGAACTCACACGCAGAAAGAGCACAAAGTGCTTTTCGGGTGGACTGCCAAAAGTTGTTAGTGGACACTGATCGCAAAATCGCTAATCTCAGCGATGCCGCTTCCCTGGCTCACCTCGTTTCCGAACTCAAGGCTGGTCAGGTAATGATCGGCACTCAGCGTGCCGTGCCGCAGCAGGTAATCAAGGAAAACACTTATTTCTAACGGCCCGCGAAGCACTGGCCTCGTCGGTACGAAGGCCACATAGGTCCAGGTGTTTACGTTCTGGCCGGAGGCATCCCGCTGGTGTGGTTCGATGTAAACGTCGTAGGTGGTATTGTTTACCGCGATCGAGTCGGCGCGTCGGCCTGCCGGCGACAGCCAGGCATAGGCCGTCCAGATCATGATTTCGTGAGTGATGTCCTGGCGCGACGCGGGGATGGCGGAAACACCCCACAGGCTGAACGCCATGTTGTAAACGCCACGTGCGCGCAGCCGGACATCGAAGTCGACCGTCAGGCGCTTTGTTCCCGCGCGAAACGGGAAACCGTCATCCGGCCGGGTCTTCGGATCCCACGGCTTGTTTCCGCAGACAATCTGCGGCTGCGAAACCACGCTCGGCAGAAGATGCCATGGAGCGCGCCAGCGCCAGCCTACCACCGAATGGCCCGAGACTTCCTCGACGAACACGGACTGTTCGAATCCCTGTCCGGCGGCCGCCCGGTTCCAGGTGTTGTTGACGAGGGCACATTCTCCGTCGCCGAATGATATGCTCCCCCAGTCGTACGAAGTCTGTGCAAGGATGCGGCCCGTCTCCGCCGGAACGCGTCGTAAAGAGCGCAAAGTGACGAATCCTGCCACGAGAGGCACACCAATCACCACACATACCACGAGGACGCGCTTGCGCATGAGTGGGAGATTATACCTGAAGAATGCTTTGGCGGACGGTGACGTGCAGGAAGATCGCGGAGGATTCTGGCCGGATAACAGCGGGTAGCCACGGACAGCGCTTTTCTGTCCGTCGGCTTTTCCCTTGATGCGACAACCTCGGTTGATTATTGCCGCAATTGTGGCGCTTGACGTGGGTGCTTGATGGCCTTGGGGCGTGGTGGTAACCTGCGGGCGTGTCCAACGTCCATCGCCTCCGCCACACTGCCGTGATCTTCTTTCTCACTGTGAACCTTCGCCGGCGCTTGCGGCGATTCAACGAATCGGAATACGCATTGCTTATCGATGTTCTGGAGGCATCGCGGCGGCGGCTAGGGTTTCTGCTCTACGGCTATGTCTTGATGCCTGACCATTGGCATGCCCTGATCTGGCCGCCGCATCCGCTGCTGATCGAGCAGGTGCTCCATGACGCCAAGAGAAATCATGACGCTGCGCCTTCACGCCCGGCGAGGGACCTGCGGACCGCTTTGGCAGCATCAATACTGGGATCGTTTTGTCCGCCCAGCGAGGGAATTCAATGAACGCCTGGAGTACATGCACATGAATCCGGTGAAGAAAGGCCTGGTGAAGCGGCCGGAGCATTGGCGGTGGTCGAGTTACAACAATTCTACCTTGGACAAGGCGACAGTGGCAGCGTGCCCCATTCAGATCAATTACGTGCGCTTGCCATTGGGGTATGGTGCATCAGAAAAGCCCACGGTCAGAAAATCGCTGACCGTGGCTACCCGCTCAGAAAGCACTTGGAAGAAATCAAAGCTCGCCGTGTGCCGGAGCTGTGAAGACAGTACGTAGTGGGTAGTAGTTGGTGCGGATACCCAAGCGGTGCGGCCTGCATGACTCTGGGGAAAGCTTGGGCAAAAGGTGAGGTGGGCAAAAGGTGTCAGGAACATGTGAAGAAATTGAATTTGGATCCATTATCAGCCGTGTAAAATATTGACAATATATATTGCTTAACGCGGTCATACCCATTGTTTCATATATTCCTGACACCTTTTCTCCACCTCGAGCTGAAATGGCGTCGTCAAAGGCCTGGCGCCGCATGGTGAAGCAATGCTAGGGCAGAAACGAATTGACACCACAACTTCGCGAACCGCGCAGTGGACCTGCATGTCCCGGGCGGCATCCTCGTTGGAAATCGAACCGCACTATCACAGTGACGACTGCCTTGCCGCCCGTTTGGTTCCCGGTTTCGTACGGTCGCTGCTGCGGACGCGGGCCGGAAGGGCTGTCTTCAGGTGTTTTCTGGCTAGGAGAGGGATGTACGAATATGTGATCGCCAGAACGAAGTACATCGATGCGGCTTTCCGGCAAGCCCTGGCAGACGGCCTCGGCCAGATCGTGCTGCTGGGCGCCGGTTTCGACACACGCGCACTCCGTTTCCAGACCGAATCCTGCGGCGCCGCGATATTCGAAGTCGACGCCCCGTTAACCCAAAACGCGAAGATCGACCGGTATCGGCAGTGCAGCCTCGCGGTCCCGCAGAACCTCAAATTCGTTGCGATGGATTTCGACCGCGACTCGATCGCGGAGAAACTGCGGCAGTTCGAGTTTCACGAGCGGGAACGCAGCTTGTTCATCCTCGAGGGCGTGCTGATGTATCTTTTGCCGGCGTCGGTGGACGCCCTTTTTCAGTCGCTCCATACACTTACCAGTGAGGGCAGCCGGTTGGTTTTCGACTATGTGCATGCGTCCGTACTGCGAGGGGATATGACCCTGTATGGCGAGGCCGGGGCATTACAGGCCGTCGACAAAATCAATGAAGGGTGGCATTTTGGACTCGAGTACGAGAAGGTGAATACTTTCTTGTCGAACTATGGCTTTACGTTGATCGATCATAAAGACGCCGGGGCGATGGAACGGCTTTACTTCGAAGATCAGAACGGGCTGATTGTCGGCCGGATAAACGGCACGCATGGGATTGTGACGGCGGTGCGGTCGTGACTGGTGCCGGGGCGTGAATTGTAGGCCTATCACGGCCACTTTGGCCAGCGTTGGCACGCATAGTGGACCATCTCCGGTTCCTTTGGGGGATGCCGGTCGGATGAAGAGTTCGAGTCCACGCCGGGGTCACAGCCGAGTGAGGCCCATCCAGAAGAAACGCCCTGAAATTCTCATAATGAAATCAATCAGCGGGGTAGGCCAGAGGTAGCCGCAGTCTGGCTTCCTCTGCGGTTCTTAACATGGAAACATCAGCCATGATATTAGTACCAAAATATGGGATTCCATGGGCGCACGAAGAGGCGCCCAGGAACGCGCACGACGCGTACCTCTGACGCGCCACCCGCTCATCAAGAGCGAAAGGGTCCGTGGCTGACTACTACTTCGCGCTGACCTCAAGTTCGGAGAGGGAACTAAGAAGGTTATCCATCCCGCAAAACCCTTGCCCACCAAACCAGGAATTGCGGGTTGGCAACGCCAGCCCTGCATTCCGGTTATTTTGTTCGGTTGTTTTGGTACCGTCCTAATTTGACGGAGTGATTTCGAAATAGAGGTTCGTACTTCCCAGCCCCAAAGGGTGATCTTTCACAGCCCCGGCCAGCGGCCCATGAGCGCTAAGAACAGATGTGTTTATTCTGGCCCCGGAGGGGCCAACCGTGAATAGCCGCAGGTTTTAACCTGCGGATAACAGAAGCTACGCGACCGCCCAACCCCAACGGGGTTGACCCTCCAAGAGGTCGGCCCCTCCAGGGCCGGAGCCCTTTCGGGCCTAATGATTCCGTAGGTTTCACCTACGGCTACTCATGGTATCCCGCTTCGCGGGAATGGGACGCATAGAATCGACCACATGCTTATCTTAGCGCTTATGGGCCGGCGGCCTGGGTCAGCGAAGCCCCACCTGCTTCCATCCGCAAGCCCTGAAGGGGCGCGCTGACCCTTGCCTCCCTCACCCTCCCAACGGCATTTTCATATCGACCGGTGGGACGCACCAGTGGGTTCCGCAGATTGCCCTTTCAGGGCTCGGTGGGGGAAACAACCCCTTAACCCAGGCCGTTGGCCTGGGCTTTGCTAGGTCGCCCCGTTGGGGCTTCTGCGCACCTGCGCCTTGGCTCCGCTCTTCTTGCCGCCCGCGGCGCCATTCTTCTGAATTGCCGACTACTTCAAAACGTCGCGACTCAAATCTTCGCCCAATCTTCCCGCATCATTCGTGGAAGTACCGCGACACGGGACACGGGATATGGGGCGGAAGGGCCTTGACGAGCGGGAGAACTTCCAGCCCCGCAGTGTTTTCACCCTCGAGGCTCCACTTGACATAGCCATAGAAGATGGCTATCATGAAATTCTATGAAAGTAAACGTAGCCGATGCGAAGAATAAGCTTCCCGAGCTGATTAAGGCGGTCGAAGACGGGGAATCCGTAACCATTTGCCGCCGCGGTGCACCGGTGGTGGATATCGTTCGGACGGCCAAGGCCCTGCCCGAAAAACCGCAGTTCGGCACCCTGAAGGGCAAAGTTATCATCCACGATCCCGATTGGTGGAAGCCCATGGCCGACGAAGAAGCGGAGGCGTTCGTAGACGGCCGCTAATCCATGCGGGTCCTACTCGATACCGTCACCTTTATTTGGGCCGTCACCTCCCCGGAACGCATCTCCCGCCGGGCGATGTCCGCCCTGCGCAGCGAGGCGGCAGTGCGCGAAATCAGCTCGGTCTCGATTGCAGAAATTGCCATCAAACAGACGAGAGGCAAACTCACGTTTGGCCAGGATGATATCCTTGCGGGTCTTGCCGACCTACGAGTGCGAGTACTGCCCTACACAGCAGATCACGCGTTGCGCCTTTTCGATTTGCCGCTCCACCACCCGGATCCCTTCGACCGCCAAATCATCGCCCAAGCCATTTGCGAAAATATCCCCGTGGTGACTTGCGACGAGAAATTCCACCTCTACAAAGAGGTCAAGGTCCTTTGGTAGCCAAACCGTCTTGCTCGTGTAAATCTGCGCATCGTAGCGCCCGCGCGAGGCGGAAACATACGCCAGCCGTGAGTTGTAGGGGCGAGCGACGCTTAGGCTTGTCCAAATTGCGCTCGCTGCGGTTGGCGGCAACCCGCGGCTCCGCCGCCTGCTGTGCGGAAAGGCTGCGCCTTTCCGGGACGCGTGTGTCCCGGACAATTTCCTCTGCGTGGGCCGGAAAGCCAGAGGCCTTCCGCGCAGCAAGCGGCGAAGCCGCAGGTCATGGGTCAGTGGCGTGACCGTAATTTGGACAAGCTTGAGCGGCGCTCGCCCTTGGCCGAACGCCGTTCGCCGCTACATTACCCGCTGTTCGGTGTCCAAGTGGACCCGTACCCGGCGGTGGCTCCCTGGCGGCTGTGGCTGGCGCCCACTTCGCCAAGTTGGTGGTCAGGACGGCGCCGCCACGGTAGAATAGAGTTGAATGGTCCCAATCCCCCTCACCGACCACATCCGGCGGCGCAGCTTCTGGGCCTTCACCCTACTCTTGATCGTGGCGAATGTCTGGGCCTTTCTCATCGAGCTGTCGCTCGGACGGCAATTGAACCGGCTGATTCTCTTGTACGGGTTGGTCCCAGCGCGCTATGACCACCGGGTGATCCTGGCGCTTCCTGCGGCCCGCACCATTGCTCCCATTTTCGTCTCCATGTTCCTGCATGGCGGCTGGCTGCACTTGCTGGGAAACATGCTGTTCCTTTTCGTCTTTGGGCGCAGCATCGAAGACCGCGTCGGGCACCTCCCTTTCCTGTTCCTCTATCTGGCTTCCGGCGTAGCCGCCGCCCTGGCTCAGATCGCCGTCAACCCGGGTTCACGGATCCCAACCATCGGCGCGAGTGGCGCCATTGCTGGCGTGCTCGGGGCGTACTTCGTGTGCTACCCCCGGGCGCGCATCACTACTCTTATCCCGCTTTTCATTATCTTCTGGACCGTTGAACTTCCCGCTCTCCTTCTGCTCGGATACTGGTTCCTGATCCAGTTCCTGGCCGGCTTCCAGACGCTTTCTATCCAAACGGCCACAGGTGGGGTCGCTTGGTGGGCGCACATTGGCGGGTTTGTAACTGGCGCGCTGCTGGCGCTCGTCATGCCGGCGCGGCGCCGGTTGCCGGCTGTCGAGGCCCTGTCGTAACCTGTCGACATGGAAGTCAGTGGTAGCCACTTGCCCCATAAGCGTTGAGCCAACGACATAGGCCTCATTCGGAGCCCCGCCTGGCTAATCGCCGGTCGGAAGCCGTCGATCCCGGCTGGCAGCTGGCCAGGCAGGGACGCCTTCGGACAAAGTGGCCGTCTCTTCAAAAGATTGCGCCTATCCGCGCAAGCCGATTGCTAATTGTCTTTGTAAGGCATAAGTGGCGTGGTCTGTAAGACCGAGCACGTGCCGGGTGGGGTCGGTAAACGATTCGCGGACAGGCACTTGCTGTCGCAGCAACCACGCGCGGGTACGCCGAACTGTCGAGATGTTTATGAAAACTGAATGGCGAGTGACGAAATGCCCGATAAGTGATAGGGCTTCTTGACGGAATTTGCAGAGATTCTGCAATAATTAGGGCTAATTCAAGTTAAAAACATCCCAAAAACCTCTTTTGCCGATTCCATGCGATTCCGGGATAACGAATGCGCAAAGGCAATCCGAAGCTCGAACTGAGCGTTGCCAATTCGCGGGCATGCAGATTCGCCTTAATGCGTATGGGGCGAAATGTAAGGCACCGCCGGCGTTCCCTTGTTCTGCGTTCCCTTGATTTGCGAGCGATCCTGGCTGGGGAGATAAATATAAGGAGGATAGGTAATGTGCACCGGTAGCAACCGAGAGTGCAGGTCGGCCGGAATAGGAATCACCTCTGCCGCCCGCGGCGGCGCCTCGAAGTCGAAGCAATCCAGCATGCCGTTCGCCCGATCGTCGCGCGCTGTCAGGTGCGGCAAATTCCAGCGCAACTCGATGAACTTCAGCACGGATGTGAAGTCGTAGTTGCAGTGCGAGACATAGTCGGGCTTGGCATACGGCGAAATCACCAGCAGGGGGACGCGCGGCCCGTAACCATAGGCATCGACTTCCGGGGGCGGCACATGATCGTAAAAGCCTCCGTAATCGTCCCAGGTCAGGAATATCGCGGTGTGATTCCAGTACGGGCTCTCCATGAGCGCGTTAACGATTCGGGTTACGTACCACATGCCCTGATCCAGGGGTTCGGGAGGGTGCTCGCTATCCTGGAAGTCGGGAATAATCCACGAGACCTGCGGAAGCGTGCCCTTTTGCAGATCTTCGTAGTACTCATCCAGCGCCACTAGCCGGTTCATGCGAGATTCATCTTCTCGAATTGCCTTGAACCCGGGCATGGGATTCCACAGGGTGAAGCCCTTGGGGTCAGGGAAAGCGAGCCGGGACAAGCTGGCGTTGATCTCCGCCCATTCCAGGGACTTGGGCTGCGTCTCTACGTAGTACTTCCATGAAACGTTCTGGTTCCCAAAGTGCTTCACAATGGACGCGAAGGGGAAACCCTCGGGATCATCCAGTTCATCTTCCAGTTCTTCCAGTGTGCCGATGTTGTTGATCTCGCCCGACTGGGCGGCGACGGTGAACACGTGGTTAGGCGAACTTCCGGTCATTTCCGAAGAGAAGAACCGATCGCAAAGCGTGAAGTGGTGGGCATACTGCCAGTAATTGGGAACGTCGGTGTGATCGTAATAGCCCATCGTGTAAGGAGACCCTTCGGCCCAAACGAATCCATCCATGGCGCCGTGATCGTAGGCCGCCCGGGCGGTCTCCCAACTGTGCTCCAGATCGAGAAGCGGCTGCCCCTGCGGCATATGGAATGGTTTCACACACTCCTTGTTTCCCGGCAACGACGGGAGGCAAGTGGAGGGGGGAATTCCGTCGGCATGGGGAAACGTGCCGAAGTAGTTGTCGAAGGAATGGTTCTCTTGAATAATCCAGACCACGTGCTCGATCTTATCCATCCCACGAGTTGCGGAGGAGGCAGATGTGGGTCGGTCCGGCGGCTGCGCCGCAGGCAAGGGGTCTCCCCCAGGCGATGCCAAAGCCGTCGCCAGGGAAAGCCCGGCCAGCAGAATCCCCGGATTGATTCCCGCAGACGCCGTGCCATGACGATTCAATCCCCCCATGAATTGGCCCTCCGCGCGAACATGTCCCTGCGAACTCTTCCGCTTGGTGAACCGGGATGCTCCTTTGCGCTTCCCGATTTCCGAGGAGTATACACCTGCTGGCGTCCGCACCGCATCTGGCGCAAGGTTTGTGACTTTGAGTGGGATAGTCGGCGCCATCATTGGGGCCGCGATGCCCACGGGAGGATGGCACGATGCATGGCACTCGCTGACCCCAGGGCTCGAGGCAGCGCCCTCGCGCCTCGCGGCCCGGCGCCACTTTCCTTAATGCGGGCGTGGCGGCGGTGGCCCCCGTCGCCGGTGCCTTTCGTCCAACTGCCTCATCAGGTCATCAAACTTCTTCGCTTGCTCCGGGCTGAGGATCAGTCGAATGCGGTTGCGAGTCTCTTCGTGGAGAGCCTGGAACTGAGGATCCATTTGCTTTTGCAGGTCCCTCATTTTCTGAGAAGCCTCTTCGAAAATCTGGCTGACCTGCTGGACCTGGGTGTCGGAAAGGTTCAGTTCTTTTTTCAGCCGCTTCACCGCGCGCTCCGGGTTGAAGCCGCGGTGCCAACGGCCCGTGGACCAGCCGTAGTAGTAAAGGGCTGTCCCCCCCAGAACGAACCCGAGAAGAAACGTCAAAGCAAAATAGAGGTAAACGCGGCGGCTCATCTCGTCCCTTTCGCGGCGGGTGGCGCGGGAGCGTCCTCCGGCATCGCATTCTGAATGTCCTGTTGGCTGCTCTCGCCTAAGGGGTCCACCTGGAGCTGGGCGGTCTCCGCCGCGGGCGGGAGCACATCAGTTGCAGCAATCCCACGGATTGGTCCGGCGGAGGGCAACGCTAATGCCAACAACACCAGGAGAGTTAGTACGAGAGTCGCATATACAAAGCGCCGTCCCACCAACTCGAAGAAGCTGCTCACCCTGGGCGCCTCGCTCAATTCCCCCAAGCGGCGAATCAAGCGCTCTGAAAACCCCAGCGAAGGCTCAGGGGCGGATTCCCGTTTCAGCAAACCGAATCCCGAGCGGACCACTTGCATGTCCCGGACGTACTGGCCGCATTCCTTGCACTCGGCCGGGTGCCGCCGAACCTCGGGAGCCGGAGTACCCTCCCATAGCTCGTCCAAGCGCTCTTGGAAATCCTTACATCGCATGGCTATTTCCCTTCCCGCCACTGGCGCAAATCCTCAAGCATGCGCTTCCGGGCACGATGCAGCCGGACTTTCACCGTCGTGGGCTTCAACTTTAAAATCTCCGCAATCTCTTCCACCGAAAAATCCTGCAGTTCTTTCAACGTCAATATCTGCCGGTCATTCGCAGGGGCGCGATCCAGGAGCTTCCCGACCAGGTCGCGGAGCACGACTTGTTCCTCGTGATCGAGACCCTCCTCCGGCATGCTCTGGACATTGTCTTCCAGGTTGCGCTGCCGGTCTTGCCCCATCTGCCAATAGAAGCTGACCCGCGACGCACGCTCGTGCCGCAAGTAGTCGTAGCAGTGGTTGGTTGCAATGCGGCAAAGCCACGTGCTGAAAGAAGACTGAAAGTTATAACTCCGAATGGCGCGAAAGGCCTTAATAAAAATCTCCTGGGCGAGGTCCTCCATCTCATCCCGCCTTCGAACGAGGTGGAAAACCAAGGAAAAGACGCGCCGCTCATGCTTTCTGACAAGAAGACCGAAACTCTCAGCGTCACCCTGCTGCGCAAGCCTAATCCATTGAATCTCTTGGGCGACCCCTGGCGTGACGTTCCCCATCGCGCTTCCATCTTCTGCCTTCCCTCAGTACTCCCGACGAGGGAGGCCCCTTCTGGGTTACACTTACATTGAAAGCGTCGTTCTAATCAAGATTCTAGTTGACCACTTGATAACTTTGAGGCATAATAAAGCCATGGTCATTGGAACTCGTTTGAAGAAGATCAGAGAAGAACGGAATCTGTCGCAAGGTGACATCGAAAAACGCACTGGCTTACTGCGCTGCTATATCTCGCGGGTTGAGAACGGGCACACCGTTCCGTCTCTCGAGACCCTGGAAAGATTGTCAACAGCGCTCGAGCTCCCCCTGTACCAACTGTTTTATGAAGGGGAGGAGCCGCCTCCGTTGCCGAATCTGAGCAAACGCCAGACTACGGAAGAGCTGGTTCTGGACGCAGAGCAGGAAAAGGAACTGCGCTTCTACGAGAAGGTCAAGCGACTTCTCACCAGGATCGATGACAAAGACCGTCAGCTCTTGCTGTACATGGCTCAGAAGCTGGCAAGCCGGTAGCCATTTCGGTACAACCATAAGCGACCCTGATTAGTAAATGAACGGGGTCAAGGGTGGACTATTCCCACTCGATGGTCCCGGGAGGCTTCGAAGTAATATCGAAGACCACCCGGTTTACCCCTTGTACCTCGTTAACAATCCGTGTCGCCATGCGCTGGAGAAGTGTCGGCGGAAGCGCCGACCAGTCGGCCGTCATCCCGTCTTCTGACTCGACCGCCCGGATACCGATGGTGGAAGCATAAGTCCTGGCATCCCCCATCACTCCCACGCTCGAGACAGGCAGAAGGACGGCGAATGACTGCCATAGCCGCCGGTAGAACCCCGCTGCCTGTACCTCCTGCTGGACGATCGCGTCAGCTTCCCTCACCATTCGCAAGCGCTCAGGAGTCACCTCTCCGACAATCCTCACTGCCAACCCCGGCCCCGGAAACGGCTGCCGGTTGACCAGGGACTCATCCAGGCCGAGTTCACGCCCCACCACCCGGACTTCATCCTTGAACAACTCGCGCAACGGCTCGATCAGTTTGAAAGTCAAGTCGGAGGGCAAGCCGCCCACATTGTGGTGGCTTTTGATCGTGGCTGCGGGACCCTTGACGGAAACCGATTCGATGACGTCGGGGTAGAGTGTTCCCTGCACTAGGTACTCCACGTCGCCCAGCGCGCGCGCTTCTGCTTCGAAAACGCGAATGAATTCCTCGCCGATAATCTTGCGTTTCCGCTCCGGGTCGGTCACGCCGGCGAGACGCCCGAGGAAGCGCGCTGAGGCGTCCACTGTCTTCACATTCAAATGCGCTTGCTCACGCAGCTTCCCGGAAACTTCAGTAAATTCGTTCTTGCGCAGCAAGCCATTATCAACGAAGACGCAGGTCAGCCGCCCGCCCAGCGCCCGCCCCGCCAGGGTTGCCGCGACCGCCGAGTCCACCCCACCCGATAGCGCGCAAAGCGCGTGCCCTTCCCCCACCAAATCGCGCACCTGCTGCACGGTCTGCTCAATAAATGATCCAGGGAACCAATTCGGTTGAATGCCGGCGATATCGCGGACAAACCGCTGGAGGATTTCCCGGCCCCGCTGGGTGTGGTGAACTTCGGGATGGAACTCCAACGCGTACAAGCGCGCTTGTGGGTCTTCTATGACGGAAATGGCGTTGGCAGTCCGTCCCGTGACCGTAAACCCGGGGGGGACTTCCACCACGTGGTCGCCGTGGCTGTTCCATACCTTGAGCGGTGACGGGAATCCCGCCAGCAACGTCGTGGACGGCAGGATATCCAGCTCCGCAAAGCCGTACTCGCGGCGACCGGCCGCCTCGACTTTGCCGCCCAGGTGATACGACATCCACTGCAAGCCGTAACAAATGCCCAGCACGGGCAGATTCAGCTTGAGCACTCGCTGGTCGCAGACCGGTGAGGCAGGATCATAGACCGACGACGGACCGCCCGACAGAATGAGCGCCTGCGGGCTCATACGCACTAGATCCTCAAAGGGCAGATTGCACGGCACGATCACCGCATAAACCTGTAACTCGCGAATACGGCGGGCAATCAGTTGCGTGTATTGCGAACCGAAATCAAGAACCACTACGGGACGAGGTGTTTGCATCTTGGAATCCAGAACGGCTGAAAAGTGCCGAGCGACAAGCCCGAGCAGCATACCCGCCCTCAGCGTTCAGCTTGGAAAGGACCAAGTTCGCGGACGGGGAGAACCCGAGCAGTCAACCTCACTTCGCAACGATGCTCACGAGCTTCCGCGGCACGATGATGACCTTCACAACGCGCAGCCCCGCGAGGTGCTGAATGACCTTCTCATCGACGAGCGCACGTGCACGGATTTTCTCTTCGCTGGCGGTCACGGCCACACGGATGCGCGCGCGCAGCTTGCCGTTGATTTGGACAGGCAATTCCAGCTCGTCTTCCGCCGCAAGCTCCGGGTCGAACTCCGGCCAGGAGACCCTCAGCAGGGGCTCCGCGTGGCCGAGCCCTTCCCAGAGTTCGTCCGCCACGTGGGGCGCGAAGAGGGAGAGCACGGTCACCAGAAACTCCAGCGCCGTCTTGTGGGCCGCCGGACGAATCTTCCCGGCCTCGACCGCAGCGTCCAATTCGGTCAGTTCGTTAACTAGTTCCATGCACATGGCGATGTCCGTATTGAAGTGCCAGCGCTCCTCCATATCCTCGGTCACATGCCGGAGTGCCTGGTGCGCCTTACGGAGCAGCCGGCGCTCCTCCGGCGTCAAAGTGCTTTTTTCTTCGGCACGCAACTTCCCTGCCCGCACGGCGAGTAATCGGTCGGCGTGTTTCGCCACCAGCCGATAGACACGCCCCACAAAACGCGCGGCGCCTTCAATCCCGGCGTCGCTCCACTCCAGGTCTTTTTCCGGCGGCGCGGCGAACAAGGTGTAGATGCGCGTGGTGTCAGCCCCGTATTTCGCGAACATCTCGGTCGGGTCCACCACGTTCCCTTTGTGCTTCGACATCTTCGAGCCGTCCTTGATCACCATGCCCTGGGTGAACAGCCGGGCCACGGGCTCGGAGAATTCCACCAAGCTGATATCGCGCATAACCTTGGTAAAGAAACGCATGTAGATCAGGTGCAGGATGGCGTGTTCGATGCCGCCGATGTACTGGTCCACAGGGAACCAGTACTTCACCGTCTCCTTGTTGATCGGTGCAGTCGCGATTATCGGATCCGTATAGCGGTAGAAGTACCAGGAGGAATCGACGAACGTATCCATGGTGTCGGTCTCGCGCCGCGCCGGCCGCGCACACTGGGGGCAAGTCGTATTCACAAACTCCGGCACGTCGGCAAGCGGCGAGTGCCCGCGCCCCGTCAGCTTGACATTCGGGGGCAGGATGACGGGCAGGTCTTTTTCCGGCACCGGGACCAGTCCGCACACGTCACAATAGACCATCGGAATGGGCGTGCCCCAGTAGCGTTGACGCGAAATGCCCCAGTCCTTGATGCGGAATTGAACCGTTTCCTGGCCGAACCCCCGGCTCTCGGCGTCGCGCGTCATGCGCTCCATGGCCTCTTGGGAGGTAAGGCCCGTATAAACTCCCGACTCCACCAGGCGCCCATACTCAACCATGGCCTTAAGCGGCCGGTCGGTCCAGGTGGCAGGATTGCTTCCCTCCGGCACAATCACGGTACGGATGGGCAAGCCATAGCTGACGCAGAACTCGAAGTCGCGTTCGTCGTGGGCGGGCACGGCCATCACCGCACCAGTGCCGTATTCCATCAGCACGAAATTGGCGAGCCAGATCGGAACTTCCTCACCGCTGTAAGGATTGCGCGCCCGGAAGCCGGTGTCAGCTCCCAGTTTTGCCAGATCCACTCCCACTTGGGCTCGCACCGCGGAGGATTTGAGCCGTTCCACAGCCTCCTGCAGCCGCGTGGGTTCCTTGGAACACGCCACAAGTTCTGTAACCAGGGGATGCTCCGGCGCCAGGAACACGGCCGTGCAGCCGAAAATTGTATCCACCCGCGTAGTGAAAACGCGCAGAGGTTTCCAGACGTCGGTGACGGTGAAATCCACAAACGTCCCCTGGGATTTACCGATCCAGTTTCGCTGCATGGTCAGCACGCGCTCGGGCCAGCGGACCAACTGCTTCATGTCCTCGAGCAACTGGTCGGCAAAGGCCGTGGTCCTCAGAAACCACTGCTCGAGTTCGCGTTCGGTGACGGGCGTCTCCTCATGCCGCCAGCAACAGCCGTCCACCACTTGCTCGTTGGCGAGGACGGTTTCGCACTGCGGGCACCAGTTCACGCGGCTTTTCTTCCGGTAGGCGAGCCCGCGCTCGTACATCTTCAAGAAGAACCACTGGTTCCAACGGTAGTATTCCGGAACGCAGGTAGCCACTTCCCGACGCCAGTCGTAGCTCACCCCCAGGCGCTGCAACTGCCTGCGCATGCGGTCGATGTAACTGAAAGTAAACTCGGAGGGGTGCCGTTGGTGCTTGATCGCGGCGTTCTCCGCTGGCAGCCCGAAGGCGTCCCAGCCGATGGGGTGCAAGACGTTGTAACCCTTCATCCACATGTAGCGCGCCAGGGCGTCGCCAATGGAGTAGTTGCGCACGTGGCCCATGTGAATATCGCCCGAAGGGTAAGGCAGCATCTCGAGCACATAGTATTTCTTGCGGCCGGGTGCGGCCTCGGCTTCAAATAGCCGCTCATCGACCCAGCGCTTTTGCCATTTGGTTTCGATTGCCTGGGGATCGTAGTTGGGGTCCATGTTCTCGATTCTGAATTATGAATTCTAAATTATGGATTCTGTGTTGAGGAAGTAAGTCGTCCGTATTCAGAATCCATAATTCAGAATCCTTCACTCAACTGTCATCGCCCAACGTCCCGTTTGATTCCCGCAAGCTTCTGCATCATCCGCAGGTTTCGCTTGTCGTCGCCCGGCCGGTCGATGGGTGTCTCGCAAATGAAGGGGATGTTCCTCAGCTTCGGGTGGCGCACGATGCGGCCAAAAGCCTCGGCCCCGATTTGCCCCTTACCGATGTGTTGATGGCGATCGGCGTGCGAACCGAAGGCGGTCTTGGAATCGTTGGCGTGAATCACCCGCACCTTTCGCAACCCGATCGTCGCGTCGAGGTGTTTTACTACAGTGCGCAGACCCTCGCTGGTATGAATGGGATAGCCCGCTTCGAAACTGTGCGCCGTGTCGATGCACGCGCCCATGGGCAGATCCTTTTCCGCGCCGGCAATGATTTCTGCCACTTCTTCGAACGTACGACCGATCACCGAACCTTGCCCGGCCGTGTTTTCAATGAGGATGGTAAGGCCGTCGAGTTTCAATCCCGCTGCTGCCTGTCGCAGCGATTCTACGCAGGTGCGAAGGGCAGCGGCCGGACTGGCCCCCTTGGCGCTGCCGGGATGGGTAACAAGATAGTCCGCGCCCAAAGCAAGCGCACGGACGAGTTCGCGCCGGAAGGCGGCGATGGAGCGCTCCCGGATGAATGGCTCGGCCGACGCCAAGTTAATCAAATAGTTATCGTGAATGATGACGGGAGCAAGACCGGAGGCCTGGCGGGCCGCCCGGAAGCGCCCGCATTCGTCGGGCGTGGGGTCAAGCGTCCGCCAACCACGGGGGTTTGCAGAAAAGATCTGAAAGGCGTCGCACCCAATCTTCTTTGCACGATGCACCGCATTTTCTAGAGCGCCCGCGATCGAAGTGTGTACGCCCACCCTCATAGGAATTCCCCGCCAAGTTAATCTGTCATGGTAACAGACCGGTTCGAAAGGCGTCAACGGACGCTGCCGGGCGAGCTCACAAAATCCAACTTGATGGAGGCCCTAATCGGTGAGTTTTCGAAGGGGCACACTGAATCCCGGCAGCATGGATGATGTCAGCGCATCCGCTGCGGAGAGTTTGGCGACCAGGTCCAAACCTTCTTCCCCTCGGCAGTAGATCTCCGCCGAAGGACCGCCGGGATCGATAATCCAATACTCCTGGACACCGAATCTTCCATAGAGCTTCAATTTGATCGAGCGGTCCACGCGCGCCGTAGTCTCCGACAAAACCTCGACGACAAGATCGGGGGCCCCCTGTACGTTCTTGTTCGTCAGGACGCTAGCGCGGGCATTCGAAATATAAAGAAGGTCCGGCTCAACAACATCGAATTCGGAAAACACCACATCGAAAGGAGCACCGAAGACTTCCCCTAACTTATGGCTCTCCACAAATTGCCAGAGGTGGACACTCAGGCGCATAACAGCTCTCTGGTGCAGCGTTTGCGGTGACGGCGTCACAAACAGTTCTCCTTCAATAATCTCACGCCGCTTGCCATCTTCGGGCAGCAAGCAATAGTCGTCGTAGGTCAGGCGAGTATCTACTGGCATGATGGGATTATACCACCTACCATCCTTCTATACCCAGACGGCGGCATACCGGACAGCCGCGGCACGAGAGTTTTCTGGATGAATCCTCGTCCAGCCTAGTGAGGTGTGACCCGCCTGTGTTCCCAGGCGAACCCCAGGACAAAAAGGAGGATTGCCAAGACCCAGAGCATGGGAGAGGATTTCACAATTGAAACTGGGTCAAAGCCTACAGTCACTTCTTTGTCCCGGGCAACAAAGATCGCAAATAATGCGATGGCGCCCACAAACAAGAGAATCGCAGACCCCACCAGGAATAACAAGCCAGCGAGGGTGCATTTCAAGAAGATCATGCTCGCATGGTAATCCCTGCGAGCGCGGGAGGCAAGGGCCTGAGAGTAGTGTGCTACGATCAGGCTTGCGAGGATCCAGGAACTGTTCAAGAATGGTGTCTAGGAAAAGCGCGCCGATGGGAAAAAATCATGCCTAGCTTGCAACCCCCTCGGCAGGACTGCGAGGAAATCATGGAACCATTTCGTTATCATGTTTTCACCTGTGACCAAAAGAAGTCTGAAGGAATCCCGAACTGCTCTGCCTGTGGCTCGGCGGCCACCATCGACGCGCTCCGCAAGCAAGTTGCCGCGCACGGACTGCTGGACGAAGTGCAGATCACTGTATGCGGCTCGCTAGGCGCGTGCGAGCGGGGGCCCAACCTAGTGGTTTACCCCGACGGCGTATGGTACTCCGGCGTGCGCCCGGAGGATGTTCCAGAGATCGTCGCCTCGCATTTTATCGAGGGCCGCCCCGTAGAGCGCCTGCTGAATTACGACATGGCCGCCTTGCGCGCGGAAGTCCTTTCGAACCGCGCGAAGATGCTCGCGGCCCAGTGCGCCAAAGATGCTGCCGGCGTCCTTCCCGACGACCTGAACCAGATGTTGCGGGCCTATCAGGAAAGCCGGACCATGCTGACCGCCCTCGAGTTGGATATCTTTACTGCCGTGGGACAGGGCGCAACGGCGGCGACGGTGGCGGCGAAAACCTCTTGTGATCCGCGCGCCACCGAAATGCTGCTGAACGCGCTAGCGGCGATGGGAATGCTCACGAAGCGAGACGGAGTTTTCCGCAACACCCAGACCACGGAGCGTTACTTTGCGGAGGGTTCACGGGATAACGCCCGCCCGGGCCTCCTCCACCTCGCCAATATCTGGCACCGCTGGTCCACGCTGACCGATTGCGTGCGCGCGGGCACGGCGGTGAGCCACCGGGAGATGGGTGAGCGCGGCGAGGACTGGACCAGCTCGTTCATCGCGGCCATGCATCGCATTGCGGCCGAGCGCGCCCCCTTGGTGGTCGCGGCCGTCGGAACCGAGGGAGTCGAGCGCCTGCTGGACGTGGGCGGCGGTTCCGCCGCCTACTCCCTGGCCTTCGCGCAAGCAAGTAAGAAGCTGCACTCTACCGTACTCGACCTGCCCACTGTGCTCCCCATCGCGCGGGGCCACATTCAGGCAGCGGGCCTCGCCGCTCGGGTCCACACGCGCGCCGGGGACTTGCGGCGGGACGATTTGGGCACGAACTTCAACCTGATCCTGATCTCCGCCATTTGCCATATGCTGAGCCCCGCCGAGAATCAGGATCTGCTGCGGCGTGGTTTCAGGGCGCTCGCGCCCGGAGGCCGCTTGGTGATCCAGGATTTCATCCTGGAGCCGGATAAGACTACACCCCGACAGGCGGCGCTCTTTGCCTTGAATATGCTGGTGGGAACTGAAGCTGGCAGCACTTACAGCTACGAGGAGTATGCCGCCTGGATACGCGGCGCGGGTTTCGAAGACGTCCGGCACATCCGCCTGCCCGGACCGTCGAGCCTCATGATGGCGCGGCGGCCGTAATCCCCAGGGTAAGGCGCCAAGCGTGCTCGCCCGCTGGCAGCAAGCTCGCGACAACGTTGTCATGAGCGGACGGGAACAGTAAACTGATGCGGACGGCGGCGGAGTTCGGACCCGTTGTCCCGGAGAGGGTAGCGCCCTAATATGGTGTAGTGAGTTTTAGAGAGGGGTAGAACCTTCAGGTCCAACAGGAGCCAGAACTTCAAACGGGGCTTGTGAGGCGCTGAGGCTTCAAGGGCTCAAAGCCCCCCATGGCGTGCGCCCCGCTCCTGTCGGAACTTCAGCTCTGACCCATTTCAAAATCCCTCAAGCACAGCTTTTCAAATTAGGGCACTATCCCGGAGATGGCCCAAGTTGACTCACAGACACCAGATTTTTGAACTCGGGAATTCTGACCTCAGCCGCCGCGGCGCTGCGGCTGTTTCCCTTCTGGCCGTCTGCACGCTGGGAACATTGACTCTGGGATGTCGCCGCCCGCCGCCACCCCGGCCCTACGTGGCTTTCGTCGTGAACAATCAAAGTGCGACACTGGCCGCCGTGAACCTGGCGGATTTCCGCGTCGCCGCTTCCCTTCCCGTCGCGCCGCAACCCGAAAGAGTGCTGGTGCGGCCCGGCCACCGGCAACTTTACGTGGTGTCCGCCGCCGGCGAGATCAGCGTGGTGACCTACCCCCCGCCGCGGATCACAGCCACATTTCATGTGGGGCGTAGCGCCAAGGACCTGGCTTTCTCACCCGATGGTCGCACCGCGTATGTCCTGAACCCCGCGGAACGCGAACTGGTTTTCCTCGACTGCGAATCCGGCAGGGAGACCCAGCACCTGCGCTTCGGAGGCGCCATCTCGGACCTGGCGCTGGCTCCGGATGGCAAGACGATGGTCGTCGCATCTCTGGACTCGAACCGCCTTATTTTTATCGGGGTCGACGTGCGCCAACCGCTCGGCGCCGTGCAGGTGGGCAAGGCCCCCGGGCCCATGGTGATCCTGCCCGACAGCTCGAGAGTTTTCGTTGCCGACACCGGCGAGGAAAAGATTTCCGCGGCGGACATCACGACGCAGAACCTGCTCTCGCACATCGAAATCGGCACGCGGCCGACCGCTCTGCTGATGAAGCCCGACGGCGGGGAAATCCTGGTCCTCAGTGCCCAGGCCAGCAGCCTGGTGATTGTGGACGCCTTTCATGCCAATGTGGAGCGAACCTTCCCCACGGGCCGCAACCCCTTGGCGGGAGTTTTTCGGCGGGATTCGAGCGTGCTTTACATCGCCAATGCCGGGGACGGCTCCGTCATGGCCCTGGACCTTCAAAACCGGGTGGGGCTGGCCTCGACCCACGTGGGCACAGAACCGCGGGCCCTGGCCTTGACGCCGGACGAACGATTTCTGGTGGTCGCCGACAGCGCCACCTCAAGCCTCGCTATCCTGCATGCTGACCCTGAGATTCTGAGCAACGACCGCTCGCTGCTCATCACGACGGTTGCGGTCGGCGCGAGGCCGGTCGATGTGATTGTACCGGATTGGTTGGGGAAGGGATTCTGAATCAGCCCGCCCAAGAGTTGGGATAATTAGCGGGCTAGTTTGCGGCTTGTTCGAGTCCAGGGCTAAGGGGTCGCGGAAAAGCCTCCCCTACTGCCATCTTGAGCGAAGGATCTCGCTCTGTGTACTTTCGAGGCGATGAGAGATTCCTCCTCGCCCGCGGCTCCCCAGAAAGGCAGTGCCGACGGGTTTTTCTGCAGCCTGTCACGCCGTAGAGTTGGGGACCACCTCTGAGCTGCCGATTACCACGTCTCCAAATCTTCTGTAAGCTCGAGGGTCAGCCAGCCTTCTTGCGGGATGACTTGCAGCGGCAAATCATTCACCCAGATGGAAACCTGCAAGTTGATGCGCTCATGCGGGGTGACGCCCAGCACGCTGAAGTCGAGACGGATTTCGACAATCTGCTTAAAGGCCACCTGCACCTGGTCTCCCGTGGCAAGCGGAACCAGCAGGGATTCTCCGCCCTTCAGGAACTCCACCTCGCCCACGCTGCCAGCGCGCACCGCGGCGTGCAAGCGGGCGCTGCTGTCGCCGCCGACGCTGACGCGGACATCGAATTCCGGATGGTCGTGTCGGAAGGTCTCGCTCAGGTCCACGCGCAAGAAAACCGCCTGGTCGCTATAGCCGTAGAAAAGCGCCTCCACCAGTTGCGACACGCCGTGCATGGAGCCCGAGCGGTAATCGGGCAGGTATACACCCGCACCCAGCCATTCGAAATAGGTCGTGACGAGTCCATCCACTACGGGCGTAATGCGGGCTGAGGGCGCCACGTTCACGGCGTGCACGTGAGGACGCTTGATGGGCACCGCCAGATCATCTGTGGGCGAGCCGCCCAGGAGCCGATAGATGTTGCTCAGGTGCTTTCGATAGAGCAGATCGAATTCATCGTCGTTGGCGGTAGAGTGCTCCGGTCCATACCACCAGCACCAGTCGCTGCCTTCCGCCACCCAGAGTTCCTGCTGCGCAAGCCGGCAATTCTCAGCCTTGAGCTTGGGATTGTTAGCGCGCTGGGCGTAGAAATCACGCGCGTCGTTCAGCATATCCCAGGCGCGATTGTCCTCGTCGGCGCCGATCCAGATGTCAAAGTTGGCATTGATCCAGGAGCCGGGTACAATGTGCGGCAGGGCGCCGGGCTCAGTGACCTGGAGCGCCTCGCTCGCCGTGATGGCGCGGACGTCCGGGTCAGAAGCCAGGCGGCCGTAAAAGGCTCTCAGGAATTCCCGCCCGTTCCCTGGGTAGTATTCCCAGGCGTTTTCCCCGTCCAGCATGATGGATACGACAGCGGGCCCCTGTCCAGTGCTGCGTCCTGCCGACTTGATTCGTTGGTGGAGGTCCGCCGCGGCAGCTTGGGCATCCATGCGCGAATAGACAAAGCCGATCAAGTCGGAAAGTTGGTGGTCGCGAAAGAAGAGCGACACCGGCTGCCCGCCCGTGGAAACCGCGTGGGGGCGGTAGAGTTCGTCCCCCCCCTGGAGCGTCCCATCGCCACGGCGGTAGAAGTCCATCTGCCGGGTGCGCCCCAGAACTCCTTCGTCAGACGCCGCCCAGATAAAGCCCTCCTCCGCAGCCAGGCGCAGGACTTCGTCGGAGACGCTGCCTTCACTTGGCCAGAGGCCGCGAGGGCGCCGGCCAAACACTCGCTCATGCAGCTCGAGCGCAGTTCGCAACTGGTCACTCGCGTCTTCCGGATGCCGGAAGCGCCGGCGCGGGAGCTTCACTCCGGGGTGGGACTCTTGCGCGATATTGGTGTCGCATAGGAGGGGGAGAATCGGGTGGTAGAACGGCGAAGTGGAAATCTCAATTTGACCTCGGTCCGCCGCCTCTCGATAGGCTTTAAGCGTTACATTAAATAACTCGATCTCTTTCTTGCGTACCAACGCCTTATCGCGTTCGGAGTACCCCCGTTCCTTCTTCACCAGGCCGGCAATCTCGGCATCACCGGCCAGATAGATCTCGTCAAACCACGCCACCTGCGACAGCACCTGGAGGTCAACCAGGTCCTGGGGCGTGTATAACTTTGCGGCCATAGCCAGTTCGGACTTCTGAGATTTCTCCCACAGCTCACGGTAGCGCGGATAACGGTTGAGAAGGTTGTCACGATTAATTTGGAAAGCAGAACTCAGAAACTCGGCCCGGTCCGCGGCGGTCATCTGGGCGACGGGTTTGAAAGCCAGATCGTAAGCGGGTTCGTGTGCCGTGTCGTGGGCGTAGTCCTCAATTTGCAGGATCAGCGAGGGAACCAGATTGAAGGTGGCGTGGACGGAAGGGAAATCCCGCAGGATGCCCACCATCCCGTAATAATCCTTGAGGGTGTGCAGGCGCACCCACGGCATGGTGTATACGTCCTCCGCCAAGTCCTTGTAGAAGGGCTGGTGCATGTGCCAAAGAAGCATCAGATAGGTTTGGGGCATGAGTCTGGAAGCCGATTCCTTTACGGTATCGAAAACGTTGTGCTAGCATGAAACCGGGCGGCCGCCGCGCGGACTTGCGACCGGCATAGGAGCGTAGCACCCGATTTCCGAACTATGCGCATTCTGACCCGGTACATCCTGAAAGAGATTCTCTCCCACTCCCTGCTGGGGCTGTTGGTTTTTACTTTTATTATCTTCATTCGCCAGCTTGGGAGCCTCTTGGAATTGGTGGTGCGCCACAACGTGCCAGTGCGAGAAATGCTCACGCTCTTCATCCTACCTGTCCCCAGCATCCTGGTGCTGACCATTCCCATGGCTGTACTGGTCGGGACGCTCATCGGGCTGAGCCGCTTGGCAGCCGACGGGGAGGTCATCGCGGCACGGGCCACGGGAATCGGGCTTGCCGCCTTCGTACGGCCGGTCATGATGCTGGCAGGGGCGGGCTGGGCGGTGACGCTGGGGATGAGCCTGTTCCTCGCACCCCAGGCCGCGCGCCAGATAAACCGCCTGGAAACTGGGTTGAAAACCAGCCAGGCGCCCTACGAGATTCAGCCGCGCGTGTTTATCGAGCAATTCCCGAATCTGCTGCTCTACCTGGGGGACGTGACCGGCTCCCGGTCCACTTGGCGTGATGTCTTCATTGCCGACACCACCCAGCGCGACCAACCGAAGGTAACCTTAGCGGAAAGCGGGGTGCTTGTCAACGAAGCCAGCCACAACCGTTTTGTCCTGCACCTCGAGAAAGGGACCACCCACGAATTTGACGCCCAGCATCCGGACGAATACTCCATTGCTTCCTTCACCGATACGGAAATTCCTATCCCCATCGACCACGGGGGCACGGGCGGCGAAGAGCGTCGTTCGCCTCTATACCTGAACCTTCACGAGCTCTGGCAGCTCAGCCACCAGCCCCGCGACCGGCAGGCCGCCCTGGTGGAGATCCACTATCGTTTCGCGCTCCCCGTGGCCGCCCTCGTTCTGGCGCTGGTGGGCACGCCCTTGGGATTATCAACCCGCAAAGGCGGCAAGGCCGTGGGCCTGATGCTCACTATCTTGCTGGTGTTCATCTATTACATCCTGATGGCCTTCGGCTTGAGCTTCGCCAAACAGGGCCGCATCTCGCCCCTCCTCGGTCTCTGGCCCGCCAACGTCCTGTTCGGCGTGGCCGGAATCCTGATGCTGGGGCACCTGCGCCACGTCGGCCGGCGCTTGCTCTTCCTCCAGGACTGGCTCGACGACCTCGGAAAGCGCTGGCAGCAGTGGCGGGCTCGCCGGCGGCCGCCCCAGCGTCCCCTTTCCCCCGTGCCCTCGCGCCCGCTGCGCGGGCGGTTCCTGCAGATTCTCGATCTCTACGTGATCCAAGGTTGGGTCTTCTATTTTCTGATTCTCCTCTTCGCCTTCACGGATGTGTACATCATCTTCGACTTCTTTCAGATACTGGGTGACATCGTCCGCAACCAGGCTCCCGCCCGCGTTGTGGTTGACTACTATCGCTTCCTCCTGCCGCAGGTCATCTACCTGATGCTGCCGCTCAGCATCCTGGTGGCGACGCTGGTGAACTTCGGCTTACTCACCAAATCCAATCAGGTCACGGCGATCAAATCGGCGGGCGTCAGCCTTTACCGGATCTCGGTTCCGGTGCTGATGGTTGCCGCGCTCCTCAGCGTGGGCATGTTTGTGTTTGAAGACAGCGTGCTGCCGGAAACCAATCAGCGCCAGAACGCCCTGCGCAACCAAATCAAGGGCAAGCCCGCGCAGACTTTCCACCGCCCCGACCGACAGTGGATTTTTGGGAAATCCAGCCGGATCTATAACTACAAGTTTTTTGACCCCGACCAGAATGTTTTCGCGAACCTCACGGTCTTCGAATTCGACCCTGCCACCTTCCGCATGACCCGCCGGATTCATGCGGCGCGGGCCTTTTGGGAAGCGCCGATCCACGGCTGGATACTGGAAAACGGGTGGGCACGGGACCTCAATGGCAATCGGGTTACCCACTACGAGCCGTTTTCGGTTGAGACTTTCAAGGAACTGACGGAAGAGCCCGACTACTTCAAAAAGGAAGTCAAGCCCTCGGAACAAATGACTGCGCTCGAACTGCACAGTTACATCGCTGAATTACGGCAAAGCGGCTTTGATGTCGTCCACCTCTCCGTGCAGTTCTACCGCAAATTCTCCTTCCCGCTCATCGCCTTCGTGATCACTCTGATCGGAATTCCCTTTTCATTCACCATGGGCGGCAAGGGCGCGCTCACGGGCATCGCGCTGAGCATCGGCATCGCCATTGTCTATTGGTCCACCTCCAGCCTCTTCGAAGCGCTGGGTAACGTCAGCCAGCTTCCGCCCGCCATGGCCGCTTGGTCGCCGGATGTCCTCTTCGGTTTCGCGGGAACCTACCTCTTCCTGCGCGTCAAGACCTGAAGCAGGCGTAGCGCAGCGCGGTTGCCGCAGGCAAGGTCCTTGTCGATGGAAGAGCTCTGGCCAATCCCGTTTGGAGCGGAACGAGGGGCCATCGGCGCAGTATCTGCTATAACTAACCTTATTTTTATTATTTATTTATCGCACTAAATTAATGTATTACTTCAGATAATTGATCTGCCACTGCTGCGGCTTCTCAGAGCCCCAGGCACCGGTACTCCCCCGTGCATTAGGCTTGATGAGTCACTTCTCTCCAGAGGCCGACGCATTTTGACCTGGCTTCGCGGTTTGACTTTTCAACTCTCCCTCGATCTCGGCAAGCAGCGCTAGGGCTTGAGCATTCTGGCGATCCCGAGCGAGCGCGGCTTCGAGCTCCTGCCGCGCCTCCCCGAGCCTCCCTGCCTGTTTCAGGACCAGCCCGAGGCCTAGATGATAGCCGTGTCCGTTAGGGCGGACGAGCAGAGCCGTTCGAATCGCCGCCTCCGCCTGGGGCAGTTGGTTCAATTGCATCCGCGCCAAACCCAAATACAGGAACTGGTCGCCGTCGGTCGGAACCGCAGCCGCGCTCCGCTCGAAGTAGCGAACAGCCTCCGGGAAGTTCCCCTGCTCATAGTAGAGATAGGCCATATTCACATTCGCCTGCCAGAAGCCAGGGCGGCTTTGGAGCGCCTGCTGGTAAAGCGCCAGGGCGGCTGGAATCATGCCGCGCCCCGCCGCCGCGGCAGCCAGGCTGGTGGTGGCGGAGACATTTTGGGGAGCAATTTCATGCGCGTGGAAGTCCAAAGATAGTTCATCCGACCAGTATAGGCTTTGGCGAGCAGTCGCAAAGGCGAGCAAGGCAGCCAGTCCTACCCCGAAAGCGATTACCCAGGCGGTGCGCCTCATGCCGCCGCCCAGGCGGCGCTCGACCTGCCGCAGCGCCAGGGCCATCAGGATCACAAAACCCACGGACGGAAAGTAGAGATAGCGGTCGTGGGCGATTTCGCCCTCCGGCAGGAAGCGGAAGTTGAGAACCGGAGCGATAGCGAGCGCCATCCAAAAGCCAGCGAAGGCTATGACGCCCGACTCCTCCAGCGACTGACGGCGCGTCCAGCGATACCAGAACAAGAGCACGCCAAGCGCCAGAAGGATCACGATGAGCGGCAGCACGAAACTCCGGAAGGCTGGCGCCGAGACAAAAGGGGTGTCGTAATAGCAACTCAAGCCGAAAGGCCAAACCAGCAAGCGTAAGTAGAAGAGCAGCACGGAAGGGAGCGTGAGCAGCTCCGTCCGCAGCGCCAGCGGCGTAATGGCGTAGGCGAACCCTTTCAGCGCCCAAATTCGTAAGGGCAGGTAAGCGGCGGTCACCGCCAGAAAGGGGGCCGCCGCAAGCAACGCCGCGCGTGGCCTCTCACCTCGCACGACTCCCCTATTCTCGCCCCGCGAGTTAATCCATGCGAAAATCGCGATGAGGACGGGCAGCACCAGGCTGCTTTCTTTGGAGAGCAAGGCACCAGCGTACAGCGCCAGCGAGGCGGCGAGCCACCGCAGCTTCGGCTCAGGTTCGCGACTGCGCAACCAGGCCAGGAACGCGGCGAGCAGGAACAAGGCTGCGAGTGGTTCGGCCACAGCGGAGACATACGCAACTGCCTCAATGTGCACGGGGTGGAGTCCGAAGAGGAGCGCGCCCGCAGCCGCCACCCGCGCATCGCGGGTAAGCCGTCGGCCCAAGCGAAAGACCAAGTAGGTCACAGCCAGGTGCGCCGCGACCGAAGTGAGGTGCCAGCCCCAAGCGCGCTGTCCAAACACAACCTCGTTCAGGCGCAGCCAAACCAGAAAGAACGGCCGATAGTAGTTGGCGAGCAGGTGCGGATACCGGTAGCTCCAAATGTGCGAGGCGAAATAGCTCGGAAGGAAATGCCAAGCGCGAATCGCGTCGTTCTCTATGACCAGAATATGATCGTCAAAGACAAACCCGAAGCTCAACGTGGCGGCGTAAGCGAGGAAAGTGGCAGTGATAAGCAATGCCCCTGGCAGGGCACGCGCCCCACCAACTTGACGAGCGAAATCGTGTTCCCCGCCCCGTTCCGTGCGTTCAGCAGCAGCGCCCATGTTTGCGGTGCCTAAGATAACCCAATCCCGAGCGAAATGCGTTTCTTTTTACGGTTGCTGATGTCGACGCGTCGACAAGTTAGGAAAAGAGGCGTAGAGATTTGAAAGACTTTTTCTCTGCGTCCCCGCCCTCGGCGGCAAAGACCGTGATTCGTCACAGCTTCAGAGAGCAAGCGGGAGTCGCAGAAGAGGTCTACGACGAGGAATCCGAACGAACTCAAGCGACCAGCGCGGTGGCCGACGTGGACAGAGCAACGAAGTGCGCACGGGTGTGCCCGTCGAAGTGAAAAAGGTACAGATCTTTTTGAGATCCATAGCCTTTAAAGAAATACTTAAGGTTTTACTTTCAGGTTGGCTGACCGCTGACCTGGCCCACTCTGGATGAGGCGTCGGGCTGCAGGAAAGCATTGAGTAAACCCGGCAAGGGGTCGAGGGCTGGACAAGCGGAATCCAGCCCCCTGCCAAACAGCCCCAGCGTCAGCCTACGCTGTCGTGTATGCCTTCCCCATCTGCTTCTTCACAGCGGCTTGGGCTGCCGCGAGACGCGCGATAGGGACACGGAAGGGCGAGCAGCTCACATAGTCCAATCCCGCCTCGGCGAAGAATTCGATTGAGGTCGGATCGCCACCGTGTTCGCCGCAGATTCCCACCTTCAACTTGGAGTTGGCCGCGCGGCCTTCTGTGGTAGCTATCTTCACCAGGCGTCCCACTCGCTTCGGATCGAGGACTGCGAACGGGTCCGCCGACCAGATCTTCAAGTTTACATAAGCCTTGATGATCTTGGCACAGTCATCGCGGGAAATACCGAACGTGGTTTGCGTCAGGTCGTTGGTGCCAAAACTGAAGAAGTCCGCTTCCTGCGCGATCTCGCCAGCAGTCAGGGCTCCGGCCGGCAATTCGATCATGGTGCCCACCAAGTACTCGACCTCAAAGCCCCTCTTCTTGAAGACTTCCGCCGCGACGCGATTCACGAGCTCTTTCTCTGCCTGTAACTCCTTTACATCTCCGACCAGAGGAATCATTACCTCAGGTTTTGCTTCAACGTTTCTCTTCTTGCAATCGCAGGCCGCTTCGAAGATAGCCCGCGCCTGCATCTCAGTGATTTCCGGATACATAATGCCGAGGCGGCATCCCCGCAATGCCAGCATGGGATTGAATTCATGTAACTCATTAACTACTTCCAGTACCTTCCTGAGGTGCCCGAGTTTAGGACTCCTCTTGTTCGTACATTCCAGCTTCGCGATCTCCACCATCAAGTCTTCCCGCTTGGGGAGGAACTCATGTAGAGGAGGATCGAGGGTGCGAATGGTAACGGGCAGCCCGTTCATGGCTTTGAAGAGTCCATAAAAGTCCTTGCGCTGCATGGGCAGGAGCTTGGCTAGAGCGGCGCGCCGTTCCTTTTGATACGCGGCCGCTTGCTTCGGATCCTGGGTATCCCGGCAAGCCATAATCATGCGCTGCATGTGCGGCAGCCGTTCCTTGGCAAAAAACATATGCTCGGTACGGCAGAGGCCAATGCCCTCGGCGCCAAATTCCACCGCCTTCAGGGCGTCCCGCGGAATGTCAGCGTTGGCATGCACGCCCAGTGTCCTCGTCTCGTCGGCCCACTTCATAAATTCCGCGAACACCCCACTATGCGGATCGGGCTCGATCAAATTGGCTTTGCCCATAATCACGCGGCCCGTGGAACCATCCAGCGTGATCCAGTCCCCATCCTTGATGATCGTTGAACCGATCTTGAGGGTTTTGGATTTTTCGTCCACTTCCGCGTCACTGCATCCGGCCACACAAGGCTTGCCCATTCCACGCGTCACCACGGCAGCGTGCGAGGTCATGCCACCCCGCGAGGTAAGAATGCCCGCGGCGACTTCCATGCCGTGAATATCGTCCGGCACAGTTTCAGCACGCACCAGTATCAGTGGATCATCGCGATGCGCCAATATTACGGGAGATCCTTTCCCTTTCTGCGCCGCTTCGTCGGCGGTAAAAACCACGCGCCCCACGGCCGCGCCGGGGGATGCCGGCAGGCCCTTGGCAATGACCTTCAGCGGCTTGCTCTCATCCAGTACGGGATGGAGCAACTGGTTCAACTGGTCGGGATCCACGCGCATCAGCGCCTCATTCTTGGTGATGAGGCCCTCATGCACCATATCCACGGCGATGCGCACGGCGGCCGGCCCGGTGCGTTTGCCGTTGCGGGTCTGGAGCATGTAGAGCTTGCCTTCCTGGATGGTGAACTCGAAATCCTGCACGTCCTTGTAATGCTGCTCGAGGCGCGTGGTGATGTCGCGAAGCTGGTGGTAAACATCGGGCATCGTTTTTTCCAACTCATTAATCGGAATCGGAGTACGCACGCCGGAGACCACGTCCTCGCCCTGCGCATTCATCAGGTACTCGCCGTAAAACGCCTTTTCGCCTGTCGCCGGATTGCGCGTAAAGCCCACGCCCGTGCCAGAGGTTTCGCCCATGTTACCGAAAACCATGGTTTGGACGTTGACAGCCGTCCCCAAGTCGTCGGAGATTTTATTCATGCGCCGGTAGGTCTGGGCGCGGGGGTTGTACCAGGAGCGGAATACGGCCTCAATCGCCATGTTCAATTGCACTTGCGGGTCCTGGGGGAAGTCCTTGCCGGTTTCCTTGCGCACCACCTCCTTGTAGCCGGCGATGACCGCCTTCAGGTCGTCGGCGGTCAAGTCCGTGTCAAGCTGCACATGCTTTTTCTTCTTCTGGCCGTCGAAAACGTGTTCGAACTTCTCCTTGGGAATTTCCATCACCACGTTGCCGAACATCTGGATGAACCGCCGGTAGCTGTCATACGCGAAGCGCGGATTATTGGACTTGCGCGAGATCACTTCCACCACCGTATCGTTCATGCCCAGATTCAGGATGGTGTCCATCATTCCCGGCATCGAAAACTTGGCGCCCGAACGAACGGATACGAGAAGAGGATTCTTCGCATCGCCAAGTTTTTGGCCTTGCAAGGCTTCGAGTTTCGCCAGCGCCTCGTCCTTCTGGCTGATGATCTCAGCAGGCATCTGATTGTTGTTCTGGAAGTAAAGCCGGCAGGCGGAAGTTACAATGGTAAACCCCGGGGGAACCGGCAGGCCAGCGTTGGTCATTTCCGCCAAGCCGGCGCCTTTGCCTCCCAAGGCATCTTTCATCGTCCCATCGCCATCGGCTTTACCGCCTCCAAAGAAATAAACGTACTTCTCCATGATTGCTCCTTTCGAATTGTTAGATCTCTGATGTTAGATTTCGGCTTTGAGTTCAAAGAATTGAAAGTTCAAAGTCGTTGGAGTCCGTAGTTCATTGCGAATAGCCCGCTATTTTGGCCTATTTTCAGCACCTTTGCAATGGTCAATTCCAGCGGGTGTAAACCGATTTTTCCATGTCGACGCGTCGACATCGAAGAACAGTGACGAGTGAAGAGTGATGAGCCGACGAAGGGCGCAATTCGCAGCGAGGCTCGCATCCCAGTTCACGGGTTTCGCTCGCTCGCCACTCGGCACTCTTCGCTCGTCACTGCCTTTGTCACTTCCCTTCTATTTCCGCAAAGTGCGCAATGCCGGAGAAAAGTTCGTCCAGCTTCTTCAGCAAGCGCAGCCGGTTCTGACGAAGCTCCCGATCCTCGGCCATCACCAGCACCTTGTCGAAAAAACGGTCCACCGCCGGACGCAGCGTGGAGATCGCTTCCAGCGCACCCCTGTAATCGCCGCACGCACGCAGGCGGCCAGATTCCGCAGCGGCGTTCTGGTAGGCGACGTAGAGTTCCTTTTCCTGATCCTCCTGCAAAAGCTCTGGCGCGACTTCGCCCGGTTGCCAATCCGCAGCGCTCGCAGATTTCGCCAGAATGTTCCGGATGCGCTTGGCGGCCGCCGAAAGCGCTTCAAAATCCTCGCCACCCCGCAGGGCTTCCATCGCCTCGACGCGCACCAGCGCATCCACGGGCACATCGCAGCCCGCAGCCAGGACCGCCCGCACGGTATCGTATCGAAATCCCCGGATGTCCTCGAGGAAATATCGCAACCGGTCTCGGAAGAAACCCAGAAGCGGCCCGCAGACTTCATTACCCGGGCGCTTAACGCCAAAATCGAGCCGACCATAGCTTCCTTCAATCAACTGCTTCAAATCGATTGGAAGTCTGAATTCAAGTAATACTTTAATTATCCCGGCCGCGTGTCGACGCATGGCGAAGGGGTCATTCGAACCCGTGGGCTCTAATCCAGCGGCGTACCCGGCGAGGACTGCGTCGAACTTATCGATAAACGACGTGAGCGCGCCGATCCTAGTCTCGGGGCATTGATCATCGAATCCTTGAGGGAGGTAGTGCTCGTAGATTGCGTCAGAGACTTCGGGCGTTTCGCCTTGGGCGCGGGCGTAAAGGCCCCCCACTTTACCCTGCAGCTCCGGAAACTCTTGGACCATCTGGGTGGTCAAATCGCACTTCGACAACTCGATAGCGCGTCGCAAGCGTCCAACAGTCTCTTCGGGCAGAATGGGAGGATGGGCAACTTCATCACTGATGAGCTGCAACCGCCGGGTCTTGTCTGCGTAACTCCCCAGCTTCTCGTGATAAGTCACCCTTTCAAGTAGTTCGAACCGCTTCTCCAGCGGAATCTTCTGGTCGGCGTTCCAGAAGAACTCCGCATCGCGAAAGCGGGCTGTGAGCACGCGCTGGTGACCCTCCCGAATCAGTCCCTTCTCGTCCGAGTCCATATTGAGCACGGCCACGAAATACGGGCGCAGATTCCCTTGCGTATCCTCGACAGCGAAGTATCTCTGATGGTCGCGCATCGCCGTAATCAGGATTTCGCGTGGCAGGTGCAGGAAGCGCTCGTCGAAGCTGCCCAGCAGGGGCCGCGGCCACTCCGTGGAATTCGCGATCCAATCAGCCAACCACTCATCCGGGACGATTTGGAGCGAAGCTTCCTGAGCCAGGGCGCGGGCTTGTTCAACGATGCGCTCATGGCGACTTACATAATCAATATCTACATGCGCTTGTGCCAATTTATTCGTGTAATCCTTGAACCCTGTCACAGGCAGCGGCTGCGCGCCTTTGGCACGATGCCCGAAGGTGAAATCCCCGGCTTGCACGCCCAGGATTTCGAAGATGACCGTCTGCGCTAGCTGCCCCTCTCCCAGGAGGGCCACGATCCAGCGAATGGGGCGCACGAAACGGGGCGCAGATTTCACCGTCCAGTACATGCTCTTGGGGAAGTTCAGTTCGAGTATAGCGGCGGGCAAGAGTTCCGGCAGCAGCTCACGGGCAGGTCGTCCCTGAGTGCTTTTACGCAAGGACAAGTATTCCCCTTTGGGCGTGCTGGTGCGAATCAGATCTTCCAGCCGCACGGCGTTCTTCTGCGCGAAGCTCTCTGCCGCACGGGTGTACTTCCCTGCCGGATCGACGGCCACTTTCACAGGCGGTCCGACGATTTCCTCGACCTTGCCAGGCTGCTGGGCCAAGAGTGCAAGGACATGAACCACAAGGCGGCGTGGAGTGGAATAAGTTCGTAGGAGCGGTTCCCGCGATACATCGGGGGGCAATAATCGAGCTTCTGCGAGCGCCGCCCGGACGCGCTCGCCCAAACCCTTCTCAGCGTCGCGCAGGAAGCGCGCCGGAATCTCCTCGCAACCCACTTCCAGGAGCAGGGGCAGCGTTGCCAGGCGGGGTTCAGTCATGCCGGCGCCTCCACGGCGGCCAGCCGATCGAGGTAAATGGCAGCAACCTCACAAGCCAGTTTGCGCACCCGGGCGATCAACGCCACGCGCTCGGTCACGCTGATGGCGCCGCGCGCATCGAGGATATTGAACAGATGTGAGCACTTCAAGGTGAGGTCATACACCTTGCGCAGGGGGAATTTCGCCTTTAATACTTCACTTGAAATATCGTCTGTATGTACCTCAAAACACGTTTCATTATTCTTATGATTGATCAGCGGATATTCCCCCAGCAGGCGCGTCGCTTCGCCCTCGTAGAGGTCCAGAAGGCGCCGGCAGGTCGCAGGATCGGCGGCTTCGAAGTCATAGACGGACAACTCGAGTTCCTCCGCATGTCGCATTTCGCGATAGGTTACGGTATCGTTCCAGCGCACCTGATAAACGGTCTCCACGTTCTGGAGATAGGCGGCGATGCGGTCCAGGCCATAGGTCAACTCGACGCTGATGGGTTCGAGATCCACGCCTCCCGACTGCTGGAAGTAGGTGAACTGGGTGATCTCAAGACCGTCGAGCATGACTTGCCAGCCCATGCCCCAAGCGCCCAGCGTGGGGGCTTCCCAGTTATCCTCCTCGAAACGGATGTCGTGATGGCGGATGTCAATCCCCAGAGCGCCCAGGCTCTCGAGGTAGATGTTCTGGATATTGGCGGGCGGGGGCTTGAGTACAACCTGCATCTGCGTGTGCTTGAGCAGCCGGTTGGGATTCTCGCCGTAACGGCCGTCGGCGGGCCGCCGCGAAGGCTGAGCGTAGGCCACGCGCCAGCGCGCCGGCCCCAGGACGCGCAGGAAGGTTTCCGGGCACATGGTGCCCGCGCCCACCTCGACGTCGTAGGGCAGTGCGATGACGCAACCCTGCCCCGCCCAGAATTCGCTCAGGCGGAAGAGCATGTCTTGGAAGGAGAGAGGGGCAGAATCTCTATGCAACTTTTTGGATGTCCTGCGAACTGGCACTGTCAAATTCCTTTGCTTTCCGTTGTCAGTGGTCCGTTGTCAGTTGTCAGTCGACTACCGCCGGTGGTCCGTTTGTGAATGCACAAAGTCCCTTTTCTACCTGATGCTTGCGAAGGGAGCATTTGCGACGGACCACGGACTACGGACAATTGACTACAACCAGCCTTTCAAACTTCCTCCTCCATCATTTCCCGCGTGACCAGCTTATGTTCTGTATGACTCTCGATGATCACTTCGAAGAAACGCCGGGCCTCACGGCAGCTGGCCGGGGCCTTCTGCTGCGCCAGCCAGCGGTCCAGAGGCGCGTGGCAGGCGGCGCGAACCATGGCAAGCGCGGCCCCTGACACCCGTTGGATCGCACCCGCTGTCCGGCACTCGCGGCAGAGCAGGGTTTCTGAACCCGGCCCGTAATAACCGCCTTCTTCCCCGAGCACCCGCCCGCAGCCGGTGCAGGTTTCCAGGTCCGGCAGAAAGCCCCCCAGCCGCAGTATCCAGTAATCGAAATAAAGCAGCGGCCGGTCGACTTCGCCCGAGTGCTTCAGGGCCCGCAGCACCGCCAGCAGCAGGCGGAAGGCGCGCTCGTTCACCTCGCGCTCGGGGAGCAAGCGCTCGGACACTTCCACCAAGTATTGCGCCGCAAGCTGCACCCGGTAGTCCCTCTGCATGTTGAAGAAGGACTCCTCCAGTTCCGCCGAATTCAGGTGCAGCAGGTCCCGGTTTTCCCGCTCGAAGATCCAGAGCCGGACGTAGCTGAGGGGCTCGAGTGTGCCGCCGTACCGGCTCTTGGGACGCTGGGCGCCCCGGGCCACAGCCCTCAGTCGACCCAGTTGTCGGGTAAAGAGCGAAGCGATCTTGTCAGCTTCACCCAGACGGTAGGTTCTGAGGACGATGGCTTCCGTTTCGCGCAGAGGCATTCGATGGCCAATGTCGACGCGCCGACAAACCAAAAAGGTTAGCATAGGCGCCCGCAGGCGGAAAGAGAAAAAACTGCCTCGAGCTGGCGTCATTGGGAGGCGATGCGACTCCGCACACTCGCGGGCGGAGCAGACGGTCCGCGTACCCGCATACCTGCCAAAAGGCGGCGCGTAGGCGCCACCCACGGCCGGCCCTGATCGAAAAACACGATTAGGAGCCCCATCAACCAAACTGTCATCCTGAGCAGCAGCGAAGGATCTGCATGGGTTTTCAGGAACCAAGACCAATGCGGATCCTTCGTCCCGAAAGAACCGGGACTGAGGACGACAGCGCTGACGGACTTTTACGAATTCAGCAGAGCTTTTGCCGGCGTGGCCTTGCTTTACAGCGAATCTTTGAAGTTTAACTTGAGGTTTGTGGAAATCTCCGCGCGTTCGGTGCAAAACACGTTATGTTAACCTACAGCCCCCCATCAAAACATTATCAGACATGCCTGTGCAAAACTCCACCACCTTTCCGCATTCACGTCGCGCAGCTCGCTGCAGGTGGCGATAGAGCGCTCAGCAGACAGCCCGCGCTGTCACCTCGAAGCGCCGCGGGGTTCTTGAGCTGAAAGATGGCAGACGAACCACAGGCGGAGTTGACTGCTGCAAGGAACGCCATGAAGGGGCGCCAGAGGGTGGTCACTTCCCTGCCCCGCTGTCGTAGGGCGTGGGGCGTCCGGGGTCACAGGTACCGGAGGTGGATGGCCCAGCCAGCGGCCTGGGTAAGAGGGAGTCAATTCACTTCTGCACCCATCACAATTTCACCCGGCCAGGGGCGCGTGAAGCCTTCGCTCCGCCACCTGGGGGTGGCGTTCACACCCCGGAAACGCGTACAATTTGGAACCGCAGCGTTCTAACGAGATATGGACCAAGCTTCTGGAAATGGCCTCCAAGGACGAACGGCGGAGGAGCTCAGCGTTTCAACTACTGGCGCAAATTGAGGAGTGGCGGTTGAAGTACCAAAGACCGCCCGGTGAGCCGAGACATCCTGCTTTTGAGTCTGGCATACCGTGGCCCTTTATGCCGAAAGGCACCGAATCGAATCACACTCCGGCTGTTTGTCCCGACCGCGAGTGCATCGTCATTTTGCAATAGAGTTTTGGCGGATTACGGAGGTTCCCTACATGCAAACTCGTCCGCGATGCTTGCGACCTGGAAGCCTGGTTTTCGATGGCCAGGGTTGGAAGATTCTCCTCTGGGTATTGTTCGGCGGCCAGCTCGCCTTGGCTGCCCAAGTCGCCGGGCCGCTCACAGCCTCTGGTAATCCCCAATATTTCAAGGACGCTAACGGTACCGTTCTCATCTTGAGCGGGTCGCAGACCTGGAACACTCTTCAGGATTGGGGTAGCAATCGCCGTGTGCAGACTTTAGATTTCAACGCCTACGTCAATTTCCTCAGGGCGCACGGACACAATTTTACTTTGCTCTGGCGCACCGAACTGCCGAAATTCTGCGGTCTTCCGACCACTGAGAGTTCTCCGCCGGATCTGACGGCCAGCCCGCATCCCTGGCTGAGGACAGGTCCTGGGAAGGCAACCGACGGCGGATTGAAATTCGATCTGACGAAGTTCGACCAGAGCTTTTTTGATCGCTTACGGGCCCGGGCGCAGGCTCTGAACAGGGCTGGTATTTTCGTTGGCATCTATCTGTTCACAGGGGAATGGCTCAACATCTTCCGCTGCTCGAGCGACGGCTACCCTTTCACCGGAACCAACAATATCAATGGCATTGACGACGGTTATGCCGGCGGACCCAAGGGGACGGGCTCCATCACGATGACCGCCCCGAACGCGATAACCGCGTTCCAGGACGCTTACGTGGAAAAGGTCATCGACAGCTTGAATGATTTGCCCAACGTTCTCTGGATTATTTCCGAAGAAGCTCCCAGTAATTCCACTTGGTGGAACGCCCACCAGATTTCGCATATCCGGGCCTATGAGTCGGGAAAGACGCAGCAGCACCCCATTGGTTACGCTGCGCTGATCGGCTCCTCCGACGCCACACTTTACGACTCCAATGCGGACTGGGTTGCGCCGGAGGTGAGGATTTCGCCGAACCAGTCGTGTGGAAACGGGAAACCGGCCTGCAAGGTCAACATCAATGACAGTGACCACTCTTACTGGGAGATGTGGAACGAGACGGCGCAACAGAATCGCAACTATGCCTGGGAGAACTTCCTGACCGGTAATCAGGTGCTGTTCATGGACCCTTACGTGGTGTATTACCCGCGCCAGAACCGAAACCTGTGTGCCTCTCCCACCAACGCCATATGCAGTGCAACGGACACGCGTTGGGACAACTTCAGGAACAATCTTGGGTACATCTTGAGATATTCCCGCAGGGTGAATCTTAGCAACGTCACTCCCCGAAGCTCTCTCTGTTCGACAGGGTATTGTCTTGCTCAGACGCCCTCCGTGGGTGCGGAATACCTGGTTTACGCTCCTTCCGGCGGCTCGTTCTCGATAAATCTGTCAGCGATGTCAGGTTCAAGGACCTTGGCCGTAGAGTGGTTCAACCCCTCGACCGGGGCTACCATCGTCGAAACACCCATTCCTGCCGGTTCATCCTCGCAACCGTTCACTCCACCGTTCAGCCCAGACGCGGTGCTCTACCTGGTGGATACGGCGGGACACGCAGCCTCAGGCAGACACTGACCGTGAAGCGACGCTCACCTCCGCCAGGAAATCCAACAAAGAGATCATCTTCCCCTCATGGGCGGCAGCCCACCAGAACCTCGATTGCCCTTCGGATTCGTTGGTAAACGGAAGGCGACCAGACAGGAGCCATTTCCTCGAACAACCTTTTCGGAACGGTGACGGCTACATGTCCAGCTAGGCGACTATACGGCTAAGTCGCCACCAGTTTCTCATTGAGAATTTTGTAGTTCAGATATAATCCGAACCGTGACCCAGCCTCAGAAGCTCGTGGCAAAGGAAGAGCGTCAATTGAAACGACGGCATGCTCTGTTTCATGCAGTTGAGCGCCGACGATTTCCGCACCGCGTTAGTTAATCTAGTTTTTCAGCAAAGGATCAATTGCTGACTGGAACGTAGCGAGCGGCTGCGCGCCCAGGATCACCACACCGTCCAGTTTGTCCTTAGCGCTTTTGGCAACGACAAACGTAGGGGTGTGGATGATTTGAAGTGCGGTCGCCTGCGCTAGCTCTCTCAGTACCTCGGCGCTATACTTCCTCGACTTCAGGCACAACTGCAAGTCTTTCACATCAAGGGCCAGGCCTTCGGCTGATTTCTCGATAACCCCGGCGTCGAGGGGAGCTTCGCTGGAAAGCAGCAGGTCGTGCAGCTCCCAGAATTTCCCCTGGTCCCCTGCGCAATGCGCGGCCTCCGCTGCATTCTCAGCCAAAGGGTGTTTCTCCAGAGGGAGATCGTGGGCGACCCAGCGGACCTTGCCCGTGTCAATGTAGTTGTGCTTGAGCTCTCCGAAGGTTGCAGAGTGGAATTGTTTGCAGTACGGGCACTCGTAATCGGTGAATTCGACGACCGTAACAGGCGCGTCGGCGCGGCCGAGCGAATGCCAACTGCTCTTCACGTCGATCTGAACCCTTTGCGGCGAAGGGGGCGTGGCGGCCGGCGGTTCAAGTGCCCGCGACACTTGGGCTTGCTCTTTTTCCAGAAGCTGCCGAATCTGCCGCAGTTCACTGAGAATAGCGTCTGCCTGCTCCCTGGTGATGCCTTCGGCCTCATGGGTCATGACCGAAGCGGCGGGGAGGCTCTTTGCTGCCGGCTTTGACTCCGGGTCTTTCTTCGTCCCGTCCTGGGTCGGGTTGTCCTGTTGCGCAACCGCGGTAGCCGTCAGAAAAAGGAACGAAAACATTAGTACTGCGGCAAATCTCCTCATCTGTTCCCTCCTTCCACTTATCCACCCTTATACACATTCCCAGGCACGGGGGGAGAGTATATCGCACCTGCCATCGCAAGCGGGATAAACGAACTGCGAACCGGATTGGATCTTTATGGTGGCAACACTCGCGACGGCCTGCAAGTAAGTACATCCGTACTATTGATAGGGGGTACTGCGGCTCTTAGAGTAAGGGCCCGTGCAGTACCAGCGCCCGAGATTCATGGGTTGCACATGAAGACCCCGGGACGGCGGCTGGGCGCCACCGGCAATTTCCGGGAGCGAAATGGGAAATGGGAGGGTTCGCTGGAAGACGGACGGGTGAATACTCCGAGCTTTTGGAAGGCTGAAATGGCATTTCCAGATACCCTGGCTGTCGATCTGAGGAATAAGCGGCTTCTCCGTAAATTCCCGTCAAGAGCTCAACTGGACCGGCCATTCGTTCGCCCCTCACGTAATCAGGGTGAGTCCATTTTCATTTGCAGAGTCGCAGGATCCGTCTTGTTGTGCGGTTTTCTAGCTTGTGGTTTGAGATGGCAACTATAGCAAGTCTGGCAAAGGAGGATGTATGTCGCTGAAGCATGCTTTAATCTCCATAATAGCTCTGTTTGCGTGGAGCTCGATTGGTGTGGCCCAATATGCGCAAGCGCCCGGACAACCAATTTTCGATTGCACGGACGCCCAAGCAAGGTATGACCGCTTGTCGGGGGGCCTTGCCGTCCAGCAAGACGCCATAACACGGACCGACGCACTTTTGAAGAGCCTTCAGGAGGAGAGCCGATTAGGGAGCGAGGAGGCTAAGAACAAGAGGATTGAGGACGCGGAGGAGCAAGTCAAAGACGCGTCAAAGGAAATCCTGAAGGAAGAGGTGCCCCTCCGCGCAAAGTTGGCCGCCCTTAAGGCTGCTGGCGCCACAACAAAGGGGGTCCGCAAGGAGGTGCTGGACCAAATCGATCAGCAATTGGATTTGATCGAGGACCTCAGCAAGGGATTGCAAAGCTATCAGGCCGGCGTCGCCTACGGTCAGCAGATCCAAACAGGTGCTCACACCCTTTCGCAGCACCTCACCTTATTGAACCAACTCCTTGCGAATAGCGGCATTTATGAGGAAGCTGGGGGGCAAGCTTTGGGGGTCTTTCTCGGGCCCGCTGGGCCGCTGGCGTTCAAGGGACTCCTATTCCTAGTCGACGCTTCGGTTGAAGATTTGCAGGCATCTGATCTCGAACAGCAAATTCAGCAGGCGGCGAACAATTCGAACATCCTGCACCGTCAGTACAACGATGTCGTGGACAAGATGCAGGAAATCAAGGCGAACTGCCTGGAAAAGCCCATCACCCCACCGGACAAGGCTTCTACCCCACCACCGGCGACTTCGCAGCTCAGAGCGCCCGGTGCCAGCCACACCGGCCTGGTATTGCTTATGGGCGGATTAGGTGCAGCGGGTGCTGTCGCCTACGCTGCGGGTGTGGCTATGAAGAACGCGAGTACAAGCGACGGCGGTGGTTCAGTAAGCGGCCACTGCGACGGCACCTCTCCTAGCAACGCTTGCGGTGCCTGCTCGTGTACGCAGAATGTGAATTGCGGTTCGGCTAGCCAGTGCGGTGGAGGCGATTGCTGGACATCAGGCTCAACACCTCCATTTTGTTAGCGGGGAGGAGTGACACGGTGTTCTGTGCAGCGTCTGCTCCGGTGTCAAGTGTGCCCTTATGCGATTGGCCGAGAAACTCCGGCTGCTGGGGTGCGCGACGATTGTTCTCACTTGCGGGCTTTCTGCCTATGCCGAGAGCTTGTCGGGGACAGTGGTCGACCCCCAGCAACGCGTCATCGCCGGCGCTGAAGTCTCCCTGAACTGCGGAAAGCAAATCGAGACTCGCAAGACGGACGGTGGGGGGAGTTTCAGTTTTACCCGGCCGGCCATTCCTGAAGACTGCATGATTCAGGCAGTCTACCCCGGCTTCGCTGTTCTCGAGCTCACCGTCGGCCGGAGCCGGGATTTCACGTTGCAACTCCGCCTCGCCGAACTGAAGCAGACCGTCGTTGCAAAGGACGATCGACTGTCCCCAGCCCCTGTGGCATCGGTGTCGCTTTCGGCCAACGACCTCAGAAACATTTCGGACAACAGTGCAGACCTGGTTGCGTATGCTAAGAATCTGGCTGGGATCTATTCTGGGTCAGATCATATCTATGTTGATGGATTGCCCGCTGACCATCCCCCGCCGGCCGACAGAATAGAGAGCATTACCATCAACGCTGATCCGTTTACTGCAGAGTACTCCGACGGTGGCGAAACCCATATCGACATTGCCACCACGGACCCCGAACGAAAGTTCAGATTGAGCAGTTCCGGAGTATCACTGGGAACGAAGGCGCCCGACGGCTTGAATTCGCGTCTCACCTCGACTTCGAGCACGGCCACCCTCGGGCTGATCGGCCCCGTGCCCTACTTCCCCCTCGCCTTTACGAGTAATTTCCATTTCACCGACGGGCGGAAGGAGCAACCGATCGAAGCCGTTGTTCCACCCCTGCCAGGGATTTCGATTACCTCGGTCGACGCCGCCACGACAAAAGACTGGAATGCCCTTTGGGGTCTGGGTGCTGACTACTCCAAAAAGGAAACTCTACGCGTGAACGCTTCGGTCTATGCCTTCACGGCGAGAGACTCGAATGTGAACGTCTCCGGGCTGACTTTGCCAGAAGCCGGACTAAGCCACGATATGGCGGCCCGCGAGTTCCGAGCCACATTTGCCAAGGTAGGAATGAAGTACGTCTACCGTGGAGGTATCACGACGGACTGGTCGACTTCCGACTTAAATGCAAATTCCAGCGCACTGGGCGTCAGTGTATCGGGGGCTTTTGTAGGGGGAGGAGCGGACGTTAGCAGCCAGGACGGCCGATGGATGAGATGGACTCTCAAGAACGTTCTGCAGTTCAATGAATACAACCGCAATTGGAGTGCCGGGGCTATGGTTTCCCGGCGGGGCGATGCAGAAGACATCATTCCAAATCCCTTCGGCCATATCTATTTTGACAATCTGGAGGATTACACCCTGAGTGCAACTAACAACGCTGACCTCGGCACGGGCATCATCACCCGAGGGTCAGGCAGGGTTCGTTATGCGTCATATACCGCTGCTCCCTTTGTTGAAGCTGAGATCCTCCGCCGGGCCAGAGTGGTGGTCAGGGGAGGACTGCGGTCCGACGCCCAGACTGCCGGGGGCCTGCTTTTCTCGCCTCGCCTCTCGGCGGTGGCGCTCTTGCGGGGCTACGTTCTGAGGGCTGGAAGCGGTTTGTTTGTTCAGAATTGGGCCAATGACATCTTCCTGCGAGTGTTGGAGAACGACGGGAACCATCTTCAACGCTTCCTGATAACAAACGCTCCTTTATCCGCCCTCGTAGCGGGGACGACGACCCCCCAAACTGAGATCGCTTCCAGCATCGCGCCGGACCTGACCCCTACCCACAATTGGGTGTCCAAGCTTTCCCTGGAGCATCCATTCCGGCGTCTATCGCCCGGCCTCGAATACACCTGGACGGATGGCACACACCTTTTGGGTTCACAGCGACTGCCCGCGCCAACCGGCTGGAAAGACGTGCTGGAATCCAATCGGGACCTCCTTAAACATCAGCTCCACTTCCGGGCGCAGTACAGAATACGAAGTCAGAGCCTGGCCGCTCACTACGAATGGATACATGCCCGCGACAACACGGACGGACCCTTTTCATTTCCCGCGCAACAGGATGACATTCGCGCTGAGTGGGGCCCCGCGAGTGGGATGGCGCCGCATAATCTGTCCGGCGTTGCAAATTTGAAGTTTGGAAAAGCTCTTTCACTCGTTCTGGTGGATGGGTGGCATAGCCCCCTGCCTTTGAACATAACCAGCGGCTTGGATCCGGAAGACAATGGGCTCTACACCGATAGAGGGGGAAGGACACGAAATAGTGGACTCGGCCCCTACAGTAACTCCATGCAACTTCTAGCCCATCGTAGAATCGCAGTGCCGAAGTTGTTTTCAGGAACCAGGGAAAGGGTGTATGCCGATCTCGGCCTTCAAGCCCTCAACCTTCTCGGCGACAAAGATTACGTCAGCATGGGGACCGTAATCGGATCGCCTCTGTTTGCAAAACCTTTGGCGGCCGCCCCGGGTCGATCCGTCCGGTTTTCCTTCAACTTTTCGCGTTAATTCCGGAGGGTCGGAGCACGACCGTGTGTCCCGCCGCATTCCAATCTGCATAAAAGAAGATGCATCCTCAAGAAGTCGCTTCAGATGGAGTTCATTCAGAGCGGTGACATGGTCGAAGGCATCGCGGCGGCGAACTTCTTCAGCGTCGAGGCACGGACTAGGCAGGGACGACGAGACTCATGGTACTTTTCCTGATCGACCTGTCGAGCCGACGGGAGGTCTGAGCCCCAAAGGGGCGTCCTATCTCAGCCCAGGCCGGGGGGCTTGGATTTAGACACCATCCCCATGCAATTTCTTGAGCCCCAAAGGGGCGATCTAACAAAGCCCAGGCCAACGGCCTGGGTTAAGATGATCCCCCAATTTTGCCCCCAGCCCTGAAAGGGCGAAATAGGTCTTCCCCCATTCCGGAATTGCCTACGACGACCGGTACGTGTGGGATTGAAGAGGATTGTTCCGCCCCTCCAGGGCTCGGGGGTTGATGGGGGTTTTGTTGACCCAGGCCAACGGCCCATAGGCGCTAAGTTAAGCAAACTCGACCGGTCCCGAAGGGACTGTATAGCATTAGCCGTAGGTGAAACCTACGGATCATGCGCGCCCGCAGAGATAACCCAACCCTGAAGGGGTGGACTTCGACCCCTCCGGGTTCGGCGAACGGGCAAAAGGGGGCGCCTCGGAACTCGCCATCTATCAAACAGGCATGTTGGATTCTCAACGCCCACGAGGAGGAGCTTGCGTAAGATGGCTGGCCGCGTTGCACGGCGCCCGCAACTTCCTGTATGCTCGCTGTTTCGGATTTGAAGGAGGGGCGTCGAGTGAGAAAACTGACCGAGTTAGGGGTTTCGCTTCTTGTCATTCAAGTCTTTCTCCCCTTGGGCTTCGCTCAGTCCGGATTGCACCCGCCGACACCCGAGGAGTCGGTCAGCATCAAGACCGCCCGCGGCCCGGCGATTTCCCCGGACGGCAAGTACGTTGTCTACAGCGTCACGGAAGCTGACTGGCTGCAGAACGATTACGTCTCTCACCTTTGGCTGGCGGACATCGCAACCGGCAGGGTGTTCCAGTTGACGCAAGGGAGCAAGTCGAGCGACGGCGGCGAGTGGTCGCCGGACGGACGCTGGCTGGCATTCATCACAGAACGCGAGAACGGGGCCAATCCCGAGGCGCCCCCGAAGCCTGAGGAGCCCAAGAAGGAAGACGAGAAGGACGAGAAGGCCGCCCCAGAAGGCAAGCCGGCTGCCAAGCAGATCTGGCTGATCTCTCCGGTGGGTGGTGAAGCCTGGGAGCTAACCAAGCACGAAAAGGATGTGGCGGGGTTTCACTGGTCCAAGGACGGTCAGCACATCGCCTTCACCGCCGCGCCCCCCGAGACGAAGGGCACCAAGGACCGCAAGGAGAAGTACAGCGATTACGATTTGTTTGAAAAGGATTTTACGCAGACTCAATTGTGGTGGGTGGACGTGGCCGCCGCCGAAAAATCACAAACGCCGGTGAAGGCCACCGCCCTCACCACCGACGGCAAGCTGAATGTCGGAGACTTCGCGTGGTCTCCAGATTCCAGCCGAATCGCCTTCAGCGCGACGCCCAATCCCTTGCTGGCATTCTCCGAGCAGAGTGACCTCTACCTGCTCGATCTCGGGCCCGGCGCGGCCCGCGCTGTGCACAAGATCGTAGCGCTCGACGGGCCGGAGACGAGTCCAGTATTCTCGCCGGATGGCAGGCAAATCGCTTTTCGGACGGCGCTGGCCCAGCCGTACGACTACTACTTGAACGGCCACATCGCTACCGTGCAGGTGGACGCCGTGCTCGCCCATCCGGCCACTACCGTGGGGGACGTCGCCGACCTCACGTCGAAATTCGACGAAGACCCGCAACTGATCGATTGGGGTCCGGACGGCATCTATTTTGCGGCGTTACAGAGAACCTCGGCGCACGTCTTCCGCATCGATCCGGCAAGCCACAACATCATTCGCATCACGGCACCGGATAATTATCTCGCCGAAGACGTCTCGTTTACGAAGGACTTCAAGCAGATGGCGATTGCCGCCTCCGACGCCACCCACATGACGGAGATCTTCGTTTCCGCCACCTCACCCTTTGCGCCACGCAAGCTGACCGATCTGAACGCGCAACTCACCGGATTCACCCTGGGCAGGGAAGAGGTCGTCTCCTGGAAAAGCCAGGACGGGGCCGCGGTGGAGGGCGTCCTCCACAAGCCGGCCGACTACGATCCCGGCAAGAAGTATCCCTTGCTGGTGGTGATTCACGGCGGGCCCACCGGCATTTCGCTGCCGCTCCGGGATGTGGCGGACCACTACTATCCCATCCAGGACTTCCTCGCCAAAGGAGCCCTGGTGCTGGAACCGAATTACCGCGGCAGCGCCGGCTATGGCGAAAAGTTTCGCTCACTCAACGTGCGCAACCTGGGTGTGGGTGATATGTGGGACGTGATGAGCGGCGTGGACGCGCTGATCGCCCGCGGCCTGGTGGATCCGGCGCGCCTCGGAGCGATGGGATGGTCCGAGGGCGGCTACATCTCCGCCTTTCTCACCACTCATACGGATCGCTTCAAAGCCATCTCTGTGGGCGCCGGCATCAGTGACTGGATGACCTATTACGTGAACACGGACATCACCCCGTTTACCCGCCAGTACCTGCACGCCACGCCCTGGGACGATCCCGATATTTATGCGAATACCTCGCCCATCAGCACCATCAAGCAGGCTCGCACCCCCACACTCATCCAGCAGGGCGGCAACGACAAGCGCGTGCCCGTGCCCGACAGCTACGAACTCTACCGCGGTCTGCAGGATCAGAACGTACCCTCGAAGCTGATCTTCTACACCGGTTTCGGCCACGGTATCAACAAGCCCAAGTCGAACCTGGCTGTCCTGCGGGCCAATCTCGACTGGTTCAGCCACTACCTCTGGGGCGAGCCGATTCCCAGCGACTCTTCGCTGCTTGGTTCGAGTGAGGTGAACGACAAAGCACCTGACCACCAGGGGCAGAATCGGACTGAAGATCCCTAGATCGCCACGTTCCGCAAACACTCAGGTCCCAAAGGTGCCTGTTTCCTGCCCCCTCGTTGAAAGTCAGAGGTTACGCTACAAATCCGCCCGACACTCATTCGGCGCGGGGACAATCGTTGCTCCACCCCTGCACGAGCAGCGTATACTGGGCCAATTCTATGCTCGGGCAGGCTGTTCAACGCGGCCAGACCGAGAATAACTTCCCAGTACGCACCATCCAATAGCGGGTAGCTACGGTCAGGGGCGAGCCACCGCTGTCACCCCGAAGGGCGCAGGGTGTTCGAGCTGAAATGATGTCAGACGAACCACAGGCGGGATTGACTGCTGCAGAGAACGAATGGAAGGGGGCGCCGCAGAGTGACCACTCCCCTTTCCTGAGCCCCAAAGGGGCGATCTAACAAAGCCCAGGCCAACGGCCTGGGTTTAGACACCATCCCCGTGCAATTTCATGAGCCCCAAAGGGGCGATCTAACGAAGCCCAGGCCAACGGCCTGGGTCAAGATGATCCCCCAATTCTGCCCCCAGCCCTGAAAGGGCAAAATAGGTCTTCCCCCATTCCGGAATTGCCTACGACGAGCGGTACATCTGGCGTTGAAAAGGACTGTTCCGCCCCTTCAGGGCTGCGGAATCGGTTTGGGTCCCGCTGACCCAGGGCGTTGCCCTGGGCTTCGTTAGATCGCCCCTTTGAGGCTCACCTGCCCACCTCTCTAGACTCAGCCTTACCGGCTTTTGGAGTGCGGCCGGAGAGGCATGGGCGACGCCGCGTGAAGCTCAGGACCGTGAAGGATGGCCATAGAAAATGGGAAATATCGTGCCTGTCCCGGATTCTCCCCAGTCCATCACTGACAAATACCTGTGCGCTGATATAATTGCGCCGTGAGAATCCCCACGCCGCGAGTTCGCGAACTGCGACGGACTCCAACGAAAGCCGAAAAGGCCGCGTGGCGACTCCTGCGGGATCGTCGGCTGGGCGCGAAGTTTCGCCGTCAATTCTGCATTGAAGATGGTGTCCTGGATTTCTACTGCTTCCAACACCGATTGGCCATTGAACTTGATGGCGGCGTTCACTCGCGAATCGGCCAGATGCGCAGGGACGCCAAGAAAGAAGATCATTTGCGGACTCTCGGCATAGGATTGTTGCGCATCCCGAACGCCATGGTTCTGGAGCACCCGGAGGAGTTTGTGCGAAAGGTTGTCGATGCGATCGGGAAGGCGACGGAAAAGGCGCGGAAGTGACCCCTCACCCGTCCGGCCCCGGCTGGTGAGAGCGCCGGTTGCCGGACACCCTCTCCCCCTGGGAGAGGGACAAGGATGTTTTTGAGCGCGCGCGCGTTAAAATGGGTTTTCCTTCTCCGCGGGGGAGAAGGTGGACCGCGACGGGCGTTCTCACCAGCCGTCGCGGGCAGGGGGCCCCACGTTCTGCTTGTTGTGGGGATGAGGGGTCTCTTCCGCGGTTATTCCGAAATAAAGGCGATGTCCGGCTGGTGGTTCGCGTGAGCGCGCGAGCAAGAGCCGCACAGGAATGTACAGAACCTGTCCGCGTGCGCCGCCTGCTCCGAAAAGGTACCTCACACGTTTTCTCCCACAATTCCCCAGTCGGCTCTCCAGAAAAAAATCCAGGCCTTAACCGAAGACGAAACGGCTGAACTCGAGCTGGCCACCGACGAGGCTCTCGGTAGGGTCGAGCCGCCGCTAGCGCAGGGTAATTTTTCTCGGAGAAAAATAACTCTGCATTGCAATACCGTAATTTCTTGTTTTTTTGGCAAACATTTTGGGGCGCGGGTGGAAATCCCAGAGACCCCTCATCCGCTTCGTACCTCAGCACCTTTCTCCCCGGGGAGAAGGTGGGGATGCCACCGCCCTCTCCGAGGGGAGAGGGTGGACTGCCACCGGCGTTTTCATCAGCCGGGGCGGGACGGGTGAGGGGTTACTTCTTGGTTGCGGCTCCGCCGCGCTGCGCTACGCCGCTGACACCTTTCCCCCCGTCTATTCCCGGATGCCATCCCCGGTTTCCACGGCAGGTGGTAAATTCGTTGTGTGGAGGTTAGAAAAACTGTACGATTCGAAAGCTAAAGGTCTAAATCAGAAACTCCGAATAGACGAGGTCGGCATGAAACCAAAGGTATCATTCGCCTCCATATGCTTGCTCCTGGCTGCGAGTGGACTGAGCTCCGCCAGTGTCTTTGCGGCCGACGACGGATGGACGCCACTCTTCAACGGGAAGAATTTCGACGGCTGGTACACCTATCTGAGCTCCAGCGGGAAGAACAACGATCCCAACGGCGTCTTTAAAGTCGAGAACGGTGCGATTCATATTTTAGATGTGCCCCCCGGCAAGAGTGAAAACGGATATCTCGCCACCACTCAGGAATTTTCCAACGTGCGCATCCACGCTGAGTACAAGTGGGGCGTCAAGCGAGTTGCGGAGGGCAAGCGGGATAGTGGTTTGCTCTACCTGGCCGTGGGTCCCGATCGAGTCTATCCGCGTTCCCTCGAATGCCAAATTGAAGAGACCGACACGGGTGATCTCTGGATCGTCGATGGAGCTGCGGTGACCGCCTACCTGATCAGCCCCACCCTTCCGATGTATGACGATGATATGGCGGTCGGCACTCGGGTCAACAGTTTTCCGGGAAGCTCCATCCGTGTTCTAAAATCCGGCGACTTCGAGGACCGCGCCGGTTGGAACACGGTAGAAGTGATTCTGGAAGGAGATCGCGCCCAGCAGTTGGTGAATGGGCGCGTCGTTAACACTGTGTCGGACATCAAGCAGCCCGACCCGCAGAATCCGTCGCAAATGATTCCGCTCACGAAGGGACGTATTCTCCTTGAAGCCGAGGGCGCCGAAATCTGGTTCCGTGAAGTGAAGATCAAGCCCATCGCGCCGGCCGCAAAGCCCTAGACCGTTTTCGGCGGGCTGGCGCAGGGCGAGCGCAGCCCTGCGATTCTGATGTGATGAGATGACGTGCGTCGCAAAGCTGCGCTCTGCGCCAGCCGGCCCCCTTCTAGAAAGAAAAAACTCTTGAAATTCAAGAGAGAATCTACCCCGCTCATCAGGCGGTTCCGAATAGAGATGCGAGCCATCCATTGTGAACGCATCATTTCTAGCGATTCGGAACACGCCGCCGAAAACGAAGACTAGAGATTAAATCAGGAGTAAGCTAGCCACTCCAGGAGGTCAATGATGGGCCGCCGCTGGATGCCTGATTGGAAAGCAGGAAGGGTGCTGCCTCTTCTTGGCTTTGTACTTCTGGCCATTACCCTGTGCCGAGATCGACCGCTCGACGCAAAGCCGGCCTATGAAGCGACTTGTGGGAAAGGAGTCGTCGCGTCGCGACTTTGCTCCTCGTTGCGGCCTTCAAGGCTTGTGAGTTGTACCCAAGGCCAGATCCCTGCAACGACCATTGCTGGCCAGGATTTATACGGTCAAGCGCTCCTAGTTAGTCTTCGAGAAGCTGCAAAGCAGTGGGGGCATATAGATGATAGCGATAACGGCACCTGTATTCGCACTGACTACCACAACATGATGGTGGAGGACTCCCCTGAAATAACTCACGCGCTGCCACACCAGGTCGAGGATTTTCACCTCGAATACGTCGACCGTAAGGGAGAGATCGACCGATACAGGACACTTCGTAAGGAGTATTGCATTCTGGTCATCAGACCCATGAAGAATGAGGGGCAGCGCCTCAAGATAGAAATCTCATTCGAATGGATTAAATATACAAAGCGGAAATTATGGCACGAACTCTCCGACTGGAGCATGGTGTACTTCCGATACGATTGCGGTAAGCAGGAGTTCGTCGTAGACGGAGTGAAACTCGGCGGCATCTGAGCCAATTCCGATTCACGAGATGCCTTCGATGTTCCACAACGCCGCTATAGAAACTGATATAGAGTTTTTTCCCGCGTCCCCGCCGATGGGGCCCTCAAAACATGTCTCCCTTATACTGACGAAACTGGCGTCCTTTTATCCTGGTGCTGACACCCGTCCACCCTGCCAGCCTGTGGCGCGGAGCGTCCGCCGGTTTTCCTCTGTGCCTCCGTGCCTCAGTGGTGAAGGTTGTTCTGGGGGATTGGTAGGTCGCTCCTTCAGGGCTCGGGGTTGATGGGGGTTTCGCTGACCCAGGCCGGGCCTGGGCTGTGATAGATCGCCCCTTTGGGGCTCAAAGACCTGGACTTCGTTACTTCGCCCAGGCAGGGCCGATCTGCCCAATCTGAGGCCAATCCTGCAAATTTCAAAAACTCGCCCTGGCGGCAACGCTCGACTACTTGATGGGCGCGTTCAACGGTGGTTGCAGCGCCGCCTATAGTTGTTGGAAGCAGCCGCTTTTGGCGGTAAAGAGAAGCCTTCGGTTTCGCGGCGTCTTCTTAACTTTAGAACGACAGAACATGCCAGCCAGCTTTCTGCAGTTCAGCCAGCATCGATCCTGTGTAAATCACCGTAATGCCAAGTTTGGAAAGTTTATCGCTGATGCCGTATTCGTCGGCACAGGCTTTGCACGCATACAGTTCAACGCCGGCCAACTTGAGTTCGTTCAAGCGTTGTTGCAATTGGGGGTCATCGACCAAAAGCTTCCCTGAGGGTCCCCAGACCAGCAATCTGACCGTATCCATCCACTGTCGTTTCTTGCAGTTCTCTGCATACATGAACACCATCTTGAGCGCGACTTCGCGGTCGCCGCTTGTCCAAACAATCAGTTGTTGGTGTTTGACAGTAGTCGCTTCACCAGGTGCGGGACTCTCCGTTTTCGGCAATTGCGCGACCTTTGCGGCATTGGCTATCAGTAATCCACAAAGTGCGACACTGACAGTGATTCCGACCTGCATGCTGGTTGTCATCTGGCATCTCCTTATTCCGCCTCTTTGGGGCTCAAAGACCGCGGCGGACTTTGACAGGCTTGGGGTCGCGGGTGGCGCATACGCCTCGGCGCTCTGCGGAAGTAACCCCTCATTCATCCCGCGACGGCTGATGAGTACGCCCGTCGCGGTCCACCCTCTCCCCTCGGAAAAGGTTGGAATCTTCGCGGGGCGCGCTAGGGTTTCGGCAGCTTCAGGCCCAGGCTTGGCCAGAGGGCGTCGACTCTCTTTTTCACTTCGGCATCCATCACTATTTCGTCCGGCCAGGGGCGCGTGAAGCCTTCGCTCGGCCACTTGCGGGTGGCGTCCACACCCATTTTGGAGCCGAAATTCGGCAGGCGCGAGGCGTGCTCGAGTTGGTCCACCGGCCCCAGCGTGAACTGGATGTCGCGCTCGGGGTCGATGTGGTTCAGAGCTTTCCACGCCACTTCCTGCGTATCGTGGACGTTGACGTCATGGTCCACCACCACAATGCACTTCGTGAACATGGCGCCGGGCAACCCCCAGATGGCGTGCATCACTTTGCGGGCATGTCCCGGGTAGCTTTTGCGGATGGCCACCACGAACATATTATGGAAAACGCCGGCAGCGGGCATGTGCACGTCCACAACCTCCGGCAACTGCTTGCGCAGCAGGGGCAGGAAGAGGCGTTCCACCGCATAGCCCATCCAGTAATCTTCCATGGGGGGCCTGCCCACGATGGTGGAAACGTAGATGGGGTCGCGCCGGCGCGTAATGCAGGTCAGATGAAAGGCCGGGAATTTGTCGGGGAGCGAATAGTAGCCCGTATGGTCGCCGAAAGGTCCTTCGGTGCGGATATCATCGAGATCGACGTAACCTTCCAGCACGATTTCCGCCTGGGCAGGGACCTCCAGATCGACCGTTTCGCACCTCACCAGTTCCACCGGGTCCTGGCGCAGGAAGCCGGCGAAAAGGAATTCGTCCAGGTCCTCCGGCAGGGGTAGGACGCCGGAAAGCATGGTGGCGGGGTCAGCGCCGAGGGCTACGGCCACGTCCATGCGGCGGCTCTTCCCTTCCCGCTCGAGCGCCCGGAAGTGCTCCGCGCCACCTTTGTGTACCTGCCAGTGCATGCCGGTAGTGCGCTCATCATAAACCTGCATGCGGTAGCAGCCCACATTGCGCCGGCCGGTCTTGGGGCTGCGCGTGATCACCATGGGGAAGGTAATGAAGCGGCCGCCGTCCTCAGGCCAGCACTGCATGATAGGCAGGCGCGACAGCGACAACTTGTCCGTTTCGATCACCTCCTTGACTGGGCCGCGGCCTACATTCTTAGGAAAAAACGAGTTTATTCGAGATAATTTAGGCAATAATTTGACTTTGTCGAGTAAACCTTCCGGCGGCTTTATCTCCAACAGATCCTCGATGCGCTGCGCCACTTCTTCGAGAGAGCTGACCTCGAGCGCCAGTTCCAGGCGCCGCCGGCTCCCCAGCATGTTGATGAGCAATGGCAGGGCGTAGCTCACTCCATCGCGAGCCGAGCGCGGCCTTTCAAACAGCAGCGCCGGCCCCCCGGCCTTCGAAACGCGGTCGGTGATTTCGGTGATCTCCAGATCGACGTCGACTTCGGCAGAGAGGCGCTGGAGTTCGCCCTCTCGCTCCAGACGCGAAAGGAACTCGCGCAAATCTCGGTAGGCCACGATGGAACCTCACACGGCAAGTGGGGCAGGCCGTCACGAGGCCGCCCCTAGTGGTCAGCCGCCGCCGGTCGTCGGTCGCGCGGTGCGCTGCCTCCGGCAAATTATGAAGAACGACCGGACACCACGTGGAAGCATTGCAGATTGAGCGGGGCAAATCAAGGGGCGCAGCGAACGCGCCCATCCTGCCCGCAGAAAGAGCTCGGTCGCCGCGCAGTTGCATAGCAGGGTGCTTGCCACTTGGGCGTCACGGATAGTCCAGGGTTTCGAAAGTGACCCCATTCTAATTGACTTCGGCGCCAAGGGATTGCTTGACATTCGACTGACTCCGCCGGACACTAGGGCTACGATCCAGCAGAGACCAGCCCAAGCGCGGCCTCTCGTCGCAGCCGGAATTCGGTGTTTCTGCTTGCGGAGCCAGGATTGATGCCATCTTCTTTCAGGCTCGTGCGCTCGCCCAGACCTCTGAGGCCGACTAGGCTGATGGCTGTCCTGCTGGCCGGCTTCATGACTTTTGCGCCCAGCTTGCTAAAAGGTCAAAAGGAAGTCGCCGGTGATGTTTCCACGCGCGACGTGCAGCCCACTTTCAAGTTGCAGGTCGAGCGCAATCTGGTGCTGGTGCGAGTGGTGGTACGCGACGCCAAAGGCACGCCGATTGAGACCCTCCGCAAGGAAGACTTTCAGCTCTTCGACCGCGGCAAACTTCAAACCATTTCGCACTTCTCGCTGGAGAAACCGGCACTGAAGGCCGTCGCGAAGCCGGCAGAGACCCAGGCCGAAGCCGCAGGGCAGGCCACTGAGGAGAGGTCCCCGAGCCCGCCCTCCACAGGCAACCGCTTCCTGGGTCTCTACTTTGACGACGTGCATACGTCTTTCGAAAACCTGGCGCAAGCGAGGGACGCTGCGGACCACTACCTTGCGTCTGCGAGCCAGCCTGGGGATCGCGTGGGCGTGTTCACGTCCTCCGGCCAAAAGCAGTTGGACTTTACAGGCGACCTCGGCCAAGTCCATCAAGCTCTCTTTGAGCTTCGCCCCCGCCCGATTACTCCCAAGGGAAAAGTCTGTGTGGACGTCCCGCCCTATGAAGCCTATTTGATTTTCGAGCAACATGACAGTTCCGCGTTGGAGGTAGCTGCGGACGAGGCCTATAACAACTGTTACTCCGCCCTCGCATCCAGCGGAAGGCCCGCTGAGATCGCCCTCGCTCACGCCGAGGCTCAGCAGGACGCGCAATCCGAAGCGTCCCAGATGTTTCAACGGGTAGAGGAAGAGTCGCGGGCTTCACTGCGCGGCATTGAGGGCCTTATCCGACGCATGACAATCCTGCCCGGCCAGCGCCGCGTCGTCATCGTGTCCGCCGGGTTCCTGACGGAGTCCTTACAGTACGAACTGGGCGAGCTCGTGGACCGCGCCCTGCACGCGAACGTCATCCTCAATGCCCTGGACGCGCGGGGCCTTTACACCGACCCCGGGATGCCGGACGCCTCGCAACGGGGCCCGGACACTTACAACACCGCGCTATTGGCCCGCAGGAGCAGCATGCTCCAAACCAGCGCCACGTTCGAGGCTAACGGCATGCGGACCCTCGCGGCTGAAACCGGCGGCGTCTTCTTCAACAACAGCAATGACCTGGAGGCAGGATTCCGCCGAGCCGCGGCGCTTCCTGACCCTTACTACGTTCTGGGCTTCTCACCGCAGAACCTTAAACTCGATGGCAGCTTCCATGCTCTCCAGGTCAAGCTGGTTTCAGAGCCACACCTAACCGTGCAGGCGCGCCGCGGCTACTATACCCCCAAGAAAGTTGAAGACCCGTCCGTGCGGGAGAAAGAGGAAATCCAGGAAGCCCTCTTCTCTCAGGACGAATCGCAGGAACTGCCCGTGGACGTTCACACCCAGTTCTTTGTGAAGAACAGCTCCGAGGTGCAACTCGCCGTGCTCGCCCATCTGGACCTGCGCCCGGTGCATTTCCGCAAGCAGGATGAACGTAACACCGACGACCTGGCATTCGTAACGGGCCTGTTTGACCGCGACGGCCACTTGGTGACGGTTCAGGAGAAGATCCTCCAACTGCGTTTGCGGGATGCCACCTTGACAGCGCTTCTCGAGCGGGGTGTGACGCTGCGCACCCACTTCGACATCAAACCAGGGACCTATTTGGTGCGCACCGTGGTTCGGGATTCCGAATCCGGCCAAATCTCGGGGTTGAACCATACCGTCGAAATTCCTTATTAGGAGAACTGCCATGTCTCGAAATCATCTAGTTTTGGTTCTCGGCTTGGTCATCGCCCTCGGCTGGCTGGGCCTCGACTCGGCCTCGGCTCCCGGCGCCCCGGGTGGCGCACAGAATCCTCCTGCGCAAGCCGTTGCTACTGCGCCGGGAACGATCAAGGCGGAGAGCAATCTCGTCCTGGTGGACGCGATCGTGACCGATAAAAAGGGGAATTACATCCACGACCTGGAACAGAAGGAGTTCCATGTTTTTGAAGACAACGTCGAGCAGAAAACCACCAGCTTCTCGCGCGGAGCGGACATCCAGCCCAACGCCCCCGAGCAACGACGCTACATGGTCCTGTTCTTCGACAATTCCACCATGGAACCGGCTGACCAGGTCCAGGCGCGCCAAGCGGCTGCGAAGTTCGTAGAAGGCACGGCCTCCTTGAATCGCATGATGGCCGTGGTCGACTTCGGCGGAGTCCTGAGCGTGGCGCAAAACTTTACCTCCAACGGGGAACGATTGAAGCGCGCTGTCGCCGGCGTGAAGTTCTCCTCAGTGCAGGCGAACGATCCTGACGCCGGGGTGCAAATTGCCTCCCTGGGCGGGATGCCCGGGAGCACGGCCGCCTCCGATTTCGCCGCCCAATCTTCTCTGATGGCCATTCGCGAGCTGGCCAAGATGCTGCGCCCGGTGCCGGGCCGCAAGACCCTGGTGCTGTTTTCCGCGGGGTTTCCACTCAACGCGGAGCGCCAGTCCGAGCTTACGGCCACCATCGACGCGCTGAACAAAGCGAACGTCGCGGTGTATCCGGTGGACGTGCGCGGCTTGGTCGCCGCACCCAGCAATATTTCGAACCCCTCAGGCGCTTCCGGATTCCTGCCGCGGGCATCTCTGCGTGACGCGGACTCCCGCTTCCTTCATTTGCCCGGTCTTCTGGCCGTGCTGATGATGCCGTTTGACCCGGACCCCCAGCATGGGGGCGGGGGTGGAGGCGGCGGGGGCAGCACGGGTGGTGGCGGTGGCAGCGCAGGTGGCGGTGGAAGTCACGGCGGCGGTGGCAGCACGGGTGGCAGTGGCTCCGGCAGTGGCGCCGGCAGCGGAGGCGGCGGCAAGGGTGGCACCGGCAGCGGCTCTGGTAGCGGAGGCGGCAAGGGTGGCACGGGGAGCGGCTCCGGCAGCGGTGGCGGCAAGGGTGGCACGGGCGGCGGGGGAGGCAATACCGCCAACTACAACCCCAACGCGAATCTCGCCGCGATTTGTGGCACGGGGACGATGCCCAGCCAGGATCCCCGCTGCATTACCCTGCAGCAACTTAATTCCATTCCCAATGACGTGGCCACCAACCAGCAAATCCTCTATGCGCTGGCTTCGGGCACCGGGGGCTTCCCCATTTTCAACACCAATGATTTCCTCTCTGGACTTCAGAAGATTGCAGCGGAGATGAACGAATACTACATCCTGGGTTATGCCCCGCCCAGCCCGGTTCATGACGGCAACTATCACCGCATCAGTGTGAAAGTGGAGCGCGCCGCTGTGAACGTTCGCGCCCGCAGCGGCTACTTCGATGTAAAGAGCCCCGACCTCCTATTCGGAAAGCCCGAAGAGAAAACGCTGGAGGCGCGGGTTGCCAGCCCGCAGGCCGGCGATATTCCGGTGTCGCTCACCGCGCCCTACTTCTATGTGGCCCCTGGTGTGGCGCGGGTTAACCTGGCTTTGTCCATTCCCGGGTCCTCCGTCGATTTCGAGAAGCAGAAAAACAACTTCCATTCCCAGGTGACGGTGCTTGGGATCGCCTATAATCAGGACGGCTCGGTAGGCGCACGCTTCAGCGACACAGTGAAGTTGGACAAAGAGAAAAAGGAAGTGAAGGAGCTCGCCAAGAGCTCCTTCAGTTATCAAACCTCTTTCAATATCGCGCCGGGCAAATACACGCTCAAGCTGGCGCTCAGCGCGGGAGGCGAGAAATTTGGCAAGTTCGAGATGCCTCTCTCCGTGGATCCTTTCTCCGGCAACGAATTTACCCTGGGCGGTCCGGCGCTTAGCAACAATGTCACTCCACTCTCCCAGCTTAACGTAAACATGGACCAGGCCTTGCTCGAAGAGCGCCCGCCCCTCGTTTTCAAGGGCATGCAAGTCGTTCCCTCTGCCAATAACCGTTTTGCGAAGAGCGACCAAGCGGTTTTCTATGTGGAAGTCTATGACCCTTTGCTGACGCATGAATCTCCGCGGCTGGGGGTCCTGTTCAACATCGTGAACCGCAAAACGAACCAGCCGGCCCTATCCTCCAATACCGTCCTGATTGACGAGTTTGTGCAGCGGGGGAATCCCCTGGTCCAGTTGGGCCTCAAATTGCCTATCGACCAACTTCAGGCGGGGGACTACCGGTTTGAGATCCGCGGCCGCGATTCCGCCGGGAACGCCTCGCCCATACGCAGCGCTGATTTCTCCATCGAGTAAGCAGCATGCAGCGGAGGAATGCAGGAATTATCGAAGGCCGGAGGGAAACCCCTCCGGCCTCTTTTTATGGCGCACTTCGTCGAACGCTACTGGCTTGGTTCCACGCCCATGCCCGCCCCCTTCCCTGGCGCCAGACTCGCGATCCCTACGCGATCTGGGTCTCCGAGGTCATGCTCCAGCAGACGCAGATCACGACGGTAATCCCTTACTACCTGCGCTTTCTCGAGGCCTTTCCGACGCTCACCCACCTCGCGAGCGCCCCCCGGGAGCGCCTGCTGGAATTGTGGTCAGGCCTCGGCTATTACCGCCGTGCCCGCTACATGCACGAGGCAGCACAGCGCGTCACGACGAGATTCGCAGGTCGCTTTCCCAGTGACTATGCAAGCCTGCGCGCACTTCCCGGAATTGGCGATTACACGGCCAAGGCGGTGCTGAGCATCGCCTTTCACCAACCCTACGCCGTGCTGGACGGAAATGTGGCGCGTGTGGTCGCGCGCTTGTTCGCGCTGCGCGGGAATCTACACCAGCCCAAGTTCCGGGGCGCCATCGAAAAGGAACTCGCGCGGCTCCTTTCCCGTCGGCATCCAGGAGACTTCAACCAGGCCCTGATGGAGCTGGGGCAGACGATTTGCCTGCCGCGCGCGCCGCGCTGCCCAGCTTGCCCACTGCGCAAAAGGTGCCGCGGCTTCGACTCCGGCGACCCGACAACCTTTCCCCTTCCCCGCCCTCGGCGGGCCACCGAGTCCCATTGCCTTGCCGTGGCCCTCCTGCGGCGAGGACCGCGTGTGGCCCTGGTGCGTGGGCTCGATGAGGGTTTACTCGCTGACCTCTGGAATTTTCCCGCCGCTTTCGGACGCTCCCCCAGGGAGGCGCGCGAACGCTTGCGGGAGAAACTACATCTCCTTGCTCACCTCTCGTGCTGCCTGGGCGAGCCGCTGGCGGAATTTCGCCACACCATAACTTTCCGCTCCATTCGGGGGCGCGTCTACGCCGCGGAAGGCTGCCGCAGAATCACGCGCGGGGCCATACGATGGTTCGACCTCAGGCGTTTGCCGCAGGCGGCCATCTCCCAACTGGCCCGCAAGATCGTCCAAAAGATCTCTGGGTAGTGGTCAGTTTGGTTTTTTGTAACGACGCTCTACAAACGCAAGCAGATTGACCTCACCACCTGTCCCCGGCCGTAGGTATCGCGTTCGGCGGTTTTCTCGAATAGAATATAGCCCGGAACCAGGGCATCGCGCCCGATGAGCAAAGACGCCCACATCGCCGCAGCGGATCCGCGCGAGAAGCGGGTGAACATCAGTGTACAACGCTACTTTGAAATCTCCCTGCTGCTCATGCTGGCCACCGGCTTCCTCACCGTGGCTACCACCGGCAAGCTGGATGTAGTTTCCATGGCCGGGATGTTCAGCGCGCTGGGCATCAAACTGTGGAGCTATGTCCGCGCCGCCGACTATTCCCTGGCGCCCAAAACGGTCACACGGATTTCGATCTTTTACATCGTCTTCTATGGCCTCGATTTTCTGATCTTCTCCCCCGGTCCCACAGCGGTTGACCGCATGCTCTCCGCCACGGTCCACCTGGTGCTTTTCACGGCGGTCATGAAGATTTTTTCGGCGCGGACTTACCGCGACTACGGCTATTTGGCCACCCTCTCGTTCCTGATGATGCTGGCCAGCGCCGTCCTCACGGTGGGCACGACCTTTCTGGTGTTCTTCACGCTGTATGTCCTCTTCGCCATTTCCACTTTCCTCAGCTATGAAATCAAGCGTGGCGTGGAGGCGGCCCGCCGCGCTCCGGAGGGGCCGTTCCGCGCCCCGGAGCGGAACCGCCAAGCCATCGAGAGGGCTCTCGTGACCGCGGCGATCGGCCTGGCCATGGGGATCGTCCTCTTTGCCGCGCTGCTCTTTTTCATCATTCCCCGCTATCGAACCGGATACCTCACCGGCCTTTCCATGCAGGCGCAGAACATCACCGGCTTCACCGAATCCGTCAACCTGGGAGATATCCGCAAGATCCTGCGTTCCCCCCTCGTGGTGATGCGCGTGATGCCGGAGGGAAGCGTGCGCGATTATGCGGGCATCAAGTGGCGCGGCGTGAGTCTGAACAGCTTTGACGGCAAGCACTGGTTCAATGACAACACCGAGCAGTTCCCGCTTCCGCCCGCATCGTATCAACACTTCCTGATTCCATTCCCCGACGGCTTCGGGCGTCGTCCGCACCGCCCGCTGCGCTACCGCGTCATCCGCCCGGCGCTCTCCACCGACGTGCTCTTCGCCGCCGCAGAAGCGCGCGAACTCAGCGGCCAAATGCGCTTGCTGAGCCTCGACCAAACCAACTCTCTGCACGCTCCGCAAAGCGCCAACCTGCCCTTCGCATACGACGTAGTTTCCGACGTCGGCCTCCCGTCACCAGCGGAACTGCGCCGAGCGCCCGCGCAGTATTCCGACGAGATGCGCCTGCTTTATCTCCGCCTGCCCCCCACGGACCCCCGCATCGGTGAACTAGCGCGCACTCTCACCGCCTCCGCCAAGAACAACTATGACCGTGCCGCGGCCATCCAGTCCTATCTGCGCGACAATTTCCGCTACACACTTGACCCGCCCGCCATCGAGCCGTCTGACCCCATCGGCAGTTTCCTGTTCAAATCCAAGTCAGGCTACTGCGAGTACTTCGCCGCCGCCCTGGCGGTGATGCTCCGCACCCTCGACATCCCCGCGCGGCTCGTGAACGGTTTTCAGACCGGATCGTACAATCGTATCGGCAGGGATTTGGTGGTGCGCGCTCGCGACGCGCATAGCTGGGTGGAGGTCTATTTCCCGAGCTATGGCTGGATCCCTTTCGACCCTACGCCCACTGATCCCCACCCCGTTTTGCCCGGAGCCTGGGACGATTATACCGATGCTGCCGCGCTCTTCTGGAGTGAGTGGATCATCAATTACGACTTCGGCCACCAGGTGCAGTTGGCGCGGCAGATCGAACAGGACTCCCGCGACTTCCAGCAGGTTTTCCGGGAACGCTCCGAGAGATTCAAGCGCCAGGGAATTCGCGCCGCCTATCGCATCGAGGGCTGGCTGATGTCGCACAAACTCTTGGTGCTCGTGCTGATGCTCGGAATCCTGGCCGCCCTGATTCTGACCGATAAGAGCCGGTCGTTGGCAGAGGTCCGGTTTCTTCTGAACTGGAAATTCGCGCGGCGCGGGGCAACGCTCAGCCCAGGTGAAGCCACGCTCACGTATCACCGCCTGCTCCACACCCTGCAGAAAAAAGGGTACCGCAAGAAGCCCTCCCAGACGCCGCGGGAGTTCGCCCTTTCTTTCCTGGGCACCCGGTGGAGCCACGGGGTGCTGGAATTCACCCGGCTCTACAACTTGCTGCGCTATGGCCAAGCGCCGGTCCCTCTTTCCACCCTGCGCCGGATTGTAGACGAAATGAAAGAGTAGGGGCGAGTCGCGCCCGGTGAACGTCGGAGCGCTGATTGCTGATTACGTCACAGGATGCTGAAATATCCTCGCACTGATGTCATGCTGTGTCCTTCGCTGTCATTCTGAGCGAAGCGAAGAGTCCCTGTACTTGTAGAACCAGGCAAATGCGAAGATTCTTCGTTGCCTTCGGCTCCTCAGGATGACAGCCGATTACTGAACCCTTCTTTTACGGAATCGACTTCCCGCCATCCACGACCATCACCTGCCCGGTGATGAACTCACCCTGTGTGGCGAGGTAGAGGACCATGTCCGTGATGTCCCGGGCCGCGCCGGCGGCAAGGAGCGGCGTCGAGCGGATAATCCTCCCCAGTGTGGCGTCGCACTTTTCATTCGGGAAGAGGATGGTGCCGGGCGCGATGCTGTTCACGCGGATGCGCGGCGCCAGAGCTTTCGCCAGCGAGCGCGTTAGGGAGATCAGCGCGGCCTTCGACGCGCAGTAGTGCATATAACTCGGCCAGGCCTGCAAGCCCCCCAGCGAGGAGATGTTGATGATGTTTCCGCGCCCTTGGCGCAACATCATCCGCGCCGCAGCCTGTGCGCAGAAAAAGGGGCCTTTCAGGTTAATTCCCAGCACGCGATCCCAGTCCTTCTCCGTGAGCCGGTCCCAGCTCGCCCGAAAGAACACGCCGGCATTATTCACGAGGAGATCCAGCCGCCCGAAGTGCTTATCAACTGTCCGGAACATCACCTCGACTTGCCGCGGCCGCGCGACGTCGGCCCCGATGGCCAGGGCCCGAACCCCGAGTGCGGCCATCTCGCGCACCGTGGATTGCGCCCCCGCGCGTGACTCGTTGTAGTTCACCACCACGTCCGCCCCGGCCCGCGCCAACGCCAGAGCAATAGCCCGCCCCATCCGTTTCCCGCCGCCCGTTACCAACGCCACTTGGTTCCGCAAAGATAGTTCGCTCATAGTGCCTTGATTGATAACACGTCCGTCACCAATGTCAAGGGCCTAGTTAGGCACTTGCGTCCCGCGGGGAATCCGCATAGAGTTTGCCGCGAGGTTTCCATCATGCCCGATGCCGCGCTGGACGATATTATCGAATTCCTTGCGACCAAGAGACTGGCAGTGGTGGGAGTCTCGCGCGAGCCGAAGCACTTTTCGCGCGGATTGTTTCGTGAGTTCCTGGCGCAGGGCTACGACGCCGTCCCGGTGAATCCTCACGCCGAGCAAATTGAGGGGCGCCCTTGTTTCGCGCGCCTGGCCGACATCACTCCACCCGTGGACGCCGCGCTGCTGATGACGCCCGCGAACCTCGCCGAGCAGGTCCTGCACGAATGCACCGAAGCTAACATCAAACGGATTTGGGTGTACAAGCCCGCCGGCGACGGCACGATTCATGATCGCGCCGTGGATTTCTGCCGGAAGCGCGGCTTCGCTGTGATCGAAGGCTACTGTCCGCACATGTTCCTTCCCAACGCGGCGTTTGTCCACCGCCTCCACCGTTTCCTGATGAAGGTCACAGGAAGCTATCCCCTCTGAAGGTGGGTGGCAACCTGCGGCTCCGTCGCCGCACCTTGACGCTGTCCACCCTTCCTCTTAGAATCCTGAAATACGCTGGTGCTCGAAGTGGTGCTCTATGCCAGGCCCGGCTGTCGCCTATGGGACACTTTGAAAGCGCAGCTCGCACCGCTGCGGGGACGAGGAGGCGAAGCGAATTATGGAAGTTGATATTCTGGCCATTGCTGCCCACCCGGACGACGTTGAAATCACCTGCGGAGGCACTGTCATCAAGATGGTGGAAGCTGGGTACCGGGTGGGGATCCTCGACCTCACGGCCGGCGAAACGGGCACACGCGGTGATGCGTCCCTGCGCGCCAAGGAAGCGCACCGCGCCGGGCAAGCGCTGGGGGTCGTTTACCGGGAGAACCTGCATATTCCCGACGCTGCGGTGGAGAACACGCACGCCAACAAACTGAAGGTCGCGCAGAAGCTGCGCGAGTTGCGGCCGCGCACGGTTATCCTGCCTTACTGGGAAGGCCGCCATCCGGACCATTACACCACCGGGCGCCTCGGCTACGAAGCGTGTTTCCTGGCCGGCCTCGCCAAGCTGCCGCTGGAACGCAAGCCGCACCGCCCCTTCAAGATCATCTACGCTTCGCAGTACGTGCCGTCCGTTCGTCCCACCTTCGTCGTGGATATCACGAAGCAGTTCGGCAAGAAACTCAAAGCCATCTTTTGTTTCGGTTCCCAGTTTTCCCCGCGGAAAGAAATGCAGAACCTCTTCCCTTCCCGCGCCGATATCAACGCGCGTATGGAGTCGGAAGCCCGCCACTTCGGGCTGATGATCGGCGTGCGCTACGGCGAGCCCTTCGTCACCCGTGAAACCGCAGCGGTGGACGATATCGTGAAGATGCCGGTAAAGTCCGTGTAAGCACGTCGCGGAGGCCGCACTCCTCAGCACTGACCTTGCCTCCCACTTCATCCTACCCGCGGCCACTCGCTCACCTCTGGCCAGGAAACAAGGGCGATTATTTCAGAAATTCGTCAATGTAGGCGTCGTCTTGTGCGTTGGCAAATTCCGTGGTATCGCCCAGGATGTAGCGATACTGATAGGGGCCGCGCAGAGCCGCAATCCGGTTCATCCAGTTCGCCGGGTCAGTCCACATAACCGGCCTCGCCCCCATGGCTTTGGTGAGATCGTCAAGGTCCCAGTGCAGCGCAAAGCCGGGAATCACAACATCAAACAAATCCATGTTCAGAGTGTTCTCGAGAGCGGCGCGCAAGCTATAGGGGCTTCGATCCAGCCAGACCTTGCCGAGGCGCGCGTCCGCCGCAGCCGCCAGCAAAAGCCAGATCCCTTTCACACCCCTGGCGCCACCGTGAATGGAAGCCGGGTCAACGTCACTGCGCGCCGCTAGAAGATCGACTCCACGCAGAATGTCGTGGGCTCGCATGGCCGGCAAATTCAGCCCGATCTGGTTGGCCCGCGAATTGGTGATCCAATTTCCCACGAAGGGCGCGTGGGTATCTTCTCCCGGAGAGTCACGTGGGTCCAGCGTAAGAACCACGCGGCCTTTATTGGCCATCCTGGTCGCCAAGGATTCCGTGGAGGCAGCCTGGAAGTACGGGCCATCATCCGCCACCAGCAACACCGCCGGCCTTCGAACCGAGGGGCCAGGGGAGGAAGACGGGATGTAGAGATTCGCTTCAATCTCAATCCCGGGCTCACTCTCGAACCTGATGTGCTGGCGCTGAAATTCCGGAGTGTTCGACTCATCCAACACGTGCATTTCCGGCGAGGAGCCATCCGAAGGAATCTGCAGCCTGCGCAATTCAGCTTGCAGTCCAGGGATTGTTCCCTGTCGTTTTTTGGCGTGAAAATCGTCAAGGATCAGTTGGTAGAGCTTGCAGCTCCCCGGGACATCCTCGACGCGGCCAGTGGGTGTGACCAGCAGCTCGAAATTGTCGTACAGATGTACAGGCTGTTCATGATAATCACCCTGGCCGTCTTTGAGCCAGCGGATCATCCACTGATAGACGGCTTCTCGACTTACCAGGGGAGTGCCGTGGGGACCCGGCCCGATGAAGAAGGCCAACTTGTCCTCAGCTCCGTAAATGCCGTACCAGTGTCGAGCTTCCTCATAAACCAGCCGAGTCCCGGCGGGCGTAAAGTAGTCACCCTCGGTTGCCTGGATCAGCCAGGGCGTGGGCGCAGTTAATTCCACAAAGTCCGCCACGTCGAGACCCCGCACCAGAAATTGGGGGAAGCTCATTTCGGTATCGGGGTCAGGGCCGGCAAACAACAACTGATAGGAATTGGGGTAGCAGGCGGGGACGACCGCTTTAAACCTGGGGTCCAGAGCGGCAATGAAGGTCGTCAATGCCCCGCCGCCTGAGCAACCTGTGGCGCCCAGGCGTGCGGGGTCCACGTCAGGGCGGCTGACCAAGTAGTCGAGGCCCCGCTTCGCATCCCAAATGAAGAAGCGGGCCACACTCTCGCCAATCAGTAGGCTCTGGGCTCCCGCCTGGATATGCTCGGGAACCGACCACCCTCCCAAGGGTCCCGAGAGTTGCGGATCGTACGACTGCTCCCTTTCACCTTGACCGATGGGATCGGTCGCCAACACCACAAAACCCTTTAAGGCCAGATTGGCGGCAGCTCTCTGCGGCTCGGGCTTCCCCTCCTGGGTATGGCCGGACTGAAAAAGAATGGCGGGATAGCGGCCCGGCTGGTTGGGCCGGTAGAGATCAGCGGTGACATAGAAATTCGGCAGACTCTGGAACAGCACTTTCTCGATGGTGTAGCCCTCGGCCTGAATCTGACCCGTGATCTTGGGGTTCAGCGGGCCGTTGTAGTCGGGCAGGCCACCTAAGACGTCCAGGAGTGTTTCGCGGACCTTTTGCTTCCGGCGCTCCGCCTCGGCAACCGTGTGGATCTGGTCAATCGCCCTCTGCCGCTCCTGAAGTTGCCGCTGCGCAATCTGGTTCATCCAGCGCAGAAGAGGGTCTCGAACGGGCTCCTGAGCAAAAAGCGAAAAGGGGCCGAGGATGATTGCACAACCAAGCAGAAGGGGCGCAAACTTCATAGGACCTCGCTGGACCGAAATCTCTATTAGATTCACTGCCAGATGGCAAGATACACCCATCGGTGCCAGGCCGCAATTCGCCCCAGGCAATCTTATCGATGAGTTAGATTCATGTAACCAGTGTTAAGGCGAGAACGTCCAACATATGCAAAAGGGTAAGTTGCTCGTTCTGGAGGCTGCTCATGCGCTTAACCCTGTCGCTGCTGTTCCTCCTGGTGCTGGCTGGTACGGTCGATCTCGCAGGATCAATCTCCACAAAAGATAATGAAGAGGCTATGCCGCAAATCGTGCGGGTGAGCTATGTCCAAGGCGAAGTGAAGCTTTCCGTGGGCAGAAGAGGCGGTCCTGACTTGGGAAAGACTTGGGTCGCCGCAGACGTAAACTCTCCCATCGAGGAGGGCGCTACACTTGCGACCGAACAAGGAAGGGCGCAAGTGGAGTTTGAGGATGGGTCTGTGATTTATCTGTCGGAACACTCCGTATTGCAGTTCATGGAATTGACCAGCAATTCCCAGGGGACGAACAGCGATATTGGTTTATTGACGGGAAGGGCGACCTTGGCGCATGAGTCGAATGGGCATAGTGAAATCACGTTGGAGATGGCAGGGAGTGCCATACGCTCAACGGCAGCGTTGACCTTGAGGGTCGAAAGCGCGCTGAATGGGGCGGTGGTCCGCGTGCTGGAAGGCTCGATTGACCCCTCCGGAGGAATAACCGGGGAGAAGTTTGTGCTGAACGCAGGAGATACCATTCAGTGTATGGATGGAGCGCTATCGCGGGTGGAAGGCCCGCTAGATGATCCCGATCAGCAGGCGTGGGACCAGTGGGTCAGCCAAGAGAGGGCAGCGAGAAAAGCGGATATCGAGAAAGGGCTCAAAAAATCAGGATTGGCGGCGCCGATACCGGGGCTTGTGGATCTGGTGAGAGAGGGTACGTTTACCGATTGTCCGCCCTATGGGAAGTGCTGGGAACCCAAGGAAGGGGCGTACACGGAAAGTCTGCAACAGGAAAACCCCGTGAAGATGGAAGGACGAGGCGCTCAGGCAGAAAGGAAAGCCCAAGTTGCGAGCGAAGGGGCACAGAGCACCCAGGCAGCGGGAAAAGCCGCGAGTGCGGCAAACCAGCCCGCGCGCTATGCATGGGTAGGTTACGGCTATTATGACTGCCCATTCGTTTACTCTGGAAAGAAGTTGATGATGTACACGCGTGCGCACCCCCAGGGCACAGTGGTATGGACATCGCAGGATCTGCTGATCGGTGCGGGCTGGTGGTCAACGTGTCACGCGGGAAGTTGGGCGCCGCGGACGCGGATAATCCGCCGTAAACACGGAAAGCCAGGCAAACCGGGAAAGGGCCCACCACCGAAGAAACAGTGGGTGGTGGGTCCGAAGTCTAACGGCGGCTCATTCTTGCGTGTGCGTACCGAGAAAGGAGTAGGGTTTATACCGAAACATCCTCTGGATGTTAAGGAGAAGCCACCGCTGAATGCGCAGGACGGAGTTCTGATGTTCCACGAAAAAAACGGCGAGGAAGTCGCAAAAATCATCGCGGCGCCGAAGAATTTGCAAATCGAGACCTATCGGCCGCGGGGATATCAAGCAAACTGGACGAAGGATATGCCGAAGGTGGAAAAACCGGTGATCGAGGCAAAACTCCTGAACCGCGGAACCGGCTCGCCGAGCCTCATTGCGCGATCCGCCGGAAATCAGAAAAACCAGGCCGCCATCCACTACGACTACAGGACGCGGAATTTCGTGGGGCTCAGCAATGGCGCGGCACACGGGCGGCCCGAGGTGATTGCGCGCCTTGACCCGAACCATGGGAGCGGGAACAGTTCACGCTCGGGTTACAGTGGAAGGAATTTTGGAGGCAGCGGAGCATCAGGCGGTCGCGCGAGCGGCGGGGGAGGAAGCGGATACTCGGGCGGTGGTTCGTCGCATGGAAACTCCGGCGGCGGTTCGTCACATGGTAACTCGGGAGGAGGCGGTGGTTCGTCGCATGCCTCTTCAAGTGGGGGTGGAGGCGGCGGAGGCGGCGGGGGCGCTTCGCACGCCTCATCGAGTGGCGGTGGCGGTGGGGGCGGCGGAGGTGGAGGGAGCTGGGGCGGCGGCGGGGGCGGGTCGAGTTCCGCGTCGTCGTCAGCTCCGAGTTCCGGTGGCGGCCATCACTGAGAAGTAACTCGGCATCAGTAGAAGAGAAACCCGAAAAAACGAGATAAGAGTGAACGTGGGTGGAGCAGACACCGGCTTTGTCTTTTCTGTATGCGCCACCCGCGGGTGTCGCTGGCTGCATCCTATTCGATTGGGGAGGCATCGAAAGCGATATGCCACCCCAAGGTTCATCCTGGATTCGCCGTCGCACCGAGCAAGCCATGAAGATGGGTCTGCTGCGCGCCTACCGAGGCGTGGGGGTGGATCCCGGCAAGTTCCTGAGGCAACTCCGCCGCGCTTATGGACTGCGCGTTACCTCGTTTCGCGAAATGCACACCCTGCCGCAGCCGCTGGTGGATTACCTTGCCGATAAGACCATCCGCGCCTCGATGAAGATGGCGATGATGGAGGGCGCGGGCGCGGGCTTGGGCGGCGTGCTCTCCATTCTGCCCGACGTCGGCTTTCTGGGCGGAATCACCTGGCGCATGATCCAGAAGCTGAGTCTGGTGCATGGCTTCGAGTATTCGAGCGAAGAGGACATGGCCGAATTGTGGCTGGCGGCGGCCAGCGCAGCCGGCGTGGACTTGGGCAAGGACATCGTGCGCAAGCAGGTGATCGAACGCTTTGTGCCACGCCTCATCGAGCGCATCGCGGTGCGGGCCGGCGGCGAGATCGCGGAGAATGGCCTCTGCCGCCTCGTGCCGGTTCTGGGCTCTGTCATGGGCGGCACTCTCAACTATTATTTTGTGCGCGAGTGGGGACGCCGCGCCCAGCGGCACTTTCGCGAAAGGCACCTTTTGCTCCGAAGTCCCCTGATGACCCAGGCACCCTCCGGAGTCGGCGCAGGCGCCCCACCCAGGCGGGAGTTGAGCGCATAGCGCAGCGCGGCCTCCACCGCCGGACGCCGCGAAGTCCAGGCACGGTTTTACACCCGAAATCAGCGGGCAAAGTGAGATACGAGCACAGAGTCTCCGCCGTTGCGCAAGCGTAGTGCGACTTGTCTGGAAGGTCCGCGGCTTTGCGAAGTCAACCGGGGACGAACCGCGGACCTTCCAAAACAGCTCCGCGCTCGCTATTGCAAAGCCCCCGTACTTTCGTGCTATGGCGCACAGGGATTTCCCTTGATACACCCTCCAGTCGGTAGTTTATTGCGTGCAGATTCGCCACGGCCGGATTAGCCGTGTCCTGATTCCTCGAAGGTTTCCCTGATGGACAGCGCAAGGACGTTCGCTGTTCCTGGGCACACGGAGGAGGCAGGCCACGCGCAGCCGCGTAGCCAGGCGAGAGGCGGCAGGAGGGCGAAATGGCATTCGGTATGAGCAAACCCGCAACACATCGTCGCGAACTCTCGGACTTGCCGGGCGATTGGGTCGGCTGGCTCGAACCCGGTGTGGAGGTGGAAGGAAATATGAAGGCCGCGAGTGGGCTCATCCGGCTGAACGCCCACTTCAAGGGTGATATCGTTTCCGACGGAGCCGTGGTGGTCCACGACCAGGGAGAAGTCGAAGGAAATATCCAATGCCGAGTGGCGAGCATTACCGGCAAAGTGAAGGGAACCGTTCACGCCAAGGAACGCCTGGAAATCAAAGAACACGGCATCGTGGTGGGCGATGTCCACACGTCCTCCCTGCTCGTCGACCCGGGAGCGTTCTTCGACGGCGAGTGTCACATGCCTACGCCTGAACCTGCCAGCGAAACGCCCAAAGAGGTGGTTGCCCAGGAACACATCTGAGCCGGCGATGCTGCGACCCACAAACCAAAGTCAGGCAAAACTTAAAGGGTGAAGACGGGGACAACATTGCGATTCCGTCCCCGACCGCATCCGCGTGCCCGGTGAGCAAGGCGGCCTTTTTTCAGGAGCGCCGCCTGGCTGCGCGCTGGACCGGAGGCCAGACACGGCCATACTTTTCGCACGCGACGGCCCAGGAGCTGGGCGACTTCGCTCTGCCCTACGGCGCTACACAGGGTCTATCCGGCGGCAAGACTTAGTCATGCACGCATCCCCGGTATTATTTCACGGCCCCGAATAGTCTCCGAGTGCCCCGTGATCCAGGCAAACCAGCTGGATGGACGCCGCCGTAGCACTGCGCGGACGAGCATTATGGTGTAAAATCGCTACCGTTTCAGGTTACCAAGGAAGGTTCGAACTTCCGCGCAGCAAGCTCTACGGAGCGATCGAGCCACAACACGCAAGCCATCGCCGGAAAATCGGACACGCCTCAGACGTGAAAGAGCTCGATTTTCCCCGCAGCCGCCTTCCAAGGAGGTGTCCGAAATATGTCCCACCCGTCTCGCTCAGCAACATCCAGGCACTCGAAAGCGCCCGCTTCGAATTCGATTTGTTGTCGAATCTTGCGACTCGCATGCTCTGCCATTCTGATTCTGACGGCCTTCTCTTTGCGTGCCGATCAGAGCCCTCACTATTCCGATCTGAAGCCCAACACCTGCCTGAGGTCATGGGTGATCCTCGGGCCCATTCCGGTTGGCCAAACTGGTGAGGCAGCAGCGGACGAGGCTACGCAGAGGACCGCGTTTGGGGCCGACGACCTGCTTGCGCAGGGCGGTCCTGAGAAGGTCGCCCCCGAAGCGGGCCAGGCCGTCAGCGTCTCGGGTCACCTGCTCAAATGGCAACGTCTTGATTCCAAGTCTGACGTCATCGATCTCGGGGCTATCTTTGGCAGAGACAACTCGACTGCCTACGCTTTCAGCCAGATCGATGTGCCGGAGGCGCGATCTGTTCTATTTGGCCTTGGGAGTGACGATGCCGTCAAGGTCTGGCTGAATGGCACGTCGATCCATGAGAACTGGACGTCGCGGAACGCACGGTTGGATGACGATGTTGTTGAGCTGAAGCTGAGAAAAGGTGCAAACCGTCTGCTGCTCAAGATCCAGAATCGTGGCGGCGACTGGGGGTTTGTCGTTCGACCCATCGATTCCGCCCGCTTGCAAGAGCGGCTATCTGAATTGGTGATCGCCGGGGACGTGGAGCGCGTCCAGCAGGTGGCGCGGCTCGCGGGCGGCGCCAACGCCAAAGGCAAATACGGTTTGACTGCGTACGAATGGGCGCGGGTTTGTGGACGCAAAACGATCATCAAGCTTTTTGAAGCGCAGGGAGCCGACGCTAGCGTTCCGACAATGCGTCCTGAGGCTGTAGTCGACGCCATCTTTACCGACGTCGTCCGCCCAGGCCAACCCGGCGCTGCCGTGCTGGTGGCCAGGCACGGCAAGATCCTGTTTGAGAAAGGCTACGGTCTGGCGGATGTAGAGAAGAGCACTCCCGTAACGATGGAAACTGAATTCAACATCGCTTCCATCACCAAGCCGTTTACCGCAGCAGCCATCCTGAAGCTCCAGGAGGGAGGGCGGCTGAGCCTCGATGATCGCCTCTCAAAATACATCTCCGACTACCCGCGAGGAGATGAGATCACCATTCGTCATTTGCTGACCCATACGTCGGGCATCCCCGACAAGTTGGGAGGTCCCGCGGCTCTGGCCACGGCAGCATACCCGGCCAGCAGGGACTATTTGATCGCGCTATTTAAGTATCGGCCGCTTGATTTCGACCCGGGAGCGCAGTACGCCTACAGCAACCCGGGCTACTACCTGCTGGGTTATATCATCGAGAAAGCCTCGGGCCAGCCCTACATCGAGTATTTGCGAGACACATTCTTCAAGCCTCTAGGAATGGACCACACGGGCATCTATCGACCGGGTGAATCAGGCAAAGCCATGCCCTACCGGTACGCCGACAATAAACTCGAAGGACTTCAAAAAGCCATGACCATCCATCCAACCAGGGTGGGTGGCAATGGAGTGCTGGACTCCACCGTGGATGATCTCTACCGGTTTACCGAAGCCTACTTCAATGGGCGCATTCTGAGTGAGGCCAGCATCCAGGCGGCGCTGACACCGTCGGTCCACGGGAGAACCGCGACGTCTCACGTCAGAACCGGTGGTTACGGCTATGGCTGGGGCATTGGGCGCCTTCGCGGGCTGCGAGAGATTTTCCACACAGGCGGCACCCTCGGCTACTCCGGTGCACTCTACTGCTATCCCGACGAGCACTTCACGGTAGCCATCCTCACCAATTCCGCTTACCCTATCCCGACCTACGAACCCAGCGAGACTGCACAGTTGATCTCGCAACTCTATTTGCACAACAGGATGGAACTCCGGGACGAGCCGACTCCAAACCCCCGTGTCGACCCTCGCGCGTATGACTCGTATCTGGGACGCTACGATCAAGGCTTCAACGGGATTATCAGTGTGACCAGGCAAGGCAATCGACTGTTTGCTCAGACCACAGGCCGCCTCAGAATCGAGCTGTTTCCGAAGACCGAGACTGTGTTCTTTTACGACCCGAAAGTCTTTGACGCCCAGATGGAATTCGTCAGGAACGAGCAGGGCCGGGTGAGCCACTTGATTCACTTCATAGACGGCGACGCAGTCGTAGTACCCAGGCTGCCCGATGTGCCTGCTTCACTTTCTCGGGCCTATTGCGGCACGTACCGCCTCAGAAGCGGGCAGCTCCTGACCGTCGCTCAGGAGGGCGATGCTCTCTTCGCTCAGGTTGCGGGCCAGCCGAAGTTCGAGATTTATCCGCGATCTGAGAGCCAATTCTTCCTGACTGAAGCCAAAGTTACGCTGGAATTCGTCAGGGGAGCAGACGGACAGGCCGTCAAGGCGGTGCTACAGCAAGATGGACAAACATTCGAAGCCCCTAGAACCGACGCTGCTGAAGCTGCAGGGGCAACAGCGTCGAGCTCAGCCAACGGTTCGACGGCCGCAGGTTCGCTTCAGCCCCAAGTGAAACATCTACCTCCCATGCGAGCCGTTGTCATCCCCATGACTGGCTCTTACGCCCTGCACGGCGAAGCGATTGAGCTGGTTACCTCATACTTGGCATCGAAAGCCATCAGTCCAACTGGGCCGCCGTATGGCCGATATCTCAACAGCCCCGCGACGGTTCCGGAGAACGAACTGCGCTGGGAGGTCGGCATCCCGGTCCCCCAAGGGACGACGGCTGCCAGTCCCTTCGAAATGCGCACGCTCGACGACTCGCTGGTGGTCACTGCCATCGTTGACGGTCCCCACTCTCAACCGAAGCCTTGGCCGGAGTTGTTTCAGTGGATAGAGAAAAGCGGCTACCAACCGGCAGGGCCGACGATGGAAAGCTGGCTGGATGGCCCACAAAGCGAAATGAGAATTGCTGTGAAACCGGCAAGATAAATCGCCGCCTGGGGCAGTCTCGTATCGTGGACCGGCTCCCCGAGGTCCGCGGCTTTTCGCCTTCAAAGGCGCGTACGCACATCGAAGGGAAGCGGAACGCGATCGATGCGCAGTCCGCAGAACCGTTCTGGATTCTCCCCGCTAACCCCCACGTATTCCCGCAGGCTGGACCACTTCCAGTCCTCGGGATTCTTGACTAATATCCGGCGGACACGGTTTAAATGGAGGTATTCGACCTTCTCGGGGTACTCCCGCACGGTACGCAGCGCTTGGTCGAAAAAGCGTTCCTGCCCTAGCTCTCCGGCCTGTCCCCGTCGAACGTTGATGCCAATCATCGAACTCGTCATTACCGACTTCAGCGCGGTCGAAATGGTCAGGGGATACGGTGGTTGAAGAATGGCGTGCCAGTGATCGGGCAGGAAGACCCACGCCGTCAGTAAAAAGCCGTGTTTCTTCCGCATGCGGGTGAGCGAGTTCGCCCAGCGAGCAAAATTGCCCTCTCCCAAGCTCGTCCTGCACGGCAACAATTTCACCGCCACAGAGGTAAATCGACCGTACAGAAACGGACGGCGCAAACGCGACAGGGCGATAATTTACGCGCCCGCCCAACGACGTGCAAGGCCAAAAAGCTTAACAATGTCACGAACGTCAATTTGTTGGGAGGTCAGGCTGCCTTAGGAGGAGAGCCAGTCTTTCTGGTATTATACCCAACTCAATTCGGAGGTCTGTCATCGCATGATCATCGAAATGCGGACCTACAAACTCCAGCCGGGCAAGCGCGCTGAGTTCCTCGAGATTTTTCGCACCAAGTCTGTTCCTGCGCACGACGAGATCGGGATGAAAATTCTCGGCCCCTTTCTCTCGCTCGAAGATCCCGACACGTTTTTCTTCATGCGCGGCTTCCCTGATCTTCAGTCGCGCGAGCCCATGAAGGCCAAATTCTACGAGGGCGAGCTATGGAAGTCTGAGCTCGAAAGCAAGCTCATGCCCATGATCGAAAAATACGAAGTGATGCTGGTCGATGATCCGGAGGGCAAGATTCGGTGGGCATGAGAACTTCACAGGTCGTAAGCGCGCGGCCATCCACAAAAGATGTTTCGTTGTGACGGTTCTCCGCAGCCAGCGATTTTCTGCATGACATCATTGACGGGAAAACGGCCTAATCGTGCCTTTGGCTAATCGCTGGCAGAGGCCAGGCCATGAGGACGGTAAAGCAGTCACAAAAGCGCTGACTTGGTCTACCATCCGCGCGGCCGGGCGCGACTCTATAGCCAGCTCGACCACCCCCAGCCCCTCCTGAGTCAGGAGGGGAGTACTTTCTCTGACAATTAGGCGCTTTCCAGAAAAATAGTTCCTACCGGAAGACATCGCTGCCTAGGTCGGCCGCGATGGTCAATTTGGAAGAGACACGCTATCGGGCTCAGCGCCAGAGCGCGCCGGTCAGGTCCCCCGAAAACCGGAGGGTTGCTTCGATTGGCGAAAACGCTTTTGGCGCAAATCGGATTCCAGCCTGCGCTTCCCCGCCACTCCCGCGAAGCTTGTCCCTGCGGAGAGCGGGAATCGATTGCGCAAGCCTTCGGAAATGCGTCGCTGACGGATTGGATTCCCGCTTGCGCGGGAATGACCATGGCTTGCGAATGTGGTCATCAAGTCCGAAATAGGGGGAGCCTACCCCTTAGAGATGTTAAAAATGATGATCGATCCGACTATGTATATGAAAACAAAGGCAAGATGACAACATGTCATGCTGTTTGCAGCCTGATTTACCAGTTTTGCGCAGCAATTCGAGGCGAAATTACAGTTTTTCGACAGAAAAACAGGGGTTTGTGGGACTTAAAGGACGGAAAGGACAGGGGCAGTGACAAGTGATGAGTGATGAGTGGCGAATGACAAGAGAAGGCGAACCCTGAGGGCGCAAGGACGTTCGGTGCGAGATCCCTCGCGAAACTCGGGATGACAGTGCGGCGGGGACGACGCCCAAACCCCATGTGACACACTTCCCCCTATCGGTTATCGGCAGAATAAGGTGAGAGGATGAACCACGTTGCCGACTGCAAAAACCGCAAATCACCAATCACAAATCACTCAATCACCCGATCTCCCGACGGCCAGCCCCGGCCGTGCCACGCCTGATTCATGCCACGCGCAAGCGGTTCTTCCAGCGGTTGTGGATGAACCAAGCCACACCCAGGACGATCAAGACGCCCAGAACCGCGTCGAAGCGGTGGAAATACTCGCGCAGGGTCATCCAGCGTTCGCCCAGTTTCATTCCCGCATAGGCAAGAACGAGGCACCAAGGCAAAGATCCCAGGAAGGTGTAGAGATGGAAGCGGGCCACGTTCATGCGCGAGACGCCCGCGGGGAAAGCGATGAAAGTCCGAACCACAGGCAGAAGGCGCGCCATGAAGACGGCCCAATCGCCGTAACGCGTAAAAAAGCGGTCGGCCATCTCCAAATCATGGTGAGTCACCAGCAGCCAGCGCCCATACTTTTCTACAAGAGGCCGCCCGCCCAGCGACCCCACGTAATAGGCCACCAGCGACCCCAGATTGCATCCCAGCGCCCCGGCCAGCGCCACCCAGGCCAGCCGGAAGCGGCCCGTGAAAACCAGATAGCCCGAAAACGGCATGATGACTTCCGAAGGCAGTGGAATGCACGCCGATTCGATCCCCATCAGCAGGACGATCCCAAGATAGCCGCTTCGGGAAATCACGGAGATGATGAAAGCTGCCAGGTATTCGAGGAGAGCAGAAACCATAGGAAATGTTGTTCTCGGGAGGCCAGGAACTCCATTCGCCCCAACTCACGAGATGGAAGCGCCCCGCAGGCTGGTGAACCGCTAGAAGACCTCCGCCTCCTGCGTGAAGACAAAGCCAGGGAGGGAGACGCCGTCCGCCGACTTCTCGACCTTCACGCGGCGGACCTCCGCATCCGTTCCGCCTATCTTCCTGAGCATGGCGTAGGAGGCAAAAATCTCCGCGTAGACCTTGGTAACCAGCCAGTTGGCGCCGGTCTCTTCCGATCGCCAAACCTGTCCCGACTGAATCAAGGAAACAGCCAAAACCTCACACTCCTCTTTCCGGGGATGGTACGCCGCCTCTGGAAACGGAAACAAGAAACCTCGGCTTCAGACCGATGGGCTAATCTATCTGTCCTGCGAGGCGGAGTCAATAGCGATGCGGCGTGCCCAGCATCCCCTCGCCTGAGCCGGCAAGATGCAGACACCTGGTGGACCCAGGCGCCGCCTCGTCCCTCCCCAGCTTACGGCGCAGCCAACCGCGCCCCCATGATACCGGGCGCTGCCGATGATTTTAGGCAGGGGAGCCGAGCCATCCAGCACGCGGAAATATCTGGCCATGGCCGGCGAGGCATGCAACCTCCCTGCCCCCGGCGCAATCCAACCTACGGGTGGAGCCGGGGTATGCATTGCCTGGCTTCCGGCAGGACGGAAGCCCACAAGAATTACCAGCACCAGGGCGACGCAGGATCAGACAGAGGGAGAAGGCAGAACGGCGAAACCACGGCTGGAGTCCACTTGCAATGGTATAATAGTGGTGAAGGAGCCATGCCATGAGGAAGTCGCGTTCCACAGCGCTGTTGCTGGTTTTGGCGCTCTGCTGGGCATCACTTCCCGGCTACGCCGATGATAAGAAGGACGACCCCGACGAGATTGGCAATCGCAAGGTTGCGCACCGCAGCATCATCTCCCAGGAAAAGGAAGTCGCCATCGGCAAGCAATACGCCGATCAGATTGATCACCAGGCTAAAATCCTCTCCGATCCGGTGATCAACGAATTTGTAAACCGGGTATCCCAGAACCTCGCGCGCAACTCCGACCTCACCATCCCGCTGACCGTAAAAGTGATTGATGATCCCTCCATCAATGCCTTCACCTTGCCGGGCGGGTTCGTCTACGTCAACACGGGCGTGCTGTTGGCGGCGGACGAGGAGGACCAGTTGGCGGGGGTCATCGCACATGAGATCGGCCACGCGGCGGCGCGGCACTGGGCTCAAACCATGACCAGGGCTACGCTGCTGCAGTTTGCGATGATTCCCATGATGATCGTGCCCATGTCCGCGGCAGTCTATTATGGCGTCCTGGAAGCTTACATGAACGGTGTGCCGCTCGCCTTCCTGAGGTTCAGTCGCAAGGATGAGCAGGAGGCTGACTTCCTGGGCCTGCAGTACATGTTCAAGGCAGGCTACGACCCGAATTCCTACGTCGGCTTCTTCGGCAAGGTGATGGATGAGGAACGCCGCAGCCCGGGGACTATGTCCACGGTCTTCGCCAGCCATCCACCCACCGGCGATCGCATCATCGCCTCCGAGCAGGAAATCCAGAAGATTCTCCCTGCGCGCGACCAGTACCTGGTATCGACCTCGGAGTTTGACGACATCAAGGCCCGCCTGGAAACCGTCATCAGCCAGCACAAGAAGCTAAAGGGCGATTCCGGGCCCACACTGCGCAAGCGCGAATCCACCACGGACCAGACGACTACGCAGACGCAGCCCGGACAACAGAAAACCGATCAAGGCGATGACCAGCCTCCGGTGTTGAAGCGCCGCGACTCCAACTAGCAAGTAACCTTGGGGCGCCCCCCTGCCCGCGGGCGCCCTTGCTGTTCATGAGGTGGGGTTGAGCTGCCCGAACCGAAACGGCGCGTCAGGGAGTTCCAGAGACTGACAAGGTCAGTAACGGTCGGGGGCATTGAAAGCGATGCCAAGCTTGCGCAGTTCGTCGTTGTAGTATTTCCGGTAGAGAATTTCCCACTCCCCGCTGCCTTCGGGAATGGTTCGCTTCTGCGAGCTGATGCGGGCCTTCACGGCCTCGTCGATCTTCTCTTCCCCATGCATCAGGTCGGTCAGGATCTTGATGACCTCCTGGCGGATGGTGTTGGGCTCCTCAAAGATCTCCACTTCATCCAGAGCTTCGATCGCGTCCATCAATCGGTGAGAGATCTGGATCATTTTTTCATGGCTCAATTTCATGGATGCGGCGCACTCACCCCGTCAGAGAATGACTTTCCGATCGCGCACGAGCTGTTTCTTGATGGCTTTGAAGGCATCTTCGTAAGTGGCGCCCAACTGCTTCATCGCGTCGCCATGCTCTTCCAGGATCTTCCGCACTTCGTCATGGATACGATCCTCGACACTCAATTCGTCGAGCATCACCTGGATCATGACCTCGGTGACGTACTCAGGCTGGTCGTACTGAATCAGGCCGGCGGTGGCGAGGCGCTTGAGAACTTGCTTGGCCATGTAGGCCACGTATTCACGCGGAAACTGCATAGTACCTTAAGCACTCTTTCTTGACGCTCCCAACTAGCTAGTGTATATTCCATGGATTGGAGCTGTCAAGATTCGCGTGCTGAGGGTTAGCGAATAACTTCAGCCCTGGTTCGAAGCGGAGCCGGGCGGTTAGCTCAGCCGGTCAGAGCGCCTGCCTTACAAGCAGGAGGTCATCCGTTCGAGCCGGATACCGCCCACCAGACTCAAGCAGGCACAAGGCGGACGGTGCGTCGGGCTCTCTGGCAGAATGCGCTGGCTGCCGACGACATACCGCTTACTGCCTGGTACCCACGGTTTGTCAGCGGGGACGTAGTTCAGCTGGTTAGAACGCATGCCTGTCACGCATGAGGTCGCGGGTTCGAGTCCCGTCGTCCCCGCCAGCTTTTTCAATAACTTAGCGTGAGCAAGCCCTTTCTTCCATAGCGCGTTGACCACGTTCGATGCCTGTGGTTCGCCAAAACTCCATCGCTCGAAATCCGTTGATTATTCAGGTCATTACCTCCACACTCCAATCCATGATCGAGACACTGCGATGACTGGCCATTTTCATAATTGCGGCTCTTAGAGAACGCCGTGACTTGGCCCTTGAGAACCTGGCTTTGCGACAACAACTGGGAGTGCTCAAGAGAAGGAAGGGAGTGCCGAGACTGAAGAGGAAAGATCGGTTGTTTTGGGTGGTGCTTTCCCGAATCTGGGCCCCTTGGCGACAGGCCCTGCACCTGGTGAACGGTGACACGGTCGTCGGCTGGCAGCAAATGGGCTTCCGAATCTATGGGACCAGGATTTCGCGGCGTAAAAGCGGGGGACGACCACAAGCGAGTTCGGAGGCCAGAGCCTTAATCAAGCGGATGGCGACCGCGAAACCGTATTGGGGTGCGCCTCGCATTCACGGGGAACTGCTCAAAGTGGGAATGGAGATTTCCGACCGCACGGTATCCCGACTGATGCCCACGCATAGGAAGCCACCTTCCCAGACTTGGAAGGCTTACTTGAATAACCACGTCCAGGGATTGGCCTCGGTAGACTTCTTCACGGTGCCACGGTCAGTTTTCGAGTGTTATTCGTTTTTGTCGTGCTGGCGCATCACCGCCGGCGCGTCATACATTTCAACGTGACGGAGCATCCGACGGCAGCGTGGACCGCTCAGCAAATCCGGGAAGCGTTCCCCGAAGACACGGCGCCACGAAATTTGGTCCGAGACCGGGGCCCGATCTATGGGGAATGTTTCCGCCGTCGCCTCCGAGACATGGACATCACCGA
>Ga0371490_1000087_pt1 | contig 107070 bp, 102 predicted proteins | sample MB2SIPfraction_FD_207959 | JGI IMG/M metagenome (GOLD analysis project Ga0371490, IMG submission 207959) | Lab enriched peat soil microbial communities from McLean, Ithaca, NY, United States - MB28FN SIP fraction | ecosystem: Environmental > Terrestrial > Soil > Wetlands > Peat | place: USA... | reverse complement strand
GCAACGCTCCCATGAAACGCAAGCCGACCAGTACCGTGAGGCTGAACACAAGTAGGAACCCGAGGTCCAGACGAGCAACATTTACGCCGGTTGCCGCAGCCAGCTCGGGGGAGAAAAGATCCAGGACCAGTCGATCCTTCAGGCCAACAAGGAAAGCGACAACTAGAAAGACGGCAGCCGTCCCAAGGAGGAAACCGGCTAGAGACAGCTTCTGGAAGTTGCCGAAGAGGGCTTCCAGCAGATCCTCTTGTGGGGTGACGAGCGCGCCGATTCCGAGACATGCGGCGAATACCACGCCAATCGCCGCGTCTGTCGCGAGTTCCGTCTTCTTTTGAAGCTGCCACACGAGGAGCGTTCCCAGGAATAGGGTTGCTCCCCCGCCGACCAGTGGGTTGCCTTTGAGAAGAAAGGCTATTCCGAGTCCGGGAAGCGCCAGGTGCGAAATAACATCACTCGCGAGCACCATTCGCTTCATCAATGCAACAGATCCGATAAGGCCAGCCGCAATGGCAAAAAGCGCGGCAAGCAATACTGCGTAATCGTGGTTCGCGTCCATAGTAAATGCGCTTCTCCTTTCGCGACCGAGCCGCCGAGCCTCGTTCAATGTTCCTGGATGTGGCGATAGAATTTGGGCGGGGCCCCATACAGCTCCTCGAGCATCTCAGGCGTCATGATTTCCTTAGGTGATCCCATGCAGACCTTGTCGTTGCTCAAACACAAAACCCGACTTGCGTAGCGATACACGACGCTCAGGTCGTGCGACACCAGAATCAGGGTAATTCCTTGCTGGCTTTGCAACTGGTGAACCAATTCGTAGATGCGCTCTTCCGCGAGCTCGTCAAGACTCGCCGTGGGCTCGTCGAAGAGGAGCACGTTGGGATGCCCCAGCAATGCAAAGGCTATCAGAGCTTTCTGAAACTGGCCCCCTGAGAGAGTCCCTATTCCTGCGGCCATAAATTCGGGCTTCAGATTCAATTCGGAAGAGACCTGTTCCATCTCCTGGTCCGCCAGATGCAGGAATCGAGCCTTTGCTGCCAGCAGTTCTCCGACTCGCAGGGGAAGCTGCCGGTCCGCAGCAATACTCTGGGGAACATACCCAAGATGTGCCGTTTGGCTCCAGAGTATCTCTCCCTGGTGTGGGACCAGCTGCTGCAACGCCTTCAGCAACAAGGTCTTGCCAGATCCGTTCGGTCCAATGATCGCGAGGCAATCCCCGGAATACACCTCAAAACTCAATTCTCGAAGAACCACACGGTTCCCGAATGCAACGCGAAGCCCTCGAACCGAAAGTAAACGGTCTGATAACGATCCAATCTGGGTAGGCGGAATCATCAACGGATGAACTGTGCAAGCACGTCACCACTCGATCACAGGAGCGACGTGAAACGCAGGAGACCGCCAGAAGAAAGTCTTGAGTGCTTGACACGGTTAGACCAGGCTAGCTTCCTACAAAATAGTTGGGCCTCGTTTTGAATCACGCCCGCCGCCACGAGACTGGATGTTTTCAAAGACTACCATCGGAGTTTGGCACTCCATCTGCTCCATCTGGAGAGTCTGATTCGACATGCGGGGGTCGCGAACCCGCTTGACGCTATGGCTCCCCTTAGGGTTGCATAGCCAAGACGTTGCACTTCCACACGCAGTGGTCCTGCTTCGAAATGCTGCAACGGCGCGAGGAGCCCGGGTGCCCAAGTGGCTGGGCCGTCCTCGTTTCTCGAGACGAGCGTCGGAGGTTGTCAAACGCCTTCTTGCGGGCGGGACAGATAGCGGATCGAAGCACTCTACGTTGGCCAATTGTTCCAGATCGCCAAAGCCTCCGGCAAGGTTGGGGTTGTTGCTCGGCGAAGAACACCATCGACGGCTAAATTACACGCTAACTACAGGACACGGCGAATCGCGGATGATTGCATATGCACAGCTAGGCAGCCGGCCGGATGACCCGGACGCCGCGCTGCGGCCGGTGACCAGCAGGTCGGCCTGTAGGGCTTGTACCGCGGAACAGACCGCTTTGTGGACATCCCCAACCTCCAAATGAATCTCGGCGCTAGTGCCGAGACCAGTCTGCAGTGTTTCAATGTCTGCCTTCGCGCATTCGATCATCTGCTCATGCCACTCCGGGGAGAAGTAGTACGTTTCCGTTCGGGGATCAAGCGAGGCTATGACATGAACGAGGCTCAAGCGGGCTTTGAACTCCGCTGCGATTCGCGAAGCCCAATCCAACACCAAAGCGCTCTGCGGGCCAAGATCGACCGCACAGGCAACGTGATTCAAGCGGGCCGGCTCAGTAGGTGGGCCGCTCTCCGTATGCACGCCCGTCCATACGGGGCAATCAGCATCGTGCAAGACTTTCGCGGTGACCGAGCCGAGCAGCAGCCGGCGGAATGGGCCGTAGCCGTGGGTCGGCATCATGATCAAACCGATATTACCGGCGCGGGCATACTCGACAATTCTCGTTGCCGGATCACCTGCCTCGAGGACGCGGGCCACCGGCAGGTTGCGCAACTCGGTTCCGAGAAAGGCTTCCAAATCGGCCTTGGCGCGCTCGTGCCTGCCCCCGGGAGTATCGTCCGGAGTTTTGCCAACCTCCAGTTCATGATATGCAGCCTGCGGAGAGAGCACATGCAACACGGTGATCTCGGAGTTGAAGTGCTTCGCGAGCGGTACCACGTAACGCGCTTCGCCGGCGCAACGATCAGACAGATCTACCGGCAGAAGGATTTTAGCTAGTGTTAGCATCTGTTTCTCCCTTTCGTTTCGGCGACACGCCCAGAGCATGGCTGGACACAAATCGAATCACCCGCAGGGCCGCGTCTTGGCGCCAGCGTCATGTTGAAATGCAATGCAGTTGAATGGCCATGTTGCCGCCATCCACTCCAACGGGCACGCGTCGCGGCGCTCTATCTCCGCCATTGTCAATTGGTTCTCTTCATCCCGCCGATTTGACGTTTCCGCTGACGGGAAGGGTGCGGATCACTCCAGCACGCTTCTGGCCAGATGGTCAGATGGTTGCTACGTATGAAGGTTGGCTATGACAAAGACGGCATGTTTCGAAAACTCGATTAGCCAAAGCCCGGGAGGCAAGGCATGTTCTCATTAAAAACCGTTCTCCTGCCGACGGACTTTTCACCGTGCGCAAAAGACGTGGCTGCACATGCTACCGAGTTGGCCCGGCATTTCCACGCGAAACTCGCACTGCTTTATGTCTTTCCGCCTCTGAATCCAGCCTGGGCCGCCATGGGCGGAGGTGGCACTGTGCTCGACGAGGTGCTTGACAATCAGAGGGACCTGGCACGGAAGCAACTGGATTCCTTTCTCCAGCCGGAGCTCGACGGCTTCAATGTCAGTCGCGTTCTATTGGAAGGCGATCCGGCGGACGCGATAGTCCAGTACGCACATGCGAACGATGTTTCCTTGATCATGATGCCAACACGCGGGTGCGGGCCACTCCGCCGGCTGATATTAGGATCGGTCACTGAAAAGGTCCTTCACCACGCAAAATGCCCGGTGTGGACCGGCGTGCACATTGTGGAACCTGCGGCTGGCGTCCCGTTCGGCGTGCGGAGAGTCGTCTGCGCCGTGGGTGTCACCCCGCGGAGTGCCGTCGTATTACGGCGTACAGCGGAGTTCGCGGAAAAGTCTCAAGCCCGGTTGATTGTGGTTCATGCCATACCGGCGTTTGATTTCCGTCCTGCCACCTATTACTCCGACGCCGATATGCGGAAAAGAACTGCCGCTGAGGCTCGAGCCGAGATTGCCAGAATGCTCGAAGATTGTGGCCCCCAAAATGCCGAGATTCGAATCGAGAGCGGCAGCGTACCGAGCGTCGTCCATTCGATAACCGAAAGTCAGCGGGCCGACCTCCTCGTCATGGGCAGGGCCTCGACGCCAGGCCTGTTCGAGTGGCTGCGGGCAAACTCATATGCGATCGTTCGCGAGTCGCCCTGTCCGGTAGTAAGCATGTAACGCAGAAAGGACAACACCATGGCACGCGGACTGTTTGAAAAGGAAGTCTACATTCGCTTTGCCGAAGAACCGATGGCCTTCGTTTGCACAATAAAGTACGGCGGATTCACCGTTAAGTCAACGCGACTCACGGTCTCGAGGCCAGGCCGGCGATCGGCTGCCGCCCATGGGCCACTCGGCGACGCGTGGAGTATGGTCAAGCAGTTGCTAGGTAGACCGCGCTCACGGGTGACTACGCAGGGCCGATATGGGCGCTGAGCTGCTCATTCCGGCCCGCTATCGCTATTGTTTTCCGCCAAGCGTCCAGTTGTCTTTTTGGCTCGATCTGACCGTTGGCCCCTTTATTGCCTAGTCCTGCATTGAAAGATGCGAGGAATACGCTCCATGAGAGACGAATCTCAATTCTTAAGAAGTGATGTCGAGCAGGAATTGACCTGGGCACCCTGTGTCAATGCCTCGGAGATCGGTGTCGCGGTAAAGGACGGTGTCGTCGAACTCACTGGCTACGTAAAGACCTATGCCGAAAAGTTGGCCGCCGAACGCGCCACTATGCGGGTTGCTAACGTCAGGGCGCTTGCCAACGAGATCAAAGTCAAGCTGCCGGCCTCGGGAGAGCGCACCGATGAGGATATCGCGAGGATGGCGAGGAGCACGCTTGATTGGAATGCCTCCATCCCTGATACTGTGCGAGTCGAGGTCAGCGACGGCTGGATTACCTTGCGGGGCTCCGTCGAATGGCTATACCAGAAGGATGAAGCCGAACGAGCTGTGCGAAATCTGATTGGCGTGAAAGGAATTACGAACGCGATCACGCTCAAGCCGACGACCACCCCCACGGGCACTAAAGCGAAAATCGAGGAGGCGCTCAAACGCAGCGCCGAAGTTGATGAGGGGCGTATCCAGGTCGAAACCGATGCGGACAAAGTTACGCTGCGGGGCACGGTTCAGACCCTCGCGGAGCGGATGGCTGCCGAGCGGATCGCCTCGGCGGCCCCAGGTGTTATACGCGTCGAGAACCTCCTCGCGGTTGGCTAAAGGAACTTCGAGGCAGTTCAGGCTACACGGATCGGTGAAGCACATGGGTTTTACACGCTCATCGTTCCCGCAAGGAATCGCGTTGCCGATACTGGTAATGTGCGTCTGCGAACAGGCACCGGCGCAGTGTAAGTCAGAAAACGTGTGCGACATCGTCCAACGCGCAACAATCGCGATGCAATCGGACTGGGGTGCGTTTCCTCAATTCGCATTTGTGGAGCGCGATGCGGAGACATCGAAGGGTGTGATGGTGGTCAAAACCCACCGCGTCTTTATGATCGACGGCACGGACTACTACATGCCGATCGCGTTCAACGATAAGCCCTACACGCCAGAACAACTGGCCCAAGAACATGAGAAGCTGCTGCAGGAGATCGACCGGCGGAATCGCGAGACCGAAAGAGGAAGGCAAGACCGGTCCAACCGCTATTGGAAGGAACGGAACCAGACCCGGATACTGCTGGAACAATATGTCAAAGCGTTCGAGTTCACCCTGGTTGGCGATGACGTCATAAACGGCCATTCCGCATGTGTTCTCGACGCGAAGCCCCGGCGCGATTATCGGCCGCCGAATCGCGAGGCTAAAATCCTTACCGGCATGCAGGGCCGTTTGTGGATCGATCGCCACGACTTCCATTGGTTGAAGGCAGAGGCCGACGTGCTCAAGCCCGTATCGATTCTCGGGATTGCCGTGCGCGTCATCCCCGGCACACATATGGAGTTGGAAATGGCTCCGATCAGCCCGGCCCTGTGGCTGGTGAGCCGCTTCACGGTTGCATTGAGAGCCTCGGTTTTTTGGATTTCCGCGGAACATGCCAATGTGACCACCTGGAGCGAGTACCGGCCGGCGCCCGAAGCGCTGGCCGCTGAACTTGCAAAATAGAGCATGTGATCCTGTGTTGCCTGATCACTCGAAAGCGTCTTGCTGGTTCAGGAAGATCACGGGTGTCCAAAGTGCCTAACACGGTGTCGGCCTGCGGTCACCAACATCGACTTCCCTTTGTTTCCGGACACGCACATTGTTTGGTTCCAAACCTGCGCGATGAAGTGTGAAGCAACTGAACAGGGGAAAGGTGTGTTCTTCAGGGACCTCGCGGTGGCATCGGATCCCTGGCCGCGGCCGCCTTCATGGTCCGCGACGGCGACGTGCCTGGCGGGAATATTTCGATCCTGGAAGCGGCGCCCGTCATGGGCGGAAGCCTGGATGGCGCCGGAGATCCGGCGGTCGGATGTTTACCTTTGACAACTACGAATGTACCTGGGAGCTTTACAAGTCGATTCCCTCACTGAACAAGCTAAGTACGCCATTTCGCAATTACGATAAGGTATTATCGTGCGACTCGCGGGCGAGGCATGCATCGCCCCTGCAGCGCCCAACCGCCGGCCGTAGGGGCCGGGCATGCCCGGCCCTCCCCGCCGCAAAGCGCTGGACCCGAAGGAAATACGTCATTGCGTTTACGAATGCGTGTGCTAAGTGATGTCGGCGTGAGGCCGCCGTCGCGCAGCGGGCCGACCCGCCACCTTAAGCTACGACGCCTGGCTGTGACGGTGACAACAACCGGTCCAGCGCACTGCGGTCCAGCGTCTCCTTGCTGATCAGTTCTGCGGCTACTCGATCCAGCTCCGCCCGCCGCCGGGCCAGGATCGCCTTCGCCCGCGCATAGATTTCACCGATGATGCGCCGCGCTTCGTCATCGATCATCTGCGCGGTGTGCTCGCTGTAATTGCGCTGCTCGACCCCGAACGGAGTCTGCAGAAAGCGCGACTGCGCCGGCACGCCCCAGGTCAGCGGGCCGAGCTCCGTGCTCATGCCGAACCTCATCACCACCTGCCGCACCAGTTCGGAAGCGCGGTCCAAATCGTTGGATGCGCCGGTCGAGATGACTCCCTTGTAGACGATCTCCTCGGCCGCCCGCCCGCCCAGCATCACCGTGAGCTGGTCCTCGATCTCCGGCTGGGTCATCAGATATTTCTCGTGCAGCGGCAGCTGCAGCGTGTAGCCGAGAGCACCGATGGTCCGCGGAATGATCGACACTCTGTGTACCGGGTCGGCGTGCTTGACGGAAAGTGCCACCAAGGTGTGGCCGGTCTCGTGGTATGCCACGCGTTCTTTCTCGTCTGCGCTCATGACTTGTTTTTTCTTTTCCAGCCCCAGCATTACCCGGTCGATGGCTTCGTCGAAGTCCTTCATTTCCACTTCGGCCGCCCCACGCCGCGCCGCCAACAACGCTGCCTCATTCACAATCGTCGCAAGGTCCGAACCCACCATGCCCGGTGTCCGCGAGGCGATGGTACTCAAATCCACGTTCGCCTGCACCTTGACTTTGCGCGTATGCACCTTCAGAATTGCCTCTCGTCCTGCCACGTCCGGCCGATTGAGAATTACCTGGCGGTCAAACCGCCCGCCGCGCAGCAGCGCTGGATCCAACACCTCAGGCGTGTTGGTCGCGGCCATGATAATAACGCCTTCCGACGTGTCAAAACCGTCCATCTCCACCAGCAACTGGTTCAACGTCTGCTCTCGCTCGTCATTGCTGAGCAGCACGCCCCCGGCTGAGCGAGACTTGCCGATCGCATCCAGCTCGTCAATGAAGATGATGCACGGCGCCTTGCCCTTGGCCTGTTCGAATAGGTCTCGCACCCTGGCCGCCCCCACCCCGACGAACATCTCAACGAACTCCGAGCCCGAAATCGAGAAGAACGAAACTCCGGCTTCGCCTGCCACCGCCTTGGCTAGCAGCGTTTTACCCGCGCCGGGCGGCCCAACCAACAGTACGCCCTTGGGAATCCGTCCGCCCAGCGCCTGGTACTTCTTCGGATGCTTCAGAAAATCCACCACCTCAACCAGTTCGCCTTTGGCTTCGTCCACACCCGCCACGTCATCGAAGGTAACCTTGTTCTGCGACGATTCATCATGGATCTTGGCGCGGTTCTTGCCGAACATTAGCGGACCGCCCGCCTGCCCCATCTTCTTCATGCCCACCCGGTAAATCCATACAAAGAACAACAGGGGCAACACCCAAGAGGCCAACGCATACAGCCACGCGAAGTTGCTCTGCGTTTTCCCGGAGAATTTCACGCCGTGGGCTTCCAATTCTTTTATAACCGCGGTCTCATCCATCGCCGGCAGCCGCGAAGTTGTCAGCAGTTGTGGCTCGGAGGGTTTTCCGGAGGCCGTCTGGTTTCCCTTCAGTGTTCCGACAAGCTTGTTCTCGGTGATCTGAACCTCTGAAAGATGCCCAGCTTGCACCTGGGCCAGGAACTCGCTATATGCAACTTCCTTTGAAGTTGGTCCGGTGAAAGTCCCGCTGAGCAGGTAAATCACGACCGCGGCCGTCAGCAGATTGGCAGCCGTATATAACCACTGATTCCTTTTCGTCTTGTCCATGTCAGACCTTCCGCTGGATTGAATAATCCTTGTTCAAGCCATCTTCCCAATTGCGAGGGGCAACCCTCATCCAAAATGAACGACCGGCCGCAGGCACCTGGGCGATCGGAGCCTCAGGCGGCGAATACTTTCCTAGCGGCACCGGCCTCGTTATTCCTCTGTTGTGCCTTTTTCGCGACGATTTCGAGCTTCTGGTGCCGCAGTTTCGCATCCACATGGTTAGGGTCGATCGGGCAAGGCAGTTCCATCTGTGCCACTAAGGCGCAGGTTTCCTCCTCATGGTCACGTGTCTCAGGCTGCTCATGCTCGCCGACAATGCTGATTGAATCCGGCAGCACGCCGATCTGGAGCTCCTTTGCGCTGAAGCCAGGGGCATCCACAGAAAGGCGCAAATCCTGGTCGGTCTCCGTCAGCTCGATCGGGGGATGCCCCAGCAACTGGTTTTCAGCATCGAGCCAGTCATCGAGCGAGTGGCCATCTGTTCGTCCTCGATGCTCAAACAGCTCATAAGCGCGGGTTCGCACGCGATCCCTGATACGCTCGATTGCTGATTTCAGTCCGCTTTCTTCCTGCACTTTGCAAATCCTCACCTGTGACATTGGATGTTCCTTTCCTGCTGATCCATAGGCAAGCCAAGGGCCAACCATACCGTGGAAGCGCGGCGCAAGGAATTGACTCGAGGCGCGAATCGGTTGCGGTGATGCGCGCCGCGGACAGGATGCGAACGCCAGCGGAAGCCCAGTTGCTAAGGCAGATGGAAGGAGACCATGTGCCTGATCCATCGACAGTAAACGCAACGATCTTGGTGTTGGGTTCCGAGCCTGTTGTGCGCTTGGTCCTCAAGGAAACCCTGGAGAGCGGGGGATATACCGTTCTCGCGACAGAAGACGTAGGAAAGGCTGCGGACCTGCTAAATCAGTCTTTGCCCGATCTGCTCATAGTCCATCCCTATGTTGAGGGCCTGCCTGGACTCGAAGCAGCTAAATATCTGAAGACAAAGTGCCCCACAATGAATGTTCTGATGTTGGCGGGCCTGATCGACGATGACCGCATTGAAAATCCAGCCGCACTGCAGGGTTTTCGGGTGTTTCCGAGGCCATTTACGGCCGCTCAACTGCATGCGGAGATTAAGGAAGTGCTGAATGCGGATCCGCCGCAAAACGCGCACGGACCAATCGGATAATCCTCTGTGACGAGTGGACGACACGAGGCAACGAGTTTTTGCGGGAGACGACATCATGCCTATTCGGTTCAGATATGATCCGGAACTCAAAATGCTGTTGACCACCGCTGAAGGCTTGGTGTCTTTTGAGGAAATCCAGGAGCATCTCGATCAGGAAGCCGAAAGGCGGCAACTGGCGCGGCGGGAGATCATCGACGCCGCGGCCGCTTCGACTGACCTGACACCCGAGGATGTCAGGAAGATCGTGGGACGCGTGCAGGCGATGATGCGCAGCAGCCCATTTGGTCCGACGGCCATCGTTACCACCAATGACATGGCGTTCGGGATGGCCAGGATGTTCGCGATATTGTGCGAACTGCGGGGAGGGCCAGCGGTTGAGGTTTTCCATAGTGTTAGCGAGGGCCGGAGTTGGCTCGTTAGCGCGTCGCCGCAATGATGGAGGTTTTGACACACAGCCAAGGTTGCCCTTTTGTCGTTGATTGTTTGGGACCCGGTTGCTCATCGGCGCTGTGGCCTGGTTGTCGTGGGCAGGCCCTTGAGTGCAGGCAGTAAGGAGAGACAGTTATGGCGAGCATGGTCGTCCGGGAAGATGCCACGCAGGATGTGGTTACGCTGGCCGATGTGAAGGCACTGGCGGGGGCCGCGGGCCCCTGTATAACTCTGTTAATGTCCGTTACGAGTCCGCCCGAGCTGGCGGCCCGCCTGAAGAGCATCCTCCACTCGGCACGAAAGCAACTAGCGGGACACCACACCGACGCAGAAACGGCCGCCGGACTCCTCGTCCCAATCGAGCAACTGGCGCCCGACTTGGAGACGGCCCATACGAGGGCCAATTCGCTGATCGTGTTCCGATCGCCAGGCGCCTTCCGGCATTACTGGATGCGCGAGCGGCTGAAGGACGTGGCCGTGGTGGGCGAACGATTCGAGATCCGCCCGTTGCTAGCAGCGTTGGCCCGGGAACAGCGCTTTTATTTGCTGGCGATCGGCCGGCATCACGTTCGCCTTTTCCGCTCGACGCCGCACATCGCGGAAGAAGTGCGGCTCGAAGGGATGGCGCCGCAGTATCTGCTGGAGTGGCTTCATATCCGGCAACCCGATCACCTGCTGGCAGACCGGAGCGCCGCCGGCCCCTCAGTCGGATCGATGAAAGGAGTTGTCTTCGGCACCGGCTCCGAGAGCGAAAAGGAGCAGGATCGCTTCAGGCACTTCCTGGTAGAGGCGGAAAGAGGTGTCACCCGACTCTTGCGCCGGGACTCCGAGCCGCTGATCTTGGCGGCCGAGGAGCGCGACATGGCGATCTACCGTCAACTCAACACCTATCCTCGTTTGCTGGAGCAGGCGATCCACGGCTCGCCGGACGGCCAGACCGCGCAGAATCTCCATGAGCGCGCCTGGGAGATTGTGAGCCAATGTCCGTCTGAGCCGTTGCAGAAGGCCTTGGCGGATTATCGGAAACAGGCTGGCGCGGCTCTCGTGCTGGGTGACGTGAGTGCGATCGGGAAGGCCGCTGCCGAAGGCCGTGTGGCCGGCCTCTTTTTATCGGAAAACGCAGGCGCCGGCCAGCCCGGCGATCCATTGAACATAGCCGCTCTCGAAACCGTGCTCCACGGCGGCTGGGCGTTCGAGTTGAGCTCGACCGATATGCCGGCGAATGATTTCGCCACGGCGCTATTGCGGTTCTAAACCCGCGGGGCGTCACAAACCTCGGTTTTAACCGGGACGACTAGGCTCTGGGGCCTTTCGATCACTCACGATAAATCCTGCCCTCACGCATCCCGCGGATCTTCCAGCCCGCGGACGGCCGCACCGGCCAACCCGGCATGACTGATAACCGCATGGATCGGGATACGCTCCATCAATTCAGAAAAGCGGCCTTTTCGCGTAAAGAACCGCATGAAGCTCGCCTTCTGCAAGGCGGGCAGCGCGTGCACAACGACTCCGCCGGCAAGGTATACGCCGCCCGTTGCGAGTACCTTCAGGGCAAGATTGCCTGCCTCGCTTGCGAGAATCGCGAAGAACGTTGCAATCGTTGCGACACACAGCTCGCTCAGGTTTTCCGAATCCAAGGCGTGATTGACGATCACGGCCGTCGCATCGTCTGCGGAAGCAATCCGTGTCGCGACTGAGGCGTCTTCCCGTATATGTTCAACATCGCGAAGATATTTGTAAATGTGCGGAATTCCGATTCCGGAACATACTTGCTCAAAGCTCACGTGATCGTATTTCCTGAACAAGTGTTCGAGGAGGCGGATCTGTCTTTCATCGGTTGGAGCGAAGTCGGCGTGCCCGCCTTCGGAGCTATGAGCCAGATAACGGGAGCCATCCCAGGTCAGAAAGGATTCTCCCAGACCCGTGCCCGGCGCGATGATGCCAATGGCTCCTCGGGGAACGGGCGTTCCGGAATTGATGGTCTGCACGTCGCTGGGCCGCAGAGTCGGAACTGCCCGGGCGATTGCCTCCAGATCGTTGATCAGGTGAACACGTTTCAGATTCAGATGCAGCTCCTGCGCAAGGGAGGCCTCTTCGATCACCCAAGGCAGGTTGGTAGCCTTGACCCGCCCGCCGATCACCGGGCCTGCAATCGCAAAGCAGGCACGGTCGACCGGTTCCTTAGCGGTTGCCAGGAACTCCTTGACAATGGACTCCAAGCTAGCATAGTCGGCGCTGCGGACCCGGGTTTGCACAAGGGGTCTATGGGGCCCTGCCTCATTCGAAAAGAGCCCCAGCTCCGTCTTCGTTCCGCCGATATCGCCGGCAATGAGCATCGCCGTTCTCCCGTTTGCACCCATAGGTAGCAGATCGCCGGACTGCTGTCCAATATCCGGACAGGTTCGCAACGCGATTGTCGAACTCCCTGTAAGGCATAGTCAGGTTCTAGCCCTCCGCGATCTCGAGGAACTCAGCACGCGAGAAACGGCTCGGAGGCTTCGGTCGACCATTTCAGCCGTGAAAACCCGGCATTTCCGGGCGCGAACTATGTTCGTGGCAGCGCTCCAGGGATCGAGAGCTCGAACATTGCCAAGTGCATCGCGTAAACGGAAGCGAGCGGCGTGAAGGCCTCCGGTGTGCGTTTGACGTCGAATCCGAGTTGGCACCGTAAGTTCGTCGTCGCTGATCTTGTCAGAACTGCGGCCGGTGGGCCGGTTGCGCTGGGCTGGTCACCGATTTTGTTACAGCGGATTGAGGCCGCCATTCCCTAGATCAGCGGCGGTACTTGCGCGGATATCGGAACCGCCAGCACTGTCGGCCTGGATTTGCTCCAGGCCGCGACCGCCGACTTCCTGATCGCGTCAAGATCGTCGAGGCGGGCAGCATCGCACCCGTACCCCTTCGGCCAGGAAGGGCCTACTGCGACATCGTTTCAGCGGTCCCCTAGCTGCATTTTCGCCGGTGCGCGACGTGTGCGCCGATCTCATCGGTTGCGGAGTGTGCCATTCGAGGGGAACTATGAATGAGGAGGCGGGCTGTTCAATGTCGTCACAGGCCCCAAGCTGGAAGCTGGCACTCCGGGCCATCTTCCAAGCGCTCACTTTCCTACTGCCATTTGCTTTCGCGGGCCGCCTGGATTGGAGGCGCGGCTGGCTTTTCGTCGGCTCATTGCTGCTAATCGCCGGGGTGAGCTTCGCCGTATTGCGGCGCAAGAACCCGGACCTGATGCGCCGTCGGCTGGAGGGGCAACCGGGCGCCAAGCGATTCGACAAACTCGTGCTCGCCGTGGCGAGCGTCGGCTTCCTCAGCTTTTACGCGGTGGCCGGCCTCGACGCCCGCTACGGCTGGTCGCAACTCAGCGCGGCCTGGATATGGCCCGGCATCGCGCTGGAGTTGCTGGGATTCGTACCCATTTACCTGGCGCTCGCCGAGAATCCCTTCCTCGAAAGGCAGGTCCGCGTGCAGACCGAGCTCGGTCATCGCGTCATCACCACGGGACCGTACCGCGTAGTGCGTCACCCCATGTATTCCGGGCTGATGTTGTTGCTGCCGGGGTGCGCGCTGGTTCTCGGCTCGGCATGGGGTTTTGCGCCGATCACGATGCTGATGGCCACCTTCGTTGTCCGTACGGTGCTGGAAGACGGCGCCCTGCGCCGCGAGTTGCCGGGCTACGAGGAGTACTGCACCCGGACACGCTACCGGCTGGTTCCGGGTGTGTGGTAAGGTCGGACGAGCTTCTCCACGACGCCGTTGGTCGCATCCGTCGCGGTCGAGCAGCCGCTGAGGTCGGACGTGCGGCGGGGCCTTCCTTCAAGACGGCGTGCACGGCCCTTTCCAGCGCCGGCGCCGCAGTCTGCCGCTGCCCCGCTGCCATTCACTGATTCACACAGTAGCCTGAAACGGCGATGTGGGGAGGTGCACGCCGCCGGCAATTGCTCCAATCGGCCCGTTAATGGCGCGCTGATATCAGACTCTAAGGTCCTGATATACTCCAGGCATGGTGAAGCAAATTGCCTGTCTCTGTGTCAGTCTCTTGCTCGCCTGCGGCCTGCAGGCCCAATCCGACCGGTTCGGCACCGATCCGCGCGTGGAGCTGATGAGCATCATCTTCCGCCTTGCCGGAAACCCGGAATACACGCAATGCGGCGTTCCCGCCTACGCCGCCGCGATTGACCGCCACTTTGCGCGCTTTCGCGACCACCAAGCGATTCGTCTGGCGCGCGAACTCCGGGAGAGCGATGGCGTCTCCTATGATGCGGTGATGAACCTGGCCGTCCATGTGAGCGATGCCGAGTCGCTGGCCGAACGCGTCCCCTTCGATCGGGCGACGTCACTCGACGCGCGCTGGCACGGCGCCAAGGCGCGGCGCTTTCTGGAAGCGGCGCGCAAGTTCGTAGCCGATTCCGATTTCGCCGGCTTCACGAAATCCCAGCAACAGCTCTATGATCTGGCGGACTCGCGACTGCGCGCTTTTATCGCCAAGAATGCGGACCTGCCATGGTTCGACCGCTTCTTTGGAGCGCGCGCACACGCTCCATACCATGTCATCCCTGGGCTCGCCAATGGCGGTTCGAGCTACGGCGTCCACGTCGCGCTCGCGAGCGGCCCCGAGGAAATCTACGCGATTCCCGGCGTCTGGAAGGTGAGCTCGGACGGGATGCCGGACTTCGATCCGCAGTGGACTTCGATCCTAGTTCACGAGTTCGCCCACTCCTATGTGGGACCGCTGATCGACAAGTTCGCAGCGCAGCTCGAGAAGTCCGGCGACCATCTGTTTGAGGCGGTGAATGCCGATATGAGTCGCCAGGCGTACACAAACGGGAAGACGGTCTTGAATGAGTCGATGGTCCGGGCCGCGACCGCCCGTTATGCCTTCGAGCACCAGGGACCGGAGGCGGCAACGGCCGCCGTGAACGAGGAGCGGAGTCGCGGCTTCCTCTGGACCGGTGAATTGCTCGCGCTGCTCGGGAAGTACGCGCAGGATCGCGAGCGGTATCCCACGCTCGATGCTTTCATGCCCCAAGTGGTCGAGTTCTTTGACGATGTGGCCTCACGCGTGGACCGGATGGTCCGCGACGAAGACGCAGGCCGGCCGAAGATCGTTTCCCTGAGCATCGTCAACGGCGCCCAGGACGTGGACCCGGCGCTGAAGGAAATCGTTGTCCACTTTGACCGGCCGATGATGAAGGATCGCTACGCGGTGATGCGCACCAGCGCCGTGGCGCAGCCCAAGTTCGGCAAGGCCTCGTTCGATGGGACCGGGCGCGTGTTCACGATTCCGGTCACGCTGGAACCGGACAAGGAGTACGCCTTCAGCTTGAACTGGCCCGGGGGAGGGTCCTTCCAGTCGGTCGAGGGTGTCCTGCTGAAGCCTGTCGAAGTGAAGTTTCGAACCAGGCAGGCGCCATAGATCGCCGGGCCCGCGGATCTGCTTCTCTCGTGCCTCCACCAGCGGGAGATTTCGTTCCGCCGCGGACCAGGCTTCCGCCGGCCCCAGTTACACTTCCATTTTTCTGAGATCGCTTCACCCTCGGCGACAAGGCGGATTGACGCTCTCACGCAGATGACGCACGTGGCGCGTTCGGTTACCAGAAGTATTGGCGTACGACCCGCGGCGAGCTGGGCGCGCCTGAGATCACCTTCACGTGCAGGACGAGTTGCAGATTCTTTTTCTGCCAATCGGGCGGAGCCCCGCGCAATGCTTCGGCCATCAGGTCCGGATTCGTCACCAGGTCAGCCGCGGCGTCGGTACCGTATTGGGTGATACCGGCGAGTTCAACCAACATTGCGTGCGTGTCGGGATGGAAGACGCGCGAGACGATGGCGTAGTCTTCGGTGGCGTGACGGTCGCGGGGGAGCTCAGGGAGCACCCACTCCGTGGCTTTGCCGTCGTCGGTGATTCCAGCCGGACGGCGGTAGCCGTCGACAAAAAAACGCATCTGATTGCTGATCTGCTTCCACCTCGTGTACGAGAACCCTACCAGGATGGCGGGGCCGGAACGGAGATCGGCGAAGGAGACGTCGTTGCCGAGCTTGACACGATAGGGACGGCCAAGCCGGGTGAGCATGGCTGCCAGGCGGGAAGTGGCGATGAGGTCCCCGCCGCCGACGAACTGGTCGGTCAAAAGCGTGAAGTCTTCGACGCGCGATGGCGGCGTGATGGACGGGTCGATATCGACACCATACACGGGCACGTAGGCGGCGCACAACTGCAGGGGCGACGATCCGTTCAGGACGGGTGCCCAGAACTGATTGAGCGGCGTGACCGCCGGGCGGGTCAAGACCCAGACCAGAGCGGCGATGGCGACCAGGACCATCGCGGCGAGGGCGGCGCGGCGGGGAGCCAAGGCGGATTGACGCCAGGGTGCCCCGGCCGGAAGCGGCGTGGCGGCCGGCGCCGCGTCGGGAGGGAAAACGGGTTGCGGCGAAGGGGGGTAGTTCACCAGGTGGAACTCGGGGATGTAGGTGCCGGATGGCAATTCGATGCGTAACGGGTTACCAGATCCCTGATCGGAATAATAGAGGCCCAGCCGTTTGCGAACTTCACCGGCTTTGACGCGGACGGTGGCATCGTCGCTGGGATCGTAACTGGTGGGCCGGCCGAAAACTTCGATGCCGATCGTGCGCTCCTTGAGCATATCGCCATGGCCCTGAAGCGTGTTTTCGACCACGTAGCGGAGGAAGTCCTGGCTGCGCTTGCTGGCACGAAATTCGTGACAGGCGAGGATGCGGCTCAATTCCTCGCGGACCTGCTCCTCGGTCACGGACGCGGCCTGCCCGGCGTCCGGCGCCGACCTTGAAGAAACCCCCGGAGAATGTCCCTGCGACATGGGCCCACTCGACTCTACGTTGCTTGCTGGTCCGATTCTACCAGATTCACCAAAATACACCGGAAACGCTGAAAACAGTGGTGTTCGGTTGTGGTAACGAACCAGCCACAACAGCTTCGCAACCGTTCGGTACTGGACATTAAGACTCCGGCGGCTCAGATTGAAACTTGAGCACCATGTCAAAGATGCTGGAAGAGACACGCCAGCAGCCGGAAGCGCTGTCGAACACGTTGGAGGACGGAGCCATTCGGTTGCGCGAACTGCGCCGCCACCTGGAAGCCAACCGGCCGCGGCTGGTGATTCTGGTGGCGCGCGGCACCTCGGACAACGCGGCACAGTTCGGCCGGTATCTGATCGAGATCACCACCCGCATCCCCGTCTCGCTGGCAGCACCGTCCGTACTCACCCTGTATGCCAGTCCGCTGGATTTCAACGGCGTGCTGGTGGTGGGGATTTCGCAATCGGGCGAATCGACCGACACCAACGCGGTGCTGGCGGACGCGCGCAGCCGGGGAGCGACTACCTTGGGGATCACCAACGAACCCAACAGCACGATGGCGGAGATTTCGGAGTACACGCTGCTGGCGCGAGCCGGCCAGGAAGAGAGCGTGGCTGCGACCAAAACCTACACATGCCAACTCCTGGCGCTGTACCTGGTGGCGTATGCGCTGGGCGGCGCGGTGTCATTCGACGCGCTACGCCAGTTGCCGCAGTGGATGGAAGACGTGCTGCAGATCGAGGAACGTGTGGGTGAGGTCGCCGAGCGTTACCTGTACATGTCGCGGGCGGTGACCGTGGGCCGCGGCTTGAACTACGCCAACGCGCTGGAGTTCGGCTTGAAGCTGATGGAGACGTGCTACGTGGTGACAGAGCGGCTTTCCTCGGCGGACCTGATGCACGGGCCGATTGCCCTGGTGGAACACGCTTTTCCGGTTTTTGTCTTCGCTCCGGCGGGGGTCACGTGGCAGTCCATTTCCGCCGTGTTGGACATGCTGGAGGAAGTGAAGGCCGAGACGTTGGTAATCACCGACGAGAGTAACTGCGAGGCCTGCGCCAAGCCCGCGCGGCTGATCCGGCTGCCGCATCCAACCGGCAATTGGGATGGCCCGCAGGATTTGTACACGCCCATTCCCTACATCGTGCCGGCGCAATTGTTCGCGGCGCAGTTGGCCGAGATCAAAGGGTTGAACCCGGATCGGCCGAGGATGCTGCACAAGATCACGCGGACGATGTAGAGGCCCTGCCGCATCGGAGCCGCGACTAGGGGGAGCGGTTAGCCGCTCTTGGATGGCGACACCCCTTCCGGTGACTTGCGAGAGCCACAGTCTCCAATGCTGGGAAGCGTCGCCGCAGCCACTGCCTGCCCGAGGCGTTTCTCCTTTTCGCCGGGCACATGCAGACGCAGGCCCTCCTGCGCTGCCGGGAATTCCCGCCGCAAAACCCGGCGCGCGGTCGAAAGGATGACGCCGCCTCCTTCTCCGGTCATCACCCGGCCCAGCACCAGCACGTGACGAAGCTCATAGAATGCGGCGTACTGAGCGATCGCATAACCCAGATACACGCCGATGGACTCGTAGATTCTCCGGGCGCGCTCGTCGCCCGCGGCCATCAGTTCCTGAGTCGCGGCCAGCTTCCCGGCCAGCGGCATGCCGGGATCGAGCGCGATGCCCGCGGCCGGCAAAAGCCGGTTGACGGCCTGTTGCGAAAAGTATTGCACGCCGGCGCCGCCGTCTCGCGACCACTCGTCTAGCGGAGCGTTCTGCCTGTAGTCGACCGGCGCAAACGCCAACTCGTTCAGCCAGTCCGTGATGTTGCCCTGCGGATTGACGTACCCGGCGGCCAGGCTGGTGCCCATCGATATGCCCAGGACGGCCGTATCTCCCAGCGCCATCGAAGCCGCCAGAGCCGTCACCTCGCCGTCATTCGCTACTACGAACGGGACTCCGTTCCAGGCCCGCTGGAGCTCGAAAAAGATGCGCCGCACCCGCTGGTCGAACAGGTCGGGAGGCACGCCGCGAAACAGCGACGCCACGCGGACCTCATTATCCACGTAAATACCCGCGGCGCTGCCGCCGATCGCATCGACGCGCGGCAGCTTGGCCGCCGCCCGCTGGAGAGAGTCGTCGATCCCGGCAAAGTGATAGGCGGGATCCGCCTGGAAATAGGGATCCCACGCAACCTCTTCGCTATGCACGACTTCACCGTTGATTACGGCTGCGCACTTGCGATCGCTGCCACCCAGGTCGAACCCGATGCGACAGCCGTCCTGGTGGCGTCCGAGCGCAAGCCCGATCTCCTTCGGCTCGGGAGCCCGTTCATAAGTCACACCTTCGATCGCCATTGGCCGCCCATACACGCGGCTGCCCATGAAATCGAAATCGAACGCGCGAGGCCCCGTCGCGGAATAGACGCGCTGAATGTGAGCAGCCATCGCCGGATCGCCGGCGATGGTCAGCTTCCAGCCGCCCCTCTGCCACAGCAGGAACTTCACCAGGCGCTCAACGTAGAACTCGTTCGCCGGACGCGCGTCCCCGTAAATCTCGGTATGGAAGACGGAACGCGAGCCATCCTGCCGATCGAGAGCGACGGCGAGCTTGCGGGCGCATCCGCTCGCGCGCACGGCAGCTTGATAATCGCGGTTCCACAGCGAGGCGGGAACGAATCCGGGATCGAGCGGCGGCTTCTCTCCGGCAAAGTGGGGCAGGCCCCCGGCCTGCCTACGTGCGGGAACGAATCCAGAATCAACGGGCGGCTTCTCTTGCATCAGTCACCATGGTGCACGCCGGCGGCCCGCAAGTCCAGTTCACAACGGTTGTGGCTCCGTTACAGCATGTTTCTTACCGCGCGAACGCCTGAGCTGTCAGTGGCTTGGAGGCACATCTTCCTCGATTCTCAGAAACCGGTCCGCGGCAACATCTTTGAGGGTCTGGACGCCGCCTCGCGGCCAGCGGATCTCGACGGAGGCGATCTTCCGTTCGCTTCCCAGCCCGAAGTGCACTCGCTTATCGCTCGAAGACATGAACCCCGTGCTGACGGACACGTGATTGTAGAGCACGCGGCCCGCAGCGGTGGTGAGCTTCACCTTCGCGCCAATGGCGTCGCGGTTGCTGTAGCGGCCCACCAACTCCAGCGTCAGCCAGTGATTGCCGTTGCCGCCTGAGTTGAGGAGGATGCGGGGCCGCTCCATGAGCGAGGTCACCACCAGGTCCTCGAAGCCGTCGTTGTTGAGATCGCCGATCGCCGATCCGCGCTGGTAGCCGGCGCGCAGGAAGCCGGCGCCCATCTCGCCCGAAACGTCCACGAACCGCTTTCCGCCCAGGTTGCGAAACATGGTGTCGTGCTGGCGCGCGTCGGGCTTCACGTTGTCGATGTCGCCGTTAGCGGAGTACAAGTCCTTCCAGCCGTCGTTATCGTAATCGATGAAGGCAGCGCTCCAGCCCGAGAGCTGTTGGCTGAGCTGTTGCAGTTGGACCTGCTCGGGCATGTAGCGGAAGAAGTCGCCGCGGTTGCGGTAGAGTTGCCAGATCTGTCCCATCAGGTTGTTCGTGAAGATGTCCACGCGGCCATCGTTGTCGTAGTCCTTGGCGTCGCTGCCCATGGAGGAGACGGCTTTGGCATCGTCGTTGTAGGCGACGCCGAGTTGCAGGCCCTGGTCTTCGAAGGTGCCGTTTCCCTTGTTCATGAACAGCGAGTTCGGCTCGGTGTCGTTGGCGATGAAGACATCCTGGTAACCGTCGTCGTTAAAGTCGGCGATGGAGATTCCCATTCCCTTGCCCGGCGCGGCGGCGAAGCCGGACTTCTCGGTCACGTCCTCGAACCGGCCGTGCCCCAGGTTGTGATACAGCCGATGCGCGGCACGCGGGTAAAACGTCGGACTGCAGTAGTATTCCACGCCGTCGACGCTGCATCGCCGGTCGGTTTGGGGAGTCCAGGTCGTGTAGTTGGCCACCACCAGGTCCAGCAGGCCGTCGTTGTCGTAGTCGAACCAGGCCGCGCCGACGCTCAGTACCCCAGCGGGCTTCCCGCCGATACCCGATTGTTCCGTCACATCGGTGAAGGTTCCGTCGCCATTGTTGTGGTACAACGTATTCCGGCCGGCGCCGCAAATGAAGATGTCCTCAAAGCCGTCATTATCGTAATCGCCCACGGCGACGCCCAGATTGTAGCCGAGGTTTTCGCCGAGGAGCCCGGCTTTCCTGGTCACATCCTCGAACGTGCCGTCTCCTTTGTTGCGGAGCAGGCAGTTGTAGAACGCGGGGCCAGTTTTTTTCAGCTCCGGCAACTTCGCGCCGTTGGTGAAGAAGATGTCCATTCTGCCGTCGTTGTCGTAGTCGAAGATGGCGACGCCGCCGGCCATCGGTTGCACGAAGTACTTCCGCGGCGACAGATCGTTATTGGTGATGTAGGAAAACTTCGAGCGGGCGGTGATGTCGATGAAGTGCGGCTGCGACGGTTGGAACGCGATTGCGCTGGCGACAAAGGCGCCCGCCGCGGCGGCCGTGAGTAGCGCCGGTCTCACTTGGCGCCACTATCCGGAGCTGGTACGCCGGAGACGTTTCGCTTCACCGTCTCGGTGTTGTGCTGCATCTTTTCGGAGGTGCTTCTTTGCAACGCGAATTCGCGGGCGGCATCCTCCTTGCGTCCCAGGTCCTGGTAGGCATGGGCGAGCGTGAAATGAATGGTCGGATTGCCGGGCGCGAGGCGAGCGGCCGTTTCGAGCGGCCCCACGGCGTCGGCCGCGCGGTCGGAATCCAGCAGGCAGCGGCCCAGACCGAAGTACGGCTCCGGCAAACCGGCATTCAGCTTGGTCGCGTTCGTATAATGCTCGATGGCCTGCGGCAAGTGGCCGCCCTTGCGGGCCAACTCGCCCAGGAAGTACTCCGCCCCGGCGTTCTGCGGGTAGACCTTCAGCTCCTGTTCGAACTCTTTGCGGGCCTCGTCGTTGGAAGTTGCGGTGGCGGGCAGGGTCAGGATGATCTGGCCTATGCGGGAGTGAATCCCCGGCATCTGCGGTTCGCGCTGCAGCAGGACTCGATACTCGGCGATCGCCTTCCGCCAGTCGCCCTGTTTCTCGAACTTCTCGGCGTTGATTTCCACCACCAGGGGCGAATCGGGAGCAACCTCCATCAGTTCCTGCGAACTCCGGGCCGATAGATCCGAGTACACGTGAGTGGCCATGAACAGGATCTCGGGATCGTGCGGGAACTGCTCTTCCAGCCAGGCTAGCAACGTGGTGGCGGCGCCCTGATGGTTCAACATCATCGCGCAGCGCACGCCGGCGGCGCCCATGCGGCGTTTTAAATCGCGGTCCTCGATCTGGGCATCCTGTTCCAGCGCCTGGTGGATCAGCGGCATGGCCTCGGCGCATTTCCCCTGCTCGGCCAGCTCGGTGGCGCGCTCAACGGCTGACTGATCCGGTGCGGCAAGGCCGAAGCCAACCGAAAACGCGGAGAGAAGTGCCAGGATGGCCGGCCGACGCATGCAAAACCCGCTCACTACATTTGAACACACTCTTGCGAGACTGCTCAAAAACGCCAAGGCATAACAGGCCACGGATAAACACCGATGAACACGGATATAAGAGAGCTGCCCTCCTGACTCCTGACTCCTGTCTTCTGTCTTCTGTCTTCCGCCCTCAGGATGCGCGGCTCAGCACCAGGGTAATACCGAGCCGCGCCCGTGACAGGGGGAACTAGAACACGTACTTCAAACCAAATTGCAGATTGCGAGCGCCTTGCGACGTGTTGATAACTCCCGCTTGCGAACCGCCGAAAATGTCTGCGGAATACCCGATCACATCGAGAACCGGTGTGTTGAACGCATTGATGGCCTCAGCACGGAACTCGACACGCTGGTTCTCGTGCCCTGGAATCGCGAAGTTTTTCGCGAGACTGAGGTCGATCTGCTTCAATCCGGGACCCCGCTCCGTACCGACGCCACAATTGCCGAAGTAGCCGGCCGGCGGGTTAGACATGTTGGCGGTGCTGAACCACACATAGCCGCCGCCATTGGCTGCGGAGTTCTCCGCGAATGGAGTCGCGATCGATGGCGAGTTGCAATTGGGGCGGGGATCGAACGACCCGGTGCCCGGGTCGCCGGCCCAGTCTTGCATGGTAATCGGGAACCCTCCGTGCGCGGTGAAAACGGCGTTCACATCCCAGCCACCGAGAACCGCATTGACAACCGGGCTCGAGTCCTTGCCAAACATGCGCCCCTTGCCGAAGGGCAACTGGTAGGTGACGTAACCGTTCAATACGCTGGTCACGTCGTGGTCGCAGTAGCCGTAGTCGGCGTTGATGTCATAAGTGTTCTGCGGGAAGCTGATGTCGTCGCTGGCCTGGCTAGACGCCGCGTCTCCATAACGCCCGTAGTAACCGTTGTTATTGGTCAGGCATTTGGACCAGGTGTAATTCGCCTGGAACGACAGTCCCTGTTTCAGCCGTTGCTGGAACGAAAGCTGCAAGGCATTGTAATTGGCTTCGCCGGTGGTTTGGTTGAGCCTCACCTGACCGGGTCCGTCGGCAAGGAGGGCCTTATTCCCGTCGAGGAGCGGGCTGGGCAACACTACGCCCGGCGCCTCGAGGAACCCCTGGTTGGCGTTGACGATGGTCGCCAGGTGGTCGTTGTGTTGTCCGACATAAGCGGCCTGGAGGGTGGTTGCGCTGCCGAACTGCCGTTGAACGGAGAGATTCCATTGGTTGGATACAGCCGGACGGTAGTTCGGATCCGTCAGGTGTATCCTCACGCCTGCGAAACAGGCGGCGGGAGCGGACATCACGTTCGCGACCGTGCAACCGCCCGCGGAGCCGAGCCCTGTGAAGCCCTGATCGAGCGTGACCTGATTCGACGGGATACCGTTGGTGCCATTCCAATTTCCCGACAAGTCGGCGTTCCAGGGAGCATTCGTGCCCAGGCGATTATACTCGCCTGTGCCTTCCTCGAAGCTGGAGCGGCTGAGCGCCGCGCGAACCACGGTGTTATTCAAGGGAGTCCAGGCCAGGCCGATGCGCGGCAGGAAGTTGGCGATGCCGTTGTACTGGTTGTACATGGCGTCGCTGACGCCGCCCACCCCCGCGAGTTGTATCGCGCCCGTTACTTCCTGGATGTTGGTCTCCCGATTACCGATTTCGGAAATCGGCGTGAACAGTTGCCAGCGCAAGCCAAGATTCAGAGTCAGGTGCGGAGCTAGTTTCCAGTCGTCCTGAACATATGCTCCCACGGCGCTGTTGCGCTGTCCGATAGTGGCGCCAAACCCAGTACCGTAACCCATGTAGGAGGGGAGGCCGAGGACGAAGTCGGTTTCCGCATTCCCCGTGTAAGTCCCATCGAACCCGATCTGTCCCGCGCCGCCATCGGCAACCACCGAGGGAATGTAGTCGTTGCGGTAACGGATGAACTGGAACCCGAATTTCAGGTTGTGCGTGCCGTGGGTCCAGAGCGCTGTATCTTCGAACAGGATGGAAGTCTGATGGAAGATCTCCGGGGCGTCCACCGTTCCGAAAGCGAACGGACCGTTGACGGTGCCGCCTAGCGGCGCTCCCGAGAAGGAGAAACCCGGGAGGTAGTTGGTTGGTTCGCCTGGCACCAGCGCACCCAGGTTCGACGAGGTAGCGGGCTGTATATTACCTTCCGCGGGGTAGTAGTTGACGCCTACGCGAAACTCATTGACGATATTCGGCTTTATGGTCTTTGCGTAGTTGATGACGCCGTTCCAGAGCGGGAGGCTTTCGTTGCCGTTGGTGCTGTACAGCACCGCCTGGCTGTTCACGAACTGCTGCACGACGTTCTGCTCGGAGTACCGCACGGACACGTGATCGTTGTCGGTCGGGGCCCAGTCGATCTTGACGTCGCCCTGATCGCCATTGGTGAAATCGTGTTCCGAGTTGGGCACATTGTTAACCAGCCCGCTGGCACTGGGCTGCGGAAGCGCCTTCATAATCTTCAGCGCCGTCTGACTCAGGGTGATACAGGGATTGATGCCCATGGTCTGCCCGGCGCCGCATGTCGCAGCGTTGTTGAGGTTCGAAGGCATGGGAACATTCGTGCCCGGGTAGTGCAGGGTGGCTCCGAGATCCGTGAAGTTCAGGTTATCTTCGGCGGTGGTGAAAGTGGTGATGGTGCCGACCGTGGTCGGGTGGTCGAAGCGCGATCCCTGGTAGTCGGTGAAGAAAAAGAGTTTGTTCTTCCTGATGGGGCCGCCGAGGGTTCCGCCAAAATCGTTCCAGCGCAGTTTTTGAGGGCTGCCGCTGACGTCGGGATCGGTACTGAAGTTGCGGGACCACTCATTGGCATTCAAGGCGTCGTTACGAAAGAACTCGAACGCATCGCCATGAAAGGTGTTGGTTCCCGACTTGGTGATCACACTAATAACGCCGCCCATAAACTGCCCGTAATCGGCCGACGGATTGTTGGTGATGACGTCGAATTCTTCGATCGCGTCCACGTTTGGTGCGTAGGCGACGTTGTTGTCGACGAACTCCACGTTCTCCATACCGTCTAGAAGGTAGTAGTTCGCCTGTTCGCGATTGCCGTTGATATAGGGACGGCCGGAGTTGAATGTCGACTGCCCGGAATTGAAAGCGCCCGGACTGGTGGTGACGGAACCGGGTATCAGCAGCGTCAGTTGGTTGTAGTTGCGTGTTTCGAGCGGCAGGCTGGTGATGGCGTCCGATTGCAGCACCGTGCCAACCGTGGTCGTCTCGCTCTGCAGGATCGGCGCCGCGCCGGTCACCTCCACCGATTCGCTGACGTTGCCAACCTTTAGGCGGAAATCGAGTTTGGCGACCTGGTTGATTACCAGCTCCAGCTTCGGCTCGATCGCGGTATCGAACCCGCTGCTGGTCACCTTCACTTGATAACGGCCCACGGGAAGCCGGGCGAGGTTGTAGGCGCCGGCATTATCGGTGACGGTGGAGAATGTCGTGCCGCGGTCCAGATCTATAGCCGTGACCTTGGCGGCCGCGACCATCGCGCCGGTGGGGTCGCTGACCACGCCGTTTATGGACGCAGTAACGTCCTGCGCCTGGAGCGCAAGGGTCGAGACGAGGGCCGCGAACAGACACAGCCCAAGATTCCGAACTGTGGAATAGCGCTTTCGTTGCATTGGAACTCCTTTCATTTCGCTTTCGGTTAGGAGCGCCCTGTCCTGCCGGTGCGTTGCCATGCGGCCAACGCAATAAACATGCCCTGCCGGAATCGCTTTGAGCCGCCGGGCCACCGACCGCAGTCCCCTGACCGCTTTACGCAATCCTGGGCCGTCCGCACACCCCTGTCCAGTTCCAAACCGTTGCACAGGCGGTTCGCAACATGTTCGGTACACCTGAATACTCCAGGGGCGCGACTTATGCGCTGGGGTGCCCTCGATCTGATCTCGCTCAGCCTCGATTCGTGTGGACGCGCACAGGGTTTTGAAGGCGGTTGACAGGCGAAAGCGCCTGCCAACAGTTCCGCCAGCAACGAAGGCGCCTACTGCAAGCCGTCGGCGAGTGTGGTGAGGAGCGTGGCGTCGGAATCGTCGTTGCTGAGCTCCCACGACATCGCGCCGGCCAGTCCCTTGCGCTTGATGTAGTTGGTCTTATTCAACAACGATGCCGGGTCGTCATAGGACCAGAAGACCCCTTCGGATGGGTTGTAGACCCAAAAGGCCTGCGCTTGCCGGTCGCGGAAACCGGGGTAGCCAAGTTTTTTGAGCTCGCGAAACGCTTCGGTGCCGGGCTCGTCGCTCGACTTCGCCGGCCCGGCCGCCGGTTGAAACAGTCCGTCCTTCGTGTTGGGCACGCCCTTCCAGCCGTGACCGTAAAACGGCACGCCCAGCACGAGCTTCGCAGGCGGAACGCCGGCCGCCAGGTAGTCCGTCACCGCGCGGTCGATGGTCCGGTCCGCGGTGTCGGCCGGCTCTGCCGGATTGGCGTATAGCGCGGCGTGGTGATTGGTGACCTTTTCCCACGTGCCGTGCAAGTCGTACGCCATCAGGTTGATGTAGTTGAGGTAGGGATGAATAGCGTTGAGTTCGACGAGCGCGTAGTCTTCGTGGCCCGCCGGAGCCGCTATCGTCAACAGGTAACGTTGGTCTATGGAGTCGAGCTGTCGGCGGAATTCGGCCAGCAGCAGCGTGAAGTTTCGCGGATCGGCGGGCAAAAAGGCGCAGGTGTTGCCGCAGGCGCCGGGATATTCCCAATCGATGTCGATGCCGTCGAACAGGCCCGCCATCGACATCCCGTTGCCGAGGTCGCCCTTGATGAAGAGGCCGATACAGGAGGCCACGAAAGCCTGGCGCGAGGCGGCGCTCGATGCCGCCTCCGAAAAATGGGATGAGAGTGTCCAGCCTCCCAGCGAGATGAGCACCTTCAGCTTCGGATACGCCGCCTTCAACTTCAGCAATTGACCGAAGTTGCCGCGCACGGTTTGTGGCTCCGCGCGGTCGGACTTCCCGTCCACGCTGTCGGCGGCGTCATATGGCTTTTCATAGTCGGCTTGCGGGTCCGAGACGGCGCACCCAGTGGCCGCAGGCTTTCCAAATGCATACAGCAGATGCGTGATGCGTGCCGCCGCGCCGCTAGTCGCGATGTTTTTGGGATGGTACGCGCTATCTCCGTTGTAGAAGTACGCAACGTTGACCCGCTGTGCGTTCGCCGCCAGCGCGAACAGTAACAGCAAGGCCATTCCTGGGGCACCATGCCGCATGCTTCAACCCATCACTACAGTCACTTGATTGGCCGAACCCGCCGGCTGAGGCGGTATCGCGCCATCAACCGGCTCACCATTTAGCGTAATCGACCGGACGCCCTTCTGCACTCCGCGGGGATTGGCGACCGCAATCTCGAACTTGGCGCCACGCCACCGGCGCGTCACATGGAAACCTTTCCATTCGCCCGGAATGCAGGGATCGACGATTAAGCCATCGAAACTCAGCCGGATTCCGAGGATCCAGCGCGCGGCGGCGGTGTAATTCCACCCGCCGCTGCCGGTCAGCCACGGATGCCGGGCGCGGCCGAAAGCCGTGTGGTCCCGGCCCATCACGAACTGGCAATAGGAGTATGGCTCCGCCTCGCGAATCTCGATCCTGTCATTCTGATTCGCCGGCAGCAGCGCGTCGTAGAACTTCATGGCTCGATCGCCGCGTCCGAGCTTGCACTCGGCGATCACGGCCCAGGGATTGGGATGGCTGAAGATGGCCGCATTCTCTTTGATGCCCTTGTAGACGCGCGTCACAAATCCTATATCGTCATCCGGCTTGGAAAACGCCGGCCACAGCAGGTGGAGGCCGTACGGGGAGTAGAGATGCCGGTCCACGGCGTCCATCGCCAGCCTGCCGCGCTCCGCGGAGGCCGCATCGGAAACGACGGCCCAGGTGTTGCTTTCGAGAAAGATCTTGCCTTCCTCGCTCTCCCGTGTGCCGATGCGGACTCCCTTGGCGGTGATGCCGCGCAGGTACCATTCGCCATCCCAGAGCTCCCGCTCGCAAGCCGCCTTGACCTTGTCCGCGAGGGCTCCGTATTCGCGCGCATCCTGTTTGCAGCCCAGGTGCTCCGCCGCCTCGACGAATGCGCGCAGCGCCCAGTGATGCAGGAAGCTAACCATTCCACTTTCCCCGCCGCCCAGGTTCAGGCAATCGTTCCAATCGGCACGCAGCCCCTTGCAGATGCCGTTCGAGCCGACCTGGCGGGCGGAGAAATCGAGAGCGCGCTTGATGTGATGGTAGACCGTGGCCTCGCCCTGGTCCGCGAACGGAACCACCTCCCCGAATAGCGCATCGTCTCCGGTCTCTTTCACGTATTCGCAGATCGAGACGACCAGCCACAGCGCATCGTCCGAGCAAACGTCTTCGAGACCATGGATGATGCTCTTGCGGTCCGGCGCCGGCGTGACGGTGGGCGATTTGAACTTGGGAGCCCTCTGCTTTGCGGGATCGAACCAGTCCGGGTCGAACAGGTGCAGCCCATAGCCCTCGCTCACTTGGCCCTGCAGCAACTCAATGATGCGCTGCCGGCATTTTCCGGGATTGGTGTGCACCACGCTCATCAGGTCCTGCGACGTGTCGCGGTATCCCAGGCCGGTGCGTCCGCCCACCTCGATGAAGGATGCGAAGCGCGACCAGACCACACAGGTTTCCGCTTGGTACAGCGTCCAGGTGTTGATCATCGTGTCGAGATCCTGGTGCGGGGTCTTGCACTGGAACGCAGCCAGCTTTTCTTCCCAATACGACCGGAGCGCCGCGAATTCCCGGTCCACTTCGGCCAGGTCCGAATACTTGGCCTTGACTTCCCGCCCTTTGGCGCGCGGACCCACGCCCAGCAGGAAAACCAGCCGCACTTCCTCTCCGGGCGCGAGCGTCAGCCGCTTGTGCAGCGCAGCGCAGTGATTCCCACCCAGCTCGGAACTGCCGGAACACTGCCCGCGCTCCACCGCCTCCGGGTCGGTCTCCGTCCGGTAGTTGCCCAGGAAACGGTCCCGCATGCAGTCGTAGCCGTCCGGCTCGAAGTTCGAGGCGAAGTAGTGAAAGGTCCACGGCTCGTAAAAGAAATCGTATTCGATGATGCCGTCTTCGCAGCTCGCGCCGGAGGCGTACAGGCTCATCTGCAGGTTCTGATTGTCGATTTCGATATGGTGGAAGGAGAACTCCAGGTACGAAAACACGCTGAGGCGGCGCTCAAGCGAGCCGGTGTTCCCGATCCGCACATCCCACAGCTCGGCATCGTCGTCAATCGGAATGAATACGGTCTGCTCCGCGTGCAGGTCCTGGTAGTCGCAGGAGAACTTCGAATACGAGAGACCGTGCCGGCACTGGTAGCTGGCCTTATCGAGGTCCTTGCCTACAGGTTGCCAGGAGATCGACCAATACTCGCCCGTTTCGTCGTCGCGCAGGTAGACGTAACGCCCCGGCCGGTCCAACGGGACGCCGTTGGCGCGGAAGCGCGTAATCCGGTGGTGCTCGGCGTTTTGGTAGAAGGAGTACCCGCCGGCGTTATGCGAGATCACGGTGCAGAGGTCCCGCACGCCCAGGTAGTTGGTCCAGGAGACCGGCACGTCCGGCCGCTCAATCACGTACTCGCGATTTTGGTTGTCGAAGTAGCCGTAGCGCACAACGCACCTCACACCGACACAAATTGCCTCAACCAGCCCACCAGTTCCTGCGCTTTCGCTGGCGAATCGGCTTCGACGACGAGCCGCAGCACCGGCTCCGTCCCGGAGAAACGGAGCAGCGCCCAGTTATCGTTCTCGAGCATCAGTTTGGTGCCGTCCATGTGGGAGATCCCGATCACCGGATACGGCCCTATGTGGCTGCATGGCGCTTCCTTCAGGCGCCGCGGAACCACGATCCGCATCTCCGGCGTGGCCGGCAGGCTCTCCTCGAAATCGTAGAGCCGCCCGGTGAGAGAGCGCACTCGTTCGAGCAGCGGAGAAATCTTCTGACCCGTACGCGCCAGCATTTCCACCACCAGGGCCGAAGCGAAAATGCCGTCCTTGCCGAGGATGTGCCCCCGGATGGTCAGCCCGCCCGAGGATTCGCCCCCCAGCAGCGCGCCGTGCTCCGCCATCGCGGCGGCGATGTGCTTGAAGCCAACCGGGACTTCGTAGCACTGCTCGCCCAGCCGCAGCGCCAGCCGGTCGAGCAGGTGGGTGGTCGCCAGGTTGCGCACCACGCCGCCGCGCTCGCCGCGCACTTCGTGCAGGTACCAGTAGAGCAGCACCAGAACGTCGTTGATCGGGATGTATTCGCCGCGCTCGTCCACGATCGCGATGCGGTCGGCGTCCCCGTCCATCGCCAGTCCCAGGTCGTACTTGTGATCCAGCATCTGGGAGGTCAGCAGCCGCAGCGCCTCCAGATTGGGGGCGGGCGAGCGTCCGCCGAACAGCGGATCGTGCCGCTCGTGGATGAATGTCACCCGGCAGCGGGCCTCCGTAAGCACCGTACCCAGCGTGAGCTGGCCCACGCCGTACATCGGATCCACGATCACGTTGAGTCCCGCTTCGCGAATCGCGCTCAGGTCGATCAGCTTCTCCACCGCGTCCACATACTCGTTCGTGAAATCGCGCCGTTCGACAATGCCGGCCTCCAGGGCCAGCTCCAGTTCCACTTTGACGACCTCGGCCGGCTCGAGCGCATTGGTCTCGTTCTCGATCAGGCGCGTTTCGTCGTCGAGCAGCAGCGATCCATCGCCACGAAAGACTTTGAGCCCATTCCACTCGGGAGGATTGTGGCTAGCCGTAAACGCCAGGCCGTACGCCGATCCGCGCTGGGCCGTGGCGTAGGTGATGAGTGGCGTGGGCGCGTCTTCGCTCAGCAGAATGGTAGGGATGTTGTTGCCCGCAAACACCTCGGAGGAAGCCTCGGCGGCCTGTTTCGAAAGAAAGCGCCGGTCGAAGCCGACGATGACGCCGCGCTTCTCCTCGCCCCGGCGCGTGATCCCGTTGGCCAGCGCCTGGCTGAGCCGGCGAACGTTGTGCATGGTGAAGCCTTCGCCGATGATGGCCCTCCAGCCGCCGGTGCCGAACGCGACCAGGTTCTGTTCCTCCTGGCGCCGCGGCCGGAACAACCGTTTCTCGAGAATAAACTCGGCCCGCGCCAGGTCCGCCGCCGTGTTGATGCCCTGCACTTCGTCCTGGTCGTAAAGCTGGCAGCTTTCCACTCGCTTTCCCGATCGAATCAACTCGTGAACCCAGTCCGTGAGGCGGCAAGCCGGCGAGACGGCATTCGCGGCGCCAGCATCGACGGCGTATGCGCCCACGTTCACTTCCCGAATTTCCCGGACGGCGGGGGATGCCTCAGTGTCCTCGATGATATCGATGATCTCGCCGGCGGCACTGCGCACGATGCGTCCGTAGGGAAGGGCCCGGTCGACAACCGCCGTGAGCAGCGTCAGGTGGGCGTTCCGCAAGCGATGCCGGTTGAGCAATCCGCGGATGGAGGCTGGGCGGAATAGCGGCGTATCGCCGTAGAGAATCAGCAGGCTGCCACGGAAATCCCGCAGCAGCGGCAGCGCCTGCAAGGCCGCGTGGCCCGTGCCCAGAGGTTGCTCCTGCAACGCATAACGGACCTTATCGCCCAGGTGGGCCCGCACTTCCTCCTGTCTGTACCCAACCACCACGTAGACGTTGCCGATGCCGACCACGCCGAGCGCATTCTCCACTACGCAATCGAGGATCGTGCGATTTCCCAGCGGCTGCAGCACCAGCGGCTGGCCATCCTCGGCGAGAGCATGCTTACCGGCAGCCAGAATGATGGCCTTGGTTTCCGTGGGTCGGGCCGGCGTGGCTGCCTCCACGGTTGCATCGAGCGTCAGCCCCACTGCGGCACCTCCTCCACGGTCTCCGGCGCCGGGGCCGGCGGGCTTCCTCCGCTCCGGATGGGGATTATCCGCGAAAGAATCAGCGCCGGGATGGAGGACAGCAGCACCCACACAAAGAAATTCCGATAGCCGACCGCGACCTGGATCTTCCCGCTGACCGTGCCTGGAATCAGGAGGCCGAGATTCATCAGTGAATTGGCGAAAGCGTAGTGAGCCGTCTGGTACTTTCCCGGCGCGATTTCCTGCATCATGAGCAGGATTACGCCCACGAAGCCGAAACCGTACCCGAACATTTCCGCGCTCAGCGCCGCCGTGATCAGCAGATGACTCGTAGGCAGCGCCGTGCTCAAATACACATAGGCTAGGTTGGGGAAATTCATCGCGCAGACCAGCGGCAGCAGCGCGCGCCGAAGGCCCAGCCAGGAAGTGAAATAGCCTCCCAAAATGCTGCCCGCCACGAAGGCTATGGTTCCGAACGTGCCATATATGGTTCCGAACTGGTCCGTGGTCAGGCCCAGGCCGCCCGCCACCCGCTTATCCACAAGGAACAGCGGGCCAATCTTAACCACCTGGCCCTCGCCGGCACGGTACAACACGATGAAGAGCAGCAGCAGGTAGATGTTCGGCTTCTTGAGAAAACTGACCACCACTTCTTTGAAAGTGGCCGCCATCTCGCGAACGCTTTCCGACCGGCGCTCAGCCCCGCCGCTGGGCAGCACCTGCGAGTGATAAATGCTCAGCGCCATCAGGATCAGTCCCATGGCCGCGAAGATCGCCATCCACGCGCGCGGCACGCCCACACGAAGTTCGAGGTACCCCGCCAGGATGATTAGGCCGCCCTGCGAGAAGAACCGCGCCGCGTTGTAGAAGCCGCCCTGCCATCCTGTGTACGCCGCCTGCTCTTTGGGGGAAAGGCTGGCGATATACAAGCCATCGGCGGCGATGTCGTGGGTCGAGGAGCAGAAAGCCACCACCGCCAGCAGAGCCAGCGTGTATCCGAAATAACCCGGCAGCGGCAGACACAAGGCCACCAGCGCCAGGCTCAGCCCACCCGTCAGCTCCAGGAAGACCACGAAGAATTTCTTGGTCTTGAACATCTCGATAAGCGGGCTCCACAAGGGCTTGAGCGACCACGGCAACAGCAGCAGGCTGGTGTAGAAAGTGATGACGTCATTGCGCAGCCCGAGGCGCTTGTAGAGGATGCCGGCGATCAACGCGACCGCGAAGAACGGCACGCCCTCCGCGAAATACAGCGTTGGCACCCAGCGAGCGGGATGTGTGCGATCAGGCGTCCGGGTGCTCGTCATTAGCGTTTCCCGGCCAGGCTTCGAACTTAAGCACAGACTCACCTGACCGCTCCCTGCGATGGTGGCCTGGGACTGCCAGACGTGTCCAGTTCACAACGGTTGCGATAACGTTATGGCAGGTTTGTTACGTCCACCGAACATCCATGGGATCTTCACTTTCGGCCGCGTGAATTGTTCCGCTGGTGGGTATCGCCGAACGCGAACCACTTTATTGCGGCCGCTTCATTTTGAAGGCCGTCGTCGCTTCGGTGTAATCCGCGGTGTAACCCGCGCGCTGAACGGGATGCGTCGCCAGCAGGTCGAAGAGTCCTTCCTTGAGATAAGCGCGGTTGATGTGCACGCCAACCACTTCTCCGATCGTCAAATACTGGTCGAGCGCAGAGCCATCGGCGCCATGCAACTGTACAATCTGCACCAGCTTGCATTCAAGCGCCGTCGGGGCCTCTGCGACGCGCGGCGGCATTACCATCCGGCTCGGAGCTGCGTCCAGCTTCGCAAACTCGAATTCGCTGACGCCGTGCGGCAGGGCGGCCGATGTCAAGTTCATTTTCTCCGCAAGCGGACGGGTGACCAGATTGCAGACAAATTCGCCGGTCGCCTCGATATTGGACACCGTGTCCTTCCAGCCCGACGAGCTGAACATGACCATTGGCGGGTGGTCGCACACGGCATTGAAGAAGCTGTACGGCGCAAGATTCACGCGGCCTTCGGCGTCTCGAGTCGAAATCCAGCCGATCGGTCGCGGCGCAACGATCGCCTTGAACGGATCGTGCGGGAGGCCGTGACCTTTCGAAGGCTCGTAGAAATGAAATTCCGGCATTGTGTCCATCATATGCAAGGGGCTGTGTCGCTTCCAAGCCTGAACAGGCGGGGCTGGTAGCCCGCCGCTGTCGGTTATGCTGGATCTTCGCATTCATGCGCCGCTACGTCATTCTCAGCAACCGCAAGCGGGTCATCATCGCTCTGGTGCACACGGTGGCGTTTCTCCTGCTGGCCGTGTATACGGGTACGCTGCTGGTGCGGCCATTGCACGCCGGCTCGCCCGCATCGGGCTGGATTATTGCGAGCGTTTACGTCGCGGTCACGACCGCGCTGCTGATATTGGCCGCGATCAGCGGCAATGCCATCGAACGGTTCTACTTCGGGCTCTGCACCACCAGCGCCGGGTTCGGCCTGGCGCGGCAGATTCTGGGCGATGTGGGCATTCCCGCCGCCGTCTATGTGCGCGTGGCGATGCTGGCATGCGCGGTGGCGTTGGGCGTAGTGATGTTGCGCAAATACCGCGGCGGGAGCGCGGCCGCGGATTAGGCTGCGGCTTACCGCCGCGCTCCAGCGAAGAAATGTCGAGACGACTCTCGACACGCGAGCCAGGACTGGCCGCGCCACGTGGCGGAATATCAGATTTTAATGTCTGAAAATCCGCCACGAGCAGCCTTCCATCCAGTCCAACCCCTTTTCCTTCAATACGGCCCTTCGTTTGCAACTGAGCTGTAACGAAGGGAGAAGTATCTTGAGCGATCCATCCACATACTGGCTCACCATTACCAACATCGGGTTGGGAGTGGTGACGTTGATTTGCTGCATCGCGGTGGCCTTCGGCGTGGCGCAAGAACTGGCTGCCAAACGGAAGAAGAAAGCGGCGCTTTCGACCCTCGATCATGAGGTGTCCGACCTGGCTGCCTCATATGACGACGGCCATGCATTCCACTTTCCGCAACTCGGGTTGACCATGGCGGATGGCGGCGAGCCCGCCGCGGAAAAAGAACCCGGGAAAGAAAAAGAGCGGTAGCCACCATGACCTGCCCCTTCCTCAGAGAAGCTCAGGTCAAATTCTGCCACGCCTCGAGCGTGCGGAAGCTGATTCCGCTGAGCGTGGCGCCGGCTGGCGGAGGGCGCGCAGAGGAAAAATGTTCCTCGGGCGCCTATTTCACTTGCCGGGTGTATCAATCGCACACCATGGAAGGACCCGCGGACGGGCCCTGCCCGTGCCTGGGCGAGTCGCTCATGCAATACTGCGCGGCGGCGCCGGTGGCGAAGCTGGTGCCGTTCAGCGAGTCGCTGCTTTCCCGCTGCGGCAACGACAGTCACCGTTACTGCGAACTCTACGGCTCCATGGCCCACCCGGTAGCCGCCGGCGACGAAGTGGACGGAATCGCCATGCCGGCCGAGTTGCGTTACGCGGCCAACCACCTGTGGCTGGAAGTGGGCGAGGGCGGCCAATGCCACGCCGGCATCGACGCCTTTTTGAGCCGCGCGCTGGGCAACGTGGAACGCATCCAATATGTGTGGCAACAGGGGCTGCACCGGCCGGCGGCGATCCTGACAGCGGGCGGAGTCGATTGGGAAGTGGTGTTCCCCAATCCGCTGCTGCTGACTGGCTGCAACCTGCATCTGCGCGCCAACCCGGGCCGCCTCAATTCCGAACCGTACACGGCGGGATGGCTGTTCGAGGGGAGCTTGGTCGAAGGCACCACCGACAACCTGATGCAAGGCGAGTCGGCGAGGGCTTGGATGCAGCAGGACGTCAGCCGCATCCACGAAGCTGTGCAGCGCGGCTCCGGCATGGCCGCCGATGGTGGCCTGTTCGCCGCGGGCGTGTTGAACTGCCTGGATCGCGAATTCAGGCCGGCCCTGTTTCACGAGTTTTTCTCGCCGTTCGCCAGCGGGAAGAGGATCGCTGAATGATCGGCGGCAAAATCGCGTTTGCGTCGGGAGTGCTGCTGGCGCTGGCAGGCGGCTGGCTGGCATTCCCGCGCATCCTGTATCAAACCCGGCTGCAGCCGGTCAATTTCAGCCACAAGGTTCACGCGGAAAAGGCCGGCGCCAAGTGCGAGGATTGCCACTCGTTCCGCGACGACGGAACCTATGCCGGCATCCCCACGCTGGATAAGTGCTCGGGTTGTCATGCCGCCGCGATGGGCACCACGGCGGAAGAGAAGAATTTCATCGATCAATATGTCACGCCCAGCCGCGAGCCGCAATGGCTGAGCTACGCGCGGCAACCGGAAAATGTCTACTTTTCGCATATCGCGCACGTCAAGCTGGGGCAGGTGAAATGCGAGCAGTGCCACGGCAATGAAGGCGGCACTGGCGCGTTGCGGCCGTATCAGCAGGACCCGATCAGCGGCTATTCGCGCGACATCTGGGGGCGGCCGGTGAGCCGGATCGCGTTGCGGACCGAAGGCGGAATGAAAATGGACGATTGCGTGGACTGCCACCGCCGGCAGGGCTTGGAATACAGTTGCATGGGTTGCCACAAATGACCACGACGCGGCGAAATCTCTTGAAATTCGTGGGCGGCGGAGCGGCGGGCGCGCTGCTGACGCCGGCGCCGTGGCGGCTGATCACGGATACCGCGCTGTGGAGCGAAAACTGGCCGGGGATTCCGCGGCCGGCGCGCGGCGAGATTCGCGCGCGCTTCACCCACTGCACGCTGTGCCCGGCCGGATGCGCTGTGCGCGCGCGATGCGTCAACGGCCAGCCGGTGTCGCTCGCGGGCGTGAGACCGCACCCCATCAGCCACGGCGCGCTATGCCCGTGGGGCATCGCGGGGCATCATCTGCCTTATCATCCGGCGCGCGTGCGGCAAGGGCCGGTGAAGGAAGCGCTGGCAGCAGTGGCGCGCGCGATTTCGCAGCGCGGCGCCGGAGAGCGCATCGCGGTACTCGATTTGCGCCCTGGCCGCACGGTGTCCTGGACCTATCGCCGCGCCATGGCCGCCATCGACAACGGCCTTTACCTGGCGCCGCTCCAGCCCGCGTATTCCATCGACCTCACCGAGGCCCGAACCGTGGTGAGCTTCGGCGCTCCGCTTTTCGATGGTTGGGGCACGCCGGGCAACGTGTTCGCCGCGCGCGCCCATTTCCGGCTGGTGCAGATCGAGCCGGCGGAAACGCGGACTGCGTCACTGGCCGATGTGTGGCTGCCCATCCGGCCGGGCACCGAAACGGCAATGGCGGCGGCCCTCGCAGGTGAGACCACGATTGCGGAAGCCGCGCGCGTGACCGGCGTGAAAGAGGAAGCCATCGGCGCGGTAAAGGAAGCCATCGCGAGCGGGCCGGCATTGGTGCTGGCCGAGGATCCTGCCTCTCCGCTGATGAACTGGAACGCGAAACTCCACGCGCTGGGCCATACAGTGGTGGCGCGTCGCGAATCGCCGATACCGGACGCGTGGAAGAAGGCTGCGCCGGCGATGGAAATGGCCGCCGCGCCGGATCGGGCTATACGCTTACTGCTGATCGACGAATCGTTGCCCGGCGGCTACGTGCCGTGGCAGGAGATTCAACCGAAGCTGGCTGCAAACGCCGTCGTGGTGGTGTTCAGTTCCTCGAGCGAAGGCTACGCGCGCCACGCTCAGTACGTGCTGCCCGCGCCCGTGTATCCGGAAGCGGCGGAAGACATTGGGCCGGCCATCGACACGGTCGCCGCGGTTTTTCGTATTGCCGCGCCGCTGATTGCGGCGGTAGTTCCGGTGGTGAATCCGGGCGAACTGGTGGCGCGCATCGCCGGCCTGCCGCAAACCGATCCGCTCCGCGAGCGGGCGGACGCCATCCACAAAGCCGGTCGCGGAACGCTGCTTAGCTATGCGGACGGAAAATCGACGCCGATCCAGCAAGTAACCGCGGATGATTTCTGGAAAACTCTCAACCAGGGCGGGTGTTGGGTGGACGACTCAGGCAAGAAAGCGGCGCCGCACGGGCTTGGCAGGTCGGTGACCAGCCCCACGCTGCATGACGATCTGCCGCTGACAGTGGTAGCGGCGGAGGTGAGGCGCGGCGGTCTCGAATCGCCGCTGATGTCGAAACTGGAACGCGAGTCGAACCTGCGAATGACCGCCAACGGGCTAGTGCTTTCACCCGCCGATGCCCGCTCTAACGGCATCGAGAGTGGCGGCCGTTGCGTGCTCGAAACGGCCTGCGGCCGGTTGAACGTGGTGGCGACTGTCGATGCAGGCGTTCCGGCCGGCGTGGTGGAAGTGGTGGGCGGGCCGCGGATGGCCGACTTGCGCGGTGGGGGCCAGCGCGCGCGGGTGGTGCGAGTATGACGGCGCACAAGCGTTACGGCATGTCGATCGATATTGACAAGTGCAACGGCTGCGGCGCCTGCATGATGGCCTGCGCGGTCGAGAACAATATCCCGCCGGCGCCGGAAGCCGCCAATGATCGCAGGGGCGTCACCTGGATTCGCGTCTACAAAGTGGATAACCACCTGGCGTATCCGGAACGGCGCACGGCGTTCGTTCCGGTGCTGTGCCAGCAGTGCGGGCACGACACGCCGTGCGTGCACGTCTGCCCGCAGCAGGCGGTGGATGTGGATCCGCAAACCGGCATCGTGGGCCAGATGCCGGAGCGTTGCCTGGGCTGCCGCTATTGCATGGTGGCGTGCCCGTATCACGCGCGCTATTTCAATTGGTGGGACCCGGCGTGGCCGGCCGGCATGGAGAAAACGCTTAACCCCGACGTTGCGCCGCGCATGCGTGGCGTGGTGGAAAAATGCAATTTCTGTCACGGCCGCTGGCACGCCGCGCAGCAGAAAGCCGCGGCCGCCGGTAAATCCGAAATCGATGCAGCCGATTACGTCCCGGCCTGCGTGGAAGCCTGCCCCACCGGCGCGCTGCGCTTCGGCGATCTCAACGATTCATCCACCGAAGTCGCGCAAGACGCCCAACGCCCGGAAAGCTTCCGGTTGCTCGAGAAAATCGGCACCGAGCCGAAGATTCATTACCGCTCCCGGCGCGACTGGGTGCGCGAGATCTCAAGCGCTCCGCAACCCGAGGGAAAGGATGGTCTCCGTGGATAAGGAATTCATCACGCGCGGTCTGCGGCGCTGTTCCACCGGACGATTCCTGCTTTGGATTCTCCCTTGGGCCGCCTTGCTGCTGTTCGGGCTTTACTGCGCCGGGCTGTGTCTGGTGAAGGGGTTGAACCAGACCAACATGGACAACCGCTTCGTATTCGGTCTCTGGATCTTTCTCGACCTGACAGTGATCGCGCTCGGCGCGGGCGCGTTCTTCACCGGGTTCCTGCTCTACATTTTGACGGTCGAAGAGCTGCGCTCGGTGATCAACAGCGCGGTGGTCATCGGCTTGGTGTGTTACAGCGGCGCCATGGCCGTGCTGGCGGTGGATGTCGGCCAGCCGCTGCGGGCGTGGTTCACCTTCTGGTATCCCAACGTCCACTCCATGCTGACGGAAGTCACCTTCTGCATCAGTTGCTACCTGACCGTGCTGCTGATCGAGTACCTGCCCATCGTGCTGCGCAACCGCAAGCTGCACGAGGTGCCGTCGTTCCTGGTGTTCGAGTACGAATTGCACAAGGTGACTTACGTGCTGGCCGGTGTGGGCACGTTCCTTTCGTTCTTTCATCAGGGCTCGCTGGGCGGCTTGTATGGCGTGCTGCGCGGCCGTCCGTTCGCGTTCCGCGAAGGGCTGGCGGTATGGCCCTCCACTTTCTTCCTGTTTATTCTGTCGGCGGCGGCGGTAGGGCCGAGCTTCATCCTGCTGACCACCTGGCTGGTGGAAAAGCTTTCGCGCAAGCGGCTGGTGCGGCCCGACGTGTTCCGGCGGCTGGCAAGCATCTCGGGACTGCTGCTGGCCGTGTACGTGCTAGCCAAGGCGGTGGATACGCTGATCTGGATCAACCGCACTTCGCCCGGGACCGGTTTCCAGGCCTGGCAATACTACAGTTGGAAGCCGTTCGGCACCTGGATTTTGATCGCCGAAATCGTCATCTTCGGCTTGCTGCCCGCGCTAGTGATGCTGACGCCGCGGCTGCGCGTACATACCGGCTGGCTGGTGACGGCGGCGGCTATGGCGTGCTGCGGCGTGGCGCTCAACCGTTTCGTGATGACGGTGCAGACGCTGGCGCTGCCTACGCTGTCGTTCGATCCTTTCCTTTCTTACTATCCAAGCTGGCAGGAAATCGGGACCTTCCTGGCCGTGGTGGCGTATGGAGTTTTGGTGTATTCATTTTCGTTCCGCTACTTCAACCTGTTCCCGGAAGAGCGCGAACTCAGACTCGAAGCGGCCGCGCGGGAAGAAGAGGAACTCGCGCTGGCCGGGAGGTATTAGAACAGTGTTGCCATGGAACTATGGGTTCGACTGGAATGCCGGTCACATCATCTTCCTGGGTGCTTTCTACGCCGTGCTGGCGGTAGTGGCGACGACGGTGGCCTGGGCAGCCATCCACACTTCGAGCGCCTTGCGCTCGGGCCAGGCGGACGCCATCCGCTGGCATGAAGATTTTGAAAGCCTGCCCGCCTGCGACCAGGTGTGCCGCCACGTCCTGACCGGTGAGTTCCTCGACCGGAAATGCCAGCGCGCGTTCTGCTGCGGCGGATGCGAAACGCACGCCAGGTTGATCGAGCGGCACCCGCTGCCGCGGGTGGAAGAGCCGCAGGAAGAGGTCTGCGGCATGACGTTTCCGCTGGACCGCTTCTACCATCGCGGCCATACCTGGGCGCGGCTGGATCGGGATGGAACCGTGCTGGTGGGGCTGGACGAGCTGGGCAGGCGCCTGCTCGGCCGGCCGGATGCGCTGCGGTTGCCGAAGCCCGGCCGCCGCGTCCACGCGAACGGCGCCGCGTTTCGGGTGCGCCGCCGCAACGCTAATGTGCGCGTGATGTGCCCGGTGGATGGCAAGGTGGTGGAAACCGGGAGCGCCGAGCGCGGCTGGTACCTGCGAATCAAGCCGGACTGCAAAAACGTGCAAGCCTTCCAGCACCTGCTGCGCGGCGCTGAGATCAGACCTTGGATCCAGCGCGAGATGGAGCGCCTGCAACTGGCGCTCACCGCCGAAGGCGCAACGCCCGCGCTGGCCGATGGCGGCGTCCCGGTCTCCGATATTGCTGCCGCTTACCCCGACACCGATTGGGACGCAGTCTGCGGCGAAATGTTTTTGGAAGGATAACCCTGCAAGGTGGGACAGACCATCGTCTTCGTGGTCTGCGCCGCTCCCTTTCGCGCCAAAGTGGGGCAGGCGCTTCCGCCTGCCAACCCCGCCGCTTCAACATCCACAAACAGTTGGCAGCGAAAGCGCCTGCCCCACTTCCCGGTGCGATACTACGGATAGATTCATGCGGGGCAGAGCGATGCTGGCGGGTGCGGCGGGCGCGGGGATTCTAGCCTGCGCCGTGTTCGCGCAGCGGCCCTTTCGCGAATACCCCGCCTGGGAGTACAACAACTTTCCCATCCCCAAGGACTATCTGGTCCCCGGCGAATGGACCTTCGCGCGCCTGATGTATCCCACCTGGCACGGCTACATCGACTGGCAATCGGAATACAAGCGCGGCTTCGATTGGCACCAGGGCAACACCAATTGGACCATCGACTATCCGCGCTCGGACCGCCATCTGGCGTTGGCTATCCGCCGGCTGACGCGCATCGACGCCAAATCGGTGGAGCAACCGATCAACCTGGAGGAAGACGACGACGTTTTCAATTACCCCTGGCTGTACTCGGTCGAGGTGGGGCACTGGGAGCTGACCGATCGGCAAATCGCCAAGTTTCGCGAATTCCTGGCGCGCGGTGGTTTCTTCATGTGCGACGATTTCCACGGGACGGCGGAATGGAACGTGTTCGTCCACAGCATGAAGAAAGTGGTTCCGGACCGGCCGATCGTCGACATCCCCGACGACGACCCCGTCTTTCACACCGTCTTCGACCTGGACCATCGCTACCAGGTCGCCGGAATGCAGTACACGCAAACCCATAGCGTCTGCGAGAAGTGCCCCACCAACCCGCGCTGGGGATCCGGCGGCGACACGCCCCGCTGGCGCGGCATCTATGACGACAAAGGGCGCCTGTTCGTGGTGATCTGCCACAACATGGACCTGGGCGACTCCTGGGAAAACGCCGACGAGCCCACCTATCCCGCCCGGTTTTCCGAGCTCGGCATCCGGATCGGCGTGAATTACCTGACCTACGCGTTCACGCACTGAGCTGCAAGCCGGCGCAAGAGCGGTCAGTATTCTTTCCGATCCAGAATCCGCACGGCGGCGAAGCAGCAAAGGACCGCCAGCAGCGCCGAGCCGAGCCACGCGTCAAACCAAGGGGCGGATGCGAATGCGGACTGCAAGGGCTCGCGCACCAATGGCACCGGGAGCGACGCCGGAGTGACATGGGGATGGACCGCCGTCGTGTACGCGAATAACAAAAATCCGCGCAGCGGATTGAATCTGGCCAGCGGCGCATGGCGCATCGAGACGGCCAAAGCTCCCAGCGCGCCCCACGAGCCGTAGAGCTGCCACATCTCGCCGGTCACGCAGGCGAACAGCGCGGAGATCGCGTAGGCGGCCATCGAGCAAACACACGCTCCGGCCACATACAGCGATGCCGTGGACCAGCTCAGGCCGAAGAAGCGGACCAGCGGAACGGCGCTCACGACAATCAAAGCGCACGTCTCCACCGCGCCGGCCGCGGCCCGCACGGCGAATAGCTTGCGCCGCGCCACAGGCAGCGACAGCGTGAATAGCATGGAGCCGTGGTAGCCGGCGGACATTCCCCAAGTCGTCTGGCTGTTCAAGCCCGCACCCGCCAGCATGGTGGCGGCAAAACCCCACACCACGGCATATTGGAGAAGGAGCACGATCTTCAATTTGGCCATCGGAACCCCGAACAGCGGCCCCTCAAGCCACAAAAACACGAAGCACGCCAGCACAAACGCAAGACGCCATCGCGTCTCCATCCAAGCTTTCCACCAGAGCATCATGCCTCCTTTACGTGATCCAGAAACAATTCCTTGAGCGTCACCGGATGGACTTCCACTGATTCCGGCTGCAACTCGCGCGCACGGTTCAAAGTGGCGTCGATATCGCCGTGAGCCAATAGCGAAGCCGTGCGCCCGCGCGTGCGCACGTGGTCGACACCCGCCAGCGACGCGACCGCGGCTGGCGCATCGCCCGAAAACACGAGCAGGATTCTGCGGTACTCGGTCTTCAAATCGTCGAGCGCGCCGTCGATGACGATCTGGCCGCGGTCGATCAAGCAGACGCGGTCCGCGATCTGTTCGACTTCAGCGAGTTGGTGAGAGGAGAACAAGATGCTCGTCCCCTCCGCCGCGGCGAGACCCGCCAGCGCTTGCAGAACCTCTTCGGTGACCGCCGGATCCAGGCCGTCGGTCGGCTCGTCCAGGATCAGCAGCTCCGCGCCGCGCGCCATGGCCAGCAGCAGCATGAGCTGCGTGCGCATGCCCTTGGAGAGCTTGGGAACGGGCTTGTTCTCGGGAAGTTGGAAGATATCGAGATACCTGGCTTCCAGGTCCCTGCGCCAGCCGGGGAAAAACGGCCGCGTGAAGCGGATGGTCTGGCCCACCGTCATGTAGGGGTACAGTTGTTTTTCTTCGGTGACGAAGCCGATGCGCCGCCGCGCCGCCACGGCCGCGGCTTCGGAATCCACCGGGTCGCCGAAGAGGAAGATGTCGCCCGCATCCGGCCGCAGCAGACTGAGCAGCAGCTTGAGAGTGGTGGTCTTGCCGGCTCCGTTGCGGCCCACGAAGCCGCAGATGGAGCCCCGCGGCACGGCCAGGTCAATGCCCCGCAGCGCGGGCGTGCCATCGTAGCTTTTGCGCAGCCCTCGCGTTTGAATCACCAGGTCGTTCAAGTTCGCCTCCTTGTCGCTCTTCCCCGCTCGCGCCCTTGCGCGAACTCGCTTTCAAATACGCGGCGCGTCTCGGCTTCCGTCAGTCCCAACGCGGCCACCTCTTCCAACGCCTCCGAAAGAATGCCGCCCGCCCGCTCCAGCGCCGCCGTCTTGGCGGCTGTAGTGCGCGTGGCGGAAACGTAGGCGCCGGACCCGTGCCGCACCTCGAGGATTCCGTCGCGTTCCAGCTCGCGGTACGCGCGCACCACCGTGTTCGGGTTCATCGCCAGATCTTCGGCGACCTTGCGGATGGCCGGCAACTGTTCGCCGGCCCGCACGGCGCCGGTCTCGACGGCGTGTTTGATCTGTTCCATCAACTGCACGTAGATGGGAACGCCGCTCGAAAAGTTGATCCGCAACTCCATGCTTTCCAAAGTGTCTAGTGTGATAGTACACTTCACTCTTGGGGATGTCAAGAAAAAAATCGGGCAAGCGAAAGCAAGCCCTGCCGCGTTACCCTATGCCCGATGCCCTGCGATTCGTTTCTTTCGGCCGAGCGCGCTGTTTTCCGCCGGCTCAGCACACCGGAGAAGATTCAGCACTTTCTGGACCACGAACTGGCCTACAACAAGGAACCGGACGGGCCCACCTGCGGCTCGCCGCGGCGCGTGCTGCGCGAGCGCAAGGCGCACTGCATGGAAGGGGCGCTCGTTGGCGCCGCGGCGCTGCGCGTGCTCGGCTACCCGCCGCTGCTGCTGGATCTGGAAGCGGTGCGGGACGACGATCACGTGCTGGCCATTTACCGCCGCGACGGCTGCTGGGGCGCCGTCGCCAAATCGAATTACTCGGGGCTGCGCTACCGCGAGCCGGTCTACCGCGGCCTGCGCGAGCTGGCGATGTCGTACTTCGAGCACTATTACAATCTGCGGCGGGAGAAGACGCTGCGCAATTACTCGCGCCCGGTCAACTTGCGCCGGTTCGATTCGATCCACTGGATGACGTCCGAGGAAGACGTGTGGGCGATCCCGGAGTACCTGACCACGATCCACCATACGCCGCTCGTCGCGCCCCGCACGGCGTGCCGCTTGGGCCGCGTAGACGATCGCCTGTTCGGCGCCGGCCTGGTGGGGTTGGCGCGATAGCGGCCGCTAGTCCGCGGGTTGCGTGACATTCCGGGAACTAATTCATCATAAGAGACCGTATTAGTATGATATGGCTTTAGATCCGCAGATCTTGGACTTGTTGGCCGACCCGGAGACGCATGCCCCTCTGGAGTTGGGCGACAACTGTTTGATCTACCCGAAATCCGGGCGGCGTTACCCGATCCGCGAGGGGATCGCGGTGTTTCTTCAGGAGGTGTCTGGGCCAAACCAAAAGTACCAGACCATGTATGACCGCCTGGCGCCAGGCTACGACCTCGCCGAGCGGCTCTACTATTGGATCTCGCGTAAGCCGGACCGCCGTCTGGGATTCATTCCCGAATTGGAAATCCCGGCTGGCGGGCGCGTCCTGGAAGTGTCGGTCGGTACGGGCGGCAACCTGCCCTTTCTTCGGCGGGACGTCGAGTTCTTCGGCCTCGATTTGTCGTGGGGCATGCTGCGCCGATGCCGCCGAAACCTGAAGCGCTGGCGCCGCAGCGCGAATCTATTTCATGGCGAAGCCGAGCGGCTGCCGTTTCGCGACGCGGCCTTCGATTGCGTTTATCACGTCGGCGGCATCAATTTCTTCAGCGACAAGGCGCGCGCCATCACAGAGATGATCCGCGTCGCCAAGCCCAATACGAAGATCATGATCGTCGACGAAACCGAGAAGGTCGTGAGTCAGCAGTATCGAAAGAACCCCTTCACGCGGCGCTACTATGCCAGCGAGGACAGATCGGCCTCCGCTCCTATTGCCCTGGTGCCCGATGGAATGCGCGAAATTCAGTCGCGGCTGGTTAGTGCGGGAAACGAGTATTGCCTGACGTTCCGCAAGCCCTGACGCATGGCTGCGTACATCCACGCAGCCAGCACGCTGCACCGGCGTTCACGGCACGGCTTTTGAGGGGAGCCTCAATTCGGGTTACAGTCTTGTTTATGAGGAAATTGGTTCCAGCTCTCCTGCTGCTGTGCGCCTGCGCCATCGCAGAGAACCCGCGGACGCTCGCCATTCGCAATGCGAAGATCGTCACGGTGAGCGGGCCGGTGCTCAACCCGGGCACCGTGGTGGTGCGCAACGGCCTGATCGAAGCGGTCGGCGAGAACGCGCCAATTCCCGCCGGCGCCTGGACCATCGATGGCGAGGGCATGACGGTTTACCCCGGGCTCATCGACAGCTTGAGTACGGTCGGCATCCCCGGTCTTGCCCCAGCGCCGGGCGGGCGTGGCGGGCGCGGTCAGGCCACGCCAACACAATCGCCAACGCCAACCCCAGCGCCCGCTGCCACACCGGCCGCCGCCGCCACAGCGCCGGTGACTCGGGCAATGGGACCGGAGGACCGTCCCGCCACCACGAGCTGGGTTCTGGCCGCCGATGAGATCGATCCCTCCGACCACCGCATCGAATCCGTGCGCAGCGCCGGCTTCACCACCACGGTGACATTTCCTGCGCGCGCCATATTCGGCGGACAGGGGTCGATCATCGACCTGGCTTCGGTGCAGCACTCGGGCGAGATGGTGGTAGTCCCGGCGGTGGGGCAGTATGTGGCCGTTTCGCGCGGCGGCGGAATGTTCGGCGGCTTCGGCGCGGGTTTTCCCAATGCGTTGATGGGCTACATCGCCTACATCCGCCAGATTTATCTGGACGCCGAACATTACAAGCTGCTGAAAGAGGCTTACGCGCACTCGCCGCGCGGCATGGAGCGTCCGCCGTATGACCGGGCGCTCGAGGGCGTGCTCGAATCCAAACGCATTTTGCTGCCCGCCAATCGAGTGGTGGAAATGGACCGGATGCTGCGTTTCGCCGCGGAGCTGCAGCAGCCGGTGATTCTATATGGCATGCGGGAAGCGTACCGTCCCGAAGCTGCGCCGCTGCTCAAAAAGTATGGTTCGCCCGTGCTGGTGAGCATGCACTGGACCGAGGCGCCGCGCGATCCCGATCCGGAAGCTTACCGGACCATGCGTTCGCTCGAAAACGTCGACCAGGGTCCTGCGGCGCCGGGCCTGCTCCGGAAGGCCGGGGTTCCGTTCGCCTTGTACACCGACGGTTTGGACCAGCCGAAGGAATTGCAGCGCGCGGTGAAGAAGGCCATTGACGCCGGCCTGGCGCGCCAGGACGCGATTCGCGCCCTGACTCTCTCGCCCGCCGAAATCTACGGTGTGGCGGACCGTCTGGGCAGCATCGAGGTTGGCAAGATCGCCAACCTGGTGGTCACCAAGGGCGACCTGTTCGACGACCATACGCAGATCGAAATGATCTTCGTCGACGGCAAGCAGTACAAGCCCGCCCCCGAGCCCCCTGCGGGCGGTGGGCGCGGCGCGACCGAAGAACCGGGAGTGAGCCAATGAGAAAACTCCGGATTGTGGCGCTGGCCGCGCTGGCGCCTCTTTACGCCCAAAACATCGTGATCCAGAACGCCACCATCATGACCGTGACTAAGGGCACGCTCGAAGGGTCGGTGGCGATCAAGGACGGGAAAATCGCCGAGGTCGGCGAAAAGGTGATGATGCCGCAGAACTCGACTATCATCGACGCGGGAGGCCAGTACGTAATTCCCGGCATCATCGATTGCCACTCGCACATTGCGGTGGACGGCAGCGTGAATGAGGGCAGCGTCTCGGTCTCCTCGATGGTGAACATCAAGGACGTCATCAACCCCGAGGACATCGCCATCTACCGCGCGCTGGCGGGCGGAGTGACTACAGCCAACATCCTGCACGGCTCGGCGAACCCTATCGGGGGGCAAACCATCGTGCTGAAAATGCGCTGGGGCCAGGACGCCCAGGGGATGATCTTCGAAGGCGCGCTGCCCGGCATCAAGTTCGCCTTGGGCGAAAACCCCAAGCGGCCCGGCAACCCGCCGGGCGGCCGCGGCGCCACACAAACCGTGCCCGCCCGCTATCCCGCCACGCGCATGGGCGTGGAAGACACCATCCGCGAAGCGCTGAACCAAGCCAAGGCTTACAAGGCCGAGTGGGACGATTACGCCGCTAAAGTGGCGCGTGGCGAGCATCCCCTCCCGCCCCGCAAGGATTTGAAGCTGGAGCCGCTCAAGGAAGTGCTGGAAGGCAAGCGGTATGTCCACGCGCATTGTTACCGGGAGGACGAGATCCTCATGCTGCTGCGCGTGGCGGACGATTACGGATTCAAGATCCGCACCCTGCAGCACGTGCTGGAAGGCTACAAGGTGGCCCAGGAGATCGCTGCGTCGGGCGCCGGCGCCTCTACTTTCAGCGACTGGTGGGCGTACAAGGTTGAAGCGTACGATGCGATCCCGTACAATGCCGCCCTCATGCAGAAGAAGGGAATCGTGGTCAGCCTGAACAGCGACGACGAGGAACTGATGCGGCACCTGAACACGGAGGCAGCCAAGGCGATGAAGTACGGCGGGCTCAGCGAAATCGACGCGCTGGCCATGGTGACCATCAACCCGGCCAAGCAACTGGGCATCGACGGCCGGGTCGGCTCCATCGAGGCCGGCAAGGACGCCGACCTGGTGATCTACGATAAGTATCCACTCTCCGACTACGCCAAGGTGCAGAAGGTGCTGATCGACGGCCGCGTCTATTTCGACCGCGACAACGACGTCAACGGCCGGGCGGCGAAGGCCCTGGAGAAACAAAAGTTGCTCGACAAGGAAAAGCAGAGCCAGCCCAAACCGGCCGGCGGCAGGGGGCCAGTCCAATGAAGCTGCTGGGGATTCTGATCGGTTGCGCAGTGGCGGCCGGCGCAGCCTCGAACAACACTGTGTTGATTCGCGGTGCGGATGTTTACCCGGTCACGAGCGAGCCCGTTAAGGCCGCGTCGATTCTGGTGCTGGATGGAAAAATCGCCGAGATAGGCTTGAAGGTCGTCGCGCCCAAGGGTGTGCGTGTGGTGGATGGCAAGGGGCTCCGCGTTTATCCGGGAATGATCGACTCAGGCACCAGCCTGGGGCTCTCCGAGATAGAGGCGATCCGCGAGACCGTGGATACCGGCGAACTTGGCGAGTTCATGCCGCAGTTGTGCGCACTGGCCTCGGTGAATCCGGATAGTGAACACTTCGCCGTGGTGCGGATCGCCGGCATTACCAGCGTCATCACCATTCCGGCCGGCAGCCCCGGCGGGGGCGGCGGACGGGGCGCCGCGCGGCAGTATGTCTCCGGGCAGGCCGCCCTGATCCACACCTTCGGCCGGACCTGGGAAGATATGGTGGTATCCGGGCCGGCTGCGATGTATGTCCAGTTTCCCACGCTGGGCGCCATCGGCGGACGCGGCGGTCCGGTGCCTGAGAACATCGCCGAACTCGCGGGCGAAACCGGCGCACGGACCCTCACTGAGATGTTGCGCACTTACCAGCAGGAAGTGACGAAGCTTTCGGACTTCTTCGAGGAAGCCCGCCGCTATCAGAAGGCCAAGGCCGCCAATCTGCCTGGCTTCGTGCGCGATCTTAAGTACGAGGCCATGCTGCCGGTGCTGGATGGCAAACTCCCGGTGGCAATAGCCGCTGCCACGCCGCGATTGATCCATGACGCCATTCAGTTCGCAGAGAAGCAGAACGTGAGGATCGTCATCATGCAGCCGCGCGAGCTGGGAAGCGCCGCCGCTGAACTGAAAGCCAAGAACATACCCGTGATTCTGGGAAGGGTCCTCGCCCTGCCGCGCGGGCAAGACGATCCCTACGATCAGGCATTCACGCTGCCAGCGGAAGTTTACAAGGCCGGGATTAAGTTCGCCTTCGGCACATTTGAAAATCAGTTCGTGAGAAACTTGCCCTATCAGGCCGCCACGGCGGCTGCTTTCGGGTTGCCTCAGGACGAGGCGCTCAAGGCGATCACTATTAACCCGGCACAGATTTGGGGCGCCGGCGACCAGCTCGGCTCCCTCGAGAAGGACAAGTCCGCCGATCTGATGGTCACCACGGGCGATCCACTGGAGATCCAGACGCAGGTCAAACACGTCTTCATCCGCGGCCAGGAAATCGAACTTAGCAGCAGACAGACTCGGCTGTACGATAAGTACCTCAACCGGCAATAGACGATGCCGCTGCCGCGGGACGCCTCTAACTCGGTCGGTCGGCTTTAAGGTTAGCGTTACCGTGCTGATGCCCGGTGGCTCAGGCGTGGATGGTTGTACGTTCCGACTCGATCCAGATGGTGACTGGGCCGTCATTAATCAGGTGTACTCGCATATGTGCCTGGAAAACTCCGGTTTCAACCCGCACGGGTCCACGCCTGGCCGACTCCACGATGTAGTTATACAGAGCCAGCGCCTGTTCCGGCGGCGCGGCATTATCGAAACTGGGGCGCCGTCCCTTACGGCAGTCTCCATAGAGTGTGAACTGCGACACCAGCAGGAGCGCCCCGCCAGCCTCTTCCACGCTGCGGTTCATCTTGCCATCGTCATCCGGAAAAATACGCAGGCCGAGCAGCTTCGCGAGCACATAGTCCGCGTCGAGAGTCGTATCGGTGCGGCTTATACCCACAAATGCGAGTAATCCCTTACGTATAGATCCAATAGTACTTTCATCTACACTAACCTTGGCCTCTGTTACACGTTGAATCAGCGCCCGCATATTCTCCAGCGTTCCTCCTCACCATGTCATAACTAATCTTGACACAAGCTTGCAATTGATATGTTATAGTTGTGCGGGAGAGATATATGGCAAGAGGCAGAAGCCTAGAGGATTCAGCCACGCTGCAAATGGCCCTGGTGGGTTATCGGGTGGAAAAGCAAAAGATCGAAGATCAGATTCGGCGCATCGAGGCCCAGCTCAAGGGAAAGCGCGTTCCTCTTTCTGCCGTTGCCGCTACACCGGCCAAGCCGGCGGTCAGGCGGGTGCTTAGCGCGGCGGCGCGGGCACGCATCGCAGCCGCGCAGAAGAAACGTTGGGCGGAGCACCGCAAACGCGCCGCGCAGAACAAACAGGCCTGACGAGCTCTTTCCTGCCGGAATTCAGGCGCGGCTCAAACCTAACTCGATTCACGCCCGATCCCCGGCAGCGCCATCGGGAGATCATGCCACCTACGCGCGGCAAGACCAAATGCTACGATGTGTAGCAATGAGTGAACTAAGCCGCATTGGAGTGGCGATCGACGCCGGTTTGCTTGAGAGGTTCGACCGCTTGATCGCGGGGCGCGGCTACACCAACCGCAGCGAGGCGTTCCGCGACATGATCCGGGAGGAACTGGTCGAGCAGTCCTGGGAGTCGCCGGAAAGCCAGGTGGTGGGGACGGTCACGCTGGTCTACGACCACCACGCGCGCCTGCTCGGAGAGAAGCTGACCGGCATCCAGCACGAGTATCACCGCTCGGTTCTTTCCACGCTGCACGTGCACCTCGATCATGACCTGTGTCTGGAAGTGATCGTGATTCGCGGTCGTGCCGGCGCGGTGCGCTCGCTGGCGGACGCGCTGATCAGCACCAAAGGCGTCAAACACGGCCGGCTTACCCTGACCACTTCGGGCGCGGAGATCAAATGATCGTCGGGACGGGAGTGGATCTGGCTGAAGTGCCGCGCTTGCGCCACCTGGTTGAGCGCTTCGGTCCGCGCTTCGTCGAGCGCGTCTACACGCCGTCGGAGATCGCTTACGTGGAGCGCAAAGCCAACCGCTTCGAGCGTTTTGCGGCGCGCTTTGCGGCCAAGGAAGCCGGCATGAAAGCCATCGGCACCGGCTGGAGGCACGGTGTAACGTGGCAGGATTTCGAGGTTGCCAACCTGCCTTCGGGAAAGCCAACGCTGCGGCTGCACGGGGTGGCGGAGCGGGTCGCGGAGAAGCTCGGCGTGCGCCACATCTCACTCTCCTTGACCCACACCGCCGAATACGGACTGGCGCACGTGATCCTGGAAGACTGAGGGTAACGCCGGCGGTCTTGCCGCCGGTTCTCTGGAGCGGTCCCACGAACCGCCTTCAGCCGCGCCGCTGGTGCCACGTGTGCACCAGCGTGGCGGAAAGGATGATGGCGCCGCCGGTCAGGGCCATTGCCGGCGGGCGCTCGCCGTGCACCATCCAGGCCCAGACCGGATTCAGCGCCGGTTCGAGCAACAGCACCGTGTTGGCCTCGAAGGCGGTCACCTGGCGGACGGCGCGCGTGACGCAAACATAGGCCAGGCCGATCTGGAATATTCCGAGGTACAGGATCACCGCGCCATCGGCGAAAGACAGCGACCGCAGCGGAAACGCCATCGGCAGCGTGGCCACGCAGGCGAGCGCGTTGCCCATGGCAACCGCCGCCAGCCCCGAGTCGCGCCCCGGGCGCCGGCCCAGCCAGCGCAGACCGGCCAGCAACAGCGCAAACGCCAGTCCGGAGAACAGCGCCACCATGTTGCCTCGCGGAGGATCGGGCGCGGTGGCCAGCACCGGCTGGCCGCCAACAAAGAATAACGCCATGCCCGCCGCAACCGCCATCATGTAAAGCAGGCCCTCGCGATGGATGCGTTCCTTGAGCAGCAGCGGGCCCAGTAGCAGCAGGTAGAGCGGAGCGGTGGATTGCAGGAAAATGGCGTTCGCGGAGGTGGTGAGACGGTTCGCCATCGCGAAGGCGATCGACGTGGCGGCATACGCCGCCGCAACCGGAGCAATCCGCCAGGTCCAGCCGCGGCGCGCCTGGGGCAGCGCCGCCAGCAGAACCAGCGCGGCTACACCCGCGCGAAAGCAAGCCACTTGCCAGCCGGTGAGAGTCGCCGCCTTGATGGCTGCGCCGCCGGTGGAAAACAGAATCGCCGCTGCCACCAGCAGCAGCCGATTGCGAACCGGCGAAGCGGTCATCGCCGTCGGCCGGGCGCCGCTCCATTACGGTCGCAGCGACAGTGCGCTTTCGGAGCCGGGCCCAGAGGGCACCCCATTAGGGAGCGGTTGCCGGCACGAACCACTCCCTCACGGTCGTGGCTCCGTTCGGAGCGGCGACAATGCGCTGTCGGAGCCGGGCCCAGAGGGCACCCCGTTAGGGAGCGGTCGCTGCCACCGATAAACACAGTCGAACACGCATCGAAGACAAGTGTCCTATCTGCGTTCATCGGTGTTCATCCGTGGCTCGAAATGGACTTCGCCCCGTGCGCCAACCCGGATGCGTGATAGGAGCTGCGCACCAGCGGGCCCGCCTCCACGCGGCCAAAGCCCATTTCAAGTGCAGCCGACCGCAGTTCGGCAAACTCTTCCGGCGGCACATAGCGCACGATGGGCAGGTGCTTCGGCGAGGGCCGCAGGTATTGCCCCAAGGTGAGAATATCAACCCCGTGCGCGCGCAGGTCGCGTATCGCCTGGAGAACTTCCGCGCCGGTCTCGCCCAGTCCCAGCATCAACCCGGACTTGGTGGGAACCGCGGGCGCCGTTCGTTTGGCAGCGGCGAGCACATCCAGCGAGCGCTCGTACCGCGCGCCCAGGCGCACCTGGCGGTAGAGGCGCGGCACGGTTTCGGTGTTGTGATTGAACACGTCCGGCGCGGCTTCGAGCACCGTTTCGACGGCCGCGTGGCTGCCCTGAAAATCGGGCACCAGCACTTCCACGCCGCAGCCCTCGACGCGCCGGCGAATCGCGGCGATGACCAGCGCGAACAACTCAGCTCCGCCGTCTTCACGGTCGTCGCGATTCACGCTGGTGATGACGGCGAACTTGAGGCCCATCGCCGCCACCGCCTCCGCCACGCGCCGCGGCTCGTCGTAATCCACCGGCAGCGGCGCGCCCTTTTCCACCGCGCAGAACCCGCAGCGGCGGGTGCACACATTGCCCAGAATCATGAAGGTGGCCGTGCGGTGGTTCCAGCACTCTCCCACGTTGGGGCAAGCGGCGCTTTCGCAAACCGTATGCAGGCGCAGGCGGGCGATGATCTGCCGGATGTCCTGGTAGTTCTGGCCGGCCGGCGCGGGCGCGCGCAACCACTCGGGCCGCTTGGGCAGTGCGGGAGCGATGTCGATCAGCACGGCCGGCAAGCAACTAGCTCTTGATCGGCACCGGCGCCATGTCGCGGCTCGCGATGACGCGGTCGATCATGCCGTACTCCACCGCCCCGTCGGGCTCCATGATGTAATCGCGGTCCACGTCTTTGGCGACGCGTTCCACCGGCTGGCCCGTGGCTTCGGACAGCATATTGTTGAGGATCTCGCGCATCCGCAGGATTTCGCGGGCGTAGATATCGATGTCCGCCGCCTGCCCCGCCAGGCCCTGCATGGAAGGCTGGTGGATCATAATCCGCGAATTCGGCAGGCTGAACCGCTTGCCCTTGGTGCCTTTGGCCAACAGCACCGCCGCCATGGATGCCGCCTGGCCCACGCAGATCGTCACGATATCGGGACGAATAAAAGCCATGGTGTCCAGAATGGCGAGGCCGGCCGTGATGGAGCCGCCCGGAGAATTGATGTAAATGGAAATATCCTTCTCCGGGTCCTCGGCCTCGAGGAACAGCAACTGGGCAATGATCAGATTCGCCACCTGATCGTCAATCGGCGTGCCCAGAAAGATAATGTTCTCTTTCAACAGCCGGGAGTAAATGTCGTATGCGCGTTCGCCCCGCGAGGTCTGTTCGACCACCATGGGGACAAGGACAGATTGGCCCATCGTGCCTCCGAATCCATATTCGCGGCCCCGCTCCGGCGCAACCGCGGTCTGACTATGCCCGTTTCGCGACCGCGCGCTTGGCCTTGCGCGACTTGCTGACTGCCAGGGTTTTCTTCTTCAGCTCCAGCGCCTTGGCCAGGTCCGCGATCGAATTCTTGCCCAAATAATCCATGATACGCGAACGCAGGGCCACCCAGCTATCGTGCATCGAACACGGCATGTCATCGTTGCATTCGGCAAGCCCGCTGGCGCACTGCTGGTAAGGCGCCAGCCCGTCCAGCGCCTCGACGATATCGAGCAGCCGGATGTCGGCCGCATCCACCCGCAGCGCGAATCCGCCGGTTGGACCTTTGCTCGACCGAAGAAGTCCCTTGCGGGCGAGTTGCTGCAGGATCTTGGCCAGGAAGTGCGCGGGGATGTCTTCGCTCTCCGCGATGTTCTTCACCATGGCGTATCTGCCGTCGGGCACCTGGGCCAGGTGCACGAAAGCGCGAATCGCGTATTCCGACGATCGAGAATAAATCATTCTGCCCCCGGTAGATTCGGAGTAAGCCTACTTCGATATCTTAATTGGTTTCCCTAATCGCACGCAAGGAATTAATCGGATCTTGAATACCCTTAAGTTAATTCGATGCGCCGGCGGGCGCCTAGGGTGCGGGAATTTCGGACTCCCACCCGGTTTCCTAGCCGGCTTAGGCGCCGGGACCGGCGCACCGGGGGTGCAACCCTTGTTATAACTGACGGCAGGCGGCCAGCGCGCCGATCCGGAAAGATGCGCCAAGCATGATTCACCTTTTGAGCCGGTTGACCACCGGCGCCTGCGTGCTGGACCTGGGGGCGGCGGCGGGCAGTTTCGCCAACGTCCGGTCCGACATATGTGTGGTGCGCCTGGACCTGAAGTTCGACGCAAGCGGCGCGGCTGGCTGCCTGGTGCGTGGCGATGCCGCCCGCCTGCCCTTTGCCGACGGCGTTTTCGATCTTCTGGTCAGCAATCACAGCCTGGAGCATTTCGTCGAGCTGGAAGCGGTGGTGCGCGAAATGGGCCGCGTCGCCAGGCCGGGTGCGGGGCTGTACGTAGCGGTACCCGACGCCGGTACTTTGACCGACCGCATCTACCGCTGGATAGGCCGCGGCGGCGGCCACGTCAACCCGTTTCACAAGCCGGACGAGGTCATCGCCTTGATCGAGCGGTTGACCGGCCTGGCCCACCGCGCCACGCGCGACCTTTATTCGTCGCTCTCGTTCCTGAACAACCATAACGTGCGCGGTTGGGGGCCCAGGAAGCTGCTCCTGTTCGCCAGGGGCGACGAGCGCTTCCTGGCCGTGCTGGTTTGGGCGCTGCGCACGGTGGACCGCGTCTTTGGCACCCGCTGGAGCCGCTATGGCTGGGAATTCCACTTCGGCGCCGCCGATCCCGGCGAGGCCCGCGAACCGTGGGTCAACGTGTGTGTGCGCTGCGGCGCCGGCCACTCCGCGGAGTATCTTCGCGAACAGGCCGCGAATTGGCGCAGATTCGGCCCCCTCGAGACCTACCGGTGCCCGGCTTGCGGCGGTTTCAACCTGTTCAGCCCGGAGGTTGTGGGGCAGGTTGACTAACCTGCGTGCCGATTGCCAATCGGCGCGCGCGGCGATTGGCAATCGCCGCGCAGGATGCCATCCTGCCCCACAACAAAGCCTCCTGTGGACGACCATGACGCAACGGAGCCGCGACCCGAGGGAGCGGTCGCTTCCGCTACCCCTTCCGCCGTGCCCGCCACGCTTCGATGAAAGTGGGCGACAGCGAAAGCAAAATGATGACCAGGATCACTTTATCGAAGTTGCGCTGCACGAACGCCACCTGGCCCAGCAGGTAGCCAAGCGAGGTCATCAGGAAGACCCAGCCGATGCCGCCGCACACGCTGAAGGGCAGGAATCGCAGATATGGCATCTGGCTGACACCGGCCACGAAGGCGGAAAAGGTGCGGACAATCGGCACGAAGCGCGCCAGCACGATGGTCTTGCCGCCGTAGCGTTCGTAAAATCGGTGGGTGCGCGTGACGTACTCCTGCTTGAAGAATCGCGAGTCGGGACGGCTGAAGATTTTGGGGCCCGTCTGGCGTCCCAGCAGGTAGCCGGTGGAATCGCCCAACATCGCCGCCGCCATTAGCAGCAGATTCACCTGAAGGATGTCCAGCGCGCCGAAGCCCGCCACCACGCCGATCGTGAACAGGAACGAATCGCCGGGCAGAAAGAACCCGACCAGCAGGCCGGTTTCCGAGTACACCACCGCGAACAGCGCCGCGTAGCCGGCCCAGCCCGCCAGCAATGTGTGCAGCAGATGACTCAGCCGGGGAGGGTCGGTGAGCGACCGGTAGAGGTCGAACAGTTCGCGCAGCATGCAGTTAGCTGCTGCGGTACTGCGCCACCAGCCTTTGGATGACGTCCTGGTGGTACTTGAGCTTGCCCTGCCGGCGCAATTCCTCGCGCACGCCGGTTTCAAACAGCGTGTTGCGGTCGCGCGCCCGCTGGCTCTTGATCTCGTCGCGAATGGTGCTTCGCGACTGGGCCAACTGCGACATATCGGCCGGCACATGCCCGATCACCTTGGCCACCACCGAACCCTGCGGCGTGCCCAGGGGACCGAAAACCGCGCCATCCGGCAGCGAGAATCCTTCATGTACGTAACTGGCCGGGCCCACGCCGTCGATCGAGCCCGCCCGGTTGAATTCTTCCGAGGTCTTGACTTCGAGTCCCATCGACTTGGCTGCCGCCGCCAGGTCGCCGCCGTTGGCCTTGGCCTTGTCGGCAAGTTCCTTGGCGTGGTCTTTCACGGCGGCCGCCAGCCGGCTCTGTACGATGGTGTCGCGCACCTGGTTCTCGACTTCGGCCAGCGTGTTGGGCCGCGCCGGAATTACCCCCGTGACCACGGCCAGCGCCAGCTTGTTCCCCGGCAGAGCCACCGGCTGCGAAACCTGGCCCTGCTTCAAACCGGCGACGGATTGGTCGAAATCGGTGTTGGTGCCGATTTCCGGCAGCGGCTGGCCGGGGCGCGCGCCGTCCGCCCGCACCACCTGCATGTGAAGCTGGGCCGCGATCTGGTCGAAATGCAGCGGATCCTTCTGCAACGCCGCTTGCGCATGGTCCGAGATCTGCTGCACGATGTCGTTCACTCGGTCGTTCTTCCAACTGGCGGCGAGCTGCGCCTTCACCTGATCGAACGGGGTGAGGTGCGCCTCTTCATGCGCAATCACGTGGATAATGTGATAACCCACTTCGGTCTTGACCATCCCGCTGGTTTGGCCCGGCTGCAACGAAAACGCGGTGCGCTCGAACTCGGGCAGCGTTTGCCCGCGCTCGATCCAGTCTAGATCCCCGCCCTTGGCGGCCGAACCGGTATCCTCGGAGTATTTCTTGGCCAGCTCCCCGAAATTGGCGCCACCCTGGATCTGCTTCAGCAGGTCCGCCGCCTGCGCCTTCATCTTGGCGTCTTCGGCCGGCGGCTTGCCGGAGGTCTTCAGCAGAATGTGCTGCGCGTGTACCCGCTCCTTGGTGCGAAATTGCTCTTTGTTCAGGTTGTACATCCGCAGCAGGTCGGCGTCGGAGGGAACCAGGGACTCGGCGATCTTGGCCTGGTCGGCGATTAGAATGGCCAGGTTCCTCGATTCCGGCGCCATGTAGCGCGCCTGGTTCACCTGGAAGAACGTCTCCACGTCCTTGGCGCTCGGCGTCACGTCGGCGCGGTACTTATCGGCGGACACCTTTACATATTGGATCTTGATTTTCTCGTTGCGCTCCTGGTAGGCGTGCTCGATTTCGAGCTCGGAGACGATCGTGCCCTCGATCGCCACCTCGCGCAGTTTGGTGATCAGGATCTGGCGGCGCAGGTTGCTCTCGAATTCCGGAATCGTCAACTGTTGCTCGGCCAGCACCGCGGCGTAGGCGTCCTTGCCGGCAAACTTGCCGTCCGGGAACAGGTTGGGAATCATCTGCTGGATCTGGGCGCGCACGTCGTTATCGCTGACCTCGAAGCCCAACTTGGTGGCTTCGTACGCGAGCGCGTGCTCGCCCACCATCCCGTCCACCATTTGCGGGATGTAGGTGGCGATCAGGTCGGGGGGAAGTTGCCGGCCGCGCATGGTGGCCTGGACCAGGCGCATGACATCGCCCGAGGTGATTTCGTCCTTGCCCACCGACGCCACCACCGTGTCCGGCGTGGGAGCGCCCGTGCCGTAGTTGGGCACCAGGTAGGTGAGCATCGACAGTGCCACCACCATCAGCAGCGCGCCCAACAGGATGCGCACCGATTTTTCTCGGCTGCGAAACAGATCAAACATGAGTCAGAGAACTCCTGATTAGAAGGGGAAAACAATAGTATAGCCAATCCCCGCCAGCCGCGGCGAGCATGAGCGGCGCGACGCCGGCGGCCTTGCCGCCGCTGCAGGCCTCGGCCTGCCTCACCCACTGCAATCGCCTCGTAGGGGCCGGGCACGCCCCCGGCCCGGCCTCATGCGAGCGAGCCCCGGAAGGGGCGGAAGATAGTAGCCCAAGGCGCGAGCCTTGGGAAAACGGTCAACTCAAAGAGCCCCGGAACGGGGCGGCAGAGAACGGTCGCGCCGGCGACAAGCCCAGCCCTTAGAATTTCGCCTTGATTTCCGCGTACGCCCAATCCAGCCACGGCAGCAGGGCTTGGATGTCGGACGTCTCCACGGTCGCGCCACCCCAGATTCGCAGTCCCGGCGGCGCGTCTCTGTATGCGCCGACGTCATAAGCCGCCTTCTCTTTGTCGAGCAGAGAGACAATCGCCTTCGCGCTTTTGGCCTGCTCTTCGGCGGGCAGCGCAAGATAGGCCGGATCGACGATTTTCAGGCAGATCGACGTGTTGGATCGAATCGCTTTCTCCTCGGCTAGAAATGCGGCCCAGGAAGACTTCTCGACCCAGTCCTCGATCGCTTTCAGGTTCGCGCGCGACCGCGCCACGAGCGCCGGCAGTCCGCCAATCGATTCGGCCCACCTCAGCCCGTCCAGCGCGTCCTCCACGCACAGCATCGAAGGAGTGTTAATCGTCTCGCCTTCGAAGATTCCAGCCATCAGCTTGCCGCCCTTGGCCATCTGGAAGATCTTCGGCAGCGGCCGGTCGGGTGTGTATGATTCCAGGCGTTTCACCGCCCGCGGACTGAGCGCTAACATGCCGTGCGCTGCCTCGCCGCCCAGCACCTTCTGCCAGCTCCAGGTCGCCACGTCCAGCTTGTCCCATGGCACTTCCATCGCGTAGACCGCCGAGGTGGCGTCGCAAATCGATAATCCCTCGCGATCGGCCGCGATCCAGTCCCCGTTCGGAACCCGCACGCCGGAAGTGGTCCCGTTCCACGGGAACACCACGTCGTGGCTCCAGTCCGCCAGTTGCAAATCCGGCAGCTTGCCGTAATCGGCCGGGAAGACGAACAGTTCCTTCAGCTTGAGTTGCTTCTTCGAATCCGCCGCCCAGCCGGCGCCGAAACTCTCCCACGAGAATACGTCCACGCCGCGCTCGCCCAGCAGCGACCACAGGGCCATCTCGACCGCACCGGTATCGGAAGCCGGAACAATGCCGAGTAAGTAGCCTTGCGGCATCCCCAGCAGCCTCTTACTCCGCTCGATAACTTCGGCCAGCTTGCTCTTGCCGGTCTTAGCCCTGTGCGACCGCCCGACCGCGGCGTCCTTCAGGGCGTCCAGAGTCCAGCCGGGCCGTTTGGCGCAGGGCCCGGAGGAGAAGCACGGATTCTTGGGAGTTACTGATGGCTTCATATACTTACTCGAACTCGACCGCGCGCGCGAACTTGACCCCGCTGTGGTCGCGCAACTGCGCCAGCACGCTCTCGGGCACCAGCCCGTCGGTCGAGACCAGCGCGATGGCATCCAGCGGCTGGCCGGGAACCGTCGGCTTGTCGCGCCGCCCGAGCGAGAAATTTGCAATGTTGATCTGGTTTCTGCCGAGCACCGTGCCTACGTGCCCGATCACTCCCGGGACGTCCAGGTTATTCATGTAAATCAGCGAGCCGGCCAGCGCCATCTCGCATTGAATGCCGTCCACTTGCATGAGGCGCGGCTTGCCCAGCAGCACGGCGCCTTCCACGGTGGTGACGCCGTTGTCGGTGATCAGGTCCAGGCGGATCGAATCGGTGTGGCCGGAGCGCGACTCGCGGCCTTCCTGCACCGTCCAGCCGCGATGTTCGGCGATCGTCATGGCGTTCACCAGGTTCGCCTTTTTCGAAGTGGACCGCGCCAGCGCGCCCGCCACTCCCGCGTTGCGCAGCAGGTTGGTATTGCCGTCCGCGATGCGGCCGAAGTAAGTCAGCCGCACGATGCGCGGATTACCGTTGGCGATGTAAGCCGCGAAGTTGCCCAGCCGCTCCGCCAGCGCCATGTACGGGCTGAGCGCGCGGTACTGCTCGGGCGAAAGCGCGGGCATGTTGACCGCGTTGATGGCCACGCCGCTCTTCAGGTATTCCACTACCTGCTGGGCAATCCGTATGCCCACGATCTCCTGCGCCTCCTCGGTCGAGCCGCCGATGTGCGGCGTGGCCAGCACGGCTTCGGAAACGAACAGTGGATAACCGGGGGGCACCGGCTCGACGGCGAACACGTCCACCGCGGCGCCGGCGACTTTGCCGGAGGCCACCGCTTCGGCCAGCGCGGCTTCATCCACCAGCTCGCCGCGTGCACAGTTCACAATCCGCACTCCCGGCTTCATCGCCGCGAACGCCTCGCGCGAAAGCATGCCGGTGGTTTCCGGCGTGGCGGCCACGTGCAGCGTGATGTAATCGCTTTGCGCGTAGAGCGCGGCAAGATCCACCAGCTCCGCGCCGACATCTTCGGCGATCTTCGAGGTCACATAGGGATCGTTCGCCACCACGCGCATCTCGAAGGCGCGCGCCCGCTTGACCACCTCGCGGCCGATGCTGCCCAGCCCCACCACGCCCAGCGTCTTGCCGCGCAGCTCACGGCCCATCAGCTTTTTCTTTTCCCACTTGCCGGCGCGCGTCGAGGCGCTGGCTTGCGGGATGTGCCGCGCCATCGCCAGCATCAGCGCCAGCGTGTGCTCGGCCACCGAGACGGCGTTGCCCCCCGGCGTGTTCATCACCAGCACGCCCGCCGTGGTGGCGGCCTCCAGATCGACGTTGTCGACCCCCACGCCGGCGCGCCCGATCACCCGCAGCTTGGGCGACTTGGCGAGCACTTCCGGTGTAACCTGGACGGCGCTGCGAACCAGCAGCGCCTCCGCTTCCGCCAGATGCTGGGCATATTCTTTAGGATTGGAAACAATGACGTTCCAGCCAGGTTCGCCGCGCAACAGATCGAGGGCGGCCGGTGCGATAGGCTCGGCAACTAGGATGTTCATAATATGTATAAGAGAGCGTCAGGCGCCGGCGGTTTGTATACCACCGCTTCGTTCCCGGGCAAAAAGGGCGCCGGCAAGCCTGTCCCATAGAATAACATTACATTATGCCTCTCATCGATCAAGTGCAAAAAGACATGGTTGCGGCCATGAAGGCCAGGCAAGAGGCGCGGTTGAGCGCGCTCCGCATGGTCAAGGCCGCGCTCATGAAGCTGAAGGTGGATTCTCCCAAGCCGCTCGATGAAGCCGCCGAAATGCAGGTACTCAAGTCGCTCATCAAACAGCGCATCGACGCGGCCGATGCGTTTCGCAAGGCCGGCCGCACCGAACAGGCTGAGAAAGAGGAGGCCGAGCGCGCGCTGATCGAAACCTATCTCCCGGCCGCCGCCACCTCGGCCGAAATGGACGAGGCTGTTGCCGCCGCGCTGGCCGAGACCGGAGTCACCTCCCTCAAGCAGATGGGTGTGGTGATGAAAGCCGCGCAGGCCAGGCTCCAGGGCAAGACGGTTGACGGCAAAGCGCTAAGTGATAAAGTGAGGTCGAAACTCCAATGACGCCTCCCGAAGAGAAGAAATTCCGGTCGTATGTGCCGGACAAAACCGACTTGCGAGAATTCACAGTTCGGGCGATTGTGCTGGGTTTGCTGATGACCGTTGTCCTGGGAGCGGCCAACCTCTACCTGGGTTTGCGCGCCGGTATGACGATCGCGGCCACCTATCCCGCGGCGGTGATCGGCATGGCCATCCTGCGCCTGATGAAGGGCTCGATTCTGGAAGAGAACATGGCCCGTACCATCGGATCGATCGGCGAATCGGTGGCCGCCGGCGCGGTGTTCACCATCCCGGCGTTCGTGCTGGCAGGGGTCTGGCCGGCGTTCGACCTGGAGCACGGCTACTGGAAATCGGTGGCGCTGATGGCAGTGGGCGGCACGCTCGGAATTCTCTTTGTCACCCTCCTGCGGCGCGTCATGGTGGAGGACCCCGATCTTCCCTTCCCGGAGTCGGTGGCGGCATCGGAGATTCACAAGGCTGGCCAGCAGGGCGCCAAGGCCGCCAAGATTCTCTTCGCCAACATGGGCGTGGGCGCGGTCGTCTTCTTCCTGGGCGCCATCAATTTGTTCGCCGCCAGCCGGGATTTCCTGGTGCACGTCGGCGAACTGGGAAAGAGCATGGTCAAGTTGACGCGGATGCCGGGCACGCCCACCGTGCAGGCCGGCGCCATGACGACCTTCTCCGCTCCCGCCATCAGCCCGGCATATCTCGGCGTCGGTTACATCATCGGGCCGCGGCTGGGCGCGCTGAACTTCGCCGGTGGCGTCTTCGCCTGGGGACTGCTGGTGCCGCTGCTGATCTTCTTCCTGGGGCCGCAACTTCAGCCCTGGGTCAAGGGTGAGGCCGGCTGGGCGGACGTCGCCGGCACCACCTGGTACAACATCGTGCGGCCCATCGCGGTGGGAGGCATGATGGTAGGCGCGTCGTTCACCCTGTTCCGCATGCGCAAGAACCTCGGCCTCGGCATGAAGCGCGCGGTAGCCGACCTGCGGAAGTCCGCGGCGGGACACGAAGGCACCAGCCGCACCGAGCGCGACTTGAACAGCAAAGTAGTATTCGGCGGGCTGGCGGCGGTTTTCGTTTGCATGGTGGCGCTGTACTTCTACTTCGCCGGCCAGATTGGCGCGGCGGTCGTGGCGGCAATTGTCATGATCGTGCTCGGCTTCTTCTTTGCCGCGGTTTCGGGCAACCTGGTGGGGATGATCGGCTCCTCGAATAACCCTGTCTCCGGCCTGACGCTGTGCACGTTGGTCATCGCGGCGCTGCTGATGGTGGCCATGGGGCTGCGCGGCAACGCGGGCATCGGCGCGGTGCTCGGCGTGGCGGCCGTGGTGTGCGTCTCCTCCGCGGTGGCCGGCGAGATGCTGCAAGACCTGAAGGCTGGGCATATTCTGGGCGGAACGCCGGCCAAAATGCAGATCGGCGACCTGATGGGCATCGCGGTAGCCAGCATGGCTCTGTTCTTCCCGCTGATGTGGCTGCACCGCGCCTACACCTTCGGCACGCCGCAACTTTCGGCGCCGCAGGCGGGGCTGATGGCCTCGCTGGCGAAAGGCATCGTGGGCGGTAACATGGCGTGGCCGCTGGTGGTGGCGGGGATCTTCATGGGCTTCGGTCTGATCCTGATCGAGGTGAAGAGCCCCATGTTGTTCTCGGTGGGCATGTACCTGCCGCTCGAAACCACCTTCGCGATCTTCATCGGCGGCCTCTTCCGCTGGGCCACCGACAAGTACCGCAACCAGGGCAACTTTAACGACGCGCAAAAGGCACGCATCGAGAACGCCGGCGTGCTGACGGCGTCGGGGCTGATCGCGGGCGAGGCCTTGTGCGGGCTGCTGGTGGCGGGATTCCGCGCGGCGGAAAAGAGCTATGGCCACAGTATTTTGCCTGACTGGACCTGGGCGGGTACGCCCTGGCTGTCGATCCTTGTGCTGATCGGCCTGGCAGTTCTGATGACCCAGTTGCCGCTGAAGAATGCCGGACGGCCGGATGAACCCGCGCCGCCAACGGCGATTATGTAAGACGGGAGGCTGAGCTGATGTCCTGTCTCACAGGTTCGCAACATGATTCCGAAGCCTTGTATCAGGGCACGGCTTCAGCCGTGCCGGCGTGGGATCTACTCAACATGGCCTTCAGGCCCTGTGATTGAGCGATCGCCACTCGGGGAGTTTGTCAAGGAGTTTTTCGAGACCGGAGGCCAACGTGAACTACTATCAAGAGCACCAAGCCGAGTTTCTGGAAGGGCTGAAGGCATTTCTGCGGATTCCCAGCATCAGCACGCTCTCCGAGCACAAGCTGGATATCCGGCGCGCGGCGGAGTTCGCCAGGAACGAACTGCTCGGCGCCGGAATGACTTCGGCCGAGCTGATCGAGGACCCGAACGGCGGCAATCCGCTCGTCTATGGCGAATGGCTGGGCGCGCCGGGCAAGCCGACGGTGCTGTTCTACGGTCATTACGACGTGCAGCCGCCCGATCCGCTCGACGAGTGGAAGTCGCCGCCGTTCGAGCCCACCATCCGCGGCAACGACATTTTCTGCCGCGGCGCTTGCGACGACAAAGGGCAGGTCTACATCCAGATCAAAGCCGTGGAGGGTCTCATGAAGACCCACGGCAAGCTCCCCGTCAACGTGAAGTTCCTGCTGGAGGGCGAAGAGGAGACCGGCGGCGAGCACATCGAAGCGTACGTGAAGAGCAAGCCGCCGCGGTTGAAGGCCGATGCGGCCATCGTCTGCGACACCGAAATGTTCGCGCCCGAGATGCCCAGCATCTGCATCGGACTGCGCGGGTTGATTTATTACGAACTGGCCGTCGAGGGCGCCGATCACGACCTGCATTCGGGCGTCTATGGCGGCGCGGCGCCCAACCCGATCATGGCCATCGCGGAGATTCTGTGCGCGCTCAAGGACCGCAACGGCCACATCCTCATACCGGGTTTCTATGATCGGGTGGTGCCGCCGGCGGCCAAGGAGCGCGAGGCATGGGCGCGCCTGCCCTTCGATGAGAAGGAGTACACCGAGAAGGAAATGGGCGCGAAGGAGCTGGTGGGCGAGCCCGGGGTTCCGCTCTTCGAGCGCGTGTGGGCGCGGCCCACGGTGGAAGTGCACGGCATCAAGGGCGGCTTTGTGGGCGAAGGCGCGAAGACCGTGATCCCCGCGCGAGCCGTGGCTAAGATCAGCACCCGCCTGGTGGGTGACCAGAGGGTGGACGAAGCGATAGCTCAGTTTCAGGCAGCGGTGAAGGCAGCTTGTCCGAAGGGCGTGACCGCCGAAGTAAGACTGCTGAGCGCCGGAGCCCCGTCGCTGACCGATCCCGATAACCCGTACATCCAGGCCGCGGCCGAAGCCATGAAACAAATCTTCGGCAAGGAGACGGTCTACATCCGTTCCGGCGGGTCCATTCCGATCGTGGGCGTGTTCGACAAGTACCTCGGCGTGCCCAGCGTGATGATGGGCTTCGGCTTGCCGGACGACAATCTGCACGCGCCAAACGAGAAGTTCCATCTGCCGAATTTCTACCGCGGGATCGAATCCGTAGCGCGGTACCTGGAAGTCCTCGGCCAGTAGGTAGGGCATGCTTTTAGCTTGCCAACGCCCGGTGGGCCAGGTCCCCGACCGCACCTGTCCAGATTAGAAATTGAGCTCAGGCGGAAGCTCTGTTACGGTGAACTTGGGTTCAAGCTCGCTAGCGCCTGCAGCATCGCCCGCAATGCCTGGCCGCGATGGCTGACGGCGAACTTGCGCTCGCCTTCTACTTCGCCGAAGGTGCAGCCGAAGGGAGCGTAATAGAAAAGCGGATCGTATCCGAAGCCGCCGGCGCCGCGCGGTGCATCGAGAATGATGCCTTCCACGCTGCCTGTGTAGACGCCGGCAAGTTGGCCGTTATCGACCAGGGCGATGGCGCAGACGAACCGTGCGCGCCGGTCCTCCACGCCGCGCAGCTTTTCGAGCAGCAGGCGATTGTTCGCTTCATCGTTGGCGCCGGGCCCGGAGAAGCGCGCGGAAAACACACCGGGAGCGCCGCCCAGCGCATCCACCTCCAGGCCGGAATCGTCGGCGAAGAGCAGGCCTGACGCGTGCGCGCCATAGTGGCGCGCCTTGATGATGGCGTTCTCGGCGAAGGTTGCGCCGTCTTCCACGCAGGGCGCTATCGCGCGATAATCGGGCAGCGGCTGAATCACAATGCGCTCGCCGGCGGCCAGCGCAAACTCACTCGCCTTACCCGGATTGCCGGTGGCGCAGAAAAGGCGCAGCGGAGTCGGCCTGGCGCTCAAAGCTTCACCGCGCGCTTCTGCAACTCGACCAGATCGGCGATGCCGCCGCGGGCGAGCGCCAGCAGTTCGGCCATCTGGGCGTCGTCGAAGGGACTGTGTTCGGCGGTGGCTTGCACCTCGATGAAGCGGCCGCCACCGGTCATCACCACGTTCATGTCGACATCGGCCTGCGAATCCTCTTCATAGCAAAGATCGAGCATCGCCGCGCCGCCGACCAGTCCCACGCTGGTAGCGGCGACGTAATCGCGCACCGGCATCGACTTCAGCTTGCCGAAATCCTTTAGGCGCCGTAGCGCCAGCGCCAACGCCACAAAGGCTCCCGTGATGGAAGCCGTGCGCGTTCCGCCATCGGCCTGCAGCACGTCGCAGTCGAGCATCACGGTGCGCTCGCCGAGCGCCGCCATATCCATCACCGAACGCAGCGAGCGGCCGATCAGTCGCTGGATTTCGTGCGTCCTGCCGGAGGGCCGGCCCTTGACCACCTCGCGCGGCGTGCGCTTGGCGGTCGCGCGCGGCAGCATCGAATACTCGGCCGTCACCCAACCCTTGCCGCTGTTGCGCAGAAACTGCGGCACCGTATCCTCGATGGTGGCAGCGCACAATACTTGCGTGTGGCCGAGCTTCATCAGCACCGAGCCTTCCGCGGTCAACAGGTAGCCAGTGACGATTTCCACCGGCCGCATGGCGTCGGGTTGCCGATTATCGATCCGCATTACGATTGCCCCGAACTTCTGAGGACCAGGTACAGAAACAGCATGAGCAGCACCATGCCGCCGATGATGAAGACCACGCAGGGAAGAGCGCCCTGCGGAACGCCCTTCCGGTCACGCTTGCCCTTGGGCGGCTTGAATTTCGCCATCTATGCGATGGTAGCACCGCGATTTCCGGGGACTGACCTCTCTGTCCCAAGGCGCCGGTTTTGCGCCGCGTGGACAGAGAGGTCTGTCCCCGGCACGTTCTCCGGTCACTGTTTCACAAATGAGGCCTTGCCCAACTGGGGCGCTTCACGATCGGCCCGGCGCAGTTTCCGCCGGGCGCCTTGGGCGAACCGCCGCATCCAATCGAAGGTCAGGCTAAATAGGAAACGCAGCCCGCGAAGCATGTATTTGCCCACCCACAGCATGCCCCACCCGGCGCCGGCAAACAAGCTGGCAAACAGGATGATCAGGATTCCTTGATATCCAGGCGAGAAGTGATCGAGGAATTCGCCGACCGGGCCACCCAGTTGGATATAGCCGAGCGCGACCAGCCGGTCAAATAACTGCGGCAGGATGAGTCGAATCAAACCCAGCAACATGGTTACGGCGCCGACCAGGAGGAAGCTGCCGGCAACCGCATAATAAGCGACCAAAATGCCTGCCAGCGCTGCCAGCAGGCCCACCAGCACCCCGACGCCGGCCGATCCCAGGGGGAGCCCGAACAGCGCGATGAGTATCCCGCCCACTACGTACAGCGGCAGATTGCGCTTGGTGCCGGAACGGACCATCGCACCGGGCAGCCGGTCGGACACCACCTCGGCGGGTTCGCCCAAGTTCCGCAAAACGGCGAGGATTCTCGCCACGTCGTCTTCGCCCGGCATTTGCTGGTAAGACTCGTACAGGTGCGACTCGATTTCACGCAGAAACTCGACCTGCTCATGAGCCGGCACCAAACGGAGCTGCGACTTCACGCGCTCCAAATAGTCGCGGGCAATCTTCGCCACCACATCCGGATAGTTGCTCATTTCGTCTACCCCTTTCGCACCACAAGTTTCTTCCCGGCACGCTCCGATTGCTCCGGAGCCTTCCACTTCTGTTGGACCAGCGAAACCAATACGTCCAGCTCCTGGCTCAGCGCATCGAAGAGCTGCCGGCCGGCAGCCGTCAGCGCATAGTATTTGCGGGGAGGCCCCTGAGCGGACTCCACCCATTCCGAGCGCACCATGCCGTCCCGGTCCAGCCGGGCGAGTATGGGATAAATGGTGCCTTCCTTGAGTGAGATGGAGCCGCTTTCGGAGAGAACGCGGACCAGCGAGTAGCCGTAATGCCGCTCGTCATAGAGAACCCCCATCACAGCCAATTCCAGGATGCCCTTCCGCAGTTGGGTGATCCGCCGGTCTCTGCCTTCGTCTTGGTACTCCACAATGCCTAGTATACGATAATACCAGCTACCTTGTTCCAACACTGATTGAATTGGTAGGGCATGCTTGCGGGGACTGACCTCTCTGTCCCAAGGCGCGCTTTTGCGCCGCGTGGACAGAGCGGTCTGTCCCCGCCCCCACGCACTCATGTCAGAATCAAGCAATGGCGTGGGCACTGAAGATTCTGGCGGCTGGCGCGTGTTGCGCGCTGGCCGGCTGCCACAGCCCTGTGGCGATGCCCGCCAACCTGTTTCCGGCCAGTGCGGCGGGCGGGTGGCGGCTGGTGGTGGCGCGCGAGGTTCCGGTTTCGGAGGCTCCCGACCCGGTGCCGCGCAATGAAATCGAGCGGCTGCAAGAGGGTTTGTACGAAGGCCCGGGCAAACTCGCGGCGCGGGTATACGCGCTCTCCTCGGCGACGGTGGGGCTGGAGCTGAGCCAGCGCTGGAGGCCTTCCGCCGATACGGTATTCTTCAATCGCGGCCACTTCTTCGTGGTCGTCAAGTGGCAGGCGGCCCAGCGCCAGGCGCTCGAAAGCTTCATCCGCGAACTCGAGGGCCGTCTCGGCCCGCCGGATTCGCGGTAGGACGGGCCATCGGTTTTTGTGCCTTGTCGGGATGGGCCGCCGGCCCGCGAACTTCGAAAAGAACTCGGTAACGCCGGCGGTCTTGCCGCCGGTGATCTGCCGGGATCGTCCTACCTCCGGCCACGCCGCGCCCTCGGCCACTATAATGTAAGGAAATCATGCCGTCTTCCGCTGCCGAATTAGCGAGCCCGGGCGCGATTGCACGCTATGAAGTGGTGATCGGGCTGGAGGTTCACGTTCAGCTCTCGACCGCGACCAAGATTTTTTGCGGATGTCCGACCAGCTTCGGCGAGCCGCCGAACACCAACGTCTGCCCGGTGTGCCTGGGCCTGCCGGGCGCGCTGCCGGTGTTGAGCCGCCAAGCCGTGGAGCTGGCGATCAAGGGCGCGCTGGCGCTCAATTGCCACATTCGCCCGGTTTCGCGTTTCGCCCGCAAGAACTACTTTTACCCGGACCTGCCCAAGGGCTACCAGATCTCGCAATACGAAGAACCGTTCTCCGAGGGCGGCTACGTGGATATCGAAGTGGGCGGCGAGCGCAAGCGCATCGGCGTGACGCGCGTGCACATGGAGGACGATGCCGGCAAGAGCGTGCACGAGGGCTTCAAGGATTCGCCCCGCGCCTCGTATGTGGATCTGAACCGCAGCGGCACGCCACTGATCGAGATCGTCAGCGAGCCGGACATGCGCAGTTCCGACGAGGCTTACGCTTACCTGACCGAGGTCAAGCAGGCGCTCCAGTTCATCGAAGTCTCGAGTTGCGATATGGAAAAGGGACATCTGCGCTGCGACGCCAACGTGTCGGTGCGGCTGCGCGGGGCCGAGAAGCTTGGCACCAAGGCCGAGATCAAGAACCTGAACTCGTTCCGGTTTTTGAAAGAGGCGCTGGATTACGAGGTCGCGCGCCAGGTTGCGGTGCTCGAAAGCGGCGGCACGGTCGAGCAGGAGACTAGGGCTTACGATCCGGATTTGGGCCAAACCGCCGGCATGCGCAGCAAAGAACATGCCCACGATTACCGCTATTTCCCGGAGCCCGACCTGGTGCCGCTGCGGATCGGCGAAGCCTGGCTGGCGGAGGTCAAAGCTGGCATGCCGGAATTGCCGGCCGCGCGGCGGGCGCGCTTTATCGGAGAATATGGCCTGCGCGAATACGATGCCGGCGTACTGACTCAGACGCGCGCGTTGAGCGATTATTACGAAACCGTGGCGCGCGTTTCCGGCGATCCCAAGACCGCCGCGAATTGGGTGATGGGCGACCTGGCGGGCGCGCTGAAGGCCGAGGGCAAGGAGATCGCCGAATCGCCGGTGAGTGCGGAAAGCCTGGGTGCGCTGGCCCGGCTGATCGCCGCGGGCGACCTTTCCGGCAAGCTCGCCAAGGAAGTTTTCGCCAAGATGTTTTCGACGGGCGATGCCGCGGCGGCGATCGTCGAACGGGAAGGCCTAAAGCAAATCAGCGACACGGGCGCGCTGGAGAAGGTGATCGCCGATGTGATCGCCGCCAGCGCCAAGCAGGTGGAACAGTATCGCGGCGGCAAGACCACGGTGATGAACTACCTGGTGGGCCAGGTCATGAAGGCCACGCGCGGCCAGGCCAGCGTGGCCGTAGTGACCGAATTATTGAAGCAGCATCTGGGGTGACACATGTTGAAAATTGGCGATAAGGCTCCCGATATCGCGCTGCGCACCGATAGCGGCGCGGAATTCAAGCTGTCCTCTCTCAAGGGCAAGCGCGTGGTGCTGTATTTCTATCCCAGGGCCGATACGCCCGGCTGCACCGTCGAAGCCTGTGAGTTCCGCGACGGCATAAAGAAATTCGCGAAGAAAGGCGCGGCGGTGGTGGGCATATCGCCCGACAAGCCGGCCGCGCAAGCCAAGTTCAAGGACAAGTTCGATCTGCCGTTCACGCTGCTGGCCGATGAAGAAAAGGCCGCGGCCCAGGCTTATGGCGTGTGGCAAGAGAAGAATATGTACGGCAAGAAGGTGATGGGGATAGTGCGCAGCACCTTCGTGATCGGCCCCGATGGCAAGATCGAGAAGATCTACGCCAACGTGAAAGCCAAAGGCCACGCCGCCGAAGTGCTGGCCGGGCTTTAGGTCCGGACCATCGGAGCCGCGACCGTCAGCGAGGTCGCCCGCGGCTCGCCCCTGCTATTGCACTCTTCCCGCGGCCGCGTGGATCTCCTCGAGCATGGTCGTCGAGTGCAGGCTTTGCGGGGCAAAGCCGCAAGTCTCGAGAACCCGCTCGACTTCGGCCACCCTGTTCCGGTAAGCCGGGAACTCCACCACCGTCTCGGCTCCGTGATGAATCTGGGGGTTGATCGGGAACGGCACCAGGGCCAGCGCTTCCAGTAAGGCTTCCAGGCGGCGCGGGTCCACCCGGATGGACACCGCCAGCAACTCGCCTTCACTGGTGGACAGATTGAAACCGGACGATGCCGGATTCGGCCAGACGCTCATGGGTAACTTCTCCCTTCACATCCAGCGATGGGGACGCCCGACAACAAAAAGCCCTGGAGCCATGGGCGCCAGGGTCATTGCTTCCGAGCAGACCGAATCGCCTTTAGCATTTTTTTCCGTGGTTGCAATTAGCCGGGCCAACAAACGCCCTAAATCATTCCACGTCGCCTCCAGCCTATCACGACTTGGTAGTGGAGATCAATGGGCTTCGCGACGCCGTGCTGTTAACCTCGGCCGCCTGGCCCCACGAATTTACAAGCTAATGCGTGCCCTGCCGTGTTTCGTAATACACTAGAGAAACGGCCTTCCGCGCGGCCACTCTGCCGTGCTGCGCTCTGAGTCGCCACACAGAAGGAATCCTGTTGCGCAGAACCGCTTCGCTCATGTTCGCCGCCGCTCTCGCCGCAATCTGTTGCCGCGCGCAAGAACAGGCGTCCGCACCGGTGGCGGACGCGAGCGCTCCGGCGGCGTCGGCCGTGCAGGCCGGCACGCCAGTCCAGCCGGAATACGGCATAGAGGTGCATTCCTTCCGCACCTTTGTGAAGCGGCTGTACAGCGTGCATGCGCTCACCTCGACTCTCCCGGCGGCCTTGGTGGAGCAGGTGCACGACTGGCCCGATCAATGGGGCAAAGACCGCCTTGGCTTCGAAAAACGGATCGCATCCCTCTACGGCCAGTTCGTGATTGGGGTGGGCCTGGAAGAAACCGTAAAGGCCATTCACTATGAAGACACGCGCTACCGCAGGTTGGGGCGCGGCAACTTCTTCCGGCGCACCGCGCATGTGATCACCGGCACCGTGACGGCGCGGCGGCAGGATGGTTCGCGCACACCGGCGTGGTCGCTGGCCGCCAACGCGTACGGTAGTTGGGGCATCGCCACCCTCTGGAGCCCGCGGGAGTACCGCACGGCCGTGTCGATCGTGGAATGGGGCAGCTCGGGTATGGGCACCTTCGCGGTGAGCAATCTCGCCCGCGAGTACTGGCCCGATATCAAGGGCGTTTTTCATCGCAAGAAGGCGAGCTGAAGCAGCCCCTCCAGCCGGACTTTGGCATAATGCGAGATGGAGGCGACTGCTTGCATGCTGGATCGGCTGGCACGTGGCATTTGCGTTTCGGCGCTGATGTGCATGGCAGCCGGTCGGGGCTGTTGCGGCGGCCTTAGCGCCGGCACACCGGCAACGCCCGCCATCGCGGCCACGGCTGGATTTGGTTGCGCGGATCTCAGCGCAGCGCCCGGCGGGATGAACGATGGCTCCGGCGCGGTGCCGGCCGGCGAGGCACGCTTCCCCTGCAAGCGATCTTCATCGCCCTACAACTGGCAAAGCGTCAAGATCGTCGCTGGCGGCGTGATGCCGGGCGTCTACTTCCACCCTACCGAGCCCGGTCTGATGTACATTCGTGCCGACGTCGGCGGAGCCTACCGTTGGAGCGCGGCCACCTCGCTCTGGACTCCGCTGACCGACTGGTTGGGCGGCACAAGCGCGGACTGGAGCCTGATGGGGATCGAAAGCATTGCCATTGATCCGACCGACCCAAACCGCCTCTATCTCGCCGCCGGCATGTACATCACCTCGTGGTCTCCCATCAACGCGGCGATCCTGGTCTCCGCCAATCGCGGCGCCACCTTCCAGCGCGTCAATCTGCCCTTTAAGATGGGCGGAAACGACCTTATTAACGGCCAGCAAACCGGCGAGCGCCTCGCCGTCAATCCCTTCCAGCCCAACGAACTCTACCTCGGCACACACGAGAACGGGCTGTGGGTCAGCGAGGACTACGGCTCGACCTGGAACCAGATGGCGAGCTTTCCCATTACGTCTTCGCCCGACATGGCCGGCGTGCTCTTCGTCCGCTTCGACCCGCGCCACGCCGGCACCATCTACGCCGGCGCCTACACCGGCGGCATCTATCGCTCGACCGACTCCGGCGTGACCTGGCAGCAGGTGCCCGGCCAACCTACGACTCTGCCAGACGGAGAGACGCTGCGGCCCATGCGTTGCGCGCTCGGACCCGACGGTCTGCTCTATGTCACCTACGCTAACTCGGCTGGGATGATAGCCATCAGCAACGGCGCCGTCTACAGGTTCGACACGGGCACTGGCGTCTGGACCGACATCACGCCTCCGGATACGCCGAGCGCCCTATGGTACGGCTACTGCGCCGTCAGCGCGGACGCTCAGCGCAATGCGACCGTCATGGTGGGCACCTGGAACCGCTGGTCCCCCGGCGACGACTTCTTCCGCAGCACCGACGGCGGCATTACTTGGCACAGCCTGAAGCAATCTGCCGTAATCGACACCTCCCTGTCGCCGTATCTCGACTATCAACCACCGGTCTTCGGCGTCTGGAACGCTTCGTTCGAAATCGATCCGTTCGACTCCAGCCACGCCATCTATGACGCCGGCAATTCAGTGTTGGCGACTAACGACCTGGCGAACCTGGATTCCGGGCAGCCCACGCATTGGTATGTGGGCGCGAATGGAATCGAGGAAACGGTGATTCACGAGGTCGTCAGCCCGCCATCGGGCGCTCACCTGCTGAGTGCGATGGCCGACCAGGGCGGATTCCGCCACGACGATTTCAACGTTTCTCCGGTGCCGTTTCAGAATCCATACATGATCGAAGTAGCGTCGCTGGACTTCGCCGAGTCGAACCCCGCCCTGATGGCTCGCGTTGGCCTGCTGGACTACGCCGGGCACATCGCCGGCGCGTGGTCGACCGACGGCGGTGCAAGTTGGACGCAGTTTGCGGCCACGCCGCCCGGCGCTGGTCTCGGTCCCACCGCGGACGGCTACGTCGCCATGGTCGCGGTCTCGGCCGATGGCGCCACCTTGATTTGGGCCGCTGGAGACACCGTGCCGGCCTGGTCGCGCGTGAGCGGCAATTCGTTCGACTCTTCGACGGGAGCGCCGGCCGGCCTTCGCGTGGTGTCGGACCGGGTGAATCCGAACAAATTCTATGGATACGATCCGGCCACCGGAACCGTATATGCCAGTACCGACGGAGGCGTCTCGTTTGCCGCGCGAGCCACCGGGCTGCCGGCGGACATAGGGAGTCCGGGGTGGACAGGCGAAGCTCAGCCGAAAGTGGTTTTCGGCCGCGAGGGAGATTTGTGGCTGCCGACGTCGAGCGGTCTCTACCACTCGACGGACTCGGGCGCCAACTTCACCAGGCTCGGCACGATTGACAGCGCTCCCCTGGTTGGGTTCGGCATGGCGGCTCCGGGAGCCTCGTACCCTGCCATATACGTGGTTGGCACAGTGAGCGGCGTCTACGGGATTTTCCGCTCCGACGACATGGGCGCCTCTTGGGCCCGCATCAATGACGAAGCTCACCAGTACGGCGCGCTCGGCACGATCTCGGGCGACCCGCGGATCTATGGCCGCGTTTACATCGGCACTCAGGGCCGCGGAATTGTGTACGGGGATTTGAGAAGAAGAGTTTCAGCGCCATAGCGCAGCCGGCCCGCGCAACCCTACAGCTCGCTTCCTTTGCGCCAGTGGCCTTCGAAAAGGCCCTGCATGGCTTCGCCCATGCCTTCGTGATCGAACACCACCGACGTCCAGGCAGGCTTGGTGATCACCGGATCCAGCAGTGCCACCAGGCCGCGCGATCCGTCGAATACCGCCAGCTTCATGGGCAGCGAGTTGGCCACACGCACTTCCACGCCGACGGCCGCGTAGTCGCTCAGGCGTTGCCGATGCTCTTCGTCGAGCGAAGCGGCTTCCAGCAGAATGCGGCACCTTACGCCGGCCGCGGCGGCCTGCTTCACTAGTTTTTCGTCCAGCGGGTCCACTGCGTAAGGTGGCCGCGAAAACTCCAGGTACTCCGTTCGAACCTCGGCCAGCATGCGCCGGTATTCAGCCGCGGTCTGCGCGGGTTCGGTCACGATGCGCAGGAAATCCAGCGTGCCGCGCCCGCCCTGGCCTTCCGAGTACAGCAGTTTCAGATCGTCGGTCAAGCTTGCGCCGGCGCGGCCGTTGTCGGCCAGTTCCTGCTCGAGCGCCTCGCGGCGGCGGCTCAGATAGCCGGGGATGGCGAGGCTCGGTTCGACCGCCGAGAACAGCTTGGTGCGCTCCTGCACCACTTGAGCGAAACCTTTTTCCACCAGGCTGTCCAGGACCTCGTAAATCTTCTGGCGCGGCACGTGGGCGCGCGCCGCCAGCTCCAGCGCCTTGAACCTCGGATGTCCCAGCAACACCAGGTAAGAACGGGATTCGTAGGCGTTGAGCCCCAACTGTTGCAGTCTGCGCCAGAATCGTTGGAAATCGATGGGGACCAACTCTTCGTCCATATGCTATCAACCTTACCAAACGCAATCGCCAGTGGTGAAATAAGCATCGGAGCCGCGACTATAGGGAGCGGTTCTGTTGGCGGCGGGCTCTCTATGCTGGCGTTTTCTTGCGTTATACTCCGACGCATGGGTCAGCGCCCCGGATCGATGGCGTTATTGGTGCTCGGTTGGGTGGTTGGAGCTAACTGCCAACCGAGTGGTGTGCCACGCGTCGAGTGGAAGCGGTTGGCGTCGCCGGAGCAGGCCGGTTGGCCAGCGGAGAAGCTGGCGAGCATACACGCGTATGTTGAAGAGATGGGCTCTACGTCGGCGATGATCGTGCAGCATGGCCAGGTGGTGGCGGAATGGGGCGACGTCGCACACAGGTCGAACCTGCACTCCTGCCGCAAGAGCCTGCTGAACTCGCTGATTGGCATCGCAGTGGCGGAAGGCAAGATCAACCTCGACGACACGCTTGAGAAGCTGGGCATTGACGATAAGAAACCGTCGCTAACGTTAGAGGAGAAGCAAGCGACGGTGCGCGATCTCCTCGAGGCGCGCTCGGGGGTCTACCATCGCGCCGCTTACGAGACCACCGCGATGGTGGAGCACAGGCCACCGCGTGGCTCCCATGCCCGTGGCACATTCTGGTACTACAACAACTGGGATTTCAACGCACTCGGCTGGATCTACGAAAGAGCGGCGGGCACGAAGATATTCGACGCATTCTACCGGGAAATCGCGCAACCGATTGGCATGCAGGATTTCAGACCGGGCGACGGGCATTACATCACGAACTCGGACTCGCGCTTCCCCGCGTATATCTTTGAGATGAGCGCAAGGGATTTTGCGCGCTTTGCCCTGCTCTACCTGCACGGGGGCAAGTGGAACGATATCCAAGTGGTTCCGAAGGAGTGGGTGAGCGCGAGCATCCGCCCATATTCCGATACAGAGTCAGGTGGCTATGGGTATCTTTGGTGGACCGGCGGCGCGGCGAGCGGCACGCCGCCGAGAATCCGCTTCCCGAAAGACAGCTTCTGGGCGGAGGGCCATTTTGGGCAGTATGCCGTAGTTGTCCCGTCATTCGATCTGATCGTTATCAATCGGGTGGATGAGAAGGAGACCGAGCGGACCATCAACAAGCGGAAGATGGCCCAGATGGTACGCCTAGTGGTAGACGCTGCGCCGAAGAATTAGGGAGTTTGCGTGGGCCGCTGGCATCAGAACGGGTATCAGTTTTCACTTAACCGCGTGGAACAGTTTGACTTGGTAGTAATGGAACCATACAATAGGCCTAGCGAGTAGTGTATGGCTGAGAATAATGCCGCAATCAACGGGCCCACGCCCGGTTCGGGTATTGGTATCACACCCAAGATCCGTATCGTGGTGGCCGACGATCATCCGATCTTTCGCGATGGTCTTTGTAAACTGCTGGCTTTGGAGGACGACTTCGATGTCGTGGCACAGGCCCAGGACGGCCGGCAGGTCCTCGAGGTATTGCACCAACTGGAACCGGACATCCTTCTGCTGGACCTGAAGATGCCCGGCCTGGATGGACTCCAGACGTTGCAGCGATTGCAGGTGGCCAAGGGCAAGACGCGCGTCATCGTGCTGACCGCATCCGACGATAAGAACGAGTTTGTGCAGGCCATGAAGCTGGGCACGTCCGGGATTGTGCTCAAGCAGACCGCCACCGACCAGTTGATCAAGAGCATCCGCAAAGTACACGCGGGTGAGATCTGGCTGGATTCGCACACCACGGCGGCGGTAATCCGCCAGTTCGTGGCCAACGAAGACGCCGCCCCACCGCCGCCCCAGCCACTTCCTGGCTCGCCGGCCCGCGAGCGCGAGCGATCGCCGCTCAGCCAGCGCGAACGGGAAATCGTGGCCCTGGTGGCGCAGGGTTTCAAGAACAAAGAAATGGCCGAGAAGATGTTTATCAGCGAGCAAACGGTGAAGAACCATCTGCACAACATCTTCGATAAGCTGGGCGTCTCCGACCGCCTGGAACTGGCGCTTTACGCCATCCACAACAACCTGCACAACGGCCGCTAGTGTCCCGCCTCACAAGTTCGCAACGTGATCCCAGATCTCTGTATCAGGGCACGGCTTCAGCCGTGGCGGCGTGGGATTTACCAAACATGGCCTTTAGGCCCTGGTGGGGCATGCTTTAGCTTGCCCGAAAGTAAGTGAAACAGGCGATAGGAAAGCTATGGGGCTAACGCCGAATGCGGTCTACCGGAGGCTCTATGAAGGCGTGAATCACCGCCTGCGCTCTTTCGCCGGCGGCCGGTTTGCCCATCGCTGCCGCCCTACCTCGATCATGTTCCTGCTGACCGAGTTGTGCAACGCCCGCTGTGTGCACTGCGACATCTGGAAGAACAAAGGAAAAGAGGATTCGCCCAGCGCGTCCCAGTGGTTGAAGGTTCTCGACGATTTACGTTCCTGGCTGGGGCCGGTCTCCATCGTTTTCACCGGTGGCGAGGCTCTGCTCAAGCCCTATGCGGCCGAGCTGGCCGCGCACGCGTCGTCGCGCGGGTTTTGGCTGGAGTTCCTCACCCACGGATACTGGAAAGACCAGAAGAGAATCGAGCAGCTTGCGCTGGCCCGGCCTTCCCGGATCACCATCTCGGTGGACGGGGTTGGCGCCGTCCATTCCAAGATCCGCGGCCGGGAGGACTTTTTCGAGCTCACCAGCCGGACCATCGAGACGCTGGCGCGCATGAGGAAAGAGGATCGCGGCCTGCGCTACCGGATTCTGCTGAAGACGGTCATCATGGAGCAGAACCTCGACCAGTTGGGCGAGGTGGCCCGATACGCTACTCGCGAGGGAATGGCGGTTTTCTACCAGCCGATCGAGCAGAACTACAATACCGCCGAAGATCCCGAGTGGTTCGTGACCAGTCCGACCTGGCCTCGTCACCCGGAGGCGGCTGTCCGCGCGGTTCAGCAATTGATCCAGCTCAAGCGCGATGGTCTGCATATCGAAAACACCGAAGAGCACTTCGACGCGATGATCCGGTATTTTCTGGATCCAGCCGGCCTGCGGCTACTCACCCAGTCTCACGTTGCCCAACAGAAGAGGCCGCTTTGCTCCGCCCTGACGATGCTTCAGTTGCAGAGCAACGGCGACGTTACCATCTGCGCGCACCGCCCTCCCGTCGGCAATATCACGGACTCGGACGTCCGCCGGATCTGGGAGCGGCGCACGCGCTACTGGGAGTCGGGATGCTGTCTGGCCGGCTGCGTCAAGGGCAGCCCGACCCAGCCGGCTGCGGACTCTCTTCCGGTGACGCCGTCGCAGGCGGAACCTCCGATCGGCCAACGGAGAAGCTAGTTGCCGCGCACCGTCCTTTCCGTGTTCGCCGTCAATCCGCAGCGGATCGGCGGAGTGGAGATGTTCGCCCGCGAATTGTCCCTGCAACTGGACAGTTTCGGCTGGAAAAGCGTTCTTTGCTTTCTGGATTCGCCGCCCAGGAACGTAGGCTGTTTTCTGGCCGCTCCGGGCGTCTCGATCGAGCGGCTGCCGGGCACCGGCCGCCTTCGCTGGAGCGTGCTCCGGGACATGTCGAGGCTGTTGAGGAAGTATCGCCCCGAGATCTTGCACATGCACTTTACCGATTCCAGCAGCCTCCTCCCGTGGCTGGCGAGGCTTCGCTCGGTCCGCCGGATTTACGTGACCGATCACATCTCCCGCCGGGAAGGATCGTCGGCAAGACGCGCGGCGTGGTGGAAACTCGCAATCGGACGCGCGCTGAACTGGCCGCTGACCGGTCTCATTGCGGTGAGCGACTACAACGCGCTCTCCGACAAAACCTACGGCGCGATCCCGGAACGCCGCGTGACGCGCATCTATAACGGCGTCGATTTGTCGCGCATCTCCGGCGACGCCGGCCGCTTCCGTCAGGAGCACACGATTCCCGACGACCGGGCCATCGTGCTCCAGGTGTCCTGGATGATCCCCGAGAAAGGCGTCGAGGACCTGATCGAGGCCGCCCGGCTGGTGCTCTCGTCGAATCCGAACGTGCAATTCGTGCTGGCCGGCGAAGGCGCCAGCCGCCGGGAATATATGGCGCGCGCCGAAGCGGCCGGGATGGCGGATCACTTCACGTGGACTGGCCTGATCGGCGATCCTCTCGCCAGCGGAGTCTACGCGGCGGCCAATGTGGTTTGCCAATTATCGAGGTGGCAGGAGGCGTTCGGCTGGATGATCGCGGAGGCCATGGCGTGCTCGAGGCCCGTGGTTGCCACGCGGGTTGGCGGAATTCCGGAGCTCGTCGAAGACGGCATTTCCGGCTACCTGGTTCGCCGCCGCCAGCCGGCGGAAGCCGCCGACAGGATTCTACGCCTGTTAGACGACCGCGAACTGAGGCACAAAATGGGCGCCAACGGCCGGCGCGCGGTCGAAGCCCGATTCAACCTGCAACGCAACGTCGGCCAGCTACTGGAACTGTACGGAATCACCCGTGGCGCAGCCTGTCCAGGCTGCTGAGCCGAGAGTCCTCTCGGCTTTTCTTGGCGGCGCCTCTTGGCGGTGCCTGCCTCTGTTTTTCCCTTGACAAACGCCTCATTCAAACGAATAATTAAATCAGTCGCATGAGTGAAACACGGCTCAAGATCCTCGACACCGCCGAGCGGCTGTTTGGCGAGCAGGGCTATGCGCCTGTTTCGCTGCGCCATATTACCGCCGCCGCCGGGGTCAACCTGGCGGCTATCCATTATTACTTTGGCTCGAAGGAAGAGCTTTTGGATGAGTTGGTTATGCGGAAAGTGGCGCCCGTAAACGAGGAGCGGATGGAAAAGCTGAGGAGCCTGAGAGAAGAGGCAGGGCCGAACCCCATCGCCGTTCAGGACCTTCTGGGAGCGTTTCTGCTTCCGGCGCTCCGTACGGCGGAGAAAAATCCCGAGTTCGCCAAGCTGATGGGGAGGCTCCACGCCGAGGGCCTCATGCCGGCAGTTGCTCGCAAGCACTTTGGCCCTGTGGCGGAACGCTTTCTGGCCGAGATGCGGATGGCACTCCCCGACCTGACGGAGGACGAGTTGGCGTGGCGGGTACATTTCATGGTCGGGGCGATGGCGCACACGTTATGCGCGCCGCCGCTCGCGCTGGCCGGGCGAACCGTGCCCGAGCCGCCCAGCGACGTGTCTCGGCGCATAGTGGCCTTCTTGTGCGGTGGATTTCGGGCGCCCGTGGCGGCCCGCGAAACGGTTGAGGTGAAGCGATGAAGGTGGCGTGGGTACTTCCGATGGCGACGCTGTGGATGGCGATGCCACCCCTGACCTGGGCGGCAGACCCGGCTGCGGAGCGCGCGCCGGTCGATCTGAGCCTGAAGCGCGCGGTCGAGGTGGCGATTTCCGCCCAAGGCAACACCAACATCCAGCTTTCCGGCGAAGCTCTCAAGCAGGCGCAATCGCGGGCATTGCAGGCGCGGGCGGCGCTGCTGCCGGATCTGGAAGGGGCCTTCAACGACCGGGACCAGACCGTGAACCTGGCGGCCGAGGGGCTGACCAGCATCCATCTGCCGTTTGCCGGCTTCACATTTCCGAGCCTGGTCGGGCCGTTCTCGACCGTGGATGCCCGCCTCTCGGTGCAGCAGAGCGTGTTTGATTTCGCCTCCATCCGGCGCTTTCAGGCCTCGAAAGTGGGTGTATCCGCCGCAACCCAGGAACTGGACAGCACGGCGGAAAAAGTGGCGGCGGACGTGGGGCGTGCATACCTGGCGGCGGTGCGCGCGGATGCCGACGTGGACACGGCGAACGCCAACGTGACGCTTTCCGATGCCGTGCTGACGCAGGCCGAAAATCAGAAGAAGGCCGGCACGGGAACCGGGATCGAAGTCACGCGCGCCAAGGTGCAGCTCGCCAACGACCGCCAGCACTTGCTGGTGGCCGAAAATGCGCGGCGCAGCGCGCACCTCGAGTTGCTGCGCGCCATGGGCACGCCTCTCTCGACCGAGGTGCGGCTCACCGACAAGCTGGGATACGTGCCGGTGGACGCGGTGACCCTCGAACAGGCGAAAGCGCAGGCGCTCCAGGCGCGGCCCGACCTGAAGGCGCAGCAGCAGCGGGAAGAAAACGCGCGGCTATCGGCCAGCGCGGTGAGGATGGAGCGGATGCCCTCGCTGGCCGCATTCGGCGACTACGGCTCCAGCGGCATTTCCCTCGACAACAACATGCCGACGCGGACCTACGGTATTTCGTTGAAGGTGCCGATATTCGATGGCGGGCGGCGGGACGCGCGGCGCGGCGAAGCGGCCAGCCTGTACCGCTCCGAGCAGGTGCGCACCGGCGATTTGAAGCAGCAGATCGAGCTGGACGTGCGGTTAGCGCTCGACGGACTGCGGTCCGCCGAAGACCAGGTGAAGGTAGCCAAGGAAGGGCTGGAGCTGGCCGACAGTGAGCTCACCCAGGCGCGCCGCCGCTATGACGCTGGCGTCACCAACAGTTTGGAAGTGACCGACGCGCAGACCCGCCTGGAGCGGGCGCGCGACAACGAGACTGAGGCGCTGTACAACTACAACGTGGCGCGCATCGACCTGGCGCAGGCCATGGGCAATATGCGGAGAAGCATTCCATGAAAAAAATACTGATACCTGTGGCACTGGTGCTGGTTGCGGCCGGAGTAGCGGTTTATGCGTTTCACGGATCGGGGCGGGATCCGAACGGCCGGATCGTGGTCTCCGGCAACATCGAGCTGACCGAAGTCAATATCGGCTTCAAGACCGCCGGGCGGCTCATCGATCGCACGGTGGATGAGGGAGACCTGGTTAAGAAGGGGCAATTGATCGCGCGCCTGGACCGCGACCAACTGACGGCGCAGCGCGACAGCCTGGCCGCCGGCTTGGCTTCGGCCGAGGACCAACTGGCGCAGGCGGAAACCTCGCTCGCCTGGGAGCGGGAGACACTGGCTGCCGACATCGAGCAGCGGCGCGGCGATCTGGCCGCCAGCGAAGCGCGCCTGGCGGAGTTGAAGAATGGTTCGCGTCCGCAAGAGGTCCAGGAAGCCAAGGCGGCCGTGGATGCGGCGCAATCCGAGTTCGATCGCGCCAAAAAAGATTGGGACCGCGCGCAAACGCTATTCAAGAACGACGACATCTCCGCTTCCCAGTACGACGAATTCCGCAATCACTGGGAAAGCGCCGACGCGGCGTTGAAGCAAGCCAACCAACGCGCGGCGCTGGTGTTCGCCGGACCCAGAGTGGAGCAGGTGGACGGAGCCGCGGCGCAGGTGGAGCACTCGCGCGGCGCGCTCAAAATGGCGGAGGCCAACGCGCTCGAGATGAAACGGCGCGAACAGGAACTGGCCACGCGCCGCGCGGAAATCGAACGGTCCCGAGCCAACCTGGCGCAGGTGGACGCGCAGCTTGCCGACACGCTGGCGGTATCGCCGGTGGATGGCGTGGTGCTGGTGAAATCCGCCGACGTGGGCGAAATACTGGCGGCAGGCGCGACCGTGGTCACGGTGGGCGACATCGATCATCCGTGGCTGCGCGCTTATATCAACGAAACCGATCTGGGCAAGGTGAAGCTGGGGTCGAAGGCGCGCATCACGACCGATTCCTACCCGGGCAAGGTATACGACGGGCGCGTGAGCTTCATCTCCGCCGAGGCCGAGTTCACGCCCAAGCAGATTCAGACGCAGGAAGAGCGGGTGAAGCTGGTGTACCGCATCAAAATCGAAGTGGACAATCCGAAGCACGAGCTGAAGTCGAACATGCCGGCCGACGCCGAGATTGTGTTGGAGTAAACCGGAGCCGCGACATCGAATCGGAGCCGCGACCATAGGGAGCGGTTCTGTGACGAATCGTAACCGGGAACCTCAAGAGAAAGCCATGCAGCTCATCAACGTGAATCGGAGCCGCGACCGTAAGGGAGCGGTTGGTCCGAACATTAGCTGACGAGTCCTAGGCGGGAACCGAGAAAACAAGCCCATGCAGCCCATCATCGAAACCATCGGCCTCACGCGCCGCTTCGGCGAGCTGACGGCGGTGGACCATCTGGATCTGTCGGTGGCCCAGGGCGAGATCTTCGGCCTGGTGGGACCGGATGGCGCTGGCAAAACCACCACGTTGCGCCTGCTCTGTGGGCTGCTCGATCCCACCGAAGGCAGCGCGCGCGTGGCGGGCCACGACGCGGCGCGCGAATCGCAGGCGGTTAAGGACCGGATCGGATACATGGCGCAGCGGTTCGGGCTGTACCAGGACCTGAGCGTCCAGGAGAACATGAACTTCTATGCCGACCTGTTCGGCATCGTCGGCGCGGAGCGAGCCACGCTGAGCGCGGACCTGCTGCGCATGACGCGCATGGAGCCATTTCGCGAGCGGCAGGCGGGCAAGCTTTCCGGCGGAATGAAACAAAAGCTGGCGCTGATGTGCACGCTGCTGCACCGGCCGCAAATCCTCTTTCTGGATGAGCCGACCAACGGCGTGGACCCGCTCTCGCGGCGGGATTTCTGGGCCATCCTCTACCAGTTACTGAAAGACGGCATCACGATTCTGATGACCACCGCGTACTTGGATGAAGCCGAGCGCTGCAACCGCGTCGGCCTGATGTACAAGGGGCGGTTGATCCGCTGCGATACGCCGGAGGCGCTCAAGCGCCAGGCCGGCAAGGATACTCTCGAGGGCGTGTTCGTGGATGGCGTGCACGCCGCCGAGGCGCTGGAGGCCAAATGAGCGTCTGGGCGCGCGATCTGGTGAAGAAGTTCGGCGATTTCGTAGCGGTGGATGATGTGACGCTCGAAGTGGAGCGGGGCGAGATCTTCGGCTTCCTGGGACCGAACGGGGCTGGGAAGTCCACCACCATCAGAATCCTCTGCGGCCTGATCACACCCACCTCCGGGATGGCGCTGGTGAACGGTATCGACGTCGCCAAAGATCCCGAGGAGGTGCGGCGCAACCTGGGCTATATGTCGCAGAAGTTCTCCCTCTACGACGATCTGACGGTGGAGCAGAATATCGACTTTTTCGCCGGCTTGTACGGCGTGCCGCGCGACCGGCGCAACCAGCGCAAGGACTACGTACTTGAGATGGCGCGGCTCACCGAGCGGCGTTCCGCGCTGACCGGATCGCTCTCCGGCGGCTGGAAGCAGCGGCTGGCGCTGGGCTGCGCCATCCTGCACGATCCGCCGATCCTGTTTCTGGACGAGCCGACATCCGGCGTGGACCCGATCGTGCGCGGCGTGTTCTGGGACCTCATTCGCGGCCTCTCGAGCACCGGCCACACCATCATCGTCAGCACCCACTACATGGATGAGGCCGAAAACTGCCACCGGCTGGCGCTGATGCATCGCGGCAAGGTAATCGCGCTCGGCACGCCGGCCGAACTGCGCCACCACGCGAGCGCGCACAGTTTGCTGCGCCTCGACAGCTCGCAGCCGCTCGAGACCATGCGCGCGCTCGAAGATGTCGCCGGCGTGGTGGACGCGGCGGTGTTCGGCGGGGGGTTGCACGTGACGGTGGACGATCCGGAATCGACCGCCGAACGCATCCGCGTGAAACTCGCCGGCGCCGGCATCGAGGTCCGGCGCCTGGAGAAGATTCTGCCGTCGCTCGAAGACGTGTTCGTGTCGATGATCGAAGGCGACGAGCGGAGGGCCGCGTGAGCTACCGGCGCATCAGGGCGATGTTCATCAAGGAACTGCACCACATCACGCGCGACAGCCGCAGTTTGCTGCTGGCGCTGGCCATGCCGGTGATGATGCTGCTGCTGTATGGTTACGCGCTGAGCCTGGACGTGGATCACATTCCCACCCTGGTGTACGATCAGGACGGCACATCCGCCAGCCGCGACCTGGTGCGGCAGTTCCAGGGCTCGCGCTTTTTCGACATCCGCGGATTCGCCACCGGCTACCCGCAGATTGAACGCGGCATCAATTTCAGCAGAATCCTGATGGGCATCGTGATTCCGCGCGATTTCGGACACGACCTGGAATCCGGGCGCGGCGCCGAAGTGCAACTGCTGGTGGACGGCAGCGACTCTAACACTTCCTCGATCGCCATGGGCTACGCCGAGAGTGTCGTGCAGATGTACTCCGCCCGCGTGCGCGTTCGCAACATGGCGCCGCCTCCGCCGCCGGTGATCGACGCCCGCATGCGGGTCTGGTACAACAGCTCGCTCGAAAGCAGGAACTACGTGGTGCCGGGACTGATCGCCGTGATTTTGATGATCCTGGCGGGGCAGTTGACTTCGCTGACCATCGCCCGCGAGTGGGAACTGGGGACCATGGAGCAGCTTCTTTCCACGCCGCTGCGGCCGTCGGAAATGCTGCTGGGCAAGATGGGCGCTTATTTCGTGGTCGGCCTGATTGATTCGGCGATTGCGCTGATCGTCGGCGTGACGGTGTTCGCCGTGCCGTTCCGTGGCAGCATTCTCCTGCTTGCCCTTTCCACGTGTCTGTTCCTGTTCGGCGTGCTGTGCTGGGGCATTTTCATTTCCGCCGGATGCCGGTCGCAGGTGCAGGCCTATCAGATGGGCATCCTGAGCACCTTCCTGCCCGGCTTTCTGATGTCGGGTTTTGTGTTCTCCATCGACACCATGCCGAAAGTAATCCAGGTGATCAGCGTAATCGTGCCGGCGCGCTATTTTGTGTCGATCCTCAAGTCGCTGTTCCTGAAAGGCGTCGGCATGAGCGTCATCTGGGACCAGATGCTGTTCCTGGCTATCTTCGGCGCGTTCGTGTTCTGGCGGGCATCGCAAAAACTGAAAAGGCAGAAAGTGGCATAGGCATGTGGGAACGAATCGGCGTGATGCTGCGCAAGGAATTCTACCAGGTGTGGCGCGAGCCGCGCATGCGGTTCCTGCTGTTCCTGCCGCCGCTGATCCAGTTGGTGGTGTTCGGTTACGCCGTGACGTTGGACGTGGACAACGCGCGGATCGGCTGGATGGACATGGATCATACGCCGGAAAGCCGGGCCCTGCGCGCGCGCTTTGAAGGCTCCGGCCGCTTCCAGGTGACCGCCATCGCGCAAAACGAGCAGGACGTGCAGCGCCTGCTGGACCGCAGCCAGGTGCACGCGGTGGTTGCGGTGCTGCCGGGATTCGCGCGCGACCTGGCCCAGCGGCGCACGGCCCAGGTGCAGGTGCTGCTCGATGGCACCAATTCCAACACCGCCTCGCTGGTCTCGGCTTACGCCGGACAGGTGATCGACGAATTTGCCGCCGACGTTTCCCCGGCGCAGCAGAAGAACCGGCAGACCATCAACCTGATGATTCGCGGCCCCGGCCAGGCGGTGGGCCGGCAACTGGGGCAGGTCGAGTCCGGCACGCGAGTCTGGTTCAATCCGGATCTGCGCAGCCGCAACTATTTCGTGCCCGGCGTGGCGGCCAACATTCTGCTGATGGTCACCCTGATGCTGACGGCGCAGGCCATCATCCGCGAAAAGGAAATCGGCACCATGGAGCAGTTGATGGTGACGCCGCTGCGGCCCATCGAGCTGATGCTCGGCAAGACCATCCCCTTCGCCGTTGTGGGCATGGTGAACATGGTGATGGTGACGACCGCGGCGATCGTGATTTTCCACATTCCCTTTCGCGGCAATTTCCTGCTGCTCATGTTTTGCGCCGCGCTGTTCCTGATGACGGCGCTGGGTGCGGGCCTGTTTCTTTCCACTATCTCGCGCACGCAGCAGCAGGCCAACATGGGATCCTTCTTCTTCACCACGCCGTCGTTCATGCTGAGCGGTTTCACCTTCCCCATCCGCAACATGCCGGTGGCCGTGCAGTACATGACGTATCTCAACCCGCTGCGCTATTTCATGGAGATCGTGCGCGGCGTCTTTATCAAAGGCGTGGGAGTGACCGTGCTCTGGCCGCAAATGCTGGTGCTGACCGTTTTCGGCGCCACGGTCCTGACCCTAAGCGCCGTGCGCTTCCATAAGACGCTGGATTAGCGATCGCGGGGCGACCCCCTGGTCCGCGCGGGACGCCCACGTCCCGCTGCTCACCTTGAAGAACCAAAGCGCGAGCATCGCGCCTTGGTGTCGCAGAGCCCTTGATCCGGCCGGAGCTGTGCAGGGAGGTACAATCGAGGTGCAGAACGTGACGCCCGACGGGCACAACTACTATAAGACGCTCGGCGTTCCGCCAACGGCCTCAAGGGGCGAAATCCGCAGAGCTTACCGGAAACTCGCCCGTCAGTGCCATCCTGATCTCAATCCGGGCGACAAATTGGCCGAGGAGCGATTCAGGAACGCGCAAGAAGCCTACCACGTTTTGATCGATTCGGAGGCCCGCCAGAGGTACGATCAAACCGCGTTCCAGTCCGAGCAGAGCTCCGCCGAAACACCTGGCGGCACAAGGGGAGGCGCTGACGAGCATGATGAAGCCAGTATCCCCTCCTTCCAGAGCGAAGAGTGGATAGACGCGGAGGCGGTCGGTGAGCCCGGCATACGCGACTTCTACGTTCTCCCGCACGAGGACAAGAGCACGGAAGCGTTTCAATCATTGCTGGTGTTCGTTTTCACCGTCAACGTGATACTCCTTATCGCCGGTAAACTCGTCGATTGTTATGGACCCCCTGGGCACACTTGGACTCTCAATTTGCCTCCCGGACTCGGGTTGGGAGGTTTTTCGGGGTTAGTGCCGCTTGTGTGCTTGTTTATGTTGGGCTGGGCATTTGGCGGCCGCCGCAGTAGCTTCCTGGTTGGATCCGTGGCCATAAACGCCTCCTTCTGGGGCAGCTTGATTCTCTGTTGCAGGGCTGCGGCGATCCTCCCTTGGCCGGACATAAAGCGCATGTGGCCATGGGTTTTGCTGACCCACCTGGTGATCGTGCTCGGAGCGAAATCTCGCCGTGGCCCGATGGACTGGACGCGCTGGAGCAATAGAGAAAGAAGCTGGGTTCCAGGGCCGCGGTGATCCTCCGTTGGCCGGACATAAAGCGCATGGGGCCATGGGTTTTGGCGACCCGCCTGGTCATCATGCTGGGGGCGAAATCTCGATCGTCCCGCGCCCCGCTGTCCGATCGGTCTCGCGGGATAATGGAAGAGCCATGCGGCGGCTGCCTCTCCTCTTCCTGCTCCCCTGCCTCCTCGCCGCCGAGGAACACTGGATCAAATTCACATCGGGACCGTTCGAGGTGCTGACTGACGCCGGCCAGCGCGGACGCGAGACGATGGTTCGTTTCGAAGAGTTCCGCCACGCCTTAGGCGAGGTGGTGGGGGACACCAACCTGCAGACGCCGCAGCCCGTGCGCATCCTGCTTCTTAAGAATGCGCGCGGCTGGACTACGAACGCGTCCCTCCTCCAAGGCCGCAGTTGCTATGCGATTGTGCTGGAGGAAAAGGCCCCGGTTTCGCCGGCTGTGTGGAGCGAACTCACTCGCCTGTTTCTCGCGGCCAACACCGCGCAAATGCCGCCGGCCTTCGAGCACGGCCTCATCGAATTCTTCTCCACCTTCGAGGTCAAAGGCATTCAGATCGCCGTGGGCGTGCCGCCGCCCCAGCCGGATCTCGATTGGGCCCGCATCCACCTGCTGGTCACCACTCCGGAATACTTCGGCCGCCTCAAAGTGCTGCTGTACAACCTGCGCAAGGGCGTGGATGAGGATCCGGCTTATCGCAACGCCTACGGGAAATCCGCCGCGGAAATCGAGACGCTGGTGCGGCGGCATTTCGAGGCGGGTAATTTTCAATCCGGCACCATTTCCAGTTTGCCGATGGCGCCGAGAGATTTCATCGAGCGGTCCGTTTCCGACACCGACGCCCGCCTGGCGCGCGCGGACCTTTTGGCCGGCGATCAATCCGCCGCGGAGTATGCCACGCTGCTGCACGCCCACGCGAAAATCGCGGAGGCCGAAGAAGGACTGGGATTGCTGGCCCTGCGCGATCATCGCCCCGACGAAGCCCGCCGCCACTTCTCCGCCGCGATGGAGGCGGCCACCACCAGCGCGCGCTGCTACATCGAGTACGCCAAACTCGAACCGGACAACGCCAAGGCCACGCAGGCTCTGCTGCGCGCCGCGGGTATCAATCCCAAACTCGACGAGCCATTCGCGTTGCTGGCCGCGCGAGATACCGATCCCGGCAAACGCACCGCGCACTGGAAGGCCGCCGCCGAGCGCAATCCGCGCAATCCCGCCTACTGGAAAGCGCTGGCCGAATGCTACCTGGCCGACCACAACTACGGGGAGGCTGCAAAAGCCTGGAGCGCCGGCGAGCAGGCCGCCACCGATCCGGCAGAGCGCGAGCGCATGCACCAGGCGCGCGTCGCAGTTGAACAGCAGCGCGGAGATTACGAAACCGCGGAGCAGCAGCGGCAGGCCGACGAGGACGCCCGCGCGCTGGCTCAGCTCAAGCAGCAGGCAGTCGCCAACGTGCACGCGCTCGAATCCAAATACAATGAAGGCCCCGCTAAGTCCGGCCAAAAGCCAGTGCCGTGGTGGGACGGTCCCAGCCCCGGCGGAAAGATCCACGGTATGTTGAAACAGGTGGAGTGTCTGGGATCGCAGGCGCGCGTGGTCGTCGAAGGCGACGATCATAAGACGGTCAAACTGCTGGTTGCCGATTCCGCCAAGGTGGCGATCCTGGGCGCCGGCGGGCAGACCCTGGGCTGCGGCCGGCAGACGCCGCGGCCGGTATCCATCGCGTACTTTCCCAAACCCAACGTCCGGCTGGGCACTGCCGGCGAAGTGGCCACCATCGAATTCCAGTGACCCATTCCGATGACGCGGCGCCCGTCCGCTGGCTGCTGCTGGCCGTCTTCGTGCTTTCTTCGGCCATCAACTATCTCGACCGGCAGTCACTGGCCACGCTGGCGCCGCTGGTGCGCGCCGAGTTTCATTTGTCGAACGCGGACTACGGGCTCATCCTCGCCGCCTTCTCGATCACGTACGCCGCCGGCGCACCGCTGGCAGGAATACTGATTGATCGCACCGGCCTCAACCGCGTCATCAGCGTTGCCATTGGCTTGTGGTCGTGCGCCGGAGTCGCCACCGGCCTAACGCATGGATTCACCGGCCTGTTGGGTTGCCGTGCGACGCTCGGCGCCGGCGAAGCGGCCGGCATTCCGGCGGCTGGCAAGGCGATTCGCCAATATTTGCGGCCCGCCGAACGCGCCCTTGGCAACGCGATGAACCAGGCCGGTGTCAGCTTGGGAATGGTGCTGGCCCCGCCGGTGGCGACGTGGATTGCGCTCCAGGCCGGTTGGCGCGCCGCGTTCGTTGCCACCGGCGTGCTCGGCCTCCTGTGGATTCCCATCTGGAATTGGGCGGCGCGCCGCGGCGGCCCCGCGTCACCGACGCAAGCCGAGACCGCCGACGCTACCAGCCTGCTGCGCGACCGCCGGCTGTGGGCCTTCGTTGCCGCCAACGCACTTAGCATGATCGGCTACTCGCTCTGGACCAACTGGACTACGCTTTATCTTGTGGATGTGCATCACCTGACCATCGCGCAAGCGGCCTGGTATGCGTGGATTCCGCCGCTGGCCGCCACGCTGGGCGGATTCGCGGGCGGCTGGCTATCGCTGCGCTTCATCCGCCGCGGCGCGCCTCCGCCGCGCGGGCGCTTCCGCGTGTGCCTGCTGGCGAGCGTGGTGGCGCTGGTCACCGCGGCGGTGCCTGCCGCGCCCACCGCCGCCTGGGCCGCCGCCGGAATCTCGCTCAGCATCTTCGCCGTGGCCGCCTTCAGCGTGAATATGTACACGCTGCCGCTGGATGTATTCTCAGGCGCTCATGCGGCGTTCGCGGTCTCCTGCTTGGTGGCTTCCTATGGCGCGGTGCAAGCCGTCGTCTCGCCGGCGTTCGGCCGTCTCATCGATGTGTACGGCTACCCGCCGGTCACCGCTATCGCGGCAGTCATGCCGCTGGCGGCTTCGGCGGTGCTGTGGAGCACGAGGTCGGTCGAGTGAAGCAGCGGCTCAAACGGTGGCTCTTCTCGCTGCTCGGCAAGGATCCCGAGGCCGTGGTGGTGACGTTTACGACGGGCGATGCTGAGCTGTGCCGCCGCATGGCGGAGGAAGTGCGCGCGCTGGTGCCTGACCGGCGCCATTTTGTGGCGACCGAAGCCAACTGGCCCGAACTGCGGCGCGAGTTGCGGCGCTACCGCATCGGGCTGGCCCCGGTGATGCTCACGCGAGACCCCAACGCGCTGCGCCGCGCAGCGTACCGGCTGGCTCCGCGCAAAATCCTGGCCTACAATTCGCGGGTGGAGCGCCACCACCTGCGTCCGAGCCTGGCGTCTTTTCTATTCTGGCGCGGCGTGCCGCTCGACCGCATCTATCTGCGCCCCTGGTGGTGGCCCTGGCCGAAACGCGAACGCACCACGGCACCTTCGGGCGATCGCGTGCTCGAAGGCCGGCCTTGTTCGCCGGAGCGCCGCCGTGTCGCCATACTCTCGCCTTACTTCCCTTACCCGCTCGCTCACGGCGGCGCGGTGCGCATCTTCAACCTGCTGCGCGAGGCGGCGCGCGAATTCGATATCGAGCTGTTCGCTTTCACCGATGACGATGCCGAGCCGCCAGCCGCGCCAGTCCTCGAATTCTGCGCGCGCGTGGTGCTCGTCGCCAAGCCGCGTTACCGCGAGCCGCGCTGGTCCACACTGCTGCCACCCGAGGTCCACGAGTTCCGCTCGCCCGCCATGCAGAACGCCATCGCGCACGAGCGCGCCGCGTTCGGCTTCGAGGCGCTACAGGTCGAATACACGCAGCTCGCCGAATACGGCGGCGCTGCGCTGGTGGAACACGATGTCACCTTCGATTTGTTTGCCCAGATCGTGCGTCGCGAGAACACTCTCGCCGCCTGGTGGGATTGGTTTCGGTGGCACCGCTTCGAAACACGAGCCGTACGCGCCGCGACCCGCGTGGTGGTGATGTCGCCCAAAGATGCAGAAATGCTCGGCCGCATGGCTGCGACGGTCGTGATCGAAAACGGAGTCGATCTGGAGCGCTTTCAACCGGTCCCGGAAACGCCCGGACAGCGCCTGCTGTTTATCGGCTCTTTCCGTCACTTCCCTAACGTCGCTGCGTACCGGTTTTTCACTGAGCGGGTTTGGCCGCTGCTGCGCGACAAGTTTCCGCAAATGGAGTTGACCGTGGTCTGCGGCCCCGATCATCTGACGTATTGGCGCGCCTTCGCGGAAACGCCCGAGCCCGCCGCGGACCCGCGCATACGCCTGCTGGGATTTGTCGCCGACGTCCGCCCGCTCTATCGCGAAACCAATCTCGTGATTGTGCCCACCACCGTTTCGGCCGGCACCAACGTGAAAGTCCTCGAGGCCATGGCCATGCAGCGCGCGGTGGTTTCGACCACTTCCGGATGCGCCGGCCTGGGCCTGCTCGATCGTCACAGCGTGTGGGTCGCGGACCAGCCGGCATCCTTCGCGGCAGCCATCGCCACGCTGATCGCCGACCCAGCCCGCCGCGCGCAAATCGCCGATGCCGCCTTCTGGCACGCCAAACGCAACTTCGACTGGGAGGCTATCGGCGAAAAGCAGCGCGCCCTGCTGCGCGGCTTACTGAAGTGAAGCTCTTGCGCTAGACTGGTTCCCGTGGCGGCTCCCGCGTGACACCCAAACAGCAGCTCGATTCGTTCGTCGACAAATTCGCACCGCGCGTGGCGGCGCAAACGCGCTGGGCATTCGCCTGGATGCGCCGTAAGTTCCCCGGCGCGACGGTGCTGGTCTACGACAACTACAACGCCCTCGCCATCGGCTTCGGGCCCAATGAACGATCGTCAGAAGCGGTGTTCTCGCTCGCCGTGTTTCCGCGGTGGGTGAGCCTGTTTTTCCTGCGCGGCGCCACAATTCCCGATCCGCATCGGCGGCTGGCCGGCGGAGGCAAACAGGCTCGTCACATCAAGCTCGATCCGCCCGATCTCCTGGAGGACCCGCAAGTGACCGCGTTGGTGGATGCCGAAGCGGCACGCCTCGGGCTGGCCCCGAGCTCCGGGCGCGGCAAGATCGTCATCCAGTCGATCTCCGCAAAACAGCGCCCGCGCCGTCCGCCCGCTCTTGGCAGATCGAAGTGAGCGGCAATTCGGCCGGTCCTATTCCACCACGGCCCCGGCTTTGCGGAATGCTTCCTCGACGGCTCCTTTCACCCAAGGGCAGCTCACAAACAGTTCCTGCCGCGCGCCCGCGCTGAGCGCAATTGCCTTCCATCCGTTTTGCGTCGGCACGGTCACCCGCACGCGAACCTTGCCCCTGGCATCGCGCACCGGCCGGATCACGCCCGGAATCACCGAGCGGATTTCCGGGTTCGCCCGGAGCAGTTCTTCGAGCACGGCGCGCACGCCATCGATGATGCTGTGCTCGACTTTGAGGCGGTCGTGGGCGGTTCTCAGGCGCATTTGAGGTGTGTTCCGATAGGGTGTGTTCCGAAATGCCTGTGACTGACCGCTCCCTGTGGTCGCGGCTCCGAAAGAAGCGCTATCGGAGCCGCGACCGTTAGGGAGCGGTGCTCGGCGATAAGCAACCACTGCGCAAGATGGCATCCTGCCCCACATAACATTCATGCCCATCCTTCGCCGCCGCGGAGGGGCACGAAACGGCAGAGCGTCGATACACGGGAGTCGATGTGGCCGCCCTGGCGCCTCACCACGCGCAGCTCCTGGTCTTCGAACTCGCCGACCGGAATCACCAGCCGGCCCGGGTCCCGCAATTGCTCGAGCAAAGCGGGCGGCACGCCGGGCGCGCCAGCCGCGACGGTTATGGCGTCGTATGGCGCCAGTGGCGCATATCCCAGCGAGCCATCGGCCGCAATCACTTCGATATTGCCATCGCGGCCGGTGCGGCGCAGGTTGTGGCGCGCCAGTTCGGCCAGCTCCGGAATCAGCTCGACCGAGATCACCCGCCGCGCAAGCGCTCCCAACACCGCCGCCGCGTAACCGCAACCGGCGCCCACTTCGAGCACCGTCTCGGTTCCATCGAGTTCGAGTTCCGCCGCCATCAGCGCCGTCATGTAGGGCTGCGAAATCGTCTGGCCGTGGCCGATGGTTACCGGCTCGTCGCCATACGCCGTTATCCGCGATTCCAGCGGCACGAATTCCTCGCGCGGAATCTCGCCCATCGCCCGAAGCACACGCGCATCGTGGATGCCGCGCCGCCGCAGTTGCTTCTCCACCATCCCCTGCCGCTCGCCGGCCCAATTTGGGATCACGCTTCCGCCTCAACCTTATAATAGCGATGATGGCTCATCAGATCACGCTGATTCCGGGCGATGGCATTGGGCCCGAAGTGGCGGATGCGGCCGCGCGCGCGGTGGAAGCGACCGGCGCCGCGGTCGAATGGGAACGCGTGGATGCCGGAGCGCGGGCGCTGGCCGAGCAGGGCCAGTTGCTGCCCGACGACGTTTTCGCTTCGCTCGAGATGACGCGGGTCGGGCTGAAGGGCCCCACCACTACGCCCATCGGCGGCGGCCACCAAAGCATCAACGTCGTCCTGCGCAAGAAACTGGGGCTCTATGTCAACTTCCGCCCGGTCATCACGCTGCCTGGCCTCAAAACGCGCTTCGACGATCTCGCGCTCGACATCGCCATTTTCCGCGAGAACACCGAAGATCTTTACGCCGGCCTGGAGCACGAGGTGGTTCCCGGCGTGGTGGAGAGCCTCAAGATCATCACCGAAAACGCTTCTTTGCGGATTGCGCGCGCGGCTTTCCAATTCGCCCGCCGCGAAAGCCGCAAAAAGGTCACCGCCATCCACAAGGCCAACATCATGAAGCTGAGCGACGGCCTGTTCCTGAAATGTTGCCGGCAGACCGCCGCGCAGTTCCCCGAAATCGCGTACGACGAGCTGATCGTGGACAACGCCTGTATGCAACTGGTGATGCGCCCGCAGATTTTCGACGTGCTGGTGCTGCCGAATCTGTATGGCGACATTGTTTCCGATCTCGCGGCGGGCCTGGTGGGCGGCCTCGGCATCGTACCCGGCGCCAACATGGGCGATCACCACGCCATCTTCGAGGCCGTCCATGGCACGGCGCCCGATATCGCCGGCAAGGGCCTGGCGAATCCGACGGCACTGATGCAATCGGCCGCGCTGATGCTGGCGCACATCGGCGAGCGCGACGCAGCCAGGCGCCTCAAGAGCGCCGTCGCCCAAGTTTACGCGGAGGGCGAGCATCTCACCGGCGACGTCGGTGGCCACGCCGGCACTGCCGAGTTCACCGAAGCCGTAGTTCGGCACATCGGCGACTAGGAATCTTATCCGTGGCTCAAAATGACTGAGTCCAGGAATTGCCGGACCATGGCCAGATACTCGTCGAACCGCAAGAACATGGTGCCATGTCCGCCGTTGTGGAAGGTGCGGACTTCGGCCTCGGGATAAGTCTGCCGCAGAGCCCGCCGGAGGCGCGGGCCGAGCACATCCGTATCGGATTCGGCAATCAATATCGTTCCGGGCCAGTTCTCCAGATCCTGAGGCATGAAGTGAAACCGGCGGTAGTAATCATGCTGGATGCGGAGATTCGACAAGAGATCGGCCTTGGTAAGTTTCGATGCGAGCAACTCATCGAGATACGCGGTCCAGAATGTCGTGGCTTCACCGGCTGGGTCAACTACCTTGATCAAAGGTTTGCGTAGAAGACTGGCCGCCACCGGCCACGGTGTTGCGCGAAAAATCAATTCGAGGAGGCCTTTCACCGGCGCCAGATGCCGGATCGGGACGCTTGTGTTAGACAGAATGAGCGCATTAATGCGGTCCGGGTGGCGCCGCACACAGACCTGGGCGACAGAGCCTCCGAATGACGCGCCGAGGATCGCCGCCTGGTCGATTTTCTCGGCATCCAAAATGGCGCACAGGCCGTCCGCCAGCTCTTCGATGGAAGAAACACGGGGGTAGGCTGGATAGACCACGCAGTGCGTGTCACTGATCGCTAGCGCGAACTCGAAACCTAAGTCATTGACTAACTCACCGCCGGGGATCGCTAACAGCGCCCGGGTTGCCGTGCCCAATACGCGGTATCGCCATTCCGCCATCCCCAGCCGGAGAGACTTCTCCGGGAAACGACGGAAGGACTGAAGCGCGGCGGCTTTCGCCGACGATCCGGCATCGTGAGCTATCTTGAGACTGTCTTCGTGATCCGGCATTTCAACTGTCTCCGCCGTGGTAGGACAGACGATCGGTTTATGTCGTCTGTCGAGGTTCGTGCCGGTGCGAGGCACGACAGGCCACAAAAGGCGATGGCCCGTCCCACCAGCTCTTATTTCGCTGCCTCGATCGAGCTGACCTGAATGGTCTTCGCCTTTGCGTCCAACGTACCCTTCACTACCACTTTCTTGGCGGGGAACTTGGCAGCGCCTTGCTGATCGCTCAGGACATAGGTCTCCTTGCCATCCCACAGCGCGTACTTGGCTCCGCCGCGGACGCACTCGATCACGCATTTCTCGTCCGACCCCATGTTCATGGCCTTATGATTGCCGCCGCACATATCGTCGGTGACGGTGCCGGTAAATGTCTGGTCGGCGGCCAGCATGAGCGCCGCCGAAGCGAGTATCATCACGATGATCTTCTTCATGGAACTCTTCCCTTCTTCCTTTCGATCTCCGGTCTATGGCAATTCGACTCGATCTCCTACCGCTCTCACCGGGCCACAATGGAGACGACGCGAACCTCCATGGTTTTCGCGTCCAGCGTGGCCAGCACCCTCACCCTCTTGCCCGCCCACGGCTCGGCCGCTTTCTGGTCGCTCAACACGTAGGTGTTCCTACCGTCCCACATGACGTACTTAGCCCCCGCCCTTACGCAGTTCCGGACGCAGCGTTCGTCGGAGCCCATCCTCATGCTCGTGTGGCAGGCGGTGCACATGCTGCATGTGATCACCGCCTTCATCAGCCCTTCGTTGGCGGTCGCCACCGGCGCCGCAGCAGCGAGGATCGTAACGAGGATCCTCATCATGGAGGGATTCTTCATGGAATTCTCCCGCCCTTTCTTTGGATCTGAAACTGCACGCTCGCCGTAGTAGCTTCCGTGGCAGGTTGCCGCAATTCGACACTAGCACCTTGCGCGCACCTTAGTGGCCCGCCGCTGAAGTTCGTTAACAAAAACCCATGAGGCTATCGCCCCATTGCGGGGCCTAAAGGCCATGTTTAGTGGATCCGATGACGGCACGGCTGAAGCCGTGCCCTGATACAAAGCTCCGGAATCATGTCGCGAACCTGTGGAAGAACACGAGGCACAGCGCCGGGTCCAGCGTGATGGCCAGCACCGCCGCAACGATCATGGTGACGTTCTTTGTGTAGGCCAGCGGCTTGAACGGCCGGCTCTCCTGCGCCTCCAGCGTCAGCACCGGCAGGAACGAAACCGCGATCACCAGCAGCGCGAAGAAGCTGGGCCGCCGACTTCCTTCACCGCCGACACGATCGCCCGCTGGTAGTCGCCGGCGGCCCAGCTTGCGTTTGCCCCTTCCAGCTTTTTGTGAGGCTGCTCGACCACCACGATGGCCGGATCCACCATCGCGCCCACGGCAATCGCGATGCCGCCCAGCGACATGATGTTGGCGTTGATCCCCATCAGGCGCATGGGCACGAACGAAATCAGCACCGCGATGGGAATGGTGACGATGGGGATCACCGCGCTGGGGACGTGCCACAGGAAGATCAGGATTACCAGCGCCACCACCGCCAACTCCTCGATCAGCGTGCGCTTCAGGTTGTCGATGGAGGCCAGGATCAGCTCGGAGCGGTCGTATGCCGTCACCACCTTTACGCCCGGCGGCAGGCCCGGCTCCAGTTCCTTCAGCTTCGCCTTCACGCGCTCGATCACGCGCATCGCGTTCTCTCCCTGCCGCATCGCCAGAAGATTGGAAACCTGCCCATTCCGATCTCAGAAGCATCATTTGGCCGTTTCTTAAGGGAGCTCCGCGGCGTGATAATGACAACATGTCCGATGTCCAGCCTGCCGCCGAGTTCTATTGTCCGAACTGCGCCCAGCCCGCTCCCGATCCCCTGCTATGCGGCGACTGCGGCGCGCTCCTCTGCCGAACCTGCGGCAAACCCGTCGAGCGCATCGACGAGCTGGGAATCGGCTGAGCGTGTGCAACCCAATCGCCGCCCGGTGCGTCCAAAAAGTACCCTGCCCTGCGCCACCGGTCCGCTCTTGGAGCCCTTCTTAGTGTTATAAGAGGCTAAGGGTGTTTTGCTTTAGAGGGGATCGGGGAACGAAAGGAACCAACATAATCGTGTCTCGCAATTACAACTGGGCGGAAGATCGATTCGGCCGCCGGAATCGCACAGTCCGCATTTGTGTCGCAGCTTGGGCCCTCCTGCTGCCCGCTCTCGGCTGTGCCCAGACCTACAACATTTCACTCTTCGCCGGCACGGCGCCGGTGCCGCCGGCGTTGCCAGCGGAGGGGTTCGCCGGGGATGGCGGGCAAGCCCTCAACGCCCAGCTCGCCGGTCCGACAGGCATCTGGGTGGATTCCAGCCACAACATCTACATCGTCGACAAGGACAACGACAGGATCCGTGTGGTTGCCTCGAACGGCGTCATCAGCACCGTGGCCGGCTCCAGCACGGCCGGTGTCTACGCCGGGGATGGCGGCAAGGCCGTCCAGGCTTCTCTGAACCGGCCCAACGGAATCGCCTTCGACAGCGCGGGCAACATGTATATCGCCGATACGTTAAACCACGTGGTCCGCAAGGTGAACACGAGCGGCATCATCTCGACGGTCGCCGGAAATAATGCTAACGCCTATAGCGGAGACGGCGGCCCGGCCATCGACGCCAGCCTTTCCGAACCGAGCGGCTTGGCCTTCGACGGCGCCGGCAACATGTACATCGCCGACACCAACAACAGTTGCATCCGCATCGTAACCCCCGACCAGAACATTCACACCTTCGCCGGGCTATGCAGCTACGCCCTTTTCCAGGGCGATGGCGGGCCGGCCACCTCCGCCAAGCTGAACAAGCCCTACTCCGTCGCGGTGGACGCCCATGGCAACGTCTACATCAGCGACACCGAAAACGAGCGAATACGCAAAGTGACGCCCGATGGCGTTATCAATACCGTTGCCGGCTCTGGCACACCCGGGGAACCGGGCTTTGGCGGCGACAACGGCCCGGCGCTCCAGGCCGAATTCTCCAGCCCGTCGGGCATCGCACTGGATGCCTCGGGGAGCATTTACATCGCCGATAAGGGCAACTTCCGCATTCGTAAAATCCTGCCCAGCGGCATCGTCGTAACCGTCGCCGGCAGCGGGACCCCGGGCTACTCCGGCAACGCCGCGGCCGCCACCAGCGCCGAGATGTACTTCCCCTACGGCGTCTTCGCTGATTCCTCCGGCGACGTTTATATCGCCGATACGCAGAACGACGTGGTCCGCGAATTGACGATTTCGAATGCTTCCAGCCTGCCAGCGGTGAGCAAAGGTGGCGTGACCAGCGCCTACCAGTTTGGCGCCCTGGCTTCGCCTGCGCCGGGCTCATGGATAGAAATCTACGGCTCCAACCTGGCTACCGATTCGCGCCAATGGGCCACCGCCGATTTCAATGGCAACAACGCCCCCACTTCACTCGACGGCACGACGGTGACGATCGGCGGCCAGCTTGCGTATGTCGATTACATCAGCCCCGGCCAGGTGAACGTGCAGGTGCCTTCCACGGCTCCCACGGGCACGCAGCCCGTCGTAGTGACTTCGGGGTCGAATGTCAGCCAGCCGCTCGCCATCACCGTCAATGCCACCGCGCCCGGTCTTTATGCTCCACCGCAACTCCTGATTGGCGGAAGCCAATATGTGGGCGCGCTGTTTCCGATTGCGAGCCCGCTAACCTACGTTCTGCCGCCCGGCGCGGTTACCGGTTTCACCAGCCAGCGCGCCCAGCCGGGAGACACGATCACTCTTTACGGTATCGGCTTTGGCGGGAACCTGCCCGCCGGGCAGATCGCGGGTACCGGCGACACCTTGCCCACCGGTGCCGTCCAGATCTCTTTTGACGGCGCACCAGCTACGGTGAAGTATGCCGGTTTGGCGCCCGGATACGTTGGCCTCTACCAGTTCAACGTGGTGGTTCCCAACGTCGCCGCCAGCGATCTGACTCCGGTCACCTTCACGCTAGGAGGCGTGGCCGGCACGCAAACGTTGTACACGGCGATCGGGAATTGAGACTGGCTTCGGTCATGAGTGGGGCCTGACCGCTCCCTGACGGTCGCGGCTCCGAAGCGATCGGGAATTGAGACTGGGTCCGGTGATGAGTGGAACCTGACCGCTCCCTGACGGTCGCGGCTCCGAAGCGGCGTGTGCGGAGCCGCGCGCGTAAGCAAGCGGTTGCGACGTTCCTACTCGCACACCGCGGGCGTGAGCATCCACTTCAGCGCGCCTTTGGGCTCGCGCGCCAAGCGGTCGCAATCGATGCGCACTAGCGCGGCTTTTTTCATATCCACCTGGAGCGCCGGGCTGCCGAGCAGAAACGCGGCCATCGCGCTCATCAGCGGCTCGTGGCTGGCGAGCAGTATCGCCGGTTCCTCGCCGCGCCGCCGTATTTCTTCCCAGAGATCGTAAGGCGAAGCTTCCGGCAGCAGCGCGGGCGACTCTACAACCTTGCCGGCGTATCCGAGCGCCTCCGCCGCCACCGCCGCGGTTTCCAGTGCGCGCCGCAACGGGCTGGAGAGGATTGACGCCGGCCGTACTCCCGCCGCGCCGGCGCGCTGCAGCACGCGGCGCAGCTTTTCCTTGCCTTCCGCCGTCAACGCGCGTTCCGCATCGGGTTGCCCGGAACGGGCGGCTTCGGCGATACCGTGACGTAACAAATAGATCTGCATCCGAGCCTGCGCCTATTTTACAACCTGCGGTGTCGCCAGACCTCGCACGAGCATTCCGGCCAGATCCGCGATCAGCAGCGAGCCGGGGTTGTCCGGCCCCCAATCGGGTTGTGGGATTCCATCCACCGTAATCGCCATGGCGATCCGCCCCGTCTTGGAATAAACGATCCCCACGTCGGACCGCAGCGCATCGAGCGCGCCGGTCTTGTTGGCAACCTCCAGATCGCCGAACGGGCGCCGGATGCAGGTCGTATCCTGGCAGCGTTTCATCACCGCGATCATTTCGCGCGACGCCTCCGCACTCACCAGCTCGCCGCGCTCCATGCGCTCCACCAGGGCAACCATGTCGCGCGCCGTGGAAACGCCCAGGCCGTATTTCTGGTTCTTCTCCAGCTTGCCCGCCGCCGATACGCCGGCCGGCCCGTTCTTGCCCAGAATCTTGCGCAGCGAGCGCGTGGAGCCCAGGCCGATGCGGTCCAGATAGGCGTTGACGCGGTCGGCGGGAAAGCGCTCCAGGATCATGTTGGTGGCCGTGTTGTCGCTCAGCGCCATCATGAGGTGCATCACGTCCTCGAGCGGCAATTGGACGCCGTTTGAAAGCTCGCTTTCGATCACGCCGGCCCCCGAGACTTTCTCGGCCGCGGTGACGGTCAGCCGCTCGCTCCATTGCAATTCGCCGCGGGCCACCGCATCGAACAGCGCCGCCATCACAGCCAGCTTGATGGTGCTGGCCGTGCGCACCGGTTCGTTCTCGCGGATGCCGATGGTTTCCCCGCTATCCAGATTCTTGGCGTAGAGCGAGACCTCGCCCGGAAAGCCGGCGATGCGTTTGCGCAGTTGGTCGCCGAGCGGCTGCGCCCCGGCCGCTCCGGCCAGCATCAGGAGAGCAGCCATTGCGGCTGCGGGGCCGCGCGCCAGGCGAGTCTCGATCATGCGTTCGATCATAACAAGGCGCTGCTGAGAAGTCCGTGCGCGCGCGTACCAGCCATCGCCGGGATTGAACGGGATTACAATTGCGTGGGGACGCCCGCATGGAAAAACTCGTCTTGAGCGACATTCGTAACAAAAGCATCCTGGTCACCGGGGCGGGGCGGGGCATCGGTAAGCGCCTGGCGCTGGGGCTGGCGCAGGCCGGAGCCCGCGTGGGGCTGCTGGCGCGGAGCCAGGCGGAGCTCGATCTGGCCAAGCTCGAAATCGAGCAGGCGGGCGGCAATGCCTTGCGTCTGCGCGCTGACGTGCGCGACTTGGAACAACTGATGGCCGCCGTGGATCGTATGAAAGTGGTGCTTGGCGGCGTGGACGGCCTGGTGGCCGCGGCCGGCGTGCTGGGGCCCATCGGCCCTCTGCTTTCCAACCGGCCCAAGGCGTGGGCCGAAACTCTGGATATCAACCTGCTCGGCGTGGTGAATTCAGTGCGCGCCGTGCTGCCCTCCATGGTGGAGAAGCGCTCCGGCAAGATCGTCGTCATCGTCTGCGGCGGCGCCGGCCATCCGCGGCCCAATTTCGCGGTCTATGCGGCCACCAAGGCAGCCGTCACCCGCTTCGTAGAATGCGTGGCCGAGGAAGTCGGCGGCGATAACGTGCAGATCAATTGCGTGGCGCCCGGCCGGAGCTACACGCACATGACGGACGAGATTCTGCGGGCGGGCGAAGAGAAAGCCGGAGCCCATGAAATCGCGGTAGCTCAACAGGTGCGCATCGATGGCGGCACGCCCGCGGAAAAACAAATCGCCCTGGTCGCGTTTCTGGCCTCGCCGCGCTCCAATCACATCAGCGGCAAGCTGGTCGAGTCCACCGACGATTGGAAGCGTTTCGAGAAGGAAAACATGCGGCCGGAACTGTTCACGCTGCGGAGAGTGCAGCGGCTGTAGGCGGCGATCGCTGTCCCACCAGTTCCCTGGCTCCCCAAACGGGGCGAATTCGTCCTGTTTGGGCAGGCGACCGGTGAAACGGTCCGGCCCGGTACAAGGGGGACCCAGCCCGGCTCACGGCGTCAGGTCGTGAACTGCGCGAGTCCAGTCCATCGGCCACGGATCCGAACCAGACGTGGCCAACCAGCCGCAATTCGCGTTAGGCGAGACGCGTTGAGCCCGAGCGTCGGCAGCGTGTCCCGCGCAGCCCGGATTCTGATAAGATGAGATTCTGCGCGTGTGGCGCTATCGTCTAACGGTTAGGACAGAGCCCTCTCAAGGCTTAAATACGGGTTCGATTCCCGTTAGCGCTACCATGTTTTCATAGAGTTACGGGCAAAGGGGCAGCACGCTGGCTCTACGCCAAAAACGGGGGCAGACCCCAATCCCAAAATCTTCTAAGAACATAACACCTTCACTCGAAGTCTGTAGTTTTCGAAGTTCCGGAAGCCATAGGCTTGCCGGCTGATTAATTACATTTTGTTGTGGAATCCCTCGGTGATGCCGTTGTTGCGCGTGAAGCGCCACATGGCCACGATCTCCGGCTCCCAAGTCTGGAGGGTCTCGCCGAGTTGTACCAACTGCGCCAGGCCGGCCTGGCGCAGTTGGTACACGGCCCGCAGAAACCGTGGTGCCAGAGCGGCGCATTGCCGGCGATTGCGGTGCTTCTTCAGCAGCAGGTAACAGAGGCGCTGTTTGAAGCGGTAGATCGCCTCCAGGGCGGGATGGGCGAGCAAGTAGGCGCTGAGCTTCTCCTGCTGAACGGAGTTGAGGTTGTGGCGATGCCGGCGCATGAGCGAGAGCAGACCGCGGTTCCTGCTGCCGGCCGGGTCGATCTCCCTCCAACAGGCCAGGAAGTGGTGGTTGACGATGCGAATGACATGAAAGCGGTGGGCCACGATGCGCGCGTTGGGGAAGAATCGGCGGACCAAGGCGCGGTAGGGAGAGGACAGGTCCATACACACCAACAGGACATCTTCTTTGCCTTCCAACCGTTGAAAATAGGCCTCCAGAGCGGTCTCTGAGCGTCCCAGAACCACGTCGTAGACCTTGTGGTTCTTCAGGTCACACAGGGTGGTGGCGTAGCCCTTGCGTCGGGTGAAGAAGTGCTGGTCGATGCCCAGAAACCGTGGGCAGCGCGGTGGATGCCACTCGGCGAATTGGCGCTGGAGCCCGCAGCGGAAATAGCGCTCGACAGTGGCGGCGCCGATGCCTTCCCTCCGGCCCAGGCGGCTGCGGTTGATGCCATCCAGATGCTGCTGGTAGATGGCCTTCTGGAACGCCTCGCTGGCACGCTGGCGGCGCAGGATGCCGGGCAGAGGCTGGCGGGAGCGCCGCCCGCAGCCGAGACATTTCGACTTGGGGACCTGGACCTCCAGCAGGCAATGGCGCAGGCCCCAGTTTTCGTGGCGGATCGATCGACGAACCCAGCGATACGGACTACGCAGTCAGATGGAATCTTGCCTTGCCGGATCCAGGGATAAACCGCATCGGCAGAGACTCTGAATCTGTCGGCAACTTCGCTCACCTTTGCAAATCTCGTTGTCATCGACACGACCCCGTACTTTCATCAAAACCCGTCTGCACGGTGAGAGGTCAAGAGTCTCGCTGGGGTAGGAAGTCGGTAGAAAGGGGTAGGAAAGGTAGGAAAATTATTCCAAGCGGGGCTTGGGTGGTTTCTTCTTCAGCGGAGCAATCCCGGCGAGGACCTTTTCGATTCGTTCGGACATCACGGAATCAGGTTTTAGCTTGCCTCTTCTCCAATCCTGGAACTCGGCCGTATGAACATTCGCTGAATACTTTACGTCTACCAAGGTCGCGCCCGGATGCTCTTGCCTGAATCGCGAAAGCCGATCCTCGGGAGCACCAGCCGGAGGCTCGATGTGCCCGATGACATCTTCTCGCTTTCCTTCCGCCACGCGCCGTTGGACAGCCGCGTTTGCCACGAATGCCGGTGGGCCGATCTGCTCAAACTCCGACGTGGCTTCTGGCTCCGGCGTCGACGGCACTTTAGCATTCGGCGGCCGCTCTACAGTCGTCGCAGCTTCGGAATCGAATCCGAGAACGACCAAATCGTCCCCAAATGCGGCAGATTCGAAAAAGAGCTGGTGGCTGGCTCCATTTTCGGTCAACCGAGCGTTGGATGGCGCAGTTCCCGACTCCATGAACGCCTCCATCGATTCGCCCCCTCTCCAAGAAGGCAATTGCGGTGTTCGCCGAAAGCGCCTCTCTTTCGCCCGCATGACGTCGAGCCAAACGTAGAGGGGCTCTCGCAACGTGATTGCGAGCGCGCGGATCTCTGGATCGTGTGACCGAGGCAGAAGGCTGACCGCGTTCCGGGCCGCCTCTTTGAAGAAGCGCGTGGCTTCTGGACCAGCGAGAACCGTTTGGTATGGTTCAGGTTGTCCGTGCCTGTATATAGGCCGGTCATGAAGTGTCCGCAGTTTCTGACGTGAGTCCCTGAGAGACTTTCAACTCGCGTTTGAGGCTGTTGCTCGCGCCGATGATACCTATGACACCATGTACGACATCGTCGCGCGAGCCCCGGGGGAGAGCGTGGCCGGCATCGAAACTGCGCGGACGATGCTGCGGACCCTTTTGGCGGATCGACTCAAGCTAAAGGTGCATCGCGAGATGAAAGAAATGCGGGTATATGTTCTAGTGGTTGCAAAGAACAAACCGGGCCTTAAAGCGAATCCGGCTGGTGGCTCATGCTCAGTGCACGTCGGACTGGCAAGCGACGGGCGGAACAATGAGGAGACCTTCTCAGGCTGTCCGATTGAACGACTTGCGGATCGCCTAGGGAACTTGATGCATGATCGGCCGGTACTGGACCAGACCCGGCTCACGGGGAATTACGATTTCCGTCTCGTTGCCACACCCGAATACAGGAGTCGTGATCGGTCCGACCCAGCCGACATTTCTGCTTTCACCGCAGTCGGCGAATTAGGTCTGAAGCTAGTGCCGCAAAAGGCTCAGGTTGGCATCGTTGTCGTCGATCACGTTGAGAAACCCACAGAAAACTAATCGGTCTTTCTGCCATTTCTCAGCTTCGCTCGCTTTGGCGCCGGCCAGCGAAGGCGGGGAGGGCATGCTGTGTTGGGATTGGGCTTTTTGGTCAACGCTAAGTGGTGATATCAGCAGCCGTGGGGCGTCTGTTGCAGCGCGGAGGTGATGGCTGGTGGAGTAGAAACG
>Ga0371490_1000086_pt1 | contig 107354 bp, 91 predicted proteins | sample MB2SIPfraction_FD_207959 | JGI IMG/M metagenome (GOLD analysis project Ga0371490, IMG submission 207959) | Lab enriched peat soil microbial communities from McLean, Ithaca, NY, United States - MB28FN SIP fraction | ecosystem: Environmental > Terrestrial > Soil > Wetlands > Peat | place: USA... | reverse complement strand
GGTAGCCGAGCAGCGTCGGCAGGGCGAGCGCCGCCGACTCGAAGTTGAAAAGCTGCGGCATCCCCGTGCCCTCGTAGCTGTTCCACAGCGGCAGCGAGCCCTGATGGACGATGGTCCAGTCGACGGCGTTCCACGGGACGTCCTGGGTGATGACGTCGCCGGTCAGGTGGTTGTGGATCGGCGCGGTGACGAGGTCGCGGGTGAGCAGCGAGGTTGAGACTCCGACGTCGGCCGGACCGAAGCTGAAGCCGTCCTTCAGCGCCGGCGACAGGTAGAGGAGCGCCATGAGGACGATAAAGGCGATCCCCGCGGCATCGGCGAGCCAACGCTGTCGACGCAGGCGCGCGACGCAACCAGCGAGCACCGGCGTGTTCCCTCTCAGCCGCCGCGTCGGCCGCGCCGCGACGGCGTCGCTTGGTCGGCCGAGGCGGCGAACGAGAAGCCGCCTACCCGGCGCCTGCGGGCATGCACCGATCCCCTCGTCTCTTTCATTGCTAGGGACCCCCGTCGCAGCGCCCAGAGAGGACGCTGCGACGACCGGTCGAAACCGCACCCGTGACATCACGACGAGCGGGCGACGGGAATCGAACCCGCATGACCGGCTTGGAAGGCTGGAGCTCTACCATTGAGCTACGCCCGCGCGCGGTCGAAGTGTAGTTGGGCGTCATTCGCTGACGGCTATTGGGGATTACGTACGGCGCGGCGCTGGCTGCGCGCGCTGTTGCTGCGCCGTTGCGGTCAGGATCTTTGTCTGTGACTCGCTTTCAATGGCGGCTGAACGTCCTCAATTGTCGTGCCGAATACAAGGCTGTCAAGGCGGTCGGGAAGCGGCAACGGATCACGTCGAGCGCTTCACTGCCCAGACACCTGCCAAGCCCGGAACGATGAGGAGCACGGTGAGACTCACTTGGGAACGGCGAACGAACTTACCTGGGCGGACACCGTCCAATCGGTGAACCGGCAGTCAACGGCTGGAACAGCTCGCCGCAGCTCGACAACCTCGTGGCTGATCACTCCGAGTTGGGAGCAGGTAGCGACGCAGGTCGACCAGCCAGACGTGTAAGTGGAAGGTGTCGTCCGACAGGACTCCCCGTCGGACGACGAGAGGCTGGAATGGACTCAGTTGTGACACTGCCTGGGAGAAGTCAGTACCGGTCAGACTCATGAGCAGCATCTGGGCGGGCCGCCGCTGTTCGATCTTCGTCCTGTTGGCGGCGATGAGCCAGGGGAAGGGGCCCGTAACCGCGTCGAAGCTGGAGTGGAAGATGCCGGCGGGCTCGGTCAGCACGAAGAGGTCCTTCTCTGGCTGCCACGTCAAGAGCTGTTCGCCGGCGTAGGTCGGATGGCCGACGAAGCCAGGCAGCTCACAGGTGACCTGGTACTCGTCGATGTAGGTGGCGTCATTCCCGCCGAGCGCTCGCGCATAGGCGGGCTGGAAATCATCCTTCGCCAGATTCGTGAGGGGCGGGCTCGCGATCTTCGGTGCCACCGTGAGAATGAGCAGCGCGCCGGCGAGCACGACGAGCACGGCGGGTGGAACAAAGTCACGCAGCATTCGTGCCGGCGCCGGCGCGTGTGCGGGCCGCGCGGCGGGTTTCACTCCCAGGCGCCAGACGAGTGCTGCAGCGACGGCTATCGCGGCGACGGCCCAGCCCCAATGGTCGAGCTTCATCGCCGGGACATGGGGGTCTGCCTCGTAGACCAGCGCGACGGCGACGACGAGGAGCATCGGGAGGGCGTGGCGGGCTGCAACGGATCCCCGCGCCAACGCCGTCCCTGAGCGCCGGGTGACGTGGTCGGTTCGCCGGGCCGCGACCCGACCGACGAAGGGGGCCGCGAGCTCGGCGAGGGTGAGCGCGACGAGCACCGCGACGAACGACCAGAGCAGCGAGGAGAAGAAGGGCTGTTCGAGCATCTGCACGGTGCCGACGAACTGCAGATAGGCGGCAGCGCCCCCTGTCAGCACGCTGGCGAAGCCAATGAAGAGCTGCGGTGTTCCGAGCCGTCGCCACCGGCGGGCATGGACGACGAGGAAGGCGAGGAGGGCGGCGGGGGGGACGAGGAGATAGGTGTCGTAGAGGACCCAGCGCCAGTTGCTCGAGTGCCAGAGCGCGATCTGGGCGGGCGAGTTGAGGTCGCGCGCCGCCCGCAGTGTCGGAGAGATGAAGTTGGCCTGTCCGAGGAGGAACATCGAGAAGAGCGAGAGCAGTCCCGTCACCGCCACGGCCGTGACGAGCAGCACTGCGGCGTCGGAAGCGAGACGGTCCCGCGTCCGCAGTCCCCGGACGACGGCGTAGGCGACAAGCACGGCGGCACCGAGCGGCAGCGCCGCGCCGTGGGACCAGACCGCCATCGTGAATAGTCCGGCGGCGGTGGCGAGCCACCAGGGTCGGCGCCTCGCCTCGCACGGCATGGCGAGGGCACACAGCCCCCCGGTGAGGTACGAGATCGCCGCCGAGTCCGGGTAGTCCGTCCCCCAGGCCGTGACGAAGACGGGGTTGCTCATCACGACGGCGATGCCGAGGAATCCCGCCCAGCGGCCGTAGAGGCGCTTCAGGAGGACGTAGAGCGGCACGACCGCGACGAGGGCGAGGACGTAGCGAAGGGTGAAGAAGCCCCCGACAGGCCCGAAGAGCAGGTAGGCGGTCCGGGCCGGCACGAGGAATCCGACGCGGGCACCTTCCCGCATGCGGGCAGTTGGGGCGAACGCCGCCGCATAGCGGGTGAAGATGTCGCGGGGGTCGACGATGAATGTCGTGTGCAAGCTCGGGTCGGGGAGCTGCACCGGAGCCATTCCCCGCAGGCGGAGCACGGCGTAGAAGGCGCCCGGCGAGGCCAGGACGGCGATCGCCTCGGCGGCGCGCCGCAACTGGACCCGCACCGGTCGCGCTCGTCTGCGGCAGATCACCATCGCCGCGGGCTGGATGGCGAGCGCACCGCGATCAGGCTACGGGTTTCGATACCAATGAGGAGTTCATCGTCTGTTCAGCGCGACGAGGCCGCCACGTCCGCGATCGGCTGCCAGAGCCGTCAAGTGCGTTCTCGATGAGCTGCGCTCGACGACGTTCGCCTTCGCGTCGTTGCCTCGGCCACCGGTCGGGAAGTGGTCGGGGAGGCGGGATTCGAACCCGCGACCTCCTGCTCCCAAAGCAGGCGCGCTAACCAAACTGCGCTACTCCCCGCGCTAGTGATCGTACGGGAGGGAAAGGTGGCGCGGATGACCGGTGTCCCGTCCCCGGCGAAGGGGCCGAAGGTGGGTCGGATCGTTGCGATCACCCGACGTCTGGGCCGGGTTCACGTCCGTCGACGCGTCACGGGTCGTCATTCGATTCCCCGCTGTCGAGGTTGTCGAGTTTTGCCAGTCCGCGCGGCCAGTAGACTGCCGTTTCCCTATGCGCACCTCCGTGGAACCGCTGGAGAAGAACCGGTTCAGGCTCACCGTCGAGGTCGACGACGAAGAGGTAGCGCGGGCCGAGCAAGAGACGCTCGTCCGGCTCTCGCGCGAAGCGCGCATTCCCGGGTTCCGACCTGGTCGTGTCCCGCGGCGATTGCTCGAGGCGCGGCTCGGCCCGAAGGCGCTCCGTGAGGAGGCGTTGCGCGACGTTCTCCCGCGCCTCTACGGCGAGGCGGTGAAGAAGTCCGAGCTCGACGTCATCGCGACGCCGAAGATCGACGTCACCTCGGGTGACGAATCCGGGCCCGTTGCCTTCGACGCCGTCGTCGAGGTGCGACCCGAGGTTTCAATCCCCGGTTACGAGGGCCTCGTGGTCACGATTCCGAGCCCCCTCGTCACCGAGGCGGACATCGATGCGCAGGTCGACCGATTACGCGAGCAGTTCGCCTCACTCACCGAGGTCGGCCGTCCGGCACGCGCCGGCGATCTCGTCACCCTGGATGTGCACGGCAGTCGTGACGGTCAGCCGGCGGAAGGTCTCGTTGCCGACGACCTCGTCTACCAAGTTGGGTCCGGGGGTATCGCCAAGGGGGTCGACGAGTACCTCGTGGGCGCGAAGATCGGCGATATCTTCGAGATGGAGGCTGATGACGCTCCCGGTGGTCAGGCCCATTTGCACCTGCTCGTCAAGCAGGTGCGGGAGAAGGTTCTGCCCGTCGCCGACGACGAGTTTGCTTCCGACGCCTCGGAGTTCGACTCGCTCGTCGAGCTACGTGCTGATCTTGCCGCTCGTCTGTCGGTTGCGAAGCGTCGTGAGGTGAACGCGCTGCTGCGCGCCCGCGCCGTCGATGCCCTCGCCGAGCTCGTGTTGGACGAGATCCCGAAGGCACTCGTCAGCAGGGAGACCCAGCTCTTGCTTGACGACTTCACCGAGCGCCTCGCGGCCCGGCAGATCCCGTTGTCGAGCTACCTTGAGATGGCGGGCGTCGAGCAGGACGCGTTCTTCGCCGAGTTCGAGGCGCAGGCAACGCGGGAGGTGCGGGCCGATCTGGCGCTCCGAGCGCTCGTCGCAGCCGAGCACATTGAGATCGACGAGTCCGAAATCGACGAGGAGATCGTGCGTCTCGCCGATCGTTCTCAGCAGACTCCAGCGCAGCTGCGGTCGACGATCGACCGGAGCGGGGGGTTGGCTGGACTACGATCGCAGCTCAGAAGGGTAAAGGCCCTGGGCTGGCTCATCGAGCATGTTGCCATCGTCGATGACGAGGGGAACCCGATGGATCGAGCGGCACTGCAGACCGACGATGTCGTTGACAGGGCCGACGAGGAATCAGTCGAGGGGCAATCGCCCGTTGAGGAGGCAGGGCTGTGAGCGGGTACGACTACCTCGTTCCGACGGTTGTTGAGTCGTCGAGCAAGGGCGAACGCGCCTACGACCTCTACTCGCGGCTGTTGCGCGACCGCATCATCTTCATCGGCACGCCGATCGATGACGTCGTCGCCAACCTCGTTTCAGCCCAGATGCTCTTTCTCGAGTCCGAGGACCAGGAGAAGGACATCAACATCTACATCAACTCGCCGGGCGGAGACATCACCGCGCTCTTCGCGATTTACGACACGATGAAGTACGTCCGTCCGGACAAGTCCACTTTCTGCTTCGGTCAAGCGGCCTCCGCCGCGGCGGTACTGCTCGCGTCCGGTACGAGGGGCAAGCGATTCGCCCTTCCGCATGCTCGAATCCTCCTGCACCAGCCCTACGGCGGTGCGGCCGGTCAGGCGACCGACATCGAGCTGCAGGCGAAAGAGATCCTCCGCATGCGTGACATGCTGAACGAGATGCTCGCCGAGGACACGGGGCAATCGATCGAGAAGATCCAGCGCGACACGGATCGCGACTTCATCATGAGCGCGGCGGAAGCGCGCGACTACGGTGTCGTCGACGAGGTGATCACGAGTCGGGAGGCCATCGACGTGCTGTCGGCGGCCGGTGCAGCCTGAGCGAGGGAGGGGACGTGGCCAAGTTCGGCGACGGCGGCGAACTCGTGAAGTGCAGCTTCTGCGGGAAATCCCAGAAGCAGGTGAAGAAGCTGATCGCCGGCCCCGGCGTCTACATCTGTGATGAGTGCATCGAGCTCTGCAACGACATCATCGAAGAGGAGCTCTCCGAGACGTCGGAGGTCCGCTTCGAGGACCTTCCGAAGCCCCGGGAGATCTTCGATTTTCTCAACGACTACGTCATCGGCCAGGACCAGGCGAAGAAGATCCTCTCGGTCGCTGTCTACAACCATTACAAGCGCGTCCAGGCCGGCGCGCCGACGGACGCCGACGTCGAGCTGGCGAAGTCGAACATCCTGCTTCTTGGGCCGACCGGATGCGGCAAGACGCTGCTTGCCCAGACGCTCGCGCGCATGCTCAACGTACCCTTCGCCATCGCCGACGCGACGGCGCTCACGGAGGCCGGCTACGTCGGTGAGGACGTCGAGAACATCCTTCTGAAGCTGATCCAGGCCGCTGACTACGACGTGAAGAAGGCCGAGACCGGGATCATCTACATCGACGAGATCGACAAGATCGCGCGCAAGAGCGAAAACCCGTCGATCACTCGGGACGTTTCTGGCGAGGGGGTCCAGCAGGCGCTGCTGAAGATCCTTGAGGGAACGACAGCGTCGGTTCCCCCGCAAGGCGGTCGTAAGCACCCGCACCAGGAGTTCATCCAAATCGATACGACGAACGTCCTGTTCATCTGCGGCGGAGCGTTCGCTGGCCTCGATCGGATCATCGAATCGCGCATCGGTCGGTCGGGGATCGGGTTTCGTGCCGAGATCCGTCGTCCCCGCCGCGACAACGAATCCCGACTGCTTCTCGAGGTGCTTCCCGAAGACCTCTTGAAGTTCGGGCTCATTCCCGAGTTCGTCGGCCGGCTGCCGGTGATCGGGGCTGTATCGAATCTCGACCGTGAAGCGCTTGAGCGGATCCTCGTTGAGCCGAAGAACGCTCTCGTGAAGCAGTATCGCCGCGTGTTCGAGCTCGATGGCGTGGAGCTCGAGATCACCGACGACGCGCTGGAAGCGATCTCCGATCAGGCGCTCTTGCGGGGGACGGGGGCGCGAGGCTTGCGCGCGATCCTCGAAGAGGTGCTCCTCGAGGTGATGTACGACCTGCCGTCGCGCAGCGACGTCGGCCGGTGTGTTGTCGACAAGGCGACCGTTCTCGAGCACGTCGCGCCCACCCTCGTGCCCCGGAGTGCCGACGAGAAGTCGGACCGGCCGCGCCGTGCGGCGTCCTGACGGCTCGCACGATCACCGGTCGCCCGGCGGCGACGCAACCGGATCTCGGACGGAATCTCTGGGAGAAGTACTCGCCTGGCTCGATCGGCACATCAACCTCGAGGCGATCGAGCGCGGGACCGCCGGACGGGCTGCGCAGCCAACCCTCGAGCGGATCGCCGCGCTCTCGCGGACGATGGGCGATCCGCAGCGTTCGTTTCCGTCCGTCCACATCACCGGGACCAACGGCAAGACGTCGACGACAAGGTTGTGCTCGGCACTGCTCAGCGCGCAGGGCTTGTCGGTCGGCACCTACACGAGCCCGCACCTCGTGTCGCTGAATGAGAGGATCTCCTGGAACGACGAGCCGATCTCCGACGACGACCTGCTCGAGGTCTTAAGCCCGCTCCTCGCCCTCGAGGATTTCGTGCGGGCGGAGAACCCGGGGATGCTGGCTCCAACCTGGTTCGAGCTCATGACGGCGGCGGCGTTCCGTTTCTTCGGCGACGTCGCGGTCGACGCCGGGGTCATCGAAGTGGGGCTCGGCGGGCGTTACGACGCGACGAACGTCGCCGATGGCGACGTTGCTGTGGTCACGAACATCGAACTCGACCACGTCTCGATCCTCGGCTCGACGAGAACCGCCATCGCCTGGGAGAAGGCGGGCATCGTGAAACCGGGTTGCGTCGCGGTCGTTGGGGACGAGGACGACGAGATCGTCGGCATCTTCGCGGCAGAGGCCCGGCAAGTTGGCGCCAGCGCGTTCTGGCGTCGTGGGGTCGATTTTGACTGCGTGGGCAACTGGGCGGCGCCCGGTGGCCGGGTCATCTCGCTGCAGACCCCCGGGGCAACGTACGAGGATCTCTTCCTTCCCCTTTTCGGCGCGCACCAGGGGGACAACGCCGCGGTGGCGCTCGCGGCCGCCGAGGCCTTCTTCGGATCCCCGCTCGAGGCCCCGGTGGTCGCCGAGGCGTTCGCCTCAGTCCGGGTTCCGGGGCGGCTGGAGATCCTCGGGCGCCGGCCCCTCGTCGTTGTCGACGGGGCGCACAACCAGGCGGGAGCGGCCGCGCTGGGTACGGCCCTGGCGGAGGACTTCGGCTCCGTTCGTCGGATCGTCCTCGTCTTCGGCTGCCTGAACGGCCGATCGCCCGCCGATATCCTCGCCTCGCTCGGCACCGACCGGGTGACGCACGTCGTCGCCTGCACGCCGCCGTCGTTGCGAGGACTTCCGGCGGCCGAGGTTGCCGAGATGGCCCGGTCGTTCGGGCTGGCGGCGAGCGTCGCTGACTCGGTCGCCGAGGCCCTCGGTGCCGCCCGCGCGCTGGCGTCCGAGGACGACCTCGTCTTGGTGACCGGCTCGCTCTACCTCGTCGGTGCGGCGCGCGGGCATCTCACCAGGTAGGGTCCGGTCCGCATGGAACGAACCCTCGTCATCTGCAAGCCGGATGCCGTGAGACGCGGTCTTGTCGGCGAGATCGTCACACGCATCGAGCGCAAGGGGCTCCGCCTCGTCGCCGCCCGGATGCTGCTCGTCGACACCGAGCTCGCCAACCGGCTCTACGAGGAGCACCTCGGCAAGCCGTTTTTCGACGACCTCGTCGCTTTCATCACGAGCTCCCCGGCGCTCGCGATGGTCATCGCCGGTCCGCCGGAAGTGTGGGCGGTGGTGCGGAACCTCATGGGCCCGACCGATCCCGCCAAGGCCCTGCCCGGTTCGATGCGGGGAGATCTCGCCACCACGACGCCGGATAATGTCGTCCACGGCTCCGACGGGCCGGAATCGGCCGCGCGAGAGATCGCGTTGTTCTTCCCCGACCTCGACTAGGAAGGCGGACGCGGGGGCGCCTCGGACCGGCTGGCGGCGCCTTGTTCGGTCGCATGTACTGCCGTAACCTGGGCGGACAGTCGTGAAGTGGGGAGCAGGCCGGTCATGAATTCCAACAGCTGGGGCGTCGCGGGTCGTGACATGGCGGTCGACCTCGGAACCGCGAACACCCTCGTCTACGTGCGCGGCAAGGGAATCGTCCTCAACGAGCCCTCGGTCGTCGCGATCAACGTCCTTGACGGCCAACCGCTCGCCGTCGGCCACGAGGCGAAGCGGATGATCGGTCGCACCCCGAGCAACATCCAGGCGATCCGCCCGCTGAAAGACGGCGTCATCGCGGACTTCGAGGTCTGCGAGATGATGCTCCGCTACTTCATCCGCAAGGTGCATCCGAGGCGCTTCTCGAAGCCGCAGATCGTGATCTGCGTGCCTTCGGGTATCACAGGCGTCGAGAAGCGCGCCGTGCAGGAGGCGGCCGAGTACGCGGGAGCGCGCAAGGCCTACATCATCGAAGAGCCGATGGCGGCGGCGATCGGGGCCGGCCTGCCGGTCCACGAGCCAACGGGGAACATGGTCGTCGACATCGGCGGCGGCACGACCGAGGTCGCGGTGATCTCGCTCGGTGGCATCGTGACGAGCCAGTCGATCCGGATCGCCGGCGACGAACTCGACCAGGCGATCATCGCCTTCGCGAAGAAGGAGTACAGCCTGGCCCTCGGTGAGCGCACCGCCGAGGAGATCAAGATCATGATCGGCTCCGCCTGCGAGCTCGAGGAGGAGCTGCACGCCGAGATCCGCGGCCGGGACCTCGTCACCGGATTGCCGAAGATGGTCATCACCTCGACGCCGGACATCCGGCGCGCGATCGAAGAGCCGGTGGCGGCGATCGTCGACGCCATCAAGGCGACACTGGACAAGACTCCGCCCGAGCTCGTCGCCGACGTCGCCAGCCAGGGACTCGTTCTCACGGGGGGCGGTGCGTTGCTCCACGGTCTCGACGTGCGTCTCGCGGCCGAGACGAACATGCCGATCGTCGTCGCCCAGGACCCGTTGAACTGCGTCGCGGTCGGCGGCGGGATGTGCCTCGAGAACATCGACGCCCTTCGTTCGCTGCTCGCGTCATCCAGCCGCTGAGCGGCTCGGGGCTTGGCTGGTGGCCGCCAATCGAGGAACGAGCCAGCGGCTGACGTTGCTCATGCTCGTGCTCGCCTCCGTCACGATCCTCACGCTCGACTACCACGGACAGGCGAGCCACGCCATCACTCACGTGCGCAACGCCGTCCGTGACGTCATCAGCCCGATCCAGCGCGGCATCGCCTCGGCGCTGCACCCGGTCGGCGACGTGTTCTCCGGCACGATCAACTATGGGTCGCTCGAGACGCAGAACCAGCAGCTCCGACAGGAGCTCGGTCGGATCCGCTTGCAGCTCGCGAGCAACGCCTTCGCCTCGGCCGAAGCAGAGCGCGTTCTCGCGCTCGCCCACTTGCCGTTTGTCGCCGGCATCCCGCTCATCACGAGCGAGGTGATCGGGACGTCGACGTCGAACTTCCAGACGACCGTCGAGCTCGACAAGGGCACGTCGTCCGGTGTCGGTCCGGGCATGCCCGTCGTCGCCAACGCCGGCGTCGTCGGGTCGGTCATCTCCGCTTCCTCGTCGACCGCGACCGTGCTGCTCGATTCCGACCCGAGTTCGTCGATTCCCGTCGCTATCGGCGCAACCGGCCTCTACCGGGCCGTCGGTGCCGGATACGGTCGGCCGCTCACGCTCGACTACGTCGCGGGCTCGGTCCGGGTGCACCGGGGTGAGCTCGTCTACACAAGCGGGCTCGGTGGAGGGGCGGTCCCCGCGGGCATACCGGTCGGGGTCGTGCGGTCCGTCCGGGTCTCGTCGGACGGCCTCTCGACCGCCGTCAGCGTGACGCCGATCGTCAATTTCGACGACCTGCAGTTCGTCGACGTCCTCGAGTGGCTCGAGCCGGGTTGAGCCGCCCGGCGTGAGGAGGCGACGGACGTGACGACGGCGAACTGGGTACGCCTTGTCGTCGTGGTCATCGTCGCGCTGGTGATTCAGGTCGCGGTCCTTGACGACGTCACCGTGTTCGGTGCCCATCCCGACGTGATGATCCTCGTCGCGGCGTGTGCCGGGATGGCGGCCGGCCCGCAGCGCGGCGCCATCGCGGGGTTCGTGGCCGGCCTCGCCGCCGATCTCGTCGTCAACCTCCCCTACGGGATGTCGGCGCTCACGTTCGTCCTCGTCGGCTTCGGCACCGGCCTGTTGCGGGCGAACCTCGCGGCTCGGGACGTCGAAAGCACGCAGACCGCGGCCTGCGCCGCCGCTGCTGCCGTCGGGACGCTCCTCTACGCCTTCCTTGGCGCGCTCACCGGGCGGTCCGGCATGCTCGGGCTGACGACGGTCTACGCCGTCGTCGTCGTCACGCTCGGCGCCGTCGTTCTTTCCTGGCCGGTGCTGCGCAGCCTGCGCTGGGTGTTCAGCGGGTCGCGGGCCCATCTCGGCCTCGTCGTGCCCCGTGGTGGGAGCGCCGTGCGGTGAACTGGCGGAGGTTCACGCCTCGGCTCGGCCGCGCTCGGCGCGCGGCACGCTGGGGCGGCGAAGTCCGTCCCCGCCACGACTTCGGTCCACCCCCCCCGCCTGCCGCATTGGCGCGACGCTCGGCACTGAGAAGGCGTCACCGCGCCGAGGGCTCGCACCGGCCCCGCCAGGCGGCGCGAGTTGGCGTCCGGCTCTCGATCGCGGCGGTGGTCGTGGTTGGGCTGTTCGGCATCCTCCTCGTCAGGCTGTGGTCGCTCCAGGTGCTGCAGGGACACCAGCTGCACGCCGCCGCGGCGCAGACGACGACGCGCGCGGTCATCACCGCGGCGCCGCGGGGCGAGATCCTCGCCCGGGGCGGTCAGGCGCTCGCCGAGGACACCTTCCAATGGGTCGTGACCGTCCAGACGACGCCGGGCCCGGTTGGCGCGAGGATCGCCGATCCGGCGGTCAAACGCCGGCTCGTCGCCCTCATCCCGGGACTCTCGGTCCAAGGGATCGACGCCGACCTGGCGAGCGATCAGTTCAGCCCGTACCAGCCGATCCCGGTCGCCTTCGATGTGTCGCCGACTGCAGTCCTCTACATCGAACAGCACGCCTCGCAGTTCCCAGGCGTCAGCGTGCTCGAGGAGCCGGTGCGCGACTACCCGTACGGGAGCCTCGCGACCCAGACGATCGGCTACGTGCGCCAGATCACCGCGCCGGAGCTCGCCCAGCTGGCGAAGCACGGCTACTACGAGGGCGAGGTCGTCGGCCAGTCCGGGCTGGAGAGCCAGTACGAGCTCTACTTACAGGGCAAACCCGGTGTCGTCACCGAGGCGGTCGATCCTACGGGGCGGATCGTGCGGACCGTGTCGACGAAGCCATCGGAGCCGGGTGACTCGGTCGAGCTGAACATCGACCTCGGTTTGGAAAAAGCTGTCAGCGAAGACCTCGCCAACGAGATCAGCGTGCTGCACCGCACGGGAAAGGCGGCACCGCTCGGGGCAGCCGTCGTGCTCGATTCCCGCAACGGCCAGGTCCTCGCGATGTCCTCCGACCCGAGCTACGACGACAACTGGTGGATCACCGGGATGACGACCACCCGCTACGAGGAGCTGAAGGCCAATCCCGGCTACCCGCTGAACAACTGGGCCGTCCAGGGCTTCCAGCCACCGGGGTCGACCTTCAAGCTCGTCACGGCGACCACGGCCCTGAACGTCGGGCTCATCACGCCGTCGACGATCATCGATGACACCGGCACGTACCCGCTGCCGGGCGGGGCGCCGCTCCACGACGCCGACAACGTGCCGCTCGGTGACGTCAACGTCGTCGAGGCGCTCACGCGGTCGAGCGACGTGTTCTTCTACACGCTCGGCGGGCGCTTCTGGGAGGGCCGCTCCCTCTACGGCACGACGCCGATCCAGGACGAGGCCCACCTCTACGGGCTTGGGGTCCCGAGTGGCGTCGACCTGCCGAGCACCGAGGTGCAGAACGGCTGGGTCGACAGCCCGGCCGTGCGGCGGTTGCTCCACCAACAGGCGCCGAAGGTCTACACGGACACCTCCTGGTACCTCGGCGACAACGTCGAGATGGCCTTCGGCCAGGGCGAGACGGTCGTCACCCCGATCCAGCTCGCCACGGCGTACGCGACCTTCGCCAACGGTGGCACCCGTTACGCGCCGGAGCTCGCCGCTTCGGTGATCTCGCCCGCGGGGAAGGTGCTGAAGCGCATCGCGCCACGCGTCATCGACCACGTGAGCATGTCGACGACGACCCGCGAGACGATCCTCACGGGGCTCGAGGGCGTCGTGCAGAACCCACTCGGCACCGCGTATGCCGACTTCACCGGCTTCAACTTCGCGAAGTGGAACATCGCCGGCAAGACCGGGACCGCCACGGTGACGGTGAGCGACGTCATCCAGCCGACCTCGTGGTTCGTCGCCTTCGGCGGACCACGGGGTCAGGCGCCGCGCTACGTCGTCTGTGTCGAGATCAACCAGGCGGGTTTCGGTGCCTCGGCGGCGGCGCCGGTCGTCCGGCAGATCTTCAACTACTTGTACGCCCATGGGATCGGCAAGCTCACCGGCGCGAGGTGACGCAGTCGTGCCGCATTGTTCATCGGATTGCAACGGGACGAGAACGAGGGGCCGGGAACCCCGGGTTAGACTGCAACCAGGATGATCACGCCTCGACCAGGCAGAATGTGCCGGCGACCCCGGCGCGCGCCGGTTGCGCCCGTACCCGTCACCCGTCGTGGCAGAGGAGCCGGGGAGCTCCGCGCCGCGCCAGTTGTCGCGGCCCCGCTGGTGGGAACCTGCCTGCCCGCTGCGGGACGCGACTTGTCAGATCGATTTGGCTCCACCGCTGCAAGGCGAGGCGGACGTTCCGTCCGCGCCGGCGCGGTGGTTCCCGCGCACTGCAGTCGTGCGCGTCGTAGAAGGGATTTCTCTCATGTCCGACCCGATCACCGGCGCGATCGGCGCCGGAGAGCCCCGGAGCCCTGTCGGCTCCTTGGCGTCCGGTGCGACCCTCGACGCGCCGGGTGGCACCTTCAGGTCTGAAGCACCGCCCAAGCCGAAGATCGGCGACAGCCGGCCGGCGCCGTCCGTGTCGGCGGAACGCCCCGGGCCGAACGGGGCGAGCCCGGAAGGCGCTCCGAAGCCCCGCCGTCGCCGTCGCGGCGGTCGCGGTCGGGGCGGGCGACCCCGTCCCGGAGCGAAACCGGGGATCGGGGCCGCCGACGAGGCCGCGACGCCACCGGCACCTGGCCGGTCGGGGCGAGCGAGCGCGCGCTCCTCGGGCCGTCCGGCGCGCCCGGGCTCTGGCGGCCCCGAGGCGGCCAAGGATTCCGAGGACGCCGAGGGGGTGGCCCGCACGTCGGCGACCGCTCGACGCCGGGGCCGGGAGCGCAAGGGTCGGCCCGTCGGGCGCTACCTCATGTGTGTTCACGTCGCCCAGGACGCCACCCAGATCGCGGTGCTCGAGGGCCGATCGCTCATCGAGCACCACGTCGCCCGGGCGCTCGATGACGCCAACCAGATCGACGGCAACATCTACCGCGGCCGGGTGAAAAACGTGCTGCCGGGGATGGAGGCGGCGTTCGTCGACATCGGGACACCGAAGAACGCCGTTCTCTACTGGGGCGACGTGCAGACGGACCGCGACGAGGGGATCGAACGCGACCCGGGCACGACCCGCATCGAGCACCTGTTGCGGCCGAGTCAGACGATCATCTGCCAGGTCACGAAGAACCCGATCGGCGTGAAAGGCGCCCGGCTCACCCAGGAGGTTTCGATTCCCGGCCGCTTCGTCGTGCTCGTGCCGGAGTCGAACGCCAGCGGCATCTCCAAGCGCCTCGATGACCGTGAACGCAAACGCCTGCGCAAGGTGCTCGACGCTATCCGGCCCGAGGGCCACGGGATCATCGTCCGTACGGCGGCCGAAGGGGCGAGCGTCGAGGAGCTCCGTCGGGACATCGCCCAGCTGGAGAAGACCTGGGGCGAGATCGCCGACAAGGCGCGCCGCGTCTCAGCACCGGCGCTTTTGTACTCGGAACCGCACATCGCCCTGCGGGTGATTCGTGAGGAGTTCACGGAGGAGTACCGCGGGGTCATCGTCGACGACGCCGCGCTCTACGAGCTCGTCCGCGCCTATGTCGCCGAGATCGACCCGTCGCTCGCCGACCGCGTCGAGTACTACGACCCGGACGCGGAGGCCCTGCCGCTCTTCGAACGGCAGCACATCCACGAACAGCTTCATAAGGCGCTCAACCACAAGGTCTGGCTCCCGTCGGGTGGGTCGCTCATTATCGAGCGCACCGAGGCGTTGACGGTGATCGACGTCAACACCGGCAAGAACGTCGGCTCGTCGAGCCTCGAGGAGACCGTGTTCCGCAACAACGTCGAAGCGGCCGAGGAGGTCGCCCGCCAGCTGCGCCTGCGGGACATCGGCGGGATCATCGTCATCGACTTCATCGATATGGAGCTGAAGCCGAACCGAGTGGAGGTCGCGGCGACGCTGCGCAACGCGCTGGCGCGCGATAAGACCCCGACGCAGGTGTTCGAGATCTCCGAGCTCGGCCTCGTCGAGATGACCCGTAAACGGGTCGGCGAGGGGCTCTTGGAGGCGCTCAGCGAGACGTGTCCGATGTGCAAAGGACGGGGGATCGTCTTTCCCGAAGACGCGGAATGACGCCGTCCGGGCCGCCGCGGCCGGCCCACGGGAGCCGGCGTCGGTCGGGGACTACCCCGCCCCTTGCTACGATGGCGGCCTCATGTACGCAGTGATCGCCTCAGGCGGCAAACAGGAACGCGTCGAGGTCGGCTCCGTCGTCGAGGTGGAACTCCTCGGCGCGGCGGAGAACGAGGAGATCTCGCTTTCGCCGGTCCTCGTCGTCGACGGATCGACGGTCGTCGCCGGCCGCGCGGCGCTTGGTGCCGCGAAGGTCGCCGGCAAGGTCGTCGGCACCGCCAAGGGCCCGAAGATCACCGGCTTCACCTACCAGCCGAAGGCCCGGGCCCGTCGCCGCTTTGGGCACCGCCAGCACTACTCGGTCGTCGAGATCACCGCGATCGATCCGGGCAAGCCGCCGTCTCGGACGGCGACGAGAAAGTCGCAGGAGGCCTGAGTGTCGAAGACGAAAGGCGGCGGGTCGACCCGCAACGGCCGCGATTCCCAGTCCCAGCGGCTCGGCGTCAAGGCCTCGGACGGCATGGTCGTGAGCGCCGGATCGATCATCGTGCGCCAGAGGGGCACGCACTTCCACGCCGGCGTGAACGTTGGACGGGGCGGGGACGACACGTTGTTCGCCACGACGGACGGAACGGTCCGTTTCGGCGCCCGGCGCGGCCGGCGTCTCGTCGATGTCGTGTCCGGTGGGGCGTGATCCGCTCGTAGCAGTCCGGCCGGCCGGTGGCGCCCCGACGGCCAGGCGCCGGCAAGGCGCGCCTCTTGGGAAAGGCACCGACATGGCCGGCTTCGTCGACGAGGCCCAGGTCCACGTGAGAGCGGGTGACGGCGGCGCAGGGGCCGTGTCGTTCCGCCGGGAGGCGCACGTCGCGCGCGGTGGACCCGATGGCGGCGACGGTGGACGCGGCGGCGACGTCTTCCTCGAGTCGACGAGCTCGCTCGCCTCGCTCCTCGCCTTCCGGGACCGCCCGCACCGGCGCGCCGGGAGCGGCGCCCACGGTGGTGGGGACAAACGCCGAGGCCGCGCCGGCAGGGACCTCGTCGTCCCCGTCCCCGTCGGGACGGTCGTGCGCACGACTGACGGCGAGGTTTTTGCCGACCTCGGGGCTCCGGGTGATCGCGTCCGTGTCGCCGAGGGCGGACGTGGGGGCGCGGGCAACGCCCGGTTCCTCACGAACCGCTTGCGGGCGCCGGCCTTCGCCGAGCAGGGGGAGGTGGGCGAGGAACGCTGGCTCGACCTCGAGCTGAAGCTCGTCGCCGACGTCGCCCTCGTCGGTTTCCCGAACTGCGGCAAGTCGACGCTCATCGCCCGGATCTCCGCCGCCAGACCGAAGATCGCCGACTACCCGTTCACGACCCTCGAGCCCCACCTCGGCGTCGTCCGTCCCGGCGGCGGTCCCGTCGACGCCCCCGGCGCGGCGGAGTTCGTCGTCGCCGACATCCCCGGTCTCGTCGAAGGGGCGAGCGAGGGCCGGGGTCTCGGCCATCGGTTCCTCCGTCACGTCGAGCGGGCGCGCGTCCTCGTCGTCATGATCGACCTCGCGCCCGGCGAGGGACGACCACCTTCCCACCAGCTCGCCGTGTTGCTCGACGAGCTCGACCGGTTCAGCCCGGACCTCGTCGCCCGCCCCCGGATGGTCGTCGGCTCACGCGCCGACACGGTCCCGGCCGACCAGCGACCACCCCTCGCCGACTACGACGGCGAGCTCGCCGTCTCCTCGGCGACCGGCGAGGGCATCGACGAGCTCGTCGGGCGTCTCGGTCACCTTGTTGGCACGGCACGGGCGTCGGCGGGGTCGCCTGCCTCGCCGGTCGTGCACCGGCCGCGGCCCGAGGGCGTCGTCGTCGCGCCTGAGGGCCGAGGTTTCGTCGTTCTCGGACGCGCCGCGGCGCGGGCGGTCGGTGTTTCCGACCTCACGGACCCCGATGCCCTGGCGCTCGTGCAGCGCCGACTGAAGCGGCTCGGCGTCGACCGGGCGCTCGCCCGCGCTGGCGCGCGCCCGGGCGACGACGTCCGGATCGGCAAGCTCTCGTTCACCTACAGCGAGGAGACGTGAACCGCGAGATCGGTGCCGTGCACGGCTCCGCCGGTGCCGCACCACGAGGTGGGGTTCGATGACGGTTGTCGTGAAGATCGGGACAACGTCGGTGACGGCTGCCGACGGTCTCGTCAATCTGGGCGCGGTCGAAAAGCTCGCCCGGGAAATCGGTGAACTCTGGCGGTCCGGCTGCCCCGCCGTCGTCGTCACGTCGGGGGCCGTCAGCGCCGGCATCGCGGCGGTCGAACCCTCCGGGGGTCGCCCGTTGGACATGACGACGTTGCAGGCGCTCTCGACGATCGGCCAGCACCGGTTGATGCGCGTCTATGACGACGCCTTTGCGGCTGAGGGCCTCTTCATCGCCCAGGTGCTGCTGTCGCTTCCTGACTTCGGTGAGCGCCGCCAGTATCTCCACGCCCGCGAGACGATCGAGCGCCTCATTGAACTTCGTGCGGTACCCGTGATCAACGAGAACGACGCCGTGGCCGACGACGAGATCCGCTTCGGCGACAACGACCGCCTCGCCGCGCTCGTCGCCAATCTCGTCGGCGCCGAGTGCCTCGTGCTTCTCACCGACACCGAAGGTCTGTTCGACGCCGATCCGAAGCGCTTCGCCGACGCGACGCTCGTCGAGCAGGTCGTCGCCGTCGACGCCGCCTTCGACGCGGTCGCTGGCGGGCCCGGCTCCGCGGTCGGCAGCGGCGGCATGGCCTCCAAGCTGGCGGCGGCACGCATGGCGGCGTGGTGCGGCGTGCGTGCCGTGATCGCCGCGGCGGGCCGTCCCGGTGTCGTCGTCGACGCAGTGGCCGGGGCGGCCGGGGTCGGCACGACGATCCTGCCGCGTGACGAACGACTCTCGGCCCGCAAGGCGTGGATCGCCTTCGCTCTCCCGGCGACCGGCCGTGTCGTCGTCGACGAAGGTTGCCGACGAGCTCTCGTCGAACGGGAGGCCTCGTTGCTCCCGGCGGGCGTCGTCGCCGTCGATGCCGCGTTTTCCCGCGACGACCCCGTCGAGATCGCCACGGCGGACGGATCGGTCTTCGCCAAGGGGATCGCCCGCCTGCCGTCGGACCGGGCCGGCGAGTGGCTCGGCCGCCACTCGACCGACCTTCCCGCCGACCTGGCGGGCGAGCTCGTCCACCGCGACGACCTCGTCGTGTTGACCGGGGCGTCGCCGTCGCCGCGCCGGGCGCGTTCGCCGCGCCGGGCGACGCCTCGGTAGCGTTGGTCATGGCCCTGGATTCGCTCGGCGAGCTCGGCCGCAGGTCGCGGGCCGCGGCCCGGATCCTGGCCGCGACGACGACCGCGGCGAAGAACGACGCCCTCTGCTTCGCCGCCGACGCGCTCGACTCGGGGCGCGCCGAGATCCTCGTCGCGAACGCCGAGGACGTCGCTCGCGCCGAACAATCCGGGGCGACGCCGACGGTCGTCGACCGGCTCCGTCTTGACGAAGGCCGCCTCGCTGAGATGGCCAGGGGCCTGCGCACCGTCGCCGCGCTCGCCGACCCGGTCGGGCAGGTCGTCGAGGGTTGGGTCCGTCCGAACGGCCTGGTGGTCCGGCGCGTGCGCGTGCCGCTCGGTGTCGTCGGCATCGTCTACGAGAACCGTCCCAACGTCACCTCGGACGCGGCGGGACTCTGTGTCAAGTCCGGGAACGCCGTCCTGCTGCGCGGCTCGGCGGGTGCCATCGGGTCGAACATCGCGATCACGGCCGCGTTGCGGCTCGGCGTCGCCAAGGCGGGGTTGCCTGCCGACAGCGTCTTGCTCGTCGAGGACACCCGCCACGAGACGGTCCGGGAGTTCGTCCGGCTGCGCGGCGTCATCGACTGCCTCGTGCCCCGCGGCGGTCCGGCGCTCGTGGCGCTCGTCGTCGAGCAGGCGACGGTGCCCTACGTCGTCGACGGCGACGGGAACTGCCACGTCTACATCGATGCCGACGCTGATTTCGACATCGCCGAGCGCATCGTCGTCAACGCCAAGATGCAACGGCCGAGCGTCTGCAACGCCATGGAGACCCTGCTCGTCCACCGTGCCATCGCCGCGGCGGTGCTCCCGCGGCTCGCGGCTGCCCTCGAAGGCGTCGAGCTCGTCGGCGACGAGGCGACCCGGGCGATCCTCCCGGGAGTTGGCGTCGCGACGGAAACGGATTTCGCGGCGGAGTTCCTCGGCTTGCGACTTGCCATCGCCGTCGTCGACGACCTCGACGGCGCCCTCGACCACATCGCCCGCTACTCGACGGGCCACTCCGAGGCGATCGTGACGCGCGACTACTCGGCGGCCCGGCGCTTTCTCCGTGAGGTCGACGCCGCCGCGGTGCTCGTCAACGCGTCGACTCGCTTCGTTGACGGCGGCGAGCTCGGGCTCGGCGCCGAGATCGGCATCTCGACCCAGAAGCTGCACGCCCGCGGCCCGATGGGCTTGAGCGAGCTGACCTCGGTGAAGTTCGTGATCGAGGGCGACGGCCAGATCCGCGTCTAAGTCACGCGCCGGCTCGGGATGTCGCATCCGGGCAGCCGCCCCGGGCATGCCGCGCCCTTCTCCGGCGATGGCGGTCGATCGTGGAGCCGGTAGGGTGCGGAACGTGAACGGTGAAGCGGCACTCGACGATCCCCTGCCGCACGCCGAAGGCGCCATCGCTGCCGGGACGCGTCTCGCGATCATCCGCCACGGCGAGGCGTTCGCCAACGTCGACTCGGTGATCGGCGGGCACAAGGGTTGTCGCGGACTGACGTCCCGTGGCGTCGCGCAGACCGAGGTCCTCGTCGAACGGCTCCGCCGCAGCGGCGAGCTCGACGGCGCGGCGGCGATGTGGACGAGCCTCCTGCCGCGGGCGATCGAGACGGCGGCCATCCTCGCCCCCGCCCTCGGCGTGAAAAGAGTCGGCCAGAGCTGCTCGTTCTGCGAGCGCCATCCCGGTGAGGCCGACGGGATGACTTGGGCCGAGTACGAGGAGCGCTACCGGCGTCGCGGCCTGCCGGGCGACGACCCGGAGTTTCCGACGTCACCGGGCGGCGAGAGCTGGATCGATTTCCTCGACCGGGCCGCTGCTGCCCTCACCTCGGTGGCGGTCGGCCATCCGGGCGAGCTCGTCGTCGTCGTCTCGCACGGTGGCGTCATCGACAGCTCGATGATCCGCTTTCTCGGTCTCGCCGACCACGGCAACATCGTCCGCCTCCACCCGGACAACACCTCGATCACGGAGTGGCGCCACACCGGCGCGCGCTGGCGCCTCGTGCGCTACAACGACGCGGCGCACCTCGCGGGGTTGGCGGAAATCAGATCGGCGGAACCGGACTGGGTCGGCGTCGAACCAGCGGCGTGGGTGGCGTTCGATCAGCAGCTGTAGTCGGGGTCGACGCCGTAGGGCGACGGGACCGTGCCCGGCGTCTCCTGGAGCATGACGGGCACGCCCCCGGCGAAGAGGTCGTTCTGCGGGCTGCCGGGGATCGAGTAGGTCGCCGTCCCCGCGCACCAGGGCCCGAGGACCGACGGGCTGGGGAGTCCCGCCTGCGAGTAGGGCGGCTTCGTGTGGGGGACTCCCGCGACCCAGAGTGGCAGCCGCGCCCCCGTGGGCACGAAGGCGCCGGCGATGATCGGGAACTCATAACTCGTCGAGTACAGACCAACCTGAACCCCGGCCCCGCGCAGTGCGTCGAGCGCGCCCTGGATGGTCGCGTCGTTGAGGACCTTCCACTTCGACCAGTAGTGCCCCGCCGCAAAGCTCGAGAAGCGGGTCGGCGAAAGCGAGAGGCCTTCGATGTCGAGCCACCACAGCCGCGCCTGGACGCCCTGCTGCGTCGCGTAGGCGAACGCTTGTTTGGCGCCGTTGAAGCCGTAGTTGTAGGCCTCACAGAGCTCTGCCGTCTCGCCGGTGGCCGCGGAACAGACCCCGAGCGGCCCGTTCGCCGCCATGACGCGCCCCGCGGCGGTGTTGTCAGGGGCGTTGACGAACAGGTAGAGCGAATACGGCGCGCCGGTCGGTCCCGCCGCCTTCGTCGCCCAGGCCGCCTCCGCGGCGAGACAGGAGTTGTCCGCCCCGTCGAGCCACCCCGCAACCTGGAGCACCGAGACCGCCGACGTGGCGGGCAGGCCGGTCTTGGCGATCGTCGATCCGGGAGACTTGCACTGGTAGCTCGAGATGTCGTAGCCGAAGGCACCGTGCGGGAGAGCGACGAGGCCCGGTTTGGCGACGTAGGAAGGCATCAGCTGGACGACGGACAGATCATCCGGGGGTGGCTTGTGCGCGAGCGAGCCGACGAATCGGGCGTCGCCGTAGTTGAAGATCCTCCCGTCGGCGGTCGTCAGCCAGTAACCGCCGTCGTCGGCGGTCGCGACGATCGAGACGATCGGTCTTGTGAGTTGCTGCGCCGCGGGCGAACCGAACGATGCCGCATCACCGAAGCGGTAGATGGTGCCGGTCGACGTCGCGATCCAGTAACCGCGTCCATCGGCCGTCGACGCGATCCCGACGACGTTGTCGCGTCGCCGCGCCGCCGCCGGCAGCGATCCGAGGTTCCTGACGTCGCCGTAGGCGTAGACGACGCCGTCCGCGGCGACGAGTCGATAGCCCCCGTCGTCGGGCGACGGGGCGATGGCGACGATCGGGGACTTGAGCGCGACGTGCACGGGGGAGCCGCAAAAGGCCGAGCTCCCGTAGTTGTACACGGCCCCGTTCGCGGCGACGAGCCAGTAACCCTCGCCGATCGGTGCCGACGCGACCGCGACGATGGACTGCTGGCCCAAGCGGTGGACCGGTGAGCCCAGGAAAGGCACGTCGCCGAACGGGTAGATGTTCGCTCTCGAGGTGACGAGCCAGTAGCCGCCGCCGTCAGCGGAGACAGCGCCGCCGATGAAGGTCGCGTGTTGATGCGCCGGTGCCCGGGAGCCGTGGAATCTGGCGCCACCGAAAGCTCGGACTCCGCCGTCGGACTCGACGAGGTAGTAGACGGACCTCTCGGTCAGTAACCGAGCCGGAGGAATCGTCGTCGTCGTTGTCGTCGACGGAGGCGTCGTCGTCGTGGTCGTCGTCGCGGTCGTCGTCGTCGTCGACGGAGGCGCCGTCGTTGTTGTTGTCGAAGTCGTTGTTGTTGTTGTCGTCGTCGTCGTGGTCGTCGTGGTCGTCGTCGTCGTGGTCGTCGTGGTCGTCGTCGTCGTGGTCGTCGTCGTCGTGGTCACCGGGTAGGAGCACTTCGTCGCTCCGGGGGACCGCGGCAGGATCGTCGCCAACGCCGACATCGGGTGGCTTGTTCTCGCGGCCGCGCCAACGCGAACGACCGGACCGACCACCAACGCCAGGACGAGCGACGCGGTCCAGATGTTGCGGTATGACGCGCCGGGACGATGCATCAGCCGGCGAGGAGTTCGGCGACACGGAAGGCGAGGTCGAGTGCCTGGCGGCCGTTGAGACGCGGGTCGCAGGTCGTCGTGTAGCGCAACGAGAGGTGTTCCTCGAGGATGTCCTCGGCCCCTCCGAGGCACTCGGTGACGGCGTCCCCGGTGAGCTCGACGTGGACGCCGCCCGGCCAGGTCCCCTCCTGCCGGTGAACGGCAAAGAAGCCCTTGATCTCGCCGAGGACGTCGTCGAAGTGCCGCGTCTTCCGGCCGTTCTCGGAGACGAAGGTGTTGCCGTGCATCGGATCGCACTCCCAGACAACCGGGTGTCCTGCCTCGGTGACGGCGCGCACGATCGGGGGCAGAAGCGTCGTCACCTCACGCACGCCGAGCCGGGTGATGAGCGTGAGACGACCAGGCATCCGCGCCGGGTTGAGTACCGCGCAGAGCGCGACGGCCTCATCGGGTGTCGTCGACGGGCCGAGCTTCACGCCGATCGGGTTGTGGACACCGCGCAGAAAGGTGACGTGCGCCCCGTCGATCTGACGGGTCCGATCCCCGATCCAGAGCATGTGCGCCGAGCCGTCGTAGAAGTCGTCGGTGAGCGGATCGCGCTGGGTGAGCGACTCCTCGTAGTCGAGCAGGAGCGCCTCGTGGCTCGTGAACAGGTCGACCTGCTGGGTCGGGGTGTCCGACTCGAAGTTCACTCCACAGGCCGAAAGGAACCGGAGAGCACGGTCGATGGCCTCGGCCGTCTCCTCGTAGCGGCGGCCCTCCTTGCTCGTCGCGACGAACTCCTGGTTCCACGAGTGCACCTGCCCGAGCGCGGCGAATCCGCCTTTCGTGAAGGTTCGCACGAGGTTGAGGGTCGCGGCGGCGTGGCGATAGGCGTCGATCATCCGGGACGGGTCCGGCCGGCGGGCTTCGAGGCTCGGCGCGTCGTCGTGCACGATGTGACCGCGAAACGACGGGATCTCGGCTTCGCCGAACAGTTCGGTCGGGGAGGAACGGGGTTTGGCGAACTGGCCTGCGATCCGGCCGATCTTCACGACGGGAACACCAGATCCGTAGGTGAGCACGACCGCCATCTGGAGGATCACCTTCAGCTTGTCGCGGATCGTGTCCGCGTTGATCTCGGCGAACGACTCGGCGCAGTCACCGGCTTGCAGGACGAACGCCCGGCGCTCGGCCACGTCTCCGAGCGATGCGACGAGTCGGCGCGTCTCGCCGGCGAAGACGAGTGGCGGCAGCGCCCCGAGCTCGCCGAGCGCCGCCGAGAGCTCGGCGGGGTTCGGCCAGTCGGGCCCCTGCTCGGCGGGGCGCGATCGCCACGAACCGGGGGTCCACGTCGCGTCGTCGCCGGTTGTACGGGCGCGCACCGAGGGATCGGGCACGAGCTGTGGCATAGCTCCAGAGTAGGCAACGTCGCCGACCGGTGGACGTGCACCTCCGCGACTCCGCATGTGCTCGGGCGCCTACGCTTCGTCCGTGCAGTGCGCCGCGTCCATCCGGAGACGGGTCTGCCGCCGCGGCGGCCGGACCGGCCGTTCCTGAGAAGACCGTGCGTCTCGGCATCTTCGGCGGCACGTTCGATCCGATTCACGTCGGCCACCTCGTCGCGGCGGTGAACGCCCGCCACACGCTCGGCCTCGACCGGGTCCTGTTCGTCGTGGCGAACGAACCGTGGCAGAAAGTCGGTGACCGGCCCGTGTCGCCTGCCGCTGACCGTCTGGAACTCGTCGAGGCCGCACTCGGGGACGTGGACGGTCTCGAGGCGTCACGCCTCGAGATCGATCGGGGGGGACCCTCGTACACGATCGACACGATCGAGGAGCTGCACGCCCTCGATGTGACGGCGGAGCTCTTCCTGATCGTCGGCGCTGACGTGGTGACGGGGCTCTCGACCTGGGAGCGGCTCGACGACGTGCGTCGCGCAGTGACGATGGTCGTCGTCAATCGACCCGGCTCGACCCCCGTGCTACCAGGACCGAGCGGACCGCTCGCCAGTTGGAACGCCGTCGCGATCGAAATCCCGGCGCTCGAGATCTCGAGCACCGACCTGCGTGACCGGGCCGCGAGCAAACGGCCGCTCGATTACCTGATCCCCGAGGGTGCGGTCCGCATGATCAAAGAACGCGGGATGTACGCTCAGGACAGATGACGAGCCGCGCGAGTTCTCGACCCCAGAGCGCATGGGTCGCGGCGGCTCGTGGTGCCGTGGCCTCGGGCGGCTGCTCTCGTTGACGCTGTCGAACGCTCTCGTCGCCGCGCGGGCGGCGTCGGCGAAGACGCTCGAAACGACGGTCGTGCTCGATGTCGGTGACCTCATTGGCATCACCGACTACTTCATCATCACGGCCGGGAGGAATGAACGGCAGGTCCGTTCGATAGTCGACGAGGTCTCGAGGCGCCTACGCGAGCTCGCCGGGCTGTCCGTCCTCCAGGTCGAAGGTCTCGAAGGTTCGCACTGGGTGCTTCTCGACTACGGCGATTTCGTCGTCCACGTCTTTGACACCGAAGCCCGATCGCTCTATTCGCTCGAGCGACTGTGGGCGGACGCGCCGCGCGTCGTCGTCGACGACGCCGTTTCAGCCGAGATCGCCGGAAACTGAGCGGCGCTCAGGGCTTGGTCAGCGGCGCGATCGCGCGGTAGTCCAGACGGTTGACGGCGCGGTTGCTGATCTCGTTTCCGTTCGGCAGGTAGGCGATCCGGATGCCGCCGAGCAGCATGTTGACCCCGTCGACCGTGCGGAACTGGGTCAACGTGTAAAGGACCTGGCCCTCGGCCTGGAACAGCTGGGTCGTGTCGAGGTCATAGAAGCTTGCGTCGAGGTCGACGGAGGCGATGTGGTTCTTCACGCGGCCGACGAGTGTCACTGCCGCTTCGGGGAACACGCTCAGCGCAGTGGTCACGCCGCTCCGGAACTCGTCGGTCGTCGGCCCGTTGTCCAAGCTGTTCAGGGCGAACTGAAGCCTCTGGTTGAGCGAGAACCTGCCCGCCGGAAGGTCGCGTGTCGACGCGACGAGGTGCCCGTTCGAGAGGAAGAAGACGTCGTAGGCCTGCCCGTGGTGGCGGGCATTCGGTGGTGTCGTCGGTGAGGTGAACTGGTTGGCGGGGACGTTGAACGGCTGTGCCGTTCCCTGCGTCGCGATGCCGCAACCCGCGAACGCCAACGCCAGGGCACCGACGGTGGCGAACACGGCGAGCTGTCGACTCCGAAGCCTCATCGTCCGGCCCCCGGGCCGCCGCCAGACGAGTTGCCGTTTTCGGCGGTGTCGTCCGGCTCGTCGGGTGGAGAGATCGGGAGCTCGACGACGAAGCGCGCCCCTCCGGTCGGCGCGTCGGTGACCGAGACCCGTCCTCCGTGCAGTTGAACGTGTTCCTCCACGAGCGCCAGCCCGAGGCCGGTGCCGCCGCCGGCGCCGCGGCTACCCGCCGTGCCCGTGCCGCGCGCGAAACGCTCGAAGATGCGATCGCGGTCGGCGGCCGGTATCCCCGGCCCGTGGTCGTCAACGCACACCCGTACGAAGCGATCGCGCGTCTCGACGACGACCTGTGCCACGCCGCCGGCGTAGTGGTCGGCGTTCTCGAGGAGATTGCCGAAGATTCGTTCGATACGGCGCTTGTCGACGACGAGCTCGACGTGTTCGTCCTCGGGTTTGACGATGACCGTCACCGGCGCATGACCAGCGGGGTTCACCGCGTGGCGGATGAGGTCCCCGATCTCGACCGGTGTCGGCGCGAAATCGGCCGAACGGGCGTCGAACCGGGAAATCTCGAGTAGGTCGCGCACCATGTGCTGGAAGCGATGGACTTCGGTTCCCAGCAGATCCAGGGCTCGCCGGGCGCGTTCCGGGAGCTCTTCTCGCCGCGATTCGATCACTGACAGTGCGTTTGCCAAGGTTGTGAGTGGCGACCGGAGCTCGTGACTGACGTCGGAGGTGAACCGCGCGTCTCTTTCGATTCGCTGTTGCAACCGGTCCGCCATCCTGTTGAACGACGACGTGAGGACGGCGAGGTCTTGTGCGTCGGCGGTCTCGAGTCGTGTGTCGAGGATTCCGCTCGCGATCGAAGACGCTGCCTTGGAGACGTCGCGCAACGGGCGCAGAGTGCGCCCTGCGGCCCAGCGGCCGAGGACGGCGCCGAGCAGGGTCGTGACCGCGGCCGCGGCAAGAAGAGACGCCAGCAGCGCGTGGAGCGTTCTGTTCGCAGCGTCGAGACTGAAGATCCCGAAGTAGTAGGCACCGAGCGGAATGGCAATCCCGACGCCGAATTCCGGCGTGCCGTCATGCGTGAACGTCTGTTCCACTGCCCTGCCGGTCAAAGTCATGGCGCGCAGTGAAACCGGCAGGTCGTTCTTGTTGAACTGCAGCGGGAACGTCGAGTACCAACGGTCGAGGGCGGTGACGTAGATGAGCGAATACGAAGTCGTGGAGCGGAACTCGCCGGAGAGCCCGAGCACGTTGGCCGCGACGATCGACGGGTCGCTGGCGTAGACGCTCGTTCCCAGGGACGTGGCGTTGGCGATCGCCTGGAGCTCGAAAGAGTGCTCGTCTTGCGCGACGATCGACGAGCTCGTCGTGAAGTAGGTGATCGAGGTGATGAGCAGCGAGAGCGCGAGCGCGCCGAAGGCGAAAACGGCGGTAATGCGGGCTTGTAGCCCGAGGTGCACCAGTCGGTGGCGCGCGGGTTGACTTCTCCGGCGGGGGAGGAGTCGGCGACGCCGTTCGCCGTCAGCCATCTACGGCGCGAGCTTGTAGCCGAGCCCGCGCACGGTGAGGACGTATCGGGGATTGGCCGGATCCGGTTCGACTTTCATTCGCAGGCGGCGGACGTGCACGTCGACGAGCCGACCGTCGCCGAAGTAGTCGTAGCTCCAGACCCGCTCGAGGAGTTGCTCGCGCGAGAGCACCTTCCCGTGGTTGGCGGCGAGCTCACAGAGCAGGAGGAACTCGGTCCTCGTGAGGTGGACCTCGTCGCCGGCGAGTCGGACGACGCCCGCCTCCGGCATGATCTCCAGGTCACCGAAGGTGAGGGTCGACGGGCCCCCCTCGCTCGAACGCGCCCGGCGGAGCAGGGCGCGGATGCGCGCCGCGAGCTCCTTGGGCTCGAACGGCTTCGTCACGTAGTCGTCAGCCCCCGCTTCAAGACCGGCGACGACGTCATGGGTGTCGGTGCGCGCCGTCACCATGATGATCGGCACGGCGCTCTGGCGACGGACCTCACGGCAGCACTCGAAGCCGTCCATGCCGGGCAGCATGATGTCGATGATGACGAGGTCGAAGGGCTCGAAGCCGAGCGACTGGGCGAAGCGCTCGAGCGCTTCTTCACCACTTCCCGCCCCGACGACGTCATAGCCCTCGTCCTCGAGCGCGAGGCTCATCGAGACCCTGATCCGCTCGTCGTCCTCGACGACGAGGATGCGGCTCGCCATGGCCTCATCTTGTCGCATCGCGGACCGGCGTGTTCCCCGGGATCGCTGCGGGGGTTCGCTACGCTCGCCACGTGGGCTGGGAACTTGACGCGTTTGCCCAGGCGCTGGGGTCGTCGGCACCGGCGACGGTGCGGGCATACCGTTCCGATCTCGACTCGTTTGCCGAATGGGCGGCCCGGTCCGAAGTTGTCAATCCGGTCCAGGTCGATCGGCTTTTGCTCCGCCGGTACCTCGCCTACCTCGCGACCCGCGGCTACGAACGCCGGTCGATCGCCCGCAAAGCCGCCGCGTTGCGCCGCTACTTCGCCTTCGCCAAGCGCCGTGGTCTTATCGAGTTCGATCCCTCGCGTCGGTTGACGGCCTCGTCGGGCGAGGGGCGACTGCCGCGCGTGCTCGCCGGAGCAGAGCTCGCGGCCCTGCTCGAGAGCGAGGAGCCGGTTGAGATCCCGGAGGACGCCCGCGCCCGGGCGACCCGCTTGCGCGACGACGCCGTCCTCGAGCTGCTCTACGGGTCCGGCCTGCGGGTGAGCGAGTGCTGCGGGCTCGATCGCGACGGTCTCGACCTCGCGAGCGGGATGGTGACGGTCTGGGGTAAGGGCGGCAAGCAGCGGCGCGTGCCGATGAGCGAACCGTCGGTCGATGCTTGCCGGAGCTACCTCGAGTCGGCCCGCCCCGCGATGAGCGGACCCGAGACACCGCCGGACGCCGTCTTCTTGAACGCCAGGGGCCGGCGCCTCGGGCCCCGGGACGTGCGTCGCATCATCGACCGGCGCACCGTCGTGCCGACACATCCGCACGCGCTGCGCCACACCTACGCGACGCACCTTCTCGACGGGGGCGCCGACCTACGCGTCGTCCAAGAGCTCCTCGGACACTCGAGTTTGCGGACGACCCAGCGCTACACGCACGTCTCGCAGGAGCGGCTCGTCGGCGTGTACCGCAAGGCGCACCCGAGGGCCTGATCACCGGCGCGGCCGTGAGACATCGGCTTTGGACGCTTCTGCCATTAGCGCGCTGAGTTCCTCCAGAAGGGCGCGAACAATCGGGATCGAGCGTTCTCCGTTCGGAACCGGCTCGTCACTCCCAGCTCAGCGGCTGTGCGTCGGCCGCCCGCAACGCTCGAGACACGGCGCGTACAGGTCACGGGCGCACCAGCTCGGCCCCCATCTCAGCGCCGTGGGTTCTCCCTGAGGAAGAGATCGGGATTCGGCTGACGGATTCCCCCTGGATTCCCACCCGCGCCGAGCGTCTCGTCGCCCACCCGGCGGGCGGCCACGAGCAACTTGAGGATCTGCAGCGCGGCTTGGAGGCCAGTGCTCGGCGTCCCACGTGGGAACTTCTTCAGGTATCGCTCGTCGTCACCGTGTCGAGGAGCGAGAGCGGCTCAACGACGGCATTCGCGTCGCCGACGACGACGGTCACCATCGAGGAAGGCGAGAAGTAGCGGCGGGCCGCTGCGGTCACGTCGGCGCGCTTCGCCCGGGCGAGCAGTTTCGGGTACGTGGAGAGGTAGTCGGGGCCGAGGCCCACACGGGCAAGTTTCGCGAGCAGCGAGGCGAGACCGGCTTGCGTCGCGGTCTGGAAGAGGAACGAACCGATGGTGTACCGCCTCGCCGCCTCCACCTCTTCGTCGGTCACTCCACCGGTCGCGGCCCGGCCGAGCTCGTAGCGCGTCTCGACGATGGCAGCCGCGGTTGCCTCTGTTGAGACTTCGGCGGCGATGCTCGTGGTCGACCCGGCGCGACCGTGGCTGATCGTCGAGCGCGGCGAGTACGTGTAGCCGTGTCGCTCACGCAGGTTCTCGACGAGGCGCGAGGTGAACATGCCGCCGATGATGACGTTGGCGAGGGCCGACGCCGGCCAATCTGGGCACGAACGATCGGGGGCGGGACCACCGAGACGGAGGTTGCTCTGCACGCTACCGGGTCGGTCGATCAGCCGCAGTGGTCCCGGGCGTATCGCCGGGATCGGGGGGAGCTGCGGCTGGACCTCCCCGACGTGGGAGGACTCCAGCCAGGCAGCGAGCTCGGTTTCCGCCAGGGTGAGAGCCCGTCGGGGTTGCAGGTCACCGACGAGGACGAGGTGGGCCGCGTGGGCGGTGAAGGTTTCGCGATGGAGTCGGCGTAACTCCGAAGCGCCGATCCGGCCGAGCGTTTCGGGACGGGGAATGCCGCTTCCGTACGGGTGGGCGGCGAACAGTCGCTTGGCGAGGGCTTCGTCTGCGATGACCTCCGGTCGGCTGAGCAGCAGCACGACCTCGTTCGCCGATCTCGCCCGTACGGCCCGCACCTCGGCAGCTGGATAGGTCGCTCCCACGAGCACCTCGTTCACGAGTGCCAGGAGCGCGCGCAGCCGATCGGCGAGCGCCGACGCACACAGCTCGAGGCAGTCGCCGTCAACGCTCGCCGTCAAGGTTCCGCCGAGTCTCTCGACCGCCGCGGCCAGCTCCTCCCGGTCGTGGACGCCCGTCCCCGACAGGACCGACTCGGACAGCAGGAGCGGGCCGGAAGGTCGCGAAAGCCGTCGGGCGGAGAGGGGGAAGACGAGCCGCAGCTCGACGAGAGGGATGCCGCGACGACGGACGGCGACTGCCTGCAAGCCGCCGGCGAGCTCGCACTCGCAGAACGTCGGCGTCGGCGGCGTGCGAAGCCGCCCGATCGCTGGTCGTGGCGCGGCGACCGTCATCGTTCCTCCGATCGGCGCGGCCCGGTTGCGCCGGGGGCGCGTCGCGCGCTTGCGGCGGCGGCGACGGGGCGGATCTCGACGAGCGCCCGGTGCTGGGAGGCGAGGTTGGCGGCGGCTCTCGCGATCTCGTTGCTCGGCACGGCGGCGATGCGCCCGGGCAGCTCGCTGGCGAGACCGGCACGCCCGTGCACGACTTCGAGCGACGCGAGAACAATCGATCGCTGCATGACGGAGTCGAGGGCTCGCCAGTAAGCGGACGAGGCGACCGCGGCCACGCGTGTGAGCTCGTCGGGTGTGGGGCCATGTTCTGCCAGACGACCGAGCTCTTCCTCGATCGCGACGAGGAGCTGCTGCGTCGTCGCCGTGCCCGGGTGGTTCACGACGACCTGGAATAGCACGGGATCACGCATGAAGAAGTTGTCGATCCCGAAGATGCCAAGGTGACACCCGACATCGGTCACGCTGTGATCGCGGTGGATGAGTCGCGAGCGCAGGCGGCTCGCTTCGCCGTCGGTGAGCACGCTCGCCGTGACGACGTAGGCGAGATAGCTGTCGAGGTTCGCGACCGGGTCGGGCGTCCGGTATCCGACGACGAAGGCCGGTTGCGGGGCGAGCGCGTCGTCGATGACGCGGCGACGATCGGCGGGGAGAGGGGGCTCCGGCCACGGCCCGCGCTGGGGCGCCGGCGCACTCGGGATCGGGCCGAAGTGGCGTTCGGCGAGCCCGTGCACCTCGTCGGGATCGCAATCTCCCGCGACCGCGAGTATCGCGTTCGACGGTGCGTAGTAGCTGGCGTGGAACGAGGTCGCGTCCTCGAGCGTGGCGTCTTCGAGGTGGGAGAAGTCGCCGTAACCGTTGTGGGCGTTCTCGTACGTGTCGAAAGCCAGCTCGGGGAGAACGATCCACGGGAAGCCGCCGTAGGGCTGGTTGAGGACGTTCACCTTGACCTCTTCCTCGACGACGGCGACCTGGTTCCGGAGGTTCTCCTCCGTCACCGCCGGTGCCGCCATGCGGTCGGCCTCCAAGAAGAGCGCCAGTTCGAGCGAGCCGGACGGCAGTGACTCGTAGTAGGCCGTGAGGTCAGCGAGCGTGTGACCGTTGAAGACGCCGCCAGCGGCTTCAACCAGGCGGACGTGCTCGACCTTCGCCAGGTGCGCCGAGCCCTGGAACATGAGGTGCTCGAACAGATGGGCGAACCCAGTCCTTCCTTCCGGCTCCGATCGGAACCCGACGTTGTAAACGACCGCCACCCCGACCAGCGGGCTCGAATGGTCTGGCGCGACGACCACCTTGAGGCCGTTGCCGAGGACGAAGCGTTCGACGATCTCTGTCCGTCTATTCGCGGTCACGGTTGCAAGCTACCTGTTGTGCTCGATTCGGAAGTAGTGGCCTTCGTCGAGATCGTCGATGAGCCCGGGGTGGGTCGGGTGCCAGTCGAGCAGTGCCTGGGTCTGGGTGCTCGAAACTGGGTTGTCGAGTAGGACGAAAGCGCCCAGGAAGCCGAAGTGGACGGCTGCGTCTTCCGGCTGGATGCTGATGACCGGAAGATTCAGGTGGTGGCCGATGACCTCGGTGATCAGGCGGAACGGGACGCCTTCGTCGCCGACGGCGTGCAGCCGCGACCCTGCCGGCGCGTTCTCGAGGGCCAAGCGGTACAGGTGTGCGGCGTCGAGCGTGTGTCCGGCAGGCCAGTGGTTGGATCCGTCGCCGACGTAGGCGGCGAAGCCTTTGTCGCGGGCGATGGCGATCAGGGTCGGAATGTAACCGTGGCGATCGAGCGAGCTGTGCACGGTCGGTGGGAGACGAACGACCGACGAGCGGACCCCGCGTTCGGCCAGCATGACGACGGAGTTCTCCGCGTCGATGCGCGGCCCGGAGTCTAAGACGTCGGCTTCGGTTCCAACGCGTCCAAGCCCGGCGAGTGCGAGCATCGAGGTTCCCGAGGTAGCCACCAATGGCTTGCCGGTGCCGGCGAGCGCGTCACCGATCGTGTGGATGGCCTGCAGGTCGGCCCTGATCGCTCCGGCGAAGTCGCCCGAGCGCATGGCTTCGTGCTTGAAAGCGAGGTGGATGACGCCGTTCGACGCCGTGGCCGCCTCCCGCAGGCTGTCGAGTTCGTCCAGATCTCCGCGGTGCACCTCGGCGCCAGCGGCAGTCAGTATGGCGGCGGACGTGTCCGAGCGGGCGAGGCCGACGACCTCGTGTCCCGCTTCGAGGAGTTCGGGGATGACGGCGGAACCGATGTGTCCGGACGCGCCGGTGACGAACACACGCACGGGATGACCTCCACATGTTCGAGTGCCCTCGTGGACGAGGACTGGCCAGTCGCTTCCGGGACAAGGTGCCGAACCGGCTGGGACGAGTCGCCCTTCCCTCGCTTCTCGATCCCCCGCCGCCCGGCGCCAGCTCGGGAGCGGAGCTCAAACTAGGCCACAACCGCCTGATCGCAGCCACGGCCCGAGCGGCTACCATGCACCGGAGGCCCGCTCGGGCCTCAGGAGAGATCGGCCGGACGTGCCCACGGTCGCCTTACGGCGCGACGTCCGGTGCCGCAGAACCGTTGGGAAGGAGCGACGCGTGGCCGTCGTCACGATGAAGCAGCTGCTCGAGGCCGGTGTGCACTTCGGACACCAGACCCGTCGGTGGAACCCGAAGATGAAGCGTTTCCTCTACGGCGAGCGCAGCGGGATCTACATCATCGATCTCCATCAGACCCTTTCTCGGATCGAGACCGCCTACGCCTTCGTGCGCGACCTCGTCGGCGCGGGGGGGACGTTGCTCTTCGTTGGCACGAAGAAGCAGGCCCAGGATCCAGTCGCCGAGTACGCGGTGGCCTGTGGCATGCCGTACGTCAACGAACGCTGGCTTGGTGGAATGCTCACGAACTTCGAGACGGTCTCGGGACGGGTCCGCAAGCTCGCCGAGCTCGAGGCAGCGCGCGACTCCGGCGAGTTCGACGCCCTGCCGAAAAAGGAAGCGCTTTCGCTGCGGCGCGAGCTTGAGAAGCTCGAGCGCAACCTCGGTGGCATCCGGCGCCTCACGCGACTGCCGAACGCCCTGTTCATCATCGACACGAAGAAGGAGCACATCGCCGTGACGGAGGCGAACAAGCTCGGTATCCCGGTGATCGCCATCGTCGACTCGAACTGCGATCCGGACATCATCGACTACGTGATCCCCGGCAACGACGACGCGATCCGCTCCGGGCGTCTGCTGTGTCGCGTGATGGCCGACGCGGTCGAGGAGGGACGGTTCATCTACTCGCGGCAGGCCGCGACGAACCTCTCGGCGACGGGCGGACCGGAGACGAACCGGCACGTGCCACGGGATGAGTTCGCGGCCGCCTCGGCGCCGCAGGCGGAGCTCTGAGATGAGCGGGGTCACCGCACAGGACGTGAAGACGCTGCGCGCCGCGACCGGCGCTGGGGTTCTCGACGCGCGCCGGGCGCTCGTCGAGACGGACGGCGATTTTGAGAAAGCCAAGCGCTGGCTGCGTGAACAGGGTCTCGCCGGGTTGGCGAGGCGCGCCGGGCGAGAGCGCTCCGAGGGAGCCGTCTCCGTCGTTGTCGATGGCGACCGAGGTGTCGGCGCCGTCATCGCCCTCGAGTGCGAGACGGACTTCGTTGCCAAGTCAGCTGATTTCGTCCGCCTCGTCGATTCGCTCGCCGAGGCGCTCGCCGTCGGGGGCGAGGAGGCGCTGGCAGCCCAGGCCGAAAAGGTCGACGGACTGAAGGTGACACTCAAGGAGAACATCGCCATCGGTCGATACACGCGATTCGAGACCGAACCCGACGCGCTGCTCGCGAGCTACCTCCACGTGCAGAACGGACGCGGCGTGAACGGCGTTCTCGTCGAGCTCGTCGGGGGGCCGGCCTCGCTCGCCCACGACGTCGCGGTGCACATCGCCTTCGGCCGTCCGGAATACCTTCACCGTGAAGATGTCCCCGCCGAGGTGGTCGCCGCCGAGCGCGAGACGATCCTCGCCACCGCCCGCAACGAGGGCAAGCCCGAGGCGCAGCTCGACAAGATCGTCGAAGGCCGCCTCAACGGCTGGTTCAAAGATCATGTCCTGCTCGACCAGCCCTACGCGAGGGACGAGAAGCTGACGGTCGCCCAGCTCGTCGCCCCAGCCGTCATCCGCCGGTTCGCTCAGGTCGTCGTCGGGGCGTGACGGCCCGACACGCCGATCTGGCGAGCGCGACCGGACGGAAGGAAACCGCAACGGTGACGCCGCGCTGGCAACGTGCCGTGCTGAAGATCAGCGGCGAGGCCTTCGCGAGCTCGGCGTCGGACGAGACGATCGACGCGCCAACGGTCAGCCGGATCGCCAAAGAGATCGCCGAGACGACCGCCGAGCTCAACGTGCAGCTCGCCGTGGTGATCGGCGGGGGCAACATCTGGCGGGGCCAGGAAGGGGCCCGGGGGGGCATCGACCGTGCCACCTCGGACACGATGGGGATGCTCGGCACCGTCATCAACGCGCTCGCGCTGCAGGACGCGATCGAGCAGCAGGGGCGCCCGACCCGGGTGCTCTCGGCGCTCCACATGGCCGAGGTGTGCGAGCCCTACATCCGGCGGCGGGCGATTCGCCACCTGGAGAAGGGACGGGTCGTCATCTTCGCCGCGGGCATGGGGAACCCGTACTTCACGACGGACACGCCTGCCGCGTTGCGGGCGGCGGAGATCGAGGCCGAGGTAATCCTGAAAGGGACGCACTCCGGGGTCGACGGCGTGTACAGCGCCGATCCTCGTCTCGAGCCTGCCGCCACCCGCTACAACGAGGTGAGCTTCAGGGACGTCATCGCCCGCGACCTGAGGGTGATGGACCTCACGGCGGTCACGTTCTGCAAGGACAACAACCTACCGATCCTCGTCTTCGACCTGATGACGGCGGGCAACATCCGGGGAGCCCTCGCCGGTGAGCAGATCGGTACGCTGATCCGATGACAGCCGACTCGATCATTGAAGCGGCGATCGAGGACGCCCGCGAGAAGATGGCGCGGGCCGCCGAGCACACGAAGGGCGAGTTCGGCGCCGTCCGCACCGGACGCGCATCCCCGGTCCTCGTCGAGAAACTGAAGGTCGACTACTACGGCACCGAGGTCGCCTTGCAGAGCCTCGCGGGGATCACCGTTCCCGAGGCGCGCACCCTCGTCATCCACCCGTATGACAAGGGCGCGATCAAGGCCATCGAGAAGGCGATCCAGGCGTCGGATCTTGGAGTGAACCCCTCGAACGACGGCGAGGTGGTGCGGTTGAACTTCCCGCAGCTGAACGAGGAGCGGCGCCGCGAGCTCGTGAAGGTCGTCCGCCAGCGCGCCGAGGAGGGTCGGGTCGCGGTTCGCAACGTCCGTCGTCACGCGCGCCACGAACTCGAGGTCCATGAGCACGACGGCGCCGTCTCGATTGACGACGTCGAGCGTGCCGACAAGGAGCTCGACAAGCTGACCCACGAGTTCGTCACGGAGATCGACCGGTTGCTCACCCACAAGGAGCAGGAGCTGCTCGAGGTCTGACACGGGGTGTCGCCCGAAGTCGAACGGGGATGCCGCGGAAGGAACGCACAGTGGAAGACGACGAGAAGCCGACCCGCGACCCCGACCCGGCCGACGATGCCGGCTCCGACGAGGCCGAGACGCTGGCCGCCGCTCCCGTCGGGCCCCCGGCGTTGACGACCGAAGAGGTTCGCGTCGTCGCCGTCGAGGCGGCTGTGGCCGCCGGCCTCGTGTCCGAGTACCACCGTGAGCCGGGCGACGAGGTGACGAGAGGCCCGTCGGAACCGCGCGATGGCGAGTCCCCGCACTACGAGCTCCCCGACTGGACGGATCCGCCGACGGTCCAGGTGTCAAAAGTCCCCCCTGGCGAGGCCGAGCCCGCCGATTCGGGTGAGCAGGCGGCGCGCGGCCCGATTTGGCGCCAGACGACGGCTGACTGGGAGGAGGACGACGCCGACCTGACCTTCTTGGCGGAGGACCTCGACAACCCGGACGGAGCTCCCGACGAGTCCTCGGCGATCGCCGGGCGCGGCGAGGACCCGACGATGAGCGCGGACCCCTTCGAGTTCGACTTCGAGGCGCCAACGACGCGTCGCCGGTCGCACCGACGCGGGGCAGCGCCGTCGGGTCGCGATCTCCGACCCGAAGACTCCGACGTGCCCGACGACGCGGCCTGGGCACAGGTCGTCGGCGCGACACGGACCGGCCGTCGGCATCGGTCGCGTGCAGCCCACCGTGCCGGTTGGCGGACGGCCGCCGTGGCGGAGGTTCCGGTGCGCCGCAACACGGTGGTCGCGACGGCGACGGGCATCGTCCTCGCCGGCGTCGCCGTCCTCTGTTTCGCGAACGGCCCGCTCCCGACTCTCGTGCTCGCCTCCGTCATCCTCGCTGTCGCCGCCGGCGAGACGTTCGGCGCGGTGCGTTCTTCGGGCTACCGGCCGTCGGCCCTCCTCGGGCTGCTCGCCGTTCCCGCCCTCATCGTTGGCAGCTACCTGAAGGGTCCCGAGGCCGTCCCGGTCGTCATCGCGATCGTCATCGTCGTCGCCGGCGCCTCGCGTGTCGTCGTCGTCCGGGAGACGTCACCCGTCGACGACGTCGCCGTGACGATGCTCGTCGTCACCTGGGTTGGCGTGCTCGGGTCGTTCGCCGGGCTGCTCCTCAACCCGACGGCGTACCCCCTGCGCCACGGAGTGGCCTTCCTCGGCGCTGCCGTGGCGCTGACTGTCGCGCACGACATCGGCTCTTTCGCCGTCGGTTCCAAGCTCGGTCGGCATCGGCTCGCGCCGCGGATCAGTCCGGGCAAGACCGTCGAGGGGCTGATCGGCGGCACGCTCCTCACGATGGGGGTCGCGGCCGGAATTGTCGCCCAGGTCCACCCCTTCGGGATCGCCAACGCGCTGGCGTTCGGCGGCGTCGTTGTCGTCTTCGCCCCGCTCGGCGACCTCTTCGAGTCGGTTGTGAAGCGGGACCTCGGGTTGAAAGACATGGGTCGGCTCCTGCCCGCCCACGGAGGAGTCTTCGACCGCATCGATGCGATGCTGTTCGTCCTCCCGGCGACGTACTTGCTCGTCCGGCTCGCCCACATCGGATGACGGCGCCCCGGGGCGTCAGCATCGTCGGATCGACCGGCTCGATCGGGGGCCAGGCACTCGACGTCATCTCTGCCGCTGGCGACGAATTCTCCGTCGTGGCGCTCGGCGCCAACCGCTCGGTCGCCGAACTTGTTCGTCAGACGGCCGAATTCGACCCGCAGGTTGTGGCGATCGGGGACGTTGCGCTGGTGGCGGAGCTCGCTGCGGCGGTTCCGCACCACGTCGAGGTGCGCGCCGGCGCGGACGGGCTCGCGTCGCTCGGGGAGCTCGGCGACGTCGTGCTCAATGCCGTCGTCGGTTTCGCCGGACTCGAGGTCACCGTGCGCGCCCTCGCCTCGGGGCGCCGGCTCGCGCTCGCCAACAAGGAGTCGCTCGTTGCCGGGGCGCCGGTCGTGCAGGTGGCCCGCTCGTCGGCCGGCGCGGAGATCATCCCGGTCGACTCCGAGCACTGTGCGATCCACCAGTGCCTCGGTGAGAGGCGTCAGGCCGCCCTCGCGCCGGTTGCTGGCGCCGCCTGCCCCGCGGCGCCGAGCGACGTGGCCCGGCTGATCCTGACGGCGAGCGGCGGGCCGTTCCGGGGACGGACCGCCGAGGAGCTCGCCTCGGTCACCGTCGACGACGCCCTGGCCCACCCGACTTGGCAGATGGGCCCGAAGATCACCATCGACTCGTCAACGCTCATGAACAAGGGCCTCGAGGTGATCGAGGCGCACGAGCTGTTCGGGGTGGACTACGACCGCATCGAGGTCGTCGTCCACCCCCAGTCGGTCGTGCACTCGATGGTCGAGTTCTGCGACGGCGCGACGATCGCTCAGCTGTCCCAGCCGGATATGCGGTTGCCGATCGCCTACGCGCTCGCCTTCCCGGAGCGCTTCGGCGCGGCGTACGGCCGGATCGACTGGCGGGCAATTGGTCACCTTGACTTCTCGTCGCCCGACCCCGGGAGCTTCCCGTGCCTCGGGCTTGCCCTCGAAGCGGGGCGCGCCGGGGGGAGCGCTCCCGCCTGGTTGAATGCGGCGAACGAGGTTGCTGTCGAGGCGTTCCTCGCCGGCCGGATCAGCTGGCCGGGGATCGCCGCTGTCGTCGCGGAGACGCTCGCGGCCCACGAACCGACGACGCTCATCGAGGTCGACGACGTCCTGGCGGCAGACGCCGCAGCGCGCGCGCTCGCGACTGAGGCGGCCGCGCGCCAAAATCGGAGCGCGTGAGCGCTTCTGCGGCGACATCGCCGGCACAGGCTGAACCGACGAGTTCGAGCGCGCTTTTGCGGCTCGCGGCGTTCGTCGCGGCGGTGATCCTTTTCGCGGCGGTGCTTCACGGACTCGACGTCTTGCTCGTCGTCGCGGCGCTCGTCGTCATGGTGATGCTCCACGAGTTCGGCCACTTCGTCGCAGCGAAGCTCTCGGGGATGAAGGTCACCGAGTACTTCTTCGGCTTCGGGCCACGGCTCTGGTCGATCCGGCGGGGCGAGACCGAATACGGCGTGAAGGCGATCCCCGCCGGCGGTTACGTCCGTGTCGTCGGCATGACGATGCTCGAGGAGGTCGATCCGGCGGACGAGGCGCGCAGCTACCGGCAGGCCAGCTTCCCCCGTCGGCTCGCCGTCGCCAGCGCCGGTTCGGCGATGCACTTCCTCATCGCTTTCGGCTTGCTGTGGGGGATGGTCGCTTTCACCGGTTTGCCGGTCGCGGTGCCCCGACAGGAGGTGACCGCCCTCATCGCCTTCACCAACCGGCCGAACCCCGCGAAAGCCGCCGGGGTGCGGGTCGGCGACGTCCTCGTCGCCGTCGACGGGCGCCACTTCAAGACCGTGGCCGGGTTCATCTCGTTCATCGAGGGCCACAGCGGTGCCGAACTACGCCTCGTCGTCCGACGCGACGGACGTCTCGTCCTCCTCCACGTGCGACCGATCGACGGTCGATCCGCCGACGTGCGGTCGAGCGGCAACCGACTGGCACCGGAGAAGACCGGCAAGAGGCCGGTCGGTGTGATCGGCGTCGAGCTCGGCGGGCAGATGCTCGTGACGGCGAACCCGCTCGACGCGCTGGGGCGGGCGGGCACGGTGCTCGGTCGGGAATTCGCCTGGACGGGTGAGGGGATCGGCGAGGTCTTCTCGCTCCACGGGCTGCGCGCCTTCGCCCACGACGTCGCCACGGCGAACAGCACGTCGTCGAAACCGACAAGAGCTGCGTCGCACTCGTCGAGTTCGTCCACACAGGGCGAGATCCTGTCGTTACCGGGCGCGGTCGAGGTCGCGGTGCAGGCCCTGCAGATCAACGTGACGGATCTGCTCTCCATCCTCGTCGCGATCAACGTCTTCGTCGGCTTGGTGAACCTTTTCCCGATGCTGCCGCTCGACGGGGGGCACATCGTGATCGCCGTCTACGAACGGATCCGCTCTCGGCGCGGCCGCGCCTACCACGCCGACGTCAACAAGCTGATGCCCCTCGCCTACCTGCTCCTTGCTTTCATCGCCCTCGTCGGGCTCGGTGCGCTCTACGTCAACATCCTGCAACCACCCCACCTCCCAGGCGGCTGAGCGGGGCTGCAGGTGGCCGGAGGGCACGCTGGCCGTAGGCTGGGAGCGCGGCCGCAGGACCTGATGGCCGGCGAACCGGAAAGGACAGTCGTGGAGATTGCGGCGCTGAACATGGCCCCGAGGAAGCCGACCCGCCGGATCATGGTCGGATCGGTCCCGATCGGCGCCGGGGCACCGATCTCGGTGCAGTCGATGACGACGACCAAGACCGGGGATGTCGAAGGGACGCTGCAGCAGATCTACGAGCTCGCCGGGGCGGGTGCCGACATCGTGCGGTGCACGTGCAACGACGCCGAGGCCGCCGAGGGGCTGGCCCGGATCGTGCCGCGCTCGCCGGTGCCGATCGTCGCCGACATCCACTTCCACGTCGAGATGGCGCTGGCGGCGCTCGAGGCCGGTGTCCATGGACTCCGCCTCAACCCGGGGAATCTCCGCAAACCGCAGGAGATCAAGCTCGTCGCCGCGGAGGCGCGTGACCGGGGTGTGCCGATCCGTGTCGGAGTGAACGCCGGTTCGCTCCATCCGGAGCTGTACAAGAAGTACGGCGGCGCGACTCCCGGGGCGCTCGTCGAGTCGGCGCAGATCGAGCTGGCCTATTTCGACGAGGTCGGTTTCCAAGACGTGAAGATCTCGGTGAAGGCGTCGAACGTCCCGCTCATGGTGGCGGCCTACCGACTCGCCTCTGAGACCTTCGACCACCCTCTCCACCTCGGCGTGACCGAGGCGGGGCCGCCCCCTGGCGGGCTGATCAAGACGACGGCGGGAATCGCCACGCTGCTGTGCGAGGGGATCGGCGACACGATCCGCTTCTCGTTGACGGCCGACCCGGTCGAGGAGGCGCGTGCCGGCCGCAAACTCCTTGAGGCGCTCGGATTGCGCGAGCGCAAGGGGCTCGACCTCATTGCCTGTCCGTCGTGCGGACGAACCGAGATCGATGTCATCGACGTCGCCCGACGCGCCCAAGAAGCCCTCGAGGAGCGCAAGATCCCCCTTCAGGTCGCCGTGATGGGCTGTGTCGTCAACGGACCGGGAGAGGCACGCGGCGCGGACATCGGCATTGCCGCGGGTCGCCACAAGGGCCACCTTTTCATCAAGGGCAAGATCGTCCGGGTCGTTCCCGAGACGGAGATGGTCGAGGCTCTCGTCACCGAGGCGGAGAGAGTCGTTGCCGAGGGGATCGAAGCACGCCTTGCCGCCGCGGACGCGAACGCCGAGGCTGAAGCCGACGCTGACCGGCAGGTCCTTGTCGATGAGAAGGGCGTCGACGCCAACGCCTCCGAGGAGGTGGTCACGCGCATTCGCAAGACCCTGGGCGAGCAGCGTGCTTCCGGCGAAGGTGACGGCAACAACGCCTGAGGAGGGCATCCCGCCCTCGTCGAGTCACCCAGGCGGTCTCAGATCGCACCCAGTCTCGGCCAGTAGTATGCCGACCGTCTCGACAAGGGAGTAGGCAAGGACATGAGCTCACGTAAGCGACGCTCGCGCCGCCCGACGCGCGCGCCTCAGACCGGTTCCGGTCCACGGCGTCTTGGTGACCAGGCCGGACCGGCGTCCCGTTCGGCGGGTGCCAACCGCCGCTACCAGCGTTCCCACCGCCAGGGCTCCTCGCGTCTCGGATGGTTGGCGGTCGGCGTCGTCGTCCTTGTCGTCGCGGCGCTTGTCGGCTTCTACTTCGCGCGGCCGAAGAGTTCTGATACGGGCGGCATTACGTCCGGCCGGGCGCCGGCGGCTGCTCCTTCGTCGGTCGTCGCGGCACTGACGAGGATTCCGCTCTCGACGTACAACTCGGTCGGGACCGGCGGGGAAGGCGATCCCTTCGTCGAGACGAAGGACCAGCCGAGCCTGACTGCGAACGGTCTGCCCCGTGTCGTCTACGTCGGGGCCGAGTACTGCCCGTACTGCGCCATCATGCGCTGGTCGGTCGTCGCGGCGCTCGGCCGCTTCGGCACCTTCACGGGACTGAAGGAGAGCTCGTCGTCGGCCGACTTCGCGCCGATCCCGACGTTCAGCTTCCTCGGGACGACGTATGCGAGTAGGTACGTCTCCTTCTCGGCCTACGAGACGGAGGATCGCAACGGCACGACGCTCCAGTCGCTTCCGTCGGACGTGAGCAAGCTCTACGCGACCTACGACGGCACTGGAGAGACACCGACGAAGTTCACCGGTGGGTCGTACGCGGGGATTCCGTTCCTTGATGTCGCCAACGACCACGTCTCGTCAGGTGACCCCTCGTTCCTCGCCCCGTCCGCAACCGCCCCGCCCGTCTCCGCGCTCGCCGGCGGCGGTCCGGGCATGCTGGGGATCGCGGAGGCGATCGCCGACCCGACGGGAGTGGTAGGTCGGGCCATCGACGCGCGGGCGTTCGACATCGAGGCGAACTACATCACGGCGGCGATCTGCCTCTCCGACGGCGGCAAGCCGTCGAGCGTCTGCGCCTCGTCGGGGGTCAAGGCCGCGGAGAAGGTGATCGCAGCGGCAAAGAAGATCTCCTAGTCGTGCCGAAACCTCCGACCGCGTCCCGCGGGCGGCACCAGGCGATTCCTCCGCCACCGCCTGCAGTGGGGAGGCGACGCTTGTTCTCGAGGCTCGCGGGCCCGCGCTTCAAGAGAGCGGCAGCCGTGGAATTCAGCTCCGGAGCGCGCCGACCGTCCGTTAGCGCGCGCATGCTCGTCGTGCTCGGGTCTTCGATCGCGGGACTGGGGATCGCCGCCTATCTCACGCTCGTTCACTATTCGTCGGCCGTTCACCTGTCCTGCCCGAACACCGGCTCGATCAGTTGCGCCGCGGTGACGACGAGTCCCCAGTCGATGTTGTTCGGCATCCCCGTAGCCGTTCTCGGGCTCGCCTACTTCGTGGTGGTGCTCGTGTTCGCCCTGCCCGCCGTGTGGCGGTCGCGCAATCCGCTCGTCGCGCCGGCCCGTCTCGCGCTCGCCGTCGTCGGGATCGGTTTCGTCTGCTACCTGCTTTACGCCGAGCTCTACGAGATCGGCAAGATCTGTCTGTGGTGCACCGGCGTCCACATCCTCACCTTGGTCGTTTTCGTTGCCGTCGTCACCGCGTGGGACGAGACCTCGGCGTTCGCGCGCGAGAGCGCCGCCGACGACTGAGAGGCCACGCGGAGAGGTGCGCAAGCTGAGATGATCGAAAGAGCACCCCGCAACCGCGCACCTCGGCGCCAAGGAGACGGCCCCATGCGCACATCGACCAAGACTGTCCCGTGGTTCATCAGGCGCTTCATACCGAAGTACGAATGGCGCCACATCAAAGTCATCGCGGGTATGCGTGCGCTTGCTGCTCTTTGGTTCATCGTTTTCGGGGTCATTTTGTGCGTTTACGGCTGCTGGTGGGGAGTCTTGGCCTTTGTGGCGGCGGGGCTGGCCGGCGGGTTCGCCTACCAGATGCCACGCTGGAAGCTGGTGTTGGATGCTGAGAATGGATCGTCCAAGCCGGTGACGAAGCGGGACAAGACCGCCTGATCCCGCACCAGCCAAGTCCCACCGACCGACGGCGGACGACTACGAGCCTGGTCGCGGGCCGGTCGCGTCAGCGAGCGGCAACTCAAGGAGTGCACAATCAGGTTCGGTCTGTCGGAAGACATCGACGATGTGCGGATGGCAGGTGAAAGCGAGCACCTGATGCGATCGTGCGAGGTGTGCGATCGCCTGCGCGACCGCGGCCGCGCGTCCCGGGTCGAAGTTGACGAGCACGTCGTCGAGCACGAAGGGCAGAGAGACCGTGCGTTCGGCGTGTGTTGCGGCGAGTCCGAGGCGCAGGCACAGGTAGAGCTGCTCGGCCGTCCCGCGGCTGAGCGACCCGGAATCGACCCGTTCGTCCCGCGCCGAGATCACGTCGATGCCGTGACGGGCGGCGCGGTCGTCCTCGTGCGCGACGAGCTGGACGTAGCGACCGGCGGTTACGTCGTTGAACAGCTCGCTCGCTCGGGCGATGACGGCGGGCTGCTTCTCGCGCTCGTAGCGGGCGAAGGTCGCCTCGAGCAGCGCGTGCCCGAGGCCGAGCACGGCCCAGCGTTCGAGGGCGTCTTCGAGCTGGGTCGCAAGTGAGGCTCGCTCCACCTCGAGAGCGGCGATCTCGTCGGAGGACCTGAGGACCTCGAGCGCCTGCGCCATGTCGCGTTCGGCGTCGCGGGCCTGCTGAAAACCGCGCTCGGCCTCGGCCAGCTGCTCCTTGATTGCCTGATCCTCTGCGTCCCACGCCGCCAGGTCGCCCGCGGCGAGCTCCTCGCGCAACTCGTCCGCCCGCGGACCGAGCCCCACGGCCGCGGCGAGATCCGAGTTCGCCTGGTCGATCGTGGCGAGCAGGCCCCGTCGCGCCTCGACGGCGGTCTCCGCCTCTCCGAGCGCTGCCGTGAGGCGCCCGCACAGTTCGGCGGCGTTCTCGTCCGTCTCGAACCCGCACGCCACGGCGCTCCGACGAACGGATTCCTCGAACGTGTCGACCGTGGCCATCTCCGTATCGATCGCCCGGGTCAGCCGCTCGTGCGCTTCCCGCAGCTCGCCGAGTTTGCCGACGATCTCGCGCTGGGCCTGGACGAGCTCGTCGGCCCGGTGGCGGTCGTCTCGTTCCGCTTCGAGACGGCGTGCCACGGCTTCGACCTCGACGAGCGCCGGTGCCGTGGCGAGACCGAGCGCTGAGGCCGCGCGTGCGATCTCCGAAGACAGGCGCTGCGGGTCGACGGCCGCGAGGTCGGTGACGTCCTCACCGGGTCGCGGCGTCGTTGCACCTTGTCGGGACCCGGCGGCGACGAGTCCGGCCGCCACAGAGAGAGCGAGACCGGCCAGGACGCACACCGCCCCGAGGGCTGGGTGGTGCCACGAGAACTCGACACCCGCGACGACGAGCGTCGCAACGAAGGCCGTGGCGAGAAGGGCGATCGCGGCCCGTGGTCGGACCCCGCCCGGCGCCTGTTGTCGGGTCAGCCGCGCCATCGCCTCCCGTTCCCGCTGTCCGGCGAGCAGTTGGTCGCGCTGTGAGATCAGGCCGCGCAGCAGCTGCACCGCCTGTTCAGCGGTCCGCAGCTCGGCGTCGCTGCGCGTCTCGCCGTCGCCGGCCGGAGCGCGCTCAGGCGACTGCTCGAGGTGCGTCTGGCGTTCGACGAGTTCACGGCGCGCCCGCTCGATCCCCGCGAGCTCGATTCGATGCTGACCGAGAGACCCGAGCCGGACCGTGTGCGCGGACCGCTCCTCGGAGAGGAGCCGGATCTCCGGCGCGCGCTCGACGAGTTGACCGTCGGCCGCGCCGGGCGGACCGAGGTCAGCGAGTTTGGCTGCAGATTCGTGGATCCGGTTCCACAGGGGCCAACACGTCCGCAGGTGGTCGATCTCGGTCTCCCGGCGGTGCAGTTCTTCCAGTCGGCGCTGGGCCGCCTCGGTCTCGGCACACAGCCTCCGGTGCTCAGCTTGTGCCGACGCGTAGCCTTCAGACGCCGCCCGCGTCGCGCGCAGTCGGGCGTCGAGGTCGTCGAGTCGGCGACGCAGCTGGTTGGCACGTGCGTCGGGGCTGCGTTGGCGGACGATCTCGGCCCGGCGCTCCTCGAGTTCGCGCATCGCCCGAGTGGCCGAGCGCCCCGCACCGAGGACCCCGGCGGTGAAGACGAGATCGCGCACGTCGTTGTCGTCGAGCGTTTCGAGCGACGTCAGCTCATCGAGTCCGAAGGCGAAGATCGAGCGGAAAAGGCCAGCGTTCGCCCCGCCGAGCAAAGCCCGCAGCTCTGCATCGCCGCCGCGGCGTCCGTCCGGATCGGTGAGCACCGGATCGTGGGCGTCCGCATATCGTTCCAGGCGCCACGGACGTCCGTCCTCGTCGAGGAGTCGGAGCGCGCCTCCGTGGCGACCACCACGCCTCGGCTCGCGGAAGTTCTGGCGGCTCCGCCGGGTCGGGAAGCCGAAGAGCACCGCCCGGATGAAATCGAGGAGGGTCGACTTTCCCGCTTCGTTCAGTCCGTAGACGATCGAGAGCGTCGGCGCGAGACCGTCGAGGTCGAGATCGGCGAGCGTCCCATAACCGTCGACGTGGATCCCGGTGATCTTCACGGTTCGTCCCCGGCGATCGAGTCGAGTGCCACCGAGGTCGCGGCGTCGAGAAGACTCGTGAGCCGGTCGTCGTCCGCGACGATCGCGTCGAGGGCCGCGGCGAGCGCGCGCGGCGCCCCACCGACGAGTCGGGTCGCGAGCTCGCTTCGGGCGGTTGGATCGCGGCGTACCTGGTCGGCGACGGCGAGGAGGTCGGCGGCGAAGTCCCCGCGCCGGCGGACGTCGTCCCGGTCGACGATCCCGCGGCTCGCGTCTTTGATCTCGTCCCACCAGCAGAACGGGTGACCGTCTCCAGCTCCCTCGCGCAGCACCCGCAGCAGTTCGTCGAGGGCGCCAGGCCGGACGAGGAGGGCGTGCAGCTCGCCGCGACCGACGAGGCGCGCCCGCACGATGACGGAGCGGCCCTCCGCTGTGGCGACGCGCTCAGCCGCGAGGTCGCTGAGCATCTCCTCGAGGGACGGGACGTCGGCGAGCCCGTCGATCGGACACTCGACCTCCTCGAAACGGACGCGGTCGCACGCCACGAACTCGGCATCGGTGACCGAGCCCTCGCGCACCTGGACGACGACGGCTCCCTTCGCGCCCCGTTCGCTTGGCTTGGGGCTGCGTGCTTGGCTGTTCCCGGGGTAGACGATCCAGGGGTCCCCGGGGCCAGTCCCCGCGACGATCCGGCGGTTGTGGATGTGGCCGAGCGCCCAGTAGTCGAGACGCGCCCGGCGGAGGTCGTCGAGCGAGCAGGGGCTGTAGGCGTCGTGGTTCGGGCTGCCTTCCAGGTTGCAGTGCAGGAGCCCGACTTTGAGGCCGGGACCTTCGGAGCGCGCGAAGCGCAGCGCGAGATTCTCGGTCGTCGCCCGGGTCGCGTAGCTGATGCCTTGGATGGTCGCGATCGCCGAGCCGTCACGTTCCACGGCGACCTCGCCGACCGAGTCCGACCCGAAGATCGTCACACCCTCTGGCCACGAGCCGATCGCCGACCAACCCGTCGTCACCGGGTCGTGGTTGCCGTGCACGACGAAGCTCGGGATGCCCTCCGCGGCGAGGAGGGAGAGCCCCTTGCGGAACTGGATCTGGGCGCGCAAACCGCGTTCCGGCCCGTCGTAGATGTCGCCGGCGACGAGGAGAAACGCGGCCTGGCGCTCGAGAGTGAGTTCGACGATCGCGTCGAACGCCTGGAGCGAGGCCTCCTGCAGCGCCTCGGCGACAACCGGCGGCAGCTCGTGGACCTCACGGAACGGCGTGTCGAGGTGCAGGTCCGCGGCGTGGACGAAGCAGAACGACGCCTGCGGGGTGTCGGCCATCACGACGAGGCTACCGATCCGCTGTCCCGCTGCCTGGTAGTCGCTCGTCGCGCCGACGTAGCGCGCGAGGTGCCAGCAGGTCTATGAAGCACCGTGCGCGGAGACGGTGAACGGGTGCGCCCACACGAGGACCTCGATACTGCCGACGTGGTAGGTCCGCTTGGCCGGGCCGAACGTCGCGACGGCTGTCGTCTCGTCGACGCTTCCGAACGGCAAGAGCGTGTTGTAGACGAGGAAGCGGAAATGCTGGCCGAGGTACCAGGCCGAGGTCGACTCACGGGCGTAGCGCACGAGCCGGCCGTCGGCGGCGAGCGTCACGGGTCGGACGCAGACGCCGCCGTTCGTCTCGACGGTGACGATCGAGGAGCTCCAGTAGTCGCCGATTCCCTCGTGGAGTCCGTGCGCGGCGAGGAGCGCGCCAACCTGGGAGTAGGCGCGGGTCGGCTGGGTGGTGGTGAGGTTGCAGACGAGCCCAGTCGCTAGGACTCCGACGATCGCGGTCGCCGCGACACAGGCGAGCCCCGTCGCCCAGCGGGCGACGGCTTGTCGGGAGTCAAGAAGTCTCACCGTGAGGCGGGCGACGAGTCTGGCGGCGAGGATGGACCCGAAGATCACGCCCGCGGTGAGGTAGCGCGCGTCCGAAGGGATGTCTCCCTGGGTGAGCACGAAAAAGACGACGAGATCACCGCAGAACGCCAGCACGAGCAGGTCGTCGAGGCGCCAGCTCGCCGGGTGATCGAAGGCGATGTCACGACCGGCCGCCATCCCGCCGATGAGACTGACGACGCCGAGGATCACGCCCCCGACGACGAGGAGGAGCGCGATCCCGTGGGCGTAGTCGGTGAAGGACGGCGCACCTCCGGTCTCGAATGCAGCTGGGCCCAGCCCGAACAACTTCGTGACGAAGTTCCCGGCGAGAGCGACGTTGTCGACCATCTGCGAGGCCGATGCCCGCGGAGCCGAGCTCACGAGAGTGAACGTGCCGATCGCCTTGGCGACCTCCCGGACGACGACGGCGAGCACGACTCCTGCCGCCCCCGCGGCCGATGTCGGGAGGCCGGTTCGCCAGTCGCGGCAGCGCTGCGACGCGACGAATCCCGCGAGCAGCGCCGGCACGACGCCGAGCGCGATCGTCTGCAGGTCGCTGACCGCTCCCGCCGCGAAGAGGATCACCGCGACGGCCCACCTCCATCCGAAGCGGCCCGTCCTCAGAGCGACGAACGCGAGGAGGCACAGCAAAGTCGTCCCGACGTGCATCGCGCCCTGCAGAAAGAAGAACGCGAGCGCGTGGGCCGGTAGCGCGAGCAAGGCGACAACGGTCGCCATGCCGGCGAATCCGGCCGCGCCGCGCCAGTCTGCACGGACGATGCCCGCGCCCGTGATGACGACGGCCGCGCCGACCAACGCGGGCCCGAGGTTGAGCAAGGAGGCGTGCACACCGGCGGCGAGCACGGCGAACATGTACACGACGGCGTCGATCATCCAGAACGAGTCGGACGAGAGGGCCCAGCCGTTCAGTGTGAGGTGTCCTGTGCTCATCGACTGTCCCTCGAGGATGACCGTCGCCCCGTCTGAGTTCCCGGGGACCGCGTGGGCCGAGACGAAGTAGAAGAGGGCGACGAGGGCGACGAACGCTCCGAGCACGATCGACGCGACGAGAGCGAAACGGCCAGCGCGCCGCGCTGCGTGGGTCTGACGGTCGTTCGTGGTGCGCCCTGCTGGACTGGGCACCGTGGTTCCGCCCCGATCCGCCAGAGGGAGCTCACGCACGGAGGCACCGTAACGCATCCTCGGGAAGGCTCAGCGCGAGTGTGTTCTCGTCGCCGGACGAGTTCTCGATGGAAATGCACAGGCATCGCCCGTGCGAGGCGATGCCCTGCCGATACGCTGGGGTGAACGGCAGACGGAGGAAGGCGATGGGCTTCGATCTAAACGAGGTGCTGGCAAGTCACAAGGGAGAGAATTTCCAGCGCTACAGCCGGTACATCAATCCCCAGCTCGTGAAGGTTCTCCGTTCGGTCGGTTTTGATCGCTTCTACTCACGTGCCGAGGGTGCCTACCTCTACGACGACGAAGGACGTCGCTATCTCGACTTCCTCGCCGGCTTCGGTGTCTTCGCTCTTGGGCGCGGCCACCCGGTGGTGAAGAAGGCTCTCCACGAGGCGATCGACGCAGACCTGCCGAATCTCGTCCAGATGGACGCCGCGCTGCTGCCCGGGGTGCTCGCTGGTGAGGTGCTGAAGCGCTGCCATCCCGGAATGGGCAGGGTGTTCTTCACGAATTCCGGTGCCGAGGCGATCGAAGCCGCGCTGAAGTTCTCCCGGTACGCCACGGGCCGATCGCGCGTCCTGCACTGCGATCACGCCTTCCACGGTCTCACGCTCGGCGCGTTGTCGGCGAACGGCGGTCCTGAGTTTCGCAAGGGGTTCGGGCCGTTCATCCCCGGTTTCAGTCAGGTGCCGTTTGGGGATGCCGACGCGCTCGAACGTGAGCTGAAATCTCGCGATGTCGCCGCCTTTGTCGTCGAGCCGATCCAGGGCCACGGCGTCTTCGTCGCGCCACAGGAGTACTGGGACGCCGTCTCGGGGCTGTGTCGCCGGTACGGGACCCTGCTCATCACCGACGAGGTGCAGACCGGTCTCGGGCGCACGGGCCGCCTCTGGGCACACGAGCATTACGGCCTGGTTCCCGACATCGTGACGATGTCGAAGGCGCTCTCGGGGGGATTCGTCCCGATCGGCGCGATGGTGTGCTCGACGAAGGTCTCCGACAGGGTCTACTCGTCGATTTCCCGGGCTATGGTCCACTCCTCGACGTTCAAGAACAACCAGCTCGCCATGGTCGCCGCGCTCGCCACGCTTGCGACGATTGACGACGAGAAGCTCGTCGATCGCGCCCGGATGACTGGGGACGCCTTCGACAAGGCGCTCGCGCCGCTCATCGAGCGACACGAAACGTTCCACTCGGTGCGCGGCAAGGGCCTGATGATCGGCCTCGTCTTTGGCGAGCCGAAGTCGTTTGGCCAGCGCACACGCTTCCGCCTGCTCGAGGCGGCACGCACGGGCCTGTTCTCGCAGATCGTCGTCGGACCGCTGTTCACCCGACACGGGATCCTCACGCAGGTCGCAGCCGACTCGATGAACGTTGTCAAATTGCTGCCGCCGCTCATCATCGGCCAATACGAGGTCGACTACTTCACTGCCGCCCTCGACGACGTGTTGACGGACGCCGAACGGAATTCCTCGTTGATCCTCGAGTTCGGCAGGACGCTCGTCAAGGGCTCGTTGCGACGCGCCGGTTGAGCACGGGGATCCGGCGAGACGGCATGGCCGAGCGGAAGGGGCACTCCGCTCACGTCCTTGGCGCGCTCGGTCTTCTCGCGCTCGCCGCGGCAGCCTGCGGCGGGGGTTCCACCGCGCTCGGAGTCCCGACGACGACTGTCCCGACGACGACCCTGCCGGTCGTCCGCGGCGTGGTCGGCTCGGCGGTGGGTGGTGCCTATTCGGCGCTCGGCCCGGTCAAACGCGTCTCCGTTCTGTCCGTCGCGCCTGGTCGCGTGGCACCGCGGTTGCTGGCTGACGGGACGATGGGGGCGAGATCCCTCAACGTCGCGTTTCGCCGCTTCGGCTCGGGTCCCAATCTGCTCCTCATCACGGGCGAGCACGGTTCGCTAACGTCCTGGGACCCCCAGGCGCTCCTCGATCTTGCTGCCTCCTACCGGGTGACGGTCTTCGATCTGCCCAGCATCGGCTACTCGCAATCGAGCACGCGCGCGAACTCGGTTCCGTCTCTCGCCGACCTGACGGCCGGGCTGATCTGGTCACTCGGATTGTCGCGGCCGACTGTCCTTGGCTGGGGCTTCGGCGGCGAGATCGCGATGTCACTCGTCGAGCGGCACCCGGGTCTTGTGTGGCGCCTCGTTCTCGTCGACGCGATGCCGGGAGGGTCGGCATCCGTCCGACCGGGAGCGGCGGTCGCGAAAGCTCTCGCCTCGCCGTTGGCGACGACCGCGGAGATCTCCCGGTTGTTCTTCCCGGCGCACGCGCAAGCGGCGCGCGCGAGCTGGCTCGCTGACGTCGAGCAGCTCAGCTCCGATGACTTGACCGCACCCGCCATTGAGGCGCAGAGCAGCTTGATCAGCCGGTCGTACCGCGACGACGCCGTCACGCGTGGCCTCCGGAAGATCGAGATCCCGACTCTCATCCTGGCCGGAGCGGACGACGAAGTCGTTCCCGTCGCCAATTCCTATGAGCTGGCGCGGCGGATCGTGCACTCGCAGCTCATCGTCTTTCCCGGTGCAGGGTATGCGAGCATCTTCCAGAACGCGTCGGACTTCGTCGTTGATCTCACGACGTTCACTGATTCTTGAGCAGGTCGAACGAGCACACGACGGACTGATCGTCCACCGTGCCGCGGTAGCGCACCGAGCAGTCGGCACCGAGAACGTGACGATCGCGTGCGTCCCGCGACGATTATGGGTGCCGCGGCCTGTGAAGCGGGACGTACTCGGAACGAGACGTGGTCGGGACAGCGTGTCAGCGGTCTGCAACCTGCGGGCGCAGGGAATCCCGTTCGCGCCTTCGCCCGGCCAACGGTGGCGTCTGGGAGCTCGACGAGGCGCGGCCGGGCGCATGGTTAGTCTTTCGTCGTGACCGATGCCATCTGCCGTCATGATCCAAGTGTGCGTGGATTCGCGAGCGACAACTGCGCGCCCGTCCATCCGGAGGTGCTCGCGGCCATCGCCCTCGCGAACGAAGGGCACCAGGATTCCTACGGCGACGACGTCTACACGGCTCACCTCCAGGACATCTTCCACCATCACTTCGGGAACAGCGCTCTAGCCTTTCCGGTTTTCAACGGCACCGGCGCGAACGTCGTGAGTCTGCAGTCGATGACGGACCGTTGGGATTCTGTGATCTGTGCAAACTCATCGCATCTCCACACCGACGAATGCGCGGCCGCCGAGAAAGTCGGCGGGATCAAGCTCCTCACGCTCGACGCGCCAGAAGGCAAGATCACTGCAGAGTCGCTCGCGGTCCACGCGTGGGGCTGGGACAATCCGCATCGAGCCTCGCCACGCGTCGTCTCGATCACGCAGTCGACCGAGCTCGGCACGTGTTACACGCCTGACGAGATCGCGCAGATCTGCGAACGCGCCCACAGCTACGACATGAAGGTGCACGTGGACGGCGCTCGTCTCGCCAACGCGGCCGCGACGCTCAACGTCGGATTCCAGGAGATCACGACCGCTGCCGGAGTCGACGTCGTCTCGTTCGGCGGAACGAAGAACGGCCTGCTCTTCGGCGAGGTGATCGTCGTCCTGAATCCCGCCGCGGTCCGGGGGCTTGTCCACCTCCGGAAGGCGGGTATGCAACTCGCTTCCAAGATGCGATTCGTCTCGGTGCAGTTCGAGGCACTCCTCGGTGGTGACCTGTGGTTGCGGAACGCGTCACATGCGAACGCGATGGCCCGTCGTCTCGAGGAAAGAGTCCGGGAACTTCCCGGTGTCGAGATCGCCCGACCCGTCCAGGCGAATGCCGTGTTCGCCCGGCTTCCGGCAGAGGTGACGCGCCGGCTCCAGAGGCGATTCCACTTCTACACGTGGGATGTGGCGACCGGCGAGGTCCGCTGGATGACGGCGTTCGACACGACGGAGGAGGACGTCGACGCGTTCGCGGCGGTGATCGCCGAGGAGTTGCGTTCGGCGTGACTGGCGTCGGACCACCCGACCCGCTTGTGAAGCCTGTGAAATGCAGGCGGACACCCGGTTGCTGCCGCGGATTCCGCCGTTCGCTGCGAGGGATCTCGCTGCCAACCGTCGGGCATCCGGCGCGCCAGGCGCGTCAGATTGGACAGGGGAGGGTTCGATGAAGTTGCGACGACGAAGGCCCACGATAAGGGTTGAGACCGAGAGCGTGCCGATCATCGAGGGGCCTCCGGCCTTTCTTCGCGAGGATGCCGCCGATGTCGCGCCACGTGACAGCGAGGTCGACTTCGATGACGAGGCCGAAGAGGAGGTTCCTCCGCTCGACGTCGTCGAGGCGGTTGAAGCCGGCGCGCTGCTCGACGATCCCGAGTCGCTCGACGACGCGGAGGCGTGACGGCACCGGCTGGATCGACGCCATCGATCCGGGAGCGAGGACCGCTGCCTGGATGCGCGAAACAGCGAGCTCGGAGCGCCGGACCGGGACGAAACTGCTGCGGCAATCGAACGCGGCAAGCCTTTCGTCGATTGTCGGCTCACCTTGTCTCCCGGATGACTTCGAGCGAGAGGGCTTTTTCGCAAGAGCTGTTTTCCCCACCCAACCGCTTGCCAGTCGGCGCGTATTGAGGAACCTGTGGGCTCTCGCGTGCCGGGAGATCAGACGTTGGCACCGAGCATCAGTCGCTAACTGCCAGGGGCTGCTGTTCGCGACGAGGCGAGGGACCCTCTAATCCTGCTGGTCGATGCGCACGACCCAGGATCCTGGGTAGCTGGCGGCGGTTGTGACTTGGTGTGGGCCCGAGTCGTTGCCCGGATCGAGGAGGCAACCTTGCATGGCTGTCATGTCTGGGTCGACGTCGTCGAACAACGTCATGGGACCGCCGACGGGTGAGCCGATTTCGAACGAGAGCTTTCCGAGCGAAAGGGAACCAACCGCGAAGCAGACCTCGAGCGGGCGACTGACGAAATCAACGACGCCGGACGGAGAATTCGGACCAAACGCCGCGAGCGGTTCGTAGCCAGCCGCGACAGCTGGCAGGGATGCGGGACACGCGGTGCCACATGCCGTCGCGACCATCGCGCGCGCCGACACGGTGACGACCTTGAGCGGGGGACCGCCAGCCGCGGGCGGGGTCGCGCTGGTTCGGTGGGCCTCGAAACCGTATGCCGCCAAGCCGGCCAATATCAGCACAAGCACGATTGTCCAGGCAGTGGCGCGCTGCATCGCCCCTCCCTCTTCCGTCAGGCTAATGATCGCGCTTTTCGTCAGGGTCTTCGTCGCGCGCCAGAACCGGGGCGAGCCCGACGCGCGGTGATCCGAGTTGCGTCGCTGCTTCTCGGAAATGACCGGTTCACTCAAAGGCGGACTGGGAGCTCCTTCGCTGAACCCTCGTTGTGGCTCGCGTTCCCCGATCGCCGATCGCCGGACGACTGGCGTTGTCGGGTGCTGCCTGCGTCACTTCTCCCGCGCTGCGGCCTATCTCCCATTGGCCACTCGTGCGGGCGAGAGGACTCGAACCTCCAACCCCGAAGGGACCGGGACCTAAACCCGGCGCGTATGCCAATTTCGCCACACCCGCACTGACCGACCCGCGTTGCAAATTGCCTCTCCGGGCCAGGAGCTTACCGATGCCGGGATCGCGGCTCGGGCGCGCTCGGGTTAGCCTGAAGTCATGACTGAAGAGTTCTCTGTGCCGTCCGGCATCGTCAAGGCGTCACTCAATCTGACCTCGGACCCATCGGCTGACGTCTATCAACGTCTCTTGCGGGAGCGGATCGTCTTCCTCGGGACCCAGGTGGATCAGAATTCGGCGAACGCGATCTGCGCCCAGCTGCTGTTGCTCGAGGCCGAGGATCCCGACCGTGACATCTCGGTGTACATCAACTCCCCAGGCGGGTCGGTGACCGACGGTCTGGCGATCTACGACACGATGCAGTACGTGCGCTGTGACGTCTCGACGATCTGTCTGGGACTCGCCGCTTCGATGGGGCAGTTCCTCCTCTGTGCCGGCACACCAGGTAAGCGCTACGCGTTGCCGCACGCCCGCATCCTCATGCACCAGCCGACGGGCCAGATGCAGGGCCAGGCGGCCGACATCGCCATTCAGGCGGAGCAGATCGTCTATCTGAAGCGGATGATGGCCGAGCGGATCGCGTTCCACACCGGCCAGACGGTCGAGCGGATCGAGGCGGACTCGGATCGCGACCGTTGGTTCACTGCCGAGGAAGCCCGCGAATACGGCTTCATCGACAGCGTCATCGACCGCTCGAGCGTCCATTCGCCCAAGCACGACTGACCCAACCGCCGCGCCGTCGGGCTCTCCGGCTGTCGCCGGGCCCGAGAGGCGCGACTCAAAGAGATCACGCCGGCCACTAGCTATTGGCAAGAGACGATTCGCCGGGCCTATCAGGGCTCCACGCCGTCGTGCGCGGCGTTCTGGTGGAACATCGGCCAAGCCGGTAGCACCGTCGGCGTGGCGGGGAGCGGATAGTCCACAACTCTGCCTGGGTAGTGGAAGGCAGCAGGGCCGCCGCAGGCTTCGAAGACGCTCCAACCCGAACCTGCGCCTGTTCCCAAGACGTAGGCGACCGCGACGGCGTTGAAGACGCGACAACCCGGGTTGATCGCCTCGCCTGCGAACGACGTCCCGAACAAGAAAGCACCCGTTTCGCCGCTGATCGCGTAGAGGCCGGCACCGGAGCCGACGAGGACGTCGTTGCGCGCTCCCGCCTGCAGTGGGACAAGGACGGGAGAAGCGAAATCGGTCGGTTCGCTCAGCTGATCGGACCAGAGGCGCTTGCCGTTACCACTCCACGCGGTGACGGTCGAGGTGTTCGGGGCGAGGCAGCTGGCGTTGGTCAGGCCGGCGCACACCCACGACGTGTCGACGACCGCTGGCAACCCGCTGCTGTTGATGATCCCGATCGCAGGGGAACCGAGTGACGGGCCCGAAGTCGTCACGGGCCAGCCTGGCACGGCTGCTCCGTTGTCGGCGTAGTAGGCGTAGAGCTTGTAGGTCGCCGTTGCGAACGGCTGCCAGTAAAAACCCGTGCCGACAACGACGGCGGCGCGTCCCGAGGCGTTGATCACGCCGACCGCGGGACTCGACCAGATCGTCTGACCCTCGCAGTGCTGCCAGACCAGCTGCGGGCTGCCGTCGACATAGCGGTAGTCGCTGATCCATCCCCCGGTGCAGCCGTGCCAACCGTGCGCGTCGGCGCCGAGGAAGATGCTGTCACCGACCGTTCCGGGGACCTGGTAGAGGGCCGGCGAGGACCAGATCGTGTCGGCGTTGTTGATCGGGAAGCCGGGAAGGAGCCTTCCCGCCGGCGTCAGCGCGTAGATGTAATGATCCCAGGACCCGAAGACGATGTCCTGTTGGTTGCTCGCCGTGAGAGTGCCGACGGCGGGAGTCGAGATGACGCCGACCGCCGTCCCCGGTGCCGCGCCGACGTGGAAGACGAAGCGGACGCTTCCGCCCAGCCGGAAGGCCTCGACTTCGCGCGCCGTGTTCTTTACCCAGGTCGAAGCGGCACCGACGATGATCGAAGGCGGCTTATCGGGACCGTCGAGGAAGGCGATCGTCGGGCTCGACTCGATCGCGACCGCAGCCCCGGGGGGAGCGGCCAGTCTCCTTGGCCAGCCCGGCAGCTCCTGGCCCGTCGCGGCGTTGAAGACGTGGAGCATGCCGTTCTCGGCGCCGACGGCGACGATCGTCGTGCCTTCCCAGTCCGCGACCGTCGGGGAACTCCCGTTGATCGCCCCGTTGACGCACGTCACCCAGGTTGGGTGGGGCCAGGTGATGCCGTGTCCCGGCAGGACGACGCAACCGGGGGAATCGAGTCGTCTGGCCGCGCCAGTCGGTGCCGCCGCCGCGGTGAGGCCACCCGTGGCGACGATCGTCGTCAGAACGGTCGCGGCGAGAAGTCGCCTCCTACGCTTCCGACCCTTTCGGTGGAACTCGGACACGCGGGAATGGATGGCGCTTGACAATCGGACCACGATTCGGACGCTAGCCAAGTCCTCTGCGTCCGTCAGTGATGCAGTGTCGCCTACGCTTCTCCTGCTCGGCAGCGTCCAGGTCGACGGGGCCGAGGGAGAAGGCGGCCGGCATGCCACGAAAGCGGAGTTCACACCCGCGGATCGCCTTCGTCACCCCGCGCTGCGGTCCCGGCGTGGTCGGGGGGTCTGAGGCGGTGATGGCCGAAGCTGCACGTGGTTTTGCACGCCGTGGATTCGACGTCGAGATCCTGACGACCTGTGCCCGTTCACATTTCAGCTGGGCGAACGAGTTCGATGAGGGGGTTTCCGAGGATCAGGGTGTCGTCATCCGGCGCTTCCCGACGGCCATCTCGCGCCGACGGCTGATGTCGTCGAGCCTCGAAAGGCGCGTTCTGCGCGGTGAGCAGCTGAGCGCCTCGGCGGAGATCGCCTGGGTGAACAGTCGTTTTCGAGTTCCCGAGCTCTACCTGCACCTTTTGGCCGAGGCTCGGCGCTACGACACGATCGTGTTGTCGCCGTACCTCTTTTGGCCGACGATCTACGGCGCGCAGGTCGCGCCGGAGCGATCGATCGTCATGCCCTGTTTGCACGACGAGCCCTATGCGCGGCTCACCGTCGTCCGGTCGACGCTCGCGTCGGTGGGCGCCGTGTGGTTCCTGTCAGAGCCCGAGCACCTGCTCGGCCACCGCCTCGCGCCCGACCTGGCGCCGCGACACAGTGTCGTCGGGGCCGCCGTCGAGATCCCGGACTCCTACGATCCGGCCGGGTTCCGCGCACGCCACGGCTTGACACGACCGTTCGTCCTCTTCGCCGGCCGGCGTGAGGGCGGGAAGGGCTGGCGTGAGCTGCTCTCGGCCTACAGCGCGGCGATCGTCGGCAGCGACGCGCCCTTTGACCTCGTGACGGTCGGCGTCGGCGCGCCAGAGATCCCCGAGGGCCTCGCCGGACGAGTCATCGATCTCGGCTACCTCGATGCCGAGGAGATGCCGAGCGCCTTCGCCGCTGCCGAGGCACTCGTGCAGCCGAGTACCAACGAGAGCTTCTCGCGTACGGTCATGGAGGCGTGGCTGGCGGGGACCCCGGTGATCGCCTCGTCGGCCGGCGAGGTCGTGACCTGGCACTGCGAGCGGTCAGGTGGCGGACTTACGTACTCCGACGAGCTCGAGTTCGCGCAGTGCCTCCGCTTCGTCGCCGAGGCGCCGAAGGCCGCGGCGACGCTCGCGGCGCGCGGACACAGCTACGTGCTCGCCAACTACACCTGGGAGATCGTGCTCGACGCGATGGAGCACTCGATCTCCGGGCTGATCGGGCGGGCCGGTCGATGAGGATCCTCGTCGTCGGCACGGTACCGCCGCCGGGTGGCGACGCCGCCGGCGCGCTCGCCGAGCAGGCGACGGCGCTCCTTGCCGACGGGCACGAGGTCGAGCTGCTCTCACCGGACGCCCGCAGCGCGGCACACCGCAGCGCCCGGCTCGAGGGTCCCCTCTTCGCGCTCCGACTCGCCTGGCTCTCCCGTCGTTTCGAAGCGGTCGTCCTGCACTTCGAGCAGGGTCTGCCGCTCGGTGAGCGCGCCGGGAGGCTGTGGCGAGCCGTAACCCTCACGTCGCTCGGCGCCGCGTTGGGGATGTTCAGCGAGGCGACGATCCGCTTCGACGCGGCCTCGCCAATTCCCGGCGGCATCGGCAGTCGGGCGATGGGCGAAGTCTGGTCTGTGGCGTCGCACATCGTCCTCGCCAGCGAGAAGGACCGGGAACTGCTCGTCGCGATCTGGGATCTGCCCGCGGAACGAGTCAGCGTCACCGAGGAGCGACCGTCCCCGCGGGTCACCGTGCCGGAGGGTTGGGCCGTCGGAGACGACGGGGACCCGCGGATCGAAGTGCTCGAGCTCGTCCGGGCACGATCGGCGCACGATCGCGCGGCGATGGCTGCTCGGGTCACCCTCGGCGGCGCGATCGGTCCGTTGCCGGCACCGCCGTTCGCGGGCCCCGATCGCCGCGCGGTCGATACCGAGGCGGTGGCGCGGGCCCTGGTCGCGTTGGCGCGGCAGCTTGTCGCCAGGATCTCAGCGACGAGGAATCCGGAACGGGCTGGCTAGAGGGCGAGCCCAGGGGGCACTTGTCCGGCCCGGTCGGCCAGGACGACATCGAGAAGCGTTTGGGCAGTCGCGGCGAAGCCCTGTCGCGCGGCGAAGGCGCGGCCGGCCCGGGCGAGGCGCGCGCGCCGATCGGGATCGGTGAGCAGCTGGGCGATCACCGTCGCGAGCTCCTCGTCGCTCGAAGTGACCGGGACGAGTTCGACGGCCGCTGCGGGCAGTTCGCGGAGCCAGCCGAGACGCGTCGCGACGGTCGGCACTCCCGACGCCAGGCATTCGCCGACCGCCGCCGAGGCCTCGCCGTTGAACGAGCGGCGGAGCTGGACGGCGAGCGTCGCAGCCGCGAGCCAGGCGCGGTAGTGCTCGGGCGGCAGGGGACCGGTGAGCGCGAGCCGGTCAGCGACCCCGCGTGTTGACGCCCGCTCGGCGAGCGCGCCGGCCTGGTCCTCCGAGATCGGGCCGACGAAGGCGAGCATCGCCGGGGTGCCGTCGCCGTGGTCGGATCGTCCGGCGAGCGCCGCGAAGGCGTCGACGAGGAGCGCCGGGGCCTTCACCGGATCGACGATGCCGAAATGGGCGATGACGGTGCGGCCATCGCTCGGATCGGGTGGCCGTCCCCACCACTTTGCTGCCGCCGGGCAGTCCCGTGGGGCCACGGAGTCCTCGTCGAACGCGGAGCGGCTGTTCTGTGGCGCTTCGATGGCGAAGGGGAGCACATCGATGCGTGCCGCCAGGCCCGGCGTGGCGTCGACGCGGGCGAGCTCCACGGCGGCGTGCGAGGTGACGAGGAAGGTCTCGGAGAGGCCGATTACCTCGCGTGCCATCAGCAACCCGTAGCGGCCGAGGTCGTCGGCGTGAACCTCGTTGTACTCTCCGAGGCGCGCCGGCAGGGAATCGCCGTACATCGCGCGGATCCGGGCGGCCAGGCCGTGTGGCAGCAGACCCGGGTCGCCGGTCTCGTGGCGGTAGAGGTTCGTCAGTCGCACATCGTGGCTGATGACGACACCGGGGCGCCTCCTGAGAAGAGCGAGAGCGCCGAGGTGGTGGTGGCTGTTCCCGAAGGTGTAGATGACCTGGTCGTAGCGACCCGTCAACCGCTCGACCGGGGGAAGTGCCGGCGCGGCGTACATTGTGACGCCCGCCGGGGCCTCGGCCGTTGGCGTCGGGCCGTCGGCGAAGGCGTCGAGCGTCACCTCGCCCGTCGCGACGATCTCCTCGATCAGGCGGGAGCTGTACATGGCCACGCCCGACGGCGCCGGTGGGAGCGGCGTGACGAAGGCGAGGCGCGGAAGGGCGCGCCGCCTGTGGGAGGCCGTCGGCCGCGCCGCCCTGCAGACGAGGAGATTCTCGAACGCCTGGGCGCTGCGAGCCGCGACCTCCGACCAGCTCGCGATCCCGGGCGGTCGCCCCGGCAGCTCCGGGCTCCGGTTGACGAGGGCCTTGCTGATCGCCCGGGCGATGTCGGCGACGTCTTCCGGGTCGAAGCGGTCTCCGGGAGGGGCGAGCTCGTCGAGCGGCGGTCGATCTGAGCAGACGACGGGCGTACCACAGGCGCGTGCCTCGGCGATCGGGAGTCCGAAACCCTCGGCGAGCGAAGGGAAGCAGACGAGCTCCGCGCCCTGGTAGAGCGTGACGAGCGTCTCGTCGTCGACCAAGCCTGGGACGACGACCGGATCGGCGACACCACCGGCTGACACGAGGTTGCGAAGGTGGTGGGCCGCCGAGCGCGGCAGATCTCCGGTGATGACGAGCTGGAGGTCCCGGCGAGTTGTTACGACTCGCGCCCACGCCTCGACGAGCCGTTCGTTGTTCTTCCGGGGGTGGCTGCCGCTCGGGTAGAGGACGTATCGGCCGGCCAGACCCAGCGGTCCGAGGCGGGCGATCGCGCCTTCGGTCGCGACGACGGGCGACACGGCCGGCCGGAACCGGTCGTCGGGTGCCGCGCCGACGACCGAGACACGCCCGGGCGCGACACCGAGTCTCGCGACGAGTTCCTCACCGACCGATGCGGAGAGGACCTGGATGCCGGCCGCCGACCGGACGAGCTCGAGGCGGGTGCGGTAGCGGCGGCGCTCGGCGAGATCGACGAGCTCGGAGGCGGGATCGCGCGCCGGAATCAGGTCGTAGACCGTCGCCGAGAACACGAGACCGCGCGCCTCGAGGTCCCCGGGCCAGACCGCGCTCGCTTCGACGGAGAGATCGAACGGCCAGAGCGAGTGGAAAAGGCGGGCGCTGGGTCCGACGGCGTGCGGCGTCCCCCGGTAGGCGACCTTGCCCGTCGAGACGAGCTCTTCGATCGGACCCGGTGGCGGCAGGTCGGGATTGAGGAGGTAGGTCCCGACGAGGCCTGGTCGCAGCCGCTCGAGCGCCAGTGCCCAGCTCGTGGCGTAGCGCCCGATGCCGTGGGCGCGCGAGGCCGGGCTCTGGAGCGCCTGGAGGTCGACGACGACGGTCCCGGTCGACTCCGGGGATCCGCCGCCGGTCATCGAGGAGCGCGGTCGGCCTTGCCGGCCGTCGTGGCGACCGACTCTTCCAGCTCGGACAGGCGCTTTTCCGCAGCCTGCAGCAGCCGTCCGAGGAGCTCCGTCGCTTCGGCGTCGCTTGTAATCTGGGTGTGCAGCAGGGACCTGATCTCCGCGAGCTCGGAGCGCATCTCGTCGATCTTCACTGAGACGTGGCGCTCGAGCGCGGCGATCTTGTCCTCGCTCGCCGCGACCCGACCCGGGAGCTTCGCGGCGACTCGTGTCTTGCGCCACAGGACGCGGCCTCGCGCTTTTTCGTGTTCCACGGTGATCCCTCGATCCGTGATCCGGATCTCGATGGTAGACGCCGGCATGCGGACGCTTCCTGAATGGCCGACCACTAGGATGCGCCGGGGCTGGTCCGGGGTTCGGCGGCGCCCGGAGAGCCAGGCCGAGACGGTTGCCCTGCTGAGGGGCGTGGGATGATCTGGGGACTCGCTCCGGTGGTCGCGACCGGCGGTCGCCACAGGCATGAGAGGTGTGAGTCGTCATGGGGACGGTGAGCGGGGCCGGCGTGCCTGCGGATTCCGGCCTCTCGTCGCATCAACAGTCCTTCGTGCCGCGTGGTGGTCGCACGGACGACGGGCGGGAGCTGCCGGCGCGGATCGTCTCGTCTCGGGTGACGCTGCGCGCCCGGCTGCGTGAGATCTGGCACGCCCGTGAGCTGTTCGTCTTCCTCGTCCGCAAAGACCTGAAGGTGAAGTACAAGAACAGCGTCCTCGGGTTCCTCTGGTCGATGCTCAACCCTGCCTTCGTGCTGCTCGTCTACTACGTCGTCTTCAAGTACTTCCTGAAGAACGCGACGCCGTATTTCGCGCTCTACCTCTTCGCCGGGCTTCTCATCTGGAACCTCTTCCAGACGGCGACGACCGGTTCGGCGAGCGTCATCGTCGCCAACGCGGGGATCGTGAAGAAGGTCGCGTTCCCCCGCGAGGTCCTCGCCCTCTCCCAAGTCGGCACGGCGACCGTCTTCTTCTTCTTCCAGGCGCTCGTGCTCGTCGTCTTCCTCGTCGGCTTCCAGTACTCGCCCGCCTGGGGCTACCTGCCGATCGCGCTGTTCGCGCTCGTCGACTTGATCGTCTTCGCCGCGGCGCTCTCCGTGTTCCTGTCAGCGGTGAACGTCTTCTTCCGCGACATCGAGCACCTCATTCTCGTCCTGCTGAACGCCTGGTTCTGGGGCGTGCCGATTATCTACGGCTACAACCTCGTCTACGGAATGTTCACCAGACACCACCTCATTTGGCTCGCGCGCCTCTATCTCGCCAACCCAATCACGACCGTCGTGCTCAGCTTCCAGCGGGCGCTCTACGGCAAGGTCTACGTGAAGATCGGGAAGAACCCGCACGTCGCCGTGCTCGCGACCTATCCGTACCACTTCTACGTGGAGCTGCTCGGTGGGCTCTTCGTCGTGTCGGTATTACTCCTCATTGGTGCCATGCTGGTCTTCGGCCGGATCAGCGGGAACTTCGCGGAGGAGCTCTAACAACCAATGAGCTCCGCCGTTGAGATCCAAGACGTCTCCAAGCGTTTCCGCCTCTACCTCGAGAAGTACTCGTCGCTGAAAGAACGCCTGCTGCACGCGGGGCACATCCCGTTCGAGGAGTTCTGGGCCCTGCGCGACGTCAGCGCGGAGATCAGGCCGGGCACGACGGTCGGGATCCTCGGCCGGAACGGATCGGGCAAGTCGACGCTGCTGAAGTGCGTCGCCGGGATCCTCCAGCCGACCTCGGGTCAGGTGGTCGTCCGGGGGAAGGTCGCCGCGATGCTTGAGCTCGGCGCGGGGTTCGCACCGGACCTGTCCGGTCGCGAGAACATCTTCCTCAACGGCTCGCTTCTCGGACTGTCCCGCAAGGAGATCAGTCACCGGTTCGACGAGATTGTCGAATTCGCCGAGATCGAACACTTCATCGACAATCAGGTCAAGTACTACTCGTCGGGCATGATCGTGCGTCTCGGCTTCTCGATCGCCGTCAGCATGGACCCGGACATCCTCCTCGTCGACGAGGTGCTCTCCGTCGGTGACGAGCGATTCCAACAGAAATGCCTCGAACGGGTGAAGTTGTTCCAAGAAGACGGACGCACGATCATCGTCGTGTCGCACTCGTCGGACATGCTGCGCGGCATCTGTGACGAGATCCTCGTCTTTGACGCCGGTCGGCTCGTCACCTTCGCGCCGCCAGGCGAGGCGATCCGGGTGTTCAAGGAAGGCCTGCTCGCGATCGACGCGGGATCCGCCCCGGAAGCTGCCGCCCTCCCCGTCAACGTCGATGTTGACGTCGTCGTCCCGGCGCGCCGCCAGGTCGAGATCACCTCGGTCACCGTCGAGCACCCTGCGATGGGCGAGCGACCCTACGTAGTCACTGGAGAGCCATTGACGATCCGCGTCGATTACGTCGTGACCTCGGCGGTCGACGGGGCGCAGTTCGCAATCGAGATCCTGTCCGACAAGGACCAGACCCTGTTCGCGACACGCAGCAGCGTGGCCGACGAGGGGATGATGCTCGCACCCGGAGAAGGGTCCGTGACGTTCTGCTTTGACTCACTGCCGCTTCTTGACGGCCGGTTCATCGTCAACATCGACGTGCGTGACGCGGGAGGCGTCGTCATCGGCCTCGCCGAGCCGGCGTGCGATTTCGAGGTGATGAATCCGAGCAAGGCCACGGGCGTCGTGGCGCTCCCGATGCGCGTCGAGGTCGTCGTGCCGGGAGCCACCCGACGCAGTGAACCGTGAGCGATCCGGCGCGGACTTGAGCGCCGCGGCCACGTGAACGGAAAGCCCGGGTCGCTCGCTTCGTCGGTCGTCGCTGCCGCCCACGGCGATGCCGAACGGCTTGCCGCCGACGGGCGCTGGACGAGCGAGAAGACCGTCGAGCTCGATCGCGCCTTTGAGCGCGCCGCGGTCCAGGCGCTGCGGAGGCCGCGCTTCGCGGAGCGTTCGCTCGTCCTTCGTCGCCTCGCGCGGCTCGTCGTGCCGGCGGCAGCACGGCCGAGCCTGCGACGCGCGCTCGGCACCGTCGAGCGTGCGCTCGGCTCCGTCGGGGCCCGGAGAGAGCGGTGATGGAAAGCGCATCCGGCAGTTCTTCGTCGGTTCGGCCGACGCGGATCGACCAGGTGATCCCGTCGATCATCGAGCACGACGCGGTGAGCAACCACACGTTCGTCGCGCAACGGCTACTGCGCGAAATGGGCTTTGTCTCCGAGATCTATGCCGCGATCATCGGACCGGGCTGCGCCGGCAGGGTCCATCCCCTGGGTGAGCTGCCGAGCCTGGAGGACGGAAGCCAGTGGGTCCTCTACCAGTGCTCGATCGGCGGCCCGGCGGCCGATGTCGTCGCGCGCCATCCGGGCCGTAAGCTCCTCGACTACCACAACATCACGCCGTCACCTCTCGTCGAACGTTGGTTGCCGCCACTTGCCGAGGAATGCCGCCTCGGTCGTCGGCAACTGAAGGCGCTCGCACCGCTCGTCTCCTACGCGTTCGCCCGCTCTGCTTACAACGCGGCCGAACTCGCCACGAACGGATTCGCGCGCTCGACTGTCGTGCCCTTCCTGGTCGAGCGCGGCAACTTCGATGAATCACCCGATGCTGACTGGCTCGCGCGGCTCGCAGCGGCGCGGTCAGAAGGAGGTTCGGACTGGCTTTTCGTCGGACAGATCGCGCCGCACAAGGCTCAGCACGACCTCGTCAAGGCCTTTGCCTGCTACCGGAGCGTTTACGACGCCGACGCCCGGCTTCATTTGGTCGGGCGCGAGATGGGGAGCACGTACATCGACGCGCTCCGCCGATTCATCGCCGCGCTCGGTCTGCAAGACGCGATCAGCCTGCCGGGATCGGTGTCGGTCGGTGCCCTCGTCGCGTACTACGGGATCGCTGACGTCTTTGTCTGCCTATCCGACCACGAGGGTTTCTGCGCGCCCATCGTCGAGGCGATGTCGCGAGGAGTCCCGGTTGTCGCCTACGCCGCGGCCGCGGTGCCCGAGACCGTCGGCGAAGCCGGCGTTCTCCTGTCCGACAAGTCACCCGCGTTCGTCGCGTCGGTCGTGCACCGACTCCTCGGCGACGCGCCGGTCCGCGCGAGTCTCGTTGCCGCCGGGCGCGCCCGCGCCCTCCAATACGCTCCGGAGGTCGCCGCGGCGGCTTTCCGCGACGCGATCAAGGTCGCGCTCGCCGCTCGCTAAACGCCGTACGCTGCTCGACGCCTCGACACACGTAACATCAGTACCAACATGCTCAGCAGCATCGTTCGTCACGCGACGATTCCTCGAAGCCGCGCCGGACTGGGTCTGTCGCTGATCGGCCTCGCATCGTGCGTACTCGTCGTCGTTCCGCCCGTCGCGGTGGCGTCCGGCGCTCCCGGCCGGACGGCACTCGCGTCGGTCGACTTTGTCGGTCACGGCTACGGCCCGGGGTTCGGCATGGGGCAGTGGGGTGCCTTCGGCGACGCGGTCCGCTACCACGAGGGTTATGAGCAGATCCTCGGCCACTTCTACGAAGGAACTGTCGCGTCGACTCTCCACGCGTCGCGGATCGACGCCAATCCAACCGTCTCAGTCGCGATTCTCGAAAACGTCAAGGCGGGCGGCAAGGTCGGTTACGACCCCGTCGTCACCTCGCCTTCGGCGTTCACGGTCACGAGCGCGTCACCGACTCCGACGACGACCTCGTCCCCGGTGACGTCGACCACGACGACCTCGACGACGACGCTGCCGCCTTCGACCACCACCTCGACCACCACCTCGACCTCGACGACTTCGACGACGACGCTGCCTCCGACCACCACCTCGACCACCACGTCGACCACGACGTCGACCACGACGACCTCGACGACTTCGACGACCTCGACGACGACGCTGCCTCCGGCCACCACCTCGACCACCTCGACCTCGACGCCGCCGTCCTCGACGACGACTTCGACGACGATCCCGTCGCGAGGCATCAGTGTCCGCGCCGGAATGGCGATCGATCTCCGGTTGACGCGCGCCGGGACCTGGAACGCCTACGAGGCGACCACGTGCACGGCGGCCCGGCGGGCGCCGGGGACGACCGCACCTATCGCGACCGGCCTCATTGATCCGATGGTCCGTCCGTCGGACGCGAGCGCGAACGCGCCGCCCGCGTCGCTCCTCACACTGTGTCGGCACGATGGGATCGATGAAGCCGTGCGCGGCGACATCGAGGCCTACGACCGGTCGGGTTACGAGCGGACCCTCAACGTGCTGCCGCTGCAGTCCTATCTCGACGGTGTCGTCCCCGCCGAGGTGTCGCCGTCGTGGGGAAGTGCTGGAGGCACAAGTGGTGCCCCGCAGGGGCGCGCGTGGGGATTCCAGGTTCTCGAGGCGCAAGCCGTTGCCTCTCGCTCGTACGCCGTTGCTTACATGGAGGCTGGTGGTTGGAACGGTTTTGCGAGCATCTGCGACACGGTCTGCGAGGCCTATGTCGGTGAGGACTTCGAATCACCGTTGACCGACGCCGCCGTCGCGGTCACGATCGGCGAGGTTCGAGCCGAACGCTCGACCGGCGGGATCGCGCTCACCACCTATTCCGCCTCGTCCGGTGGTTGGACGGCCACGAGCACGTTCCCTGCCGTTCCGGACCTCGGCGATGCCTGCGTCGTCACCGGCGACCCGCCCGAATGCAATCCGTATCACACGTGGCACGTCGTCGTGCCGGCGTCAATTTTCACCCGGCGATTTCACGGCATCGGACAGCTCGTCGGCGTGAACGTCCTCGCGCGCAATGCGCGCGGATCTTTCGGCGGTCGTGTCGAGAACGTCTTTATTTCCGGCACGAAGTCGTCGGTGACGGTCACCGGGTTGAGCTTCGCCATGACCCTCGGGTTACCCTCGGATTGGTTCGCGGTCACGGCCGCCGCCTCTTCGCCGCCGGCGACCGACGGCGCTCCCACGACGCCCGTGACGTAGGCGGGGATGCCGACGGACTCGTCGACGGGTTTGCCGGTGCCGGGCGCGACGGACACGTCTGTCGGCGCCGGATTCGACCCGCAGCGCTCGATGGGGCGCACGTCGGGTACGACGGAGGCGGCAAAAGGGCCTCCGGAGGGGGCCACGGTACGCTTCGGCGTGTCCTGGCGCGCGCGGCTGCGTCAGATTTCGCATACACGCTGGTGGCAGGTACTGCGCCTCGTCGTCGGTGTCGGCCTTGGCGCGCTCGCTCTCTGGGCGCTGAACGGACAGCGTGGCGAGCTTATCGGAGCCTCGGCCGAGCTCACTCACCTGAACGTGGGCTGGCTCACCCTCGCGATCATCTGCGAAGTCGCGTCCTACGTCTCGTTCGGCGTACTGCAGCGGCGCCTGCTGCAGGTCGAGGGGGTCCGGACGGGCCTTGGTTTCATGACGGCGCTGAGTGCCGCATCGGCGGCGATCGCCAACTCGCTTCCCGGTGGTCCAGCGTTCGCGAGCGTCTACACCTACCGCTTCTACCGACGGCGAGGCGCGAGCGAGACCCTTGCCGTGTGGACGCTCGTTGCCACCTTCGTCTGTGCTGGCGCGACGCTCGGTCTGCTCGCGAGCGCCGGAGTGGCTATCGCCGCAAGCGAGGGCGCGTCGTACGACCTCGTCGGCGTCATTCTCGGTGTGTTCGCCATCTCGATCGTGGCCGACGCCATCGTCTTTCAGCGCCGCTGGCTGGCGCGGTTGCTGGTCTTCGCCCTCCGGGTGACCCGGCGTCTCGTCGGTCGGCCGAGGCGCTCGGGAGAGCTGGTCGTCGAAGGTTGGATCTCGCGGCTCGAAGCCTTCCGCTTCAGCTGGCGGGACCTTGCCGTCGCGCTAAGTGGCGCCTTCGGCAACTGGGTGTTCGACTGCGGCTGCCTCGCCTGCGGCTTCCTCGCCGTCGGCGGCGCGGTGCCCTGGCGCGGTCTGCTTCTCGCCTACGGCGCCGGCCAGCTCGCGGCCAACCTGCCGATCACACCCGGCGGGCTCGGCGTCGTCGAAGGCAGCATCACCATCGCGCTCGTCGCCTTCGGTGGGGCGGAGCTGTCGACGGTTGCCGCCGTCCTCACCTACCGGATCGTCAGTTTCTGGGGCTTCCTTCCCGTCGGTTGGCTGTCGTGGGCCGGGCTCGGCGTGGCGCGCCGACGGGGTGGGGTTGGTGTGGCCGGACCGGCCGCCCGTCGGGGCGGCTCGCCGGGCCTGTTGTCGAACGAACGTACGCGCGCGACGGTTGATGACGGTCAGCGCGCCAGGGAGGTGGGACATGAGAAGTGAGAACCTCCGGTCGGCGCGATCCGCGCGTCTCGTGGCAGCGTCTGTCGTCCTCGTCGTCGCTTCGTTCGGTTTGGCGGCGTGCACGTCGGCACGCAACGTCCTCGGCTCGCACGAGAGTCCGTGTTTCCGCGTGCTCGCCGTCGCGCGCGCGGCGGTAAACGACACGGGACGTTTCGCCGGTGTCCGGTACTTGAGCCCCCGGGATCTCACGGTGGCGTTGCGAGCGATGAAGGTGGGACCGCACGCGAAATTCGCCGTCCCGACCGTGCTCACTAGCGAACGCAGCGCGGTCTGCGTCGTCGAGTACCGCGGGAACTACTCGACGGGCGGTGTCGCGCTCGGCTGGCCGCCGAACCGGCACGGCGATCCGCTCGCGATCGTCGTCGTGCGCGTCCGCGACGTCCGCGTGCTCGTCACTTTCGTCCTCAGAAAGGCACCGCTGCGGTTCTCGCGGTTCCTGCCGTCTCTCGGCTGAACGCGGCTTGCCTCGTCGGTCAGCCACGCCTCAGACATCGGCTGCGCGGCGACCCCGGCCGCGGGCTCGCGCCCGGTCGTGCTGGGAGAGGACGGTCTTGCGCAGCCGGACGACCGTGGGCGTCACCTCGACGCATTCGGTCTCGTCGGCGTGTTCGAGCGCCTGTTCGAGCGTCAGACGACGGATCGGGGGGAGCTTGACGAAATCGTCCGCCGTCGAGGACCGCATGTTCGTCAGCTTCTTGCCCTTCGTCACGTTGACGTCGATGTCGTCGCCGCGAGAGCTTTCGCCGACGATCATGCCCTCGTAGACCTCCTCGCCCGGGCCGACGAACATCGACCCGCGTTCGGAAAGGTTCGTGATGGCGAAGGCGGTCGCCGCCCCCCGGCGGTCGGCGACCAGGCTGCCGCTCGTGCGCAACCGGATCTCGCCCTGCCAGGGTTCGTAGCGCTCGAAGGAGTGGTGCAGCTGAGCCGTGCCGCGCGTCTGGGTGAGCATCTCCCCGCGGATGCCGATCAGCCCACGGGAAGGGACGAGTCCCCCGAGGCGCACCCAGCCGGTCCCGTGGTGCACAACGCGGTCGAGACGCGCCTTGCGCCGGGCGACGAGCTGCGTGACGGTGCCGAGGTGCTCCTCGGGAACTTCCACCGACAGCCGCTCGACCGGTTCGCTGAGCACCCCGTCGACCATTCTCGTGACGACCTCGGGCTTTCCGACGGTCAGTTCGAAACCCTCGCGACGCATCGTCTCGACGAGGACGGCGAGGGCGAGCTCACCACGGCCCTGCACCTCGAACGTGTCGGAGCGATCGGTCGGGACGAGACGGATCGCGACGTTCCCCACGACCTCGGCCTCGAGGCGGGAGCGCAGCAGGCGCGCCGTCAGCTTCGTCCCGTCCCGACCGGAAAGTGGCGAGGAGTTCACCCCGACGGTCATCGACAGGCTCGGTTCGTCGACGACGAGCAACGGCAGCGCGACCGGGTTGTCGGCATCGGCGAGCGTCTCCCCGACGGTGACCTCGTCGAGGCCGGCGACGGCGATGAGCTCACCGGGGCCGGCGGATTTGACCGGGACGCGGTCGAGGCCGGAAGGCGCGAGGAGCGCGGTGACGCGCGAGCGGGTCACCGCGCCGTCCCGCCGACACCAGGCGACGGTCTCGTTGTCGTGGATCGTGCCCTCGACGACGCGACAGATCGCCAGGCGGCCCAGGTACGGCGAGGCGTCGAGATTGGTGACGAGCGCCTGGAGGGCCGCGCCCTCGGTGAACGACGGCGCCGGCAGATAGGCGAACAACGTCTCGACGAGGACTGACAGGTTGCCGCCGGCGGGTGGGGTCGTGACCGGGCCCGCCGGCTGACTGTCGGTCAGCCAGCCCTCGCGGGCACTGCCGAAGAGGAAGGGGACGTCGTACTGGCGTTCCGGCGCTTCGAGCTCCAGGAAGAGCTCGATTGTCTCGTCGACGACTTCGGCGATCCGGGCGTCGGGCCGGTCGACCTTGTTGATGATCGGGACGACCGGCAGGCCCGCTTCGAAGGCCTTGCGCAGCACGAAGCGTGTTTGCGGCCCGGGGCCGTCCGACGCGTCGACGAGCAGCATCGCGCCGTCGACCATGGCGAGGGCGCGTTCGACCTCCCCGCCGAAATCGGCGTGACCGGGGGTGTCGACGATGTTCAGCCGGCGCGTCCCGAACCGGAAGGAGGCCTGCTTGGCGAGGATCGTGATGCCCTTCTCGCGTTCAAGGTCGAGGGAGTCGAGGACCCGGTCGACGAGCGTTGCATGGGCGTCGAACGCGCCGGCCTGGCGGAGCAGCGCGTCGACGAGCGTCGTCTTGCCGTCGTCGACGTGAGCGATGATCGCCACGTCGCGCAACTCGGCTTTTGTTCGCACCGTCATCATTCGGTCCTGTTTGTGTCGGCCCGCACCGGTTCGCCGGCCGCGTCCTCCGCTCGGCGGTATCTCGGCACCCACGCTCGGGCTTAGATTGCGTGCATGTCGACGAGGCTGAGCCGGCTCGAGCGGATCACGAACCTCGTTCTCGCTCTTCTCGACGCCTCCCGCCCGTTGTCGCTGAGAGAAATCGGCCGCGCCGTCGCCGGTTATCCATCCGCCCCCGGTGCGCTCCGTCAGGCGTTCGAACGTGACAAACGCACGCTTCGCGACAACGGGATACCGATCTCCGTCGAACGCGTCGACGGGGACGACCAGGTCGGATACCGCATCCTACCGGAGCAGTACTACCTGCCAGAGCTCGGCCTCACCGGCGAGGAGGAGGCGGCGCTGTCGTTCGCGCTGCTCGCCGTGCGTCTCGAAGGTGGTTCCGGCCGTGACGTCCTCCACAAGCTCAGCGCCCAGGGGCCGCGTGATGTCGCACCTGTCGCCGTCCTGCCGTCGCTGCCGGCCCTCGGCGTATTGCAGCAGGCGATCCGCGACCGCGCGCCGATCACCTTCGGGTACCACGGGCGCGTTCGCCGCGTCGACGGCTATGGGCTGGTCTTTCGCGGCGGCAGCTGGTATCTCGTCGGCCGAGACGCCGACGTGGGCGAAGCAGGCGGACTGCGCCGGTTCCGGGTCGACCGGATCGAGGACGAACCGGTCGTCGGCGGGCCCGGGAGCTACGAGCGACCGGTGGGCTTCGACGCCGCGCGGGAGCTGCGCTACGTGCCGTTCCAGCCGAGCGCCTCCGGCCCGGTCGAGCCGGAGTCGACCGAGGTCGAGATCTCCGTCGACGCGCGCGCGGCCGAAGGTGTCCTCGCGCTCGTCGGCAGCGGGTCGGTGGCGGGGCGCGCCGACGATGGGTCGGTGCGCTTGGCGTTCGCCGTTGGCGACGAGGGGGCCTTCTACTCCTGGGTGCTTGGCCTCGGTGATGCCGTCGAGGTGCTCTCGCCCCGGGAGGTGCGTCGCGGCGTCATCGCCCGGCTGGAGGCCGCGGCGCGCGCCGCGGAGCCGGCGTGATGATGGAGCACCCGTCCGATGCGCTCGACGCGGGGACGCGTCTTCGCCGACTTCTCGCCGTCCTCACGTACCTCGCAGCCGTCGGCGAGTCCTCCATCGGGGAGCTCGCAGCGCGTTTTGGCTTTGACGAGCGATCGCTCGTCGCTGAGCTCGAGCTGGCGGCCTGCTGCGGACTGCCCCCCTACACGCCGGACACGCTGCTCGAACTGATCGTCGACGCCGATCGGGTCGTCGCCTACGGACTCGACGCGCTCCGGCGACCGGCACGGCTCACCCCGGATGAGGGTTTCGCGCTCGCCGCCGCCATCCGGGCGATGCTCGCCGTTTCTGGGCCAGAGGCCGCAGGTCCGCTCGCCACCGCTCTCGACAAGCTCGAGCGGGCACTCGGTCTCGAGCGCCTGAGCATCGAGCTCGACGCCCCCGAGCACCTCGCCGAGCTTCGTCAGGCCGCGGCGACCGGCGAAGCGGTCGAGATCGACTACCTCGGAGCCAAACGCGGCGACGAGACGACGCGCCGTGTCGAGCCCTACGCCGTCGTCGCCCGCGAGGGCCGCTTCTACCTCGACGCCTTCTGCCACTCCGCCGGGGACTGGCGCCGGTTCCAAGTGGCGCGCATCACCGCTGTCCGCCGGCTCGGCGAACCGGTTGCCCCGCGGGCCCTGCCGGCGGAACTCGGCGGGACGCGCGCCTTCGCCGGAGGCGCGAAGGCGCGCACGGCCCACGTCGCCATCGACCAGTCCCGTTATGTGCTCATCGACCGGCTCGTCGCGGCCCCGCCGACGGTGTTGTCCGACGGCAGGGTCTTAGCGGCGATCGAGGTCGCCGACGAGTACTTCCTCGGGTGCCTCGTCCTCGGTCTCGGCCCGGCGGCTGAGGTGATCGACCCGCCGGAGCTCGTGGACGCCGCCAGCAGGGTCGCCCGTCGGGCGCTCGCCCGCTACGAGGCCGGCTCCTAGCGGAGTCCGGCAGACGATGGGGGCCGCCGCGCTGGACCCGAGCATCAGGCCGGCCCGGCGGTAGGTGGCGGATCACGATCGGCTCCTAGCGTCGCCCGCCATGCTGCGCGTGGCGAAGGTGCGGCGAGGTCGCGAGGCGTACTACCTCGAGACGACGATGGCGTCGTCGCGGGGTCGCGCGGGTCTCGTCGAGCCCGACGGCGTCTGGTGGGGCGGCCTCGCCGGCGCCCTCGGCCTCGCCGAACGGACCGTCGAGGCCGGGAGCCTGTCGACGCTCCTCGCGGGAGTGGACCCGGCAACCGGTGCGCCCCTCGACCCCCGCCACGACCGGGTCACGGTCACGGCCTTCGACTGCACCTTCGCCGCCCCGAAATCCGTGAGCCTGCTCCACGCGCTCGGGCCGCAGGATGCCGTCGAGCAGGTGCGGGCCTCCCACGAGCACGCCGTCGCCGGCGCCCTCGGGTATCTCGAACGACACGCCGCACACGTGAGACGCGCCGGCGCGACTCTCCCGGCGGAGGGGTTCGTTGCGGCGTCGTTCCTCCACCGGACGAGCCGTGCCGACGATCCCCACCTCCACACCCATCTCGTTGTCGCCAACCTCGCGCCGGACGAGGGCGGGAGATGGTCCGCCCTCGATGCCCGACCGCTCTTCGTGCACGCCTCCGTTGCCGGTGCCCTCTACCGGGCGCAGCTGCGCAGCGAGATCTCGGAGCGGTTGTCCGTCGTGTGGCAGGCGCGCGCCGAGGGCTTCGCCGACCTCATCGGGATTCCGGCGGCGGCGTTACGGGGCTTTTCCCGGCGGAGCGCGGAGATCGCCAGCGAGCTCGCCCGTGGCGGATGGCAGGGCGCAGGAGCGGCGCGTCTCGCCGCCGACCGCACCCGATCGGACAAGAACCTCGGCGCCGACTACCCGACGCTCGTCGCCGCGTGGCGCGAGCGGGCGTTCGCCCTCGGTGTGTCCCGTTCGGGTGTCGCCAGGCTCGGTGGACGCGTGACGCGAGCGACCGACGGTGTCGGTGCGCGCCACGCGGAGCTCGAAAAGCGCGTCGCGGACGCGGTCGAATCTCTTGACCACGCGTTCGACCGTCGCGAGCTGATCCGGGCAACGTGCGCCCGTCTCGACGACGGCGCCTCGGTGGAGCGCGTCGAGGACGCGGTCGATCGCCAACTCGCATCGGGCGAACTCGTCCGTTGTGGCGAACGCGCTCTCCGGCTCCACGCGACCGGCGGCGGTCGCATCCCCGGCGGTCTCGTCGAGGCGCGATACGAGACGAAGCAGATCGCAGCTCTGCGCTGCCGCCTAGATAGCGTCATCGATTCGGCACCGATCCTCGGTGCGCAAACCGCTGGACGCCCCTTTTCTGCTAGAGAGGACCTCGCCACGGCGGGCGTCCTCGTTGTGGGTCGGGAGGGCGATCCGATCCTCGCCTGGGCGGCCCTGCGCGAAGCCGCGCTCGCCGCACACGACCGTGGACGCCGGGTCATCGGCCTCGCACCTGATCGGCACGCCGCCGTCCATCTCGAGGCGGCAACGGGGATCACGATGGCCGCGTTCGAAGGGCACGACCGGCTTGCGAGTGGTTCCCTCGTCCTTGTCGCCCACCCCGAGCGCTGTCCGGTGCGCGCTGTTGTCTCGTTGCTGGAAGAAGCGCGCGCTCAGGACATGACGGTCGTGCTCTTCCCGAGACAGATCCCACGTCAGCGGACCGCGAGTCCGTTCGAGCATGGCGCGGCACCCGTCGCTCCGCGGTCCGAGCCGGTCGAGTCGCTCAGGCGCTACCGCGTCGACGACGTGGAAGTCGTGCTCGCCGCCGACATCACGGCGGCGTTCAGCGGGATCCTGCTACTCGGCGAGGAGAGCCGGTCGAGGGGACGTCGTTCCCTCGTCGTTGCCGCGGAGCCCCGCGGCCTCGCGTCCCTCGGGGTCGAGGTCGCCCGTCCGCGGGATGCCCTGTCACGTCACCGGGCTGGGGATTTCGATCTCATCGTCTTCGGCGGCGCCCGTCTTTTCGGTCCGGGCATCGCCCACGTGCCCGATAAGGCGCGTTCCCACGTCTCGGTCGCGCCCGTAGCGCGCGCCCCGGGCGGCGACAGGTCGTTCGTGCTGGAGCTCGCGGAGCCAGCAGGGTTGCGGCGAGAGCTCGGGCGGTCACCCGACGACTGGCGCGCCCGCGACGCCTGGCGCGCCAGGGCGGTCGGGTCGGGACGGCGGCGCGGCGCGCCGGGGATCGAAACCGGGTCGGACCGGGAGGCGAGCGCCTGGTCCCGGGGCGCCCGTGTCTTCAATCCCACGCGCGCTCGGGAGCCGTCGTTTAGTCGCTGAGCCATCGACCAGGCGGGCCGGGCCGGCGTTCCCGCCGGTTCGCCAGCCGACTGGCGCGCGGCGGCGCCGCCGCCGCGGACCTGCCGGCCAGCTCGCGCCATGGCGACGAGCAGTGGTGGGGCGTCAAGACGATTCGTTGCGGTCGGGCACCGACGAAGGCGATGGCCGTCCCTCGAGGTGGCTGCGCGATGGCGTCCACACTGAGACGAGGCTCGCGTCGCGTACTCAGCGTCCGGGTGATCTGCGGGATCAAGCGACCGGGTGTGCGGGACGCTGTCCGCGAGGTGACGTACTCGTCGTGCCTGCCGGAAAGCGTCGAGAAGGCCTCGAGGGTCCGGACGTCGCTCACCCCGGCGAGCACGAGTTTCGTGCCGAAAAGGGTGAGGAATCCGTCGGCAGCGGTTCCGAAGCGGGCGCGTGCCTGGGAGAGATCCTGCAGGCTGGCGAGCGTGACTATGCCCTGGCTCGCGCCTTCGGCGACGAGCACGGGGAGGTCGTGTAGCGGGGCGATGTTGGCGAGCTCGTCGAGAACGAGGAGCACGGGCGGTCCGGCGCGCGATTCTTTCGCGGCGCTTCGCCGGTAGGCGGCGGTGCGCACGTCCCGGATGATGCCGGCGACGAGCGGTGCGAGGTGCAGCTGGTACTCGGCTGGCGAGGCGACGAAGAGCGTCGATCGGCTCCGGACGAAACGTTCGGGATCGAAACGTTCGAGCCCCGCGCTCGCCAGGGACGCGCTCGTTCGGTAGCCGGCGAGCACGCCGGAAGCGGTAGACCAGATGGCGCTCTGTTCGCGTTCTTCGGTTTCGGTGATCCCGATGAGAAGGTCGAGGGCGAGTGTCGCGTCGTGGCGCGCGAGGGCGGCGACGAATCGTTCCGGCGTCCGCCGGTTCACTGCCGAGATGACGGCGTCGAGCGAGGCGTCGTCGAGCGATGCGCCGTGGAAAACGGACGAGAGCAGTGCCGCCGCGCGCTCGGTCCAGTGCGATCCGTCGACCCGGTCCCGTCCCTCACGGCTCGCGCCGACCATCGACTCGGCCATGAACACCGCCCCGTCCCACGTCGAGGCGGCCGAGAGTGGCGACCAACCGATCGGATTCACCCCCCGGGGGGCATCCACTGTGCCGCTCGGGTCGAACAGCAGACACTCGCCGAGTCGGCCGCGCACCGCGTGTGTCTCGTCGAGGACGTCTCGTTTCGTCGACACCGCGACGACCGCACCCGTTGCCGCGAAAACATTTGGCACAACAATGCTTGACGTCTTGCCGGAACGGGGTGGGCCGAGCACGAGCGTTCCGTGTTCATGTGGTGCGAACACGGGATCGCCGTGCGACGAACCAAGGTAGATGCCGTGTCGGTTTGTGGTCGACGCGGCGAGCACGCGTGCCAGCGCGTCTGTGCTTGATTCGTCTTGCGGAGCGGTTGAGGATGCCGTAGAGGCATCGTTGCACGCGTGAATTCACGGAGTGCCTACCGAGCGGCCTACGATCGGTCCTCCGCACGAGAGTTTGAAGTTGATCGCAAGAACCTTGAAATGCAAGGGATATCGTGTGTTCGTCGCCGAGCGACCGTTTCGATGTCGGAAGACGTCGTCGCGCAACCGTAAGGAAGACGCGTCGTTAGGTCGAGAATGCTTGCATTTCGCGGTCAAATCGCCTTTTATTGCGTTGGCTGCACCACACCTACAGGAGGTGGCCGTGAATAGAACCGAACTGATTGGGGCAATCAGTGGTGACACTGGCTTGACCCGTCAGCAATCGGAATCCGCGCTCGATTCGCTCGTTTACGAGATCACCAGGGGCGTGCGCACGGGGGTTCCGATCCGTATCACTGGTTTTGGCACATTCAAGTTGCGGGAACGCAAGGCGCGTAGCGGACGCAATCCGCAAACGGGTGCTCCCGTCTACATCAGGGCGTCCAAGGGCATTGGCTTTACCCCGGGCGTTCAGTTGAAGGCGGATCTGAACTCGAGCGCCGAACTTCGGAAGCCGGCGCCCGCGCCGGTGGTGAAGAAGGCTGCACCCGCACGGAAGGCTGCACCGAAGAAGGCAGCAAAGAAAGCAGGGGCGAAAAAGGTGCTGAAAAGGGCCGGAGCGAAGAAGGTTGTGAAGAAGGCCGGAGCGAAGAAGGTTGTGAAGAAGGCCGGAGCGAAGAAGGTTGTGAAGCGCGCTCCTGCCCGGAAGGTGGGCGCCAAGAAGGTAGTGAAGAAGGCTCCCGCCAAGAAGGTAGTGAAGAAGACCCCAGCCAAGAAGCGCCCGGCCCGCAAGGCCCCGGCGAAGAAGGCGCCGGCCCGCAAGGCCCCGGCGAAGCGCGTACCAGCACGCAAGCGACCCGCGAAGCGTTCACCGGCGAAGAAGGCTCCGGCCCGCAAGGCCTCAGCTCGTCACGCAGCAGCACGACACTGAAAGTTGAACGTTTCGCCTCCGCTCTGAGCCCTGACGTTCCAGCCAGGGCTCAGAGCGGGTCGCTCGCGCTCATGACCGTCTGAACCACGGGTCTGTTGCCGACGCCCAAGGCGCAGCAACCCATGGAGGAAGGTCCGCACCCGGTCACGTCGGCTGTCCAGCCCGGGACCGCTGCCCGCCTCGTCGCCCACGGTCTTTGTCGCGGCAAACGATTGGCCGATTGGCAATGTGTCCGTCGGTAAACCCGAAGCTCAGGCGAGCATCTTCTGTATCGCCTGGCGCGTCACGCCAATTTCCCGAGCAATTTCGGCCTGACTAAGAGCCTCCTTGACGAGGTCGCGGATCAAATCTCGCCGCTCTGCGTGAAACTGCTGTGCCAGCAGGTAGTGCTCGATGGCCTTGGCTCGGACGTCCTTCAGACGGCGAAACGCCTCTTCGTGGGCACCGCGATTCCTTGTCACGCGCCTATTTCGACAACCTGAGTTGTCAGCAGCAACCCCCGTGGAAAGCTGCTGGGCTGCACAAAGGACAGACCACCAATTGATCAGCGTGCCGCGGCCATGGCGCGATCTTCGTTTCGAACGTCGTCGTGCCCTCGTGGTGGACGACCGTCTGGAGGGCCGAACACGATGTGGCTGCCACCCTTGGCGTGCGGGCCGGGATCAGGTGAGCTGCGATCGCGCGTGCTCGCGGCAGCCGGCACATTGCCCGTCGTCTCGCTCGCGACGCCAGGCGTCGTCGCCCTGGTCGTCACGATGTCGTCGGGCGGGGAGGTCGCGCGGGGCGACCTGTTTGCGGTTTCGCGCCGGCAGGCGCGACGAGGACGAGGTCCGCGGGAAGATCGACGTCCGAGGACAGTCGCCAATCGTCGACGACGTTGCAGCGAAGTCCGAGCCGGTCCGCTTCGGCCTTGTGTCGGCGGAACGAGCCCGGTCCGTACGAGAAGTGGAAGCCCGCGTGCGTCGGCACCGCGGCGACATTCGTGCCGTCGGCCTGACGGTCCGGCGCCAACGTCACTTCGGAGGGAGAGCCGAAGTTCGACAGGTCGGTCACGAATGGCAGGTCAGCGTGCGCGACGACGGCGAGCGAGAAGCCTTGCTCGGCGAGATGCTTGACGCCGGCCTCGACCGCCGCGGACAGGCCGAGACCAGGTGCGTAGAGGACCGTCGCCCCGCGGTGGACGGCCCAGTCGGCGACTTCGCCGTCGTCGCAGACGACGTGGACGGGCGCGTGCTGCGCGGCCGAAACCACGGTCTCGGCGAGCTCGCGCGCGAGTCTCATCCTCGCCTCGTCGTCGAGCACTGGCGCGAGCCTGATCTTGGCGAGGCGGAACGATTTCACCGGCACGAGCACGGCGCGCACATCGGCAGTCTACGGTTGGCCCGCTTGCGTTCCCCGGGACCGGCTCGCGCCCGTCAACGGGGGAGAGCCCTCATCGCGGCGTCGCAACACTCGTTGACTGACGGGCGTTAGCGTGTCGAACGTGGTCGGCGCAGTGCGCATCCGCTCGACGCGTCGGTGACGAGACGTCGATGAACGCTGTCGTGCTCGGCGCTGGATCGTGGGGGACGACGATCGCTTCGCTCGTCTCGGCGCGCGCACCCACGACGCTCTGGTCACGCTCGGAGGCGGTCGCCGCCGAGATCCGTGAACGCAGAACGAACACCTCGTACCTCGGGGACGTGCACCTGCCAGACGAGTTGCGGTCGACCTCGTCGTTGGAGGACGCGCTTCGCGACGCCGAGTTCGTCGTGATCGCGCTCCCGAGTCACGGCGTGCGCGCCGTGCTCAGTTCAGCGGCTCGATGGGTACCAGCTGGCGTGCCGGTGCTCAGTCTCTCGAAGGGCCTCGAAGAGGGGACGATGGCCCGGATCTCCGAGATCGTCAACGAGTGCTGGCCGGGACATCCCGTCGGGGTCCTGACGGGGCCGAACCTCGCGACGGAGGTGTGCAGCGGACAACCCACGGCGTCGGTCATCGCTTTCGTGGACGAGAGCCTCGCCGTCGAGCTCCGGGAGCTGTTCGCGACCGAGACGCTCCGTCTCTACACGAACCCGGATGTCGTCGGTTGCGAAATCGCTGGGGCCGTGAAGAACGTCTTGGCGATCGCGAGCGGGATGTCGATCGGGCTCGGGTTCGGCGACAACACCCGGGCGGCTTTGGTCACCCGGTCGCTCGCCGAGCTCACCCGTCTCGGCGTCGCGCTCGGCGGCGAGCCGCCGACGTTCGCCGGCCTCGCGGGTCTCGGCGACCTCGTCGCGACCTGTACGAGCACGCGGAGCAGGAATTTCTCCGTCGGCGTCGCACTCGGGCAGGGCCGGTCGCTCGACGAGGTGATCAGTCGGAGCCGGATGGTCGCCGAGGGCGTGAAAACGTGTCGCCCGGTCGTCGACCTCGCGCACCGGCTCGGGATCGAGGTTCCCGTGGCCGAGCAGGTCGTCGCCGTCTGTCACGGGAACCGTCCTCCTTCGGAGGCGATTCCGCTGCTGATGCGGCGCGCGCCGCGCTCCGAGGTTGAGAACCTCGCCGACCTGGCCGACAGGGCCCGCAATGGCGCTCGCGACCGCTAGAACGTCCCGGGACCGGTCGTTGTCGCCGGAAACGAGCCGGGACGCGGGGGTCGAGGTGGAAAGGCAGCTCGTCGTCGCAGGTTGCCGCACTGTCGCGGGGGTCGACGAGGTCGGTCGTGGTGCCTGGGCAGGACCGCTGACGGTTTGCGTGGCGGTCGTCGCGGGGGACGATCTCGAGGGGTTTCCGGCGGGGGTACGCGATTCGAAGTTGCTCTCGCCGCGGCAACGGGAGCGGCTCTTCGCGCCCGTTGCCGAGCACCTCTGTTGTCACGGGATCGGCCACGCGAGCGCCGAAGAGTGTGACCGACTGGGCATGGGGGCAGCGCAACGCCTGGCCGCGTCGCGGGCGCTCGAGGTGCTCGACGTCTCGCCGGACGGGATCATCGTTGACGGGCCAAGGGATTTCACCGGGCGATCGGGAGCGCTGAGCATCGTGGGTGCCGATCGTCGCTGCGCCGTCGTCGCGGCGGCATCCATTCTCGCCAAGGTGACCCGGGACCGATTGATGATCGCGGCTGCCGAGACCAATCCGGGCTACGGGTTCGAGCGGAACAAGGGGTACGCCTCGGTCGAGCACCGGCTCGCGGTCGCGCGTCTTGGTACAACGCCGATCCACCGGCTGACCTGGTCGGTCAGTCCAGTCGTCTCGGTCGGAGGCGCGGGCCTCCTTGCAGCGTCTTAAGCCTCATTGCGCTTTCACCGGCTATAACGGTCCAAATGGTTTTCGTGCTGGCGTTGCTTGCTGCGGGTGCGAACGCGTTCGCGACCGTTTTCCAACGTCTGGGCCTCGAGCACCGTTCGATCAGCGAGTTGAGCCACGGCTTGATGGCGAGCGTTTTGCGCCGGCCGATCTGGTTCGCGGGCCTCGCGCTGACGACGGCGAGCTTCCTGCTCCAGTCGCTCGCCCTGTCCTACGGGAACCTGTCGACCGTGCAGCCGATCATGGTCACCGAGATCCTCTTCCTCGTCATCATCCTCGGCACCTGGTTCCACCACGCGCTCAAATGGACCGACTGGGTGGCCGTGTTCGGCACCGGCATTGGTCTCGCCGGATTCCTCTGGCTCAGCTACTCGAAGGAGGGTCACAACTCCCCGTCGAAGTTCGACTGGCTCCTCTTGCTCGTCGCCGCCGGCGGCGCCGTCGTGCTTGGCATCCTCGCCGCCCAGCGCGGCCCCCGCTCGTGGCGGGCCGTCTGCTACGGCGTGAGCGCCGCGATCTGCTTCGCGCTGACCGCGGCGTTCATCAAGACGGTCGCCAACGAATGGCCCCGCGGTGTCGTCTACGTCTTCTCCCACCCCGAGGCGTACGGGGTCGCCGTCGCCGGGCTGATCGGGCTGATCATCAGCCAGCACGCGCTCGACGCTGGTCCGGTCGCCGCGTCGCAGGCGGCACTGCTCATCGTCAATCCGTTGTCGAGCATCATCATGGGCATCTGGTTGTTCCGGGACCACGTCCACGCCACCGGGACGCACGCCATCCTCGAGGGGATCTTCCTCGGCGTGATGTTCTACTCGTTGCTTCTGCTCAGCCAGTCGGCGCTCATCACCTCGAGCCGTGAGGCGGAGCAGCTGTCGGATCGGCAGCCACTGCCCAAGGTGCACGCTGGCGGGTCCATCGCCTAACGGCCCCGGCAGTACGCTCGCGTCAGTGGCCGTGGTGGCGAGGTGATCGCATGAGCGATGAGCGCACCGATTCCTGGTGCGCCGTCCGCGCGCGCATCGAGGAAGCCGCGGACTTGCTGGGACTCGATGAGGGCCTCACCCAGATTATCGTCACTCCGGAGCGGATCCTCGAGGTCGCCATCCCGATCCGCCGGGACGACGGGCGCGTCGAGGTCTTCACCGGATGGCGTGTCCAGCACAACACCGCACGAGGACCGGGCAAGGGCGGGATCCGGTTCCATCCCGCGGTCGACGTCCACGAGGTGATGGCGCTCGCCGCGGACATGACCATCAAGTGCGCCGTCGTCGACATCCCATTCGGCGGCGCCAAGGGTGGGGTCGTCGTCGACCCGGCTTCGCTGTCAGAAGCCGAGCTCGAACGGTTGACGCGGCGCTACGCCTTCGACCTGGCGTCGCTCCTCGGTCCGGACCGCGATGTCCCCGCGCCGGACGTGAATACCGACGCCCGGATCATGTCCTGGATCATGGACACCGTCTCGATGATGCGCGGCCACGTGACCCCGGGTGTCGTCACGGGCAAGCCGATCGCCATCGGGGGGATCGCGGGACACGTTGGCGCGACGTCGTCGGGCGTCGTGCTCTGCGCGCAGGCGACGTTCCGAGAGCTCGGGATGGCGCTCACGGGATCGCGCGCGGTCGTCCAGGGCTACGGTAAGGTCGGCGCGCCCCTCGTCTACCTGCTCTCGTCGCTTGGTGTACGCGTCGTTGCGGTCGCCGACCTGGGTGGCGCGATCCACAATCCGGGCGGGATCGACCCGGCGGCGCTCGCCGACCACTTCGCGCGGACGGGCACGGTCGCCGGTTTTGTGAACGCCGAGGAGATCGACCCGGCGTCGCTCTTCTCGATCGAGTGCGAGCTCGCCATCCCGGCCGCGCTCGAAAGGGTGGTCACCGCCGAGGTGGCCGCGTCGTTCGGCGGGCGGGTCCTCGTCGAGGCGGCCAACGGGCCGACCCTGCCCGAAGCGGACCCGATCCTCGAAGAGCGCGGGATCACCGTCGTGCCCGACGTCCTCGCCAACGCGGGCGGGGTGGTCGCGTCGTACTTCGAGTGGGCCCAGGCGCGCCAGGGTTACGCCTGGGAGCCGGGTGTGTTCTCGACCCGGCACCGGGAGACGATGGAGCGGGCGTTCGACGCGACGTGGCAGGAGGCGACGGCGTTGAAGGTGCCGCTGCGCCGGGCCGCTGTGGCGCTCGGTCTCGGTCGTGTCGCCGAGGCGACGCGGCTACGCGGGCTGTTCCCGTAGCGAAGGGAGAGTCGCCCCTTGCGGCGCAGGGCCGGTCGTCGGGCACTGCTCTCGGCTGTCGTCCTCGTCGGTGGCGTCGGCCTCGGGGCGTGTGCGTCTTCGGTGCACAAGCAACCGACCCATCACCACCGTCATCACGTGACGGCGACCACGAAGCCGTCGGGCCCGACGGCGAGCGCCACGACGATTGCAGGCGTGCCGACGTGCTCGACAGGGGTGCTCGGGATCTCGACCGCGGCGGGCGGAGCGGCCGCGGGCACGTCGTACACGGTGTTCACGCTGACGAACAGGGCACCGACGCGATGCGCGCTCGACGGCTTTCCGATTCTTCGGTTCTTCGGACCGTCCGGTGCTTCCGGTGCCGGCGCGGGACCGAAGCTTCCGATCTCGGCAGTCGACGGGGGTCCGGCGCCGACCCTGGTGACCCTGGCGGCCGGCGGCTCGGCGGAGTTCATCGTCGTCGTCAGTGATGTCCCGGTCGGGGGAATCGGGTGCTCGACGGTTGCTTCGGTTGATGTGTCGATCCCGGGCGCGTCCGAGTCGCTTAGCGTTCCTGTCTCTTTGGAGTCTTGCGGCGGAACGGTAACGGTCTATGCGTTCGGGCCGCCGGGTTCGGAGAGTCCCTAGCCGACCGCCTACCGGGGACGCGCTTCGCTGAGGGCGCGAAGATTACCGTGCACGATCGGCCACTGTCCACGTCGCCGAACCTTGTGGCGCGGCTGTCGCGCTGAGAGCGTGATGGGCGCTTAGCTCAGGTGGTTAGAGCAGCTCGCTTACAACGAGCAGGTCGGGGGTTCGAGTCCCTCAGCGCCCACTGCTGCCGAATTCACAACGATGTCTCCGAACAGCGGGCCTTTCGCGTGTCCGATCGCTCGGCTCTTCAGTCTGGTGCGACCTCGTCCGTAGCCCGGCCGGACTTGATGACCAGAGCGACGACTCCGGCAACGAGAGCGACGATCGAGGCGATGAAGAACGCGAGATCCCAGCCGCTCATGAACGTCGTGTGCGCGATAGAGGTCACCAGGGCGGCAACCTGTCGGGGCATGCCGGGAGTGACTGGCGCAACACCGACGGACACCGCGCCCTTGACCTGAGCCAACTGCGGGGCCGCCAGCGCCGGCAGATGGGCCGAGGCCCAACGCACTGGCAGCAGGTTGTCGACTTTCGCTGACATCACCGCGCCGAGCACGGAAACGCCGAGTGCCGCGCCAACCTGCATCGCGGTGGTCGTCAGGCCACCCGCGACACCCGCCAGCTCCACTGGAGCGTTCCCGACGATCACGTCGACCGTGCCCACCATCACTGGGCTGAGGCCTACACCGAGGAGCACCATCCAGATGATCGTGTCATCGGGTCCGGACGCCGGGCCGAGCCGGGAGAGACCGAACAACCCGCCCGCGGCGATCACCATACCGATCGCCAGCGGCAAACGTGGTCCGAGCTTGGTGATGAGCAGGCCCGCGAGTGGTGCACCGACGATGACCGTTCCGCTGAGGGGCACCAACCGCACCCCGGTCATCACGGTGCTCATGCCGTGCACGTTCTCCATGTAAAAGGTCATGAAGAACATCGCGCCGACCAGGGAGAACATCAGCAGGATCGAAAGCACCGCGCCCGCCGACAGCGAGACCGAGCGAAACAATCGCAGCGGCAACAGTGGCTGAGGGGGATGTGACTCCCAGAGTGCAAACACTGCGAGCACCGCCACCGCGCCGAAGAGGAACCCGATCGTCCGGCCACTACCCCAGCCGTAGGTCGGCGCCTTGATCACCGCCCAGGTCAACAGGAACAGCCCGGCCGACACGAGGGCGATGCCAGGCGGGTCGTAGGACTGCGCGGCCGGTGAGCGCGGCGTCTCACGAACGAAGGGCATCGTCGTGGCTAGGGCGAACGCGCCGATGACCACGTTGACGTAGAAGCACCACTCCCAGCTGCCGTACTGGATGAGCAGGCCGCCGACGATCGGACCGGCCGCCGTGGAGCCGCCGACCACCGCGCCCCACACGCCGACGGCCCTGTTCAGCCGGTCCCCCGGGAATGTCGCGCGCATCAGTGCGAGAGCAGTCGGCATCAGCATCGCTCCGAACACCCCCTGCGCGATCCGGAACGCGATGACCACCGAGATGCTCTTGGCCGTACTACCAGACACGCCGATGGCCGCCGAGAAGAAGGCAAAGCCGATCATCCCGATGACGAAGACCTTCTTGTGCCCGAAACGGTCGGCGAACTTGCCGACGGTGATCAAGGTCACGGCCAGTGCGAGCAGATAGCCGTTGCTCACCCACTGGATGTCGGCCAGCGACGCGTGCAGGTGAGACTGGATCACCGGGTTGGCCACCGCGACAATCGTTCCGTCGAGCGCGACCATCATCACGCCAAGGGCGACAGCCACCAAGGTCAGGCTGGAGTTCCCGTACAGGCGACCGCCTCTCGGCGCGTCGCCGCTGTCGCTCGGTGGGACAGGCGTCACAAGTGTCGGCATGGGTGCTTCCTCTTTCCGAGCCCGTGTCGAACATGGGCCGTTGTGGGCACGATTCTCCAGAGAATGTCAGTAGATGACAGTTAATAACTTATGATAATTGTCGTCATCTGACAAGTTTGCTAATCTAAGAATGTGGTGAGCGGCTCGGCTCCGTCGACCGTGTCAGTGGCGCGGGATCGCGGCGTTCTCCGACGGCCGTTGAAAACAGGTATCGCAGCTCAGCCAGGCGAGCCCCGCCGGGGGCGCAAGAAGCGCCAAACACGAGACGCTCTGATCGACGCGGCGCTGGACCTCTTCGAGGCCAAGGGCTACGAGCACACCGCCGTGCACGAGATCACCGACATCGTTGATGTCTCAGAGCGCACCTTTTTTCGCTATTTCGCCAGCAAGGAGGACCTGGCGCTCTTCTTCGTCAAACAGGAGGGTGACATCTTCGTTGAGCTGCTTGGCGCCCGGCCTGTCGACGAGGGACCGCTGACCGCCGTCCGCGGTGCCTTCCGGCTCACGCTCGAGCGGCTGCAAGGCGACCGCAGCACCCGCAATGGCGAGCCAAGGCATCTGTCGGTCATCAGGCTTATCGACTCCACCCCCGCGTTGCTCGCGGCAAACCTCCGTTACATCTACGAAAGCAGCGACAAAGCCGTTGACGTGCTCGCTGAACGCGAAGGCGTCGATCCGGCCACCGACCGTCGCCCGCGGCTTCTCATCGCCATCTACGGAGCGGTCTCGGCCCTCGTCTACCGAGACTGGCGCATCCACGGCCGTGACAGCGTCGAGTCCATGCTCGAGATCTTCGACACGTACGCGGACCAGCTCGGACCGGCGATCTCTGACCACTGGGAAGCCGACGCGCACAGCGAACAGACCACAGCGGACAGCTAGTGCAAGTACCGCACCCGGTTCGGCCACTGCTTATCGCCATCCGCTGATCTTCCAAGCCCTCGTCTAAGGCCCGGCTGGATTCCTCTGTGACGCCGGCCTTCCGGTCCGTCGCCGCGTCAGCTGCGACCGGTTGCCGACGGAGGCGAGTGATCGCCCGCCCGCGCAGAGCTTCACGACCTCGGCGATGTCGACGCGGGTGAGTTTGGCAACGGCCGGCTACCGGGCGGTGTCGGCCCGCGCGAAGTGCTTGAGAACTGTGATCCGATGGACCGATGGACCGATGGACCGATGGACCGATGGACCCGGAACTGGGTCGCGAGCTGACGGACAGAATCACCGTGCACAGAGGAATCGGCAAGATTCCTCACCTCGGCTTGTGCTCAGGCGGCGCTGGACTCGGCGTTCTCCTGGTTCGCGCTGCGGATGCGGCTCGACTCCGGCCACTTGAACATCGACCTGCGCAGTGAGTTCTTCCACTCGTTCCCGGATGATCGGGTTCGAGAACGCTCCGCGCAACCTCCCGAAAGACTCCGAGGTCGGAGGCTGTGGACTTCTTCTGTCACGCCCGTATTCGAGGCTTGGACACTCGCCAGGCACAGCAGTTCGGTGAGCTCGCGGGGGAACCTTCCGCGGCGTATGGTTCGCTTGCAAGCTGAATCAGGGAGAGGGGGACCGTAATGGCTGACACGGTTCGACGCGTTGACTACTTCTACGCGACCATTCCAGACACTCCGGGAGAGGGCGAGCGGCTCCTGGCGGCGCTGAAGGACGGTGGCGTGAACATGCTCGCCTACCTTGGATTTCCCTCCGATAGCGGTCGGTCGCAGATCGACCTCGTTCCCGAGGATCCTGTCGCGTTGCGCCGGGTTGCCGAGCAAGTTGGCGTCACGCTCAGCGGCACAAAGCACGCCTTCCTGGTCCACGGTGATGATCGGGTCGGGTCGGTGGAAGCCACGACGGCGAAGCTCGCTGCCGCGGGAGTGAACGTCACCGCCGCTGCCGCCGTCGGGGACGGGTCAGGGCACTTTGGCTTGATCCTCTGGGTCCCGCCTGTCGATTACGAGCGGGCGGCGGGAGCGCTTGGCGTCTGATTCGCGACGGATTCGCGGTTGCGAGCGAGATCTCCCCAGTCGGGCCTGGAGCTCATCAGCGGCACGATAAGGAACCCGGCCGAAGTTGTCGGTGCGGCCGGAAACCGCGCGCTTCTGCTGCGACGGCGACTCTTCGTCTCGCAGGGTTCGGCTACGTTCCCGTGCCGTCCCAGAGGTCACCTGAGCACGAAGGACCCGTACCCGACGACGCTCTCCCTGCCTCCGGCGGCGTCCCCGGAATTGCGCAGGTCGACCATTTCGACCTCGAGGCGATGTTGGCGCGCCGCGGCGAGAAGACCGCGCACGGCGTAGACGCCGCACGCCCGGTCGAGACCGACGCTTTCCGGATAACAGGCGACGATGGCTTCGGCCGTTTCCCGGTCAAGGGCGGTGGCGGTGGCGTAGTCCAGGTAGTGGGACAGGTCGGTGCTCGCCACGACCAGCGTTTCGGGACCTCCCCACACGGCTTCGAGCACGTCGGCCACCGCTGTCGTTGGCATCCGACCCACGACGAGCGGAAGCACCGCCACGTCGCCCAGGACCTCCTGGATGAAGGGAAGGTGGACCTCGAGGCTGTGCTCCTTGGTGTGGGCGCGGTCATCAATTACGACCTTGGGGCATGAGAGCACCGCCTGTCGGCCGTCTGTGTCGACGGCCAGCTCGCCGAGGGGCGTGGCGAAGGCGTCGACGCTGCTGACGGCTACGGAATCGAGTGCCACCCGATGGGCGGGGCCGATCAGGACGACGCGTTCGATCGTTCGCCGCCCCGGTACGACGCGCACGTATGCCGAGGCCGCGACAGACCCCGAGTAGACGTAGCCGGCATGCGGGCCGATGATCGCCTTGGGGATCCTTTCCTCGACCCCGTCGGGAACGTCCCGGGCCGCCGTGGCGAGGGCGTTGTGGACCATGGTCCGCAGGAGGGCGGGGCTGGAAGGGTAGAAGACACCGGCGACAGCCGGGAGTCGCACCGAACGCCGGGATCCGTCGCGTCTTCCGCCTCGGTCGCTGTTCACCTGTTGGCTGGCTTTCCCGGCTGGCGGGGCTCCTTGCCCGCGGCCATCACGGGCGTTGGACCGCGGGGATGTGCACGGAGAGGCAGCGGGCGTCCCAGGTGCCCGGCGGGCCCTCGAAGACGCCCGGGCAGCGGGTGCCGCAGTTCTCGCAGCGCCCATCGTCCGTCAGCTGGTACTCGCCGAGCGAGTACCAGTCGCGCTCCACGAGGCGAATACCGCAGCCCGAGCAATAGGTCGTGGCACCCTCGGTGTCGTGGACGTTTCCCGTATAAGCGTGGCGCACCCCGTTGGCGAGCGCGATACGGCGAGCCCGTTGCAGCGTCTGGCGCGGGGTCCCGGGTCGGTCTCGCATCTTGAAGTCGGGGTGGAAGGCAGTGAAGTGCATGGGCACGTCCGGTCCGAGGTGATCCACCACCCAGGAGGTCATGGCGTCGATCTCGGCGTCGGAGTCATTGGCGTCGGGGATCAGCAGGTTGGTGACTTCCAACCAGACCTCGGTCTCGTCGTGCAGGTACTGCAACGTATCGAGCACCGCCCCGAGTTCCGCGCCGCAGACGTGGTGGTAGAAGTCCTCGGTGAAAGCCTTGAGATCGACGTTGGCGGCATCCATGTGGGCGAACATCTCGGCCCGCGGTCCGGGACAGACGTAGCCGGCCGTCACGGCGATAGCCCGCACGCCCAGTTCGTGGGCCGCGTCGGCGCAGTCGACGGCGAACTCCATGAACGGCACGGGGTCGTTGTAGGTGAAGGCCACGCTGGCGACTCCCAGGCCTTTGGCTGCCGAGGCGATCACCTCGGGAGACGCCGTCTGAGAGAGGGTGTCGACCTCTTTGGACTTGGAAATGTCCCAGTTCTGGCAGAAGCGGCAGGCGAGATTGCATCCCGCCGTCCCGAACGAGAGCACCGCGCTTCCGGGCAGGAAATGGTGGAGCGGCTTCTTCTCGATCGGGTCGACAGAGAAGCCGCTGGAACGTCCGTAGCTCGTCAGCACGACCTGGCCGCCCGCTCTCGACCGCACGAAGCACAGACCTCGTTGCTCATCTCGCAGCTTGCACGCACGCGGGCACAGATCGCACTGGATGCGTCCGTTGGGAAGCTCGTGCCAGTAACGGGTGGCCACGGTGAAGGCGTCCACGGGCTCCATGATGGCGCGTCGCGGTGGCCCGACGGTCGGTCGAGAGCCCTTGCCGATCGCCGGTCGGGCCGTGAGCCCGAGCTTGTCGGGAAGCCGAGAAGATCTGCAGTCTTACCGGGGGGACCAATCAGGCCGGAGGGGCGGCACGCGATTCCGTCATCTACCCCATAAGGGGAGCGATCGGAGGCGACGACCGGTGGCCGAGAAGACGGCGTTCGCGATGGCGGGAGCCACCGTGACGAGGGGGGTCTCGCCCGCGCCCGCCGAGGCGATATCCGGACGGTCGAGGAGGACGACCTCGAGGTGGGGGAGGTCGGAGAAACGTGGCACGCGGTACCCGGCGAGCGACAGCTTGGCAATATGGCCGTTCTCGAGCACGACCTCCTCGAAGAGGGCGCCGCCCAGGGCCATCATCGTGCCGCCCTCGATCTGGTTGACGACCGTGTCAGGATTCACCACGGCCCCACACTCGTATGCGGTGACGATCTCGGTCACCCGCAGCGAACCGTCTCTTCCCACGTGCACCTGCGCGAAGGTCGCCGCCCGCCCGCCTTTTTCCAACCCGGCTGCCATGCCTGAGCCGCCCTTGTCGACCAGTGTCTCGGCGTTTCGCGCGCGCCAGTCGAATCGCTCGGCGGCGGCCTCGAGCACTGCAGCGAGCCGTTCGTCGGCGAGGTTGCGGAGGCGGAAATCCAGTGGATCGCTGCCGATCGCCTGCGCCAGCTCGTCGACGAGGGACTCCCGGGCGAAGTGGTTGGCAGTCGCGGCGAGCGCCCGGTAGGAGCTCTGCGTTACGGGAGAGTCGGCGGGCTGGTAGCGCAAGCGACGATTGGCGATGGTGTACGGGGGCGCAATTCCGGCGGTTCCGGCGTTGATGTCGAGAAAGTCCCACGCGCAGATAGAACCGGCCGCGTCGATCCCGGCACGGACGTCGATCACTGCCATGGGCCGCAGATGTCCCCATTGGAACTCCTCGGCCCTGTTCCAATGGACCTTGACCGAGTGGCCCGCACGTCGAGCGAGGCGCGCCGCCTCGAGGGCGACGTCTTCCGAGTGCTTGCCCCCGAAGCCTCCGCCGGTGGGCGGCACGATGACACGCACGCTGGCCTCGTCGAGACCGAGTTCGGCGGCGAGCTGGGCGCGCACACCAAAGGGGACCTGCGTGCCGACCCACACGGTGACGCGATCACCATCCCACTCGGCGACGGCAGCTCGTGTTTCGAGCGGAACATGGGCGAGATAGGCGGTCGTGTAAGTCGCGTCGACCCGTATCGCCGCCGCGTCGAGTGCGGCGTCGACGTCGCCGACGACCTCGTCCATCTTCCGCTCCCAGCCCTGTTCGGCGAGGGGGTGGGCGCGGAGGAAAGCGATGACGTCATGGGGACCGGGCGGGGGGACGTCCCACTCGGCCTGGATCGAGGCCAGCGCCTGACGGGCCGTCACCCGGTCGCCGGCTGTCGCGGCGACAAAGTCGCCCTCCCGGATCACGGTGACACCCGGCAGGCGGGCAGCTGGATCGAGGTCGATGGCGCGCAGCGTCGACCCAGCGACCGGCGGGCGGAGCACTGCCCCGTGCTGCATCCCGGCTCGGTTGAGATCAGATACGTATCGTCGGCTGGCGGTCACCACATCGAGACGCGCCGCAAGGCGACCGGGACGTCCGGCGGTCTGCCAGGTGCTCGGAACGTGCAGTGTCGGCTCCTCGGTCAGCACCTGCAGCCGCCGAATTCCGCTCACCAAGTGGCCGTACTCGAGGCGGACACTCGCAGGCGCCGAGTTGATTGTGCTTTCCTTCGCGCCGCGTCCATCGCCGACGGCAGGGGACTTCTCCGCGGCGATGGCGAGCAGGATCTGTCTCGCCCCGGCTGCCGCCCGGCGGAGCGCCTCCCCGGCATCGGGCAGCGATCGGCTACCAAAGGTTCCGATGTCGAACGGACACACGTCGGTATCCCCGAGGATGATCCGCACGTCAGCGGGATCGACCTCGAGCTCCTCCGCGACGAGCAGCGAGAAGGCAGTTCGGTTGTCCTGTCCGACGTCGACCTTGCCGCTGAAGGCCGTCACGATGCCTGACGGGGCGACGTGCAGCCACGCGCCACCGCCTGTCGCCCACATCCCAGCTTCCCGGGGCGGTGGCGGCCAAACGACGACGAGCCCCTCCCCGAGCAGGTCGAACCATTCCCGGTCCTGCGGCTCGCACAGGTCCCAGGGGATTCTCGGCCTGGTGAGTTCGGGCTGGTCGAGGATCGTCTCGGCTGGCGCTGATTCGCCGTCGCTTCTCCGGGACAGCGCCGCTGCTCGGTGGACCGCACGGACGAGTCGCGGGTAGCACCCGCAGCGGCAGAGATTCGGGTCGAGGGCCGCGACGATGCGTTCGTCGTCCGGATCGGGATCGCTCGACAGCAGCGCGGCTGCCCTCATTGCCATGCCGGGTGTGCAGTAGCCGCACTGCGAGGCGCGCTCCTCGATCAGGGCCTGCTGAATCGGATGTAATCCGGTTTCGTCCGCCAGTCCTTCGATTGTCGTGATCGATCGACCAGCCACCGCGGCGAGCGGGGTTTGGCAGGAGAACACCGGCGCACCATCGAGGAGCACCGTGCAGGCTCCGCACTCGCCTTCGCCACAGCTCGGTTTCGCGCCGGTCAGACCGAGCTCGTCGCGCAGATAGGCGAGCAAGGTGCGCCCTGTCTCGGTGCCGAGCTCGGCGGTTCGCCCGTTGACGGTGGTGGTGCTCATCGCCGGATCACAGACCCGGCGGCCGTCGGGCATTCAGAGGCGCGATCCGCTCTCGCTCCGCGCAATCGACAGGTGCTCGGCCGATGAACTTTCCGACCGCGCCGCTTGCGTTGCCGTTGTCGGCGGCCCCTAGCACCGAGTCCGATCGAGGCGGGCCGACCGCCGCATTCAGACGGACGCCGACCGGAAAACGAGGGGGCACGCCCACGACTCGAAGGATATCGACCGAGATCCTCGCTAGTAGCCAGAGGTATGCAGGCTCCGAAGAGGGCCACCGACGTCGGGCGCGCCGTGACCCGGCATACTAGAGGTATGACATCTCGCCAGCGTGCGGTGAGTTGGCTGTGTGACATGGACGGCGTGCTCGTGAACGGGGGTGTGGCGGTGCCGGGTGCGGACCGCTTCATCTCCGCTCTCGACAAAGCGGGGTTCAGTTTTCTCGTCCTCACCAACAACTCGCGATTCGCTCCGAAAGACCTCGCGTCCCGACTCGTCGACAGTGGGCTGTCGATTCCTCCCGAGGCTCTGTGGACATCGGCGCTCGCGACCGCCCGTTTCCTTGACAGCCAACGACGCAACGGGCGGGCCTTCGTCGTCGGCGAGGCGGGGCTCACCAGCGCGCTGCACGACATTGGCTATGTGCTTACAGATCGGGATCCCGACTACGTCGTGCTGGGCGAGACTCGTACGTACAGTTTCGAGGCGATCACGAAGGCGATCCGCTTGATCGACCGTGGTGCCCGCTTTATTGCTACGAATCCCGATTCGGTTGGACCTTCTCCCGAGGGCAACCTGCCGGCTACCGGCTCCGTCGCGGCGATGATCCAGCACGCCACCGGTCAGGCCGCCTACTCCATCGGGAAGCCCAATCCGCTGATGATTCGTGAAGGCCTCGACGTCCTGGGTGCTCACTCCGAGACGACCGCTATGGTCGGCGACCGGATGGACACGGACGTCGTCGCCGGCATCGAGGCCGGCCTGGAGACGATCCTCGTCCTCACCGGTGTGACCCGTTCCGAGGAGATCGGCCGTTTCCCCTACCGGCCGTCGCGCGTCGTCGACTCGGTTGCCGATCTCGCGGACGAACTTGCCGCGGTGACGGCATAGCGCTTTGGGCCTGCGGTCGTCTCCGGTCGCTAACCCCGCGGCGCATCGAAGGACATGAACTCGTTCGGTTCTGTCGAGCTGGGTGGGACGCACTGCCGGACAGCAGTGGGGGACGGCTCCCGTGTCCTCCGAGCACGGGCGATGTTCGAGACGGGAAACAATCCAGCTTCGACGGTGAAGACGCTCGTGGGATGGTTTCGGGAACAGGTCAAGACGTTGGCCGCCGTCGGTGTGGCGTCGTTCGGGCCGCTCGACATCGCCGGGGGGACCATCGCGACGACCCCGAAGCACGGTTGGCAAGGCTTCCCCCTGCGCGACGAACTCGTCAAGGCACTCCGGGCCCCCGTCGTGCTCGACACCGATGTCAACGGGGCTGTGCTGGCGGAACGGACCTGGGGTGCGGCGCAGGGATTCGATGACGTCCTGTACGTAACGGTCGGGACGGGCATCGGAGTCGGTGCGATCGTGGCGGGGCACGTCGTCTACGGGTCGGGGCACCCGGAGATGGGGCACATGAGGATCCCGCAGCCCGAGGGCGACCGCTGGCGGGGAGCCTGCGATTTTCATGGAGCTTGCTGGGAGGGTCTGGCCTCCGGGCACGCGATGCTGGCGCGTCATGGGTTGCCAGCGGTGCAGATCGAAGACGACGCGGCTTGGGATCTTGAAGCGGGGTATCTCGCACAAGGTGTCGCGAACTTGGTCTGCGTTTACCGTCCCCAGCGGATCATCGTCGGCGGCGGCGTCCTCCATCACGAGGGCCTGTTGGCAAGGATCCGGCAGAAGGTGGCCAGACTGCTCGATCCGGCCTACTTTCCGGAGGCGGCCAATCTCGCCGAGCTCATCGTTCCGCCGGGGCTGGGAGACGATTCGGGCTTGCTCGGCGGGATGGTGCTGGCGAGGAGGGGAATTCGTCGGAGCTTTGGTGTCGTCGGTCCGGGAAGCGAACTCGCCGCCGGACTCGGCCGGGAGGCATTCAGTGCACTGTGCGACAAGGCGCGAGAGGTCGGCCGGCTGATCGCAGTGCGCCATGGCGTCGTCTTCACTGGAGGACTCGGTGGTGTGATGGAGGCCGCGTCGCAGGGCGCGCAATCGGCCGGTGGCGTGACGATCGGGCTGTCGCCCGAATCAGGTCGGGGCGTGGGGAATGCTTTCCTCGACGTGGAGGTGCCGACGGGGATCGGCGAGATGCGGAACGCTCTCGTCGTGCGATCCGCCGATGTTCTCATCGCCGTGGGGGGGAGCTGGGGCACGCTCAGCGAGGTAGCGCTCGCTCGTCGCGCCGGCAAATCGGTCGTCAGTCTCGATGGTTGGCGGGTGGTCGGTGCGGAGGAGGAAGACGACGGGCGCGGCGGCCTCGAGGTCGCGTCGGATCCTTCCGACGCCGTCGAGAAGGCGTTTGGGGTTTTGGGCGGCATGCAGCAGACGCATCCGCTCGATTAGCCGACGTGGGCGCGGCCCGGACAGGGCCTTGTGTGGTCCCGCAGCCGCAGGGAACCGCAGCGAAACGTGCCACAGGCGAGCGGAACCGATGGCGTCGGCGAAACGGGAAGACGGCGACCGGCGAGCCGCCGCATTCCCTGCTCGCGCTCATCGCCGCCGTCCGGCGACGACTAGCGCCCGAGTCGTAACGCCGCTGGGGCGCCGTCGGGGACGACCGGAATACGGGGCTCGACGGGATCCACTCGTCGGTAGGGGGTGCCGAGCGGTGGGCGGGGGTCGGGATCGCCCCGGTTGGGCCAGAGGGCCATCGCTCGCTCCGTCTGAGCGGTGATCGTGAGCGCCGGGTTGACTCCGAGGTTGGCCGAGATCGCCGCGCCATCGGCGACGTGCAAACCAGGGTGACCGTAAACCCGCTGATAGGGGTCGACCACGCCGGTGGCGGCGGAGTCACCGATGACCGCGCCGCCGAGGATGTGCGCTGTCATCGGGATGTTGAACACGTCGTTCCAGCCCCCGGCGGCGAAGCCGCCGATGCGCCTGGCGATGCGCCGCACCGCGTCGTGGCCGGCGGGGATCCAGGTCGGGTTGGGCTCGCCGGGGCCCTGGCGCGAGGTCAGCCGCCTGCCGAAAGGGCCCTTCTTCGTGAAACAGGTGATGGAGCTGGCGCTGGTCTGCATGACGAGAGCGATGATCGTCTGCTGTGACCACCGATGCATGCTCAGGTTGCGCGCCATCATCACGGGGTGACGCGCGAGTGCGCGCGCCCACGTGAGCGGTCGGGCCCGCCCCCCACCGTCAGCGAGGGCGGTGGTGAGGAGCCCCATGGCGTTGCTGCCCCGGCCGTAGCGCACAGGCTCGATGTGCGTGCGGTCGTCCGGGTGAAATGACGAGGTGATGGCGATGCCCGCGGTGAAATCGACGTCGCGTCGGAACGTACGCGCCCCGAGGATCGCCTCGGAGTTGGTGCGGGTGAGCTCACCGAGTCTTGGCGAGAGGTTCGCCAGATTGCCCTTGTCGCGCATGCGGTGCAGAAGCCTCTGGGTGCCGATCGTGCCCGCCGCCAGCACGACGTCGGTGGCGAGGAAGGTCCGCCGACGCTTGCGCACCCAGGCGCTGCTGCGCGCGGCGGTCACTTCGTAGCGGCCATTCGCGAGTGGTCTGATGGCGGTCACGGTCGTGCGGGCCAGGACCTCGGCGCCGCCTTTCTCGGCGAGGTAGAGGTAGTTCTTGAGAAGCGTGTTCTTGGCGCCGTGGCGGCAACCGGTCATGCATTCGCCGCACTCGGTGCAACCCGTTCGAGATGGGCCGACGCCGCCGAAATACGGGTCGGAGGCTTCGACCCCCGGCTCGCCGAAGTAGACGCCGACGGGCGCTGTGACGAAGGTCCCGCCGACGCCCATCTCTTCGGCGACGGCTCGCATCACGTCGTCGGACGGGGTCATCGTCGGGTTCGCCACGACGCCGAGCATCCGCTTGGCCTGGTCGTAGTAGGGCGCCAGTTCGACACGCCAGTCGGTGATGTGGCCCCACTGCGCGTCGGCGTAGAACGGCGGTGGGGGCTCGTAGAGGGTGTTGGCGTAGACGAGCGATCCGCCCCCGACACCGGCTCCGGAGAGGATCATCACGTCTTTCAGCACCGACACCCGCTGAATGCCGAGCAATCCGAGCCTCGGCGCCCAGAAGAACGAGCGCAGCCGCCAGGAGGTCTTCGGCAGCGTCGTCTCGTCGAAGCGTCGTCCGGCTTCGACGACGAGGACTCGATACCCCTTCTCGGTGAGACGTAGCGCCGCCGTGCTGCCGCCGAAGCCGCTCCCGATGACGATGACGTCATATCCTTCGGCATCCATCTCGGCGACAGTAGACGTCAGTGGCGGCGATGTGCGAGAAGGCGAGCGCGACGCCATCGTCGCCGACGAGACGTGGCGGCTTCCGGCGTGGCGGGTTGCCGTCCGGAAGCCGCGGGCGCCTGGTGTGATGAGGAACGAACCCATCCGCCACACCAGCGGTGACACCCAGTCTTGCTGGCCGCGGGCCCGGAGTGGTCGCCGATGCCAGACTACTTAGCGTTCGACGTCGGACAGGCGCGCGGATCGTAGGAGGGGATCGAGCTCGTCGCCGCAGTCGGTGGGTCGAGCACTCCGGAGGTTGTGCTCGGCGTCATCGTGGTTGTCGTGCTCGGCGTCATCGTGGTTGTCGTGCTCGTAGGCGTCGTGCTCGTTGGGTGCGAGGTCCTCGCCGGATGGACGCTCGCGACCGTGAGATCAGAGCCGGTCACGATGGTGACGTCGGCGCCGCCGAGCGTCGCAGCTTGTGCCAGCGAGACAGTGCCCGACACTGCGGAGAGAACCTTCTCCGCATCTTGCAGATGCGATGAGGTGGCGTAGCGGATCGTCGTCTCCGAGATCGGGCCGACTGGCGTCTCAGAACCGGTGGCGACGACCCGGTAGCCGAGGGCGTGCAAGCTGGCGACGACGGTGGCGGTCGCGGTCGCCGATCCCGTGCCGTCGACGACCGAGACCGTGATTCCGCTCGGTTGGAGGTTCAACCCCGGCGGGCTCGTCCCCATGAAGGCGTCGATCGTCTGCTCGTCCTGGGGTTCGGTCGGGAAGACGACGTCGTAGTAGTTGTATCCCTTGTACATGTAGGTCTGTGTGTCGATGACGACCGGTGCGGTGTACTCCGGGACACTGCCGATGCCCACCGCGTGGAACGTGTTCACGAGGTGCAGCATCTCTCCGACGCCGAAGGTGGTGTCGACGGTGAGTTGCGGCGCGATAGCAGCAAGCAGCGATTCGTCGGTTACGGGGTTGCCGAGGCCGTGGCTTGCCACGGAGGCGGCGAGCACCTTCAAGAAGATGTGGTCGCGTTCGATCCGGCCGAGGTCTCCGGAGCCGTCGTAACCGAGCCAGGTCTTTGTTTTGTAGCTGTAGTTGTAATAGAGGTGCCGGGCACGGACGAGCGCCAGCGCCTCGATCCCCCCGATGTGCTGGCATCCAGTCTTCATCTGGGTGATGCCCGACATGTCCTTGATCTGAGTCGGGAAGTACATGTCGACGCCACCGAGAGCGTTGACGATGTCGGCGAAACTCTCGAAATTGAGCACCACGTAGTGATTGATCGGAATGCCGAAGTCCTGCTCGATCGCCCGCACGAGTTGGCTCGGCCCATCGGCGAGCGCGGAGTCAATCCTGTTGTACAACCCTCCGACGCGCGCGTCGGGGACGAAGGTGTCACGGGGGATCGACAACAGCGATACGTGATCGTCGTTGGAGTTCAGCCGGAGGATCATGATGACGTCGCCGTTCACGCCGTTTATGCCTTCCTCGCACTGTTTGACGTAGATCTCGAAATTCCTCGCCGGTTTCACAGCGCAGCGGGAGGTGGATCCGACGAGGAGGATGTCCTCGATCCCCTTCGTGGACGTAACGAGGTTGTTCACATGGACGCGACCGATCTCGTCAACGCGGTAAATCGTGATCCCGACGACGGCGCCGAGGAAGGCCACGACGACGAGGACGAGCGCGAGCACACTGCGGGTCGTCCAGCGTCGGAACTTGCTGCGTCGCGCCTTCTTCACCCGTCGGCGCTGACTCCGCGACCGCGGAACGGCATCGCTTGCCTCGAAGGTCGCGGCGGTGTTTGCGGCATCGTCACCGCTCGTGGACGAGCTCGAGATGGGAACGTCGGGCACGGTGATTCAGGGTACCGGCTGCGCTGTCGAAAAAGTGGGCGCGCCCGACGCCGCGTTCTTGTGCGCGCCGAACGGCCGACGCGCAACTAGCGCGGTCTGGCGGAAGAATCGTGTGCTTGAGATCTCGATGCCTATCCTGATCCGATGACGTTGCGCGATACGGCCCAACGGAAGCGGCTGTTTCCGAAGGCGCGCTGGTTCGCCAAGCAGGTTCTCGTTCGCTGGGACCTCCTGCGGCACCGCAACGACGAATCCATCCGACGATGGCGGCGCGCCTTGGTCGGCGCCCGGGCCGGCCACGTCGTCATTCCGTCCGTCGCCATGGAATCGACCCGGCGAGAGGCGAGGGACTTCGCGGCGCGGGGCCTCGTGCGAGCCGGTGACCGCGTGCTCGACGTCGGTGCCGGCAACGGGCGGCAGGCGATTGGCCTCGTCGAGCTGGGTGTCGGCTCGTACACCGGTCTCGAAGTCGTGAAGCGAAGTGTTGAGTTCGCCAATGCGGCGTTTTCGACTCTGGACAACGTGCGTTTCGACTGGCTCGATGTCCGCAACCCGATGTACAACCCCAAGGGCGCTCAAGCTCCCGACGAGGTCGCGTTCCCGTATCCGGACGAATCGTTCGACTTCGTGGTGGCCCTGTCGCTCTACACCCATCTCGAGCACCTGGTCGACGCGGCGCGCTACGTGTCGGAGACCGCCCGTGTGTTGCGTGCTGCCGGTGGCGCGTTCATGACCTTTTTCAAGAGCCCGCCGAACGTGGCGACGTCGAGCGCGGTACGGACGGTGTTCGCCGAGCGTGACATCCTCAGAATCGTGGGCGAGCACTTCGTGATCGAGGACGCCGCCGGGTGCGAGACGACGGCCTTTCACAACCAGTGGCGCCTCTACCTTCGTAAGCGCTGAATACGTCGGCGTCGCCGCCGGAAGGGTATGGCGACGCGGCGCGTGACGTGGAGATCCGACCGGTGCCCGGTCCTCGCGGCGTAACGCCGTCGCCTGGCGAAGGGCCGAGGTGTCCGAGCTGAGTGGCGGACGACTCGACGCGGACACGCGCCCGCGGTGACGACGACTCGACGCCGAATCGCCGGGGAGACCTTCGACACTATGTGTCAGGTAGCCCTGATAGATAGACTCAGGCAAACCTGAGAACCTGGTTCAGGCGGGCTGGAAAGGTTGGTGGCCGTGACGGGCCCCGGCGCCTCACCGATTCCGTTGACTGTGGCACGCCCGAGGAGATTGTTCCTCACCGCAACAGCGCTTCTCGTCATGGTCGGCCCCGGCGTGATGGTGATGTTCGCCAACACCGACGCCGGGAGCGTGATCACCGCTGCCCAGTCCGGTGCGAGGTTCCGCTACGCCTTCGTCCTCCCGCAGATCGTTCTGATCCCGGCGCTCTATCTCGTCCAGGAGATGACAGCCCGGCTGGGTCTGGCGACGGGACAGGGGCACGGCGCTCTCATCCGGCAGACGTTCGGGTCCCGGTGGGCGCTTCTTTCGGCGGGGACGCTCTTTGTCGCCTGCGTCGGTGCGCTCGTCACCGAGTTCGCCGGCGTCGCCGGCGTCGGAACGCTCGTCGGGCTCCCGAGATGGGTCTCCACCGGAGCGGCGGCGACCGCGCTGATCGCGCTCGTCCTGCTCGGGCGCTACCGACGAGTCGAACACGTCGGCCTCGCCGTCGGTGCTCTCGAGCTGCTGTTCGTGCCGGCGGCGCTGCTAGCCCACGCCCACGGCGGGGCGCTCCTCCATGATCTGGCGCACCCGGTCCATGCAAGCGGCGGCTACTTGACGCTGCTTGCCGCGAACGTCGGCGCCGTGATCATGCCTTGGATGGTCTTCTACCAGCAGGAAGCCGTCATCGACAAAGACCGTCGCGGCCTCGGGCTGCGCGCCGCGTTGCGGTCCGCGCGGTTGGACACCGCGGCAGGTTCGGTGATCACCCAGCTCGTGATGGTGGCGGTGATCGTCGCGACAGGCGCGACCCTCGGCGTGACGCACCGCGGCGTCGCTCTTAACAACATCGGCGCCATCGCCTCCGCACTGACGCCGTTCCTCGGCCATGACCGGGCGATCGTGCTGTTCGGGCTCGGCATGGTCGGCGCGGCGGTGGTCGCGGCGCTCGTCGTGACGCTGGCGGGGGCGTGGGGCATCTCCGAGGTGCTCGGCTGGCGGCACAGCCTGAACGACACGCCCGCGCGAGCTGCCGGCTTCTACAGCCTGGCTGTCGTCGGCATCCTCGTCGGGGTCGTGCTTGTCCTCATGGCCCCGAATCTCGTCAACCTGACGATCCACGTCGAGGTGCTCAATGCCTGTCTTCTGCCGATCATCCTCGGGTTCTTGCTCGCGCTGGAGCGCCGGGCGATTCCTGTCGAGTTGCGGATGCGGGGAGCCCGTCGGGTGGCCACCTACGCGTTGACGGTCGTCATCATCGCCTTCGGTGTCGTCACGGCCGCGATCGTCCTGTTCCGCGTCGCGTAGGAACCGCGGTTGACGCCGTGCAAGCCCCGTCGCGATACCCGTCGCGGGCGTGCCGCGGGACGGGGGACCGGTTGCCACCGGACCGGTCTCCTGTGATCCCGGAGCTGCCGGCTGGTCACGGCGCGCCTGTCCTTCGTCGTCGGGTGATCGGTCAGGTGCGCGGTTCCCAGTTGAAGTACCGAATGGCGACGAGCAATCCGCCGATCCCCCACACCGCGACGATGAGGACATCGGTCCAGCTGAACGTCGTCCCGAGGAAACCGGCCTGAACCCCGACGGCGAAGTGTCGCACGGGGAAGATCCGGGCGATCCAGACGATCCAGGACGGCGCGTTGTTGCCGAACGGGATGAAGATGCCCGAGAGGAAGAGCAGCGGCATGATCGAGGCCTGGACGATGGCGGGGGCGGCGTCGGCGTTCGGGATGGCAGGCGAGATCGCGAAGGCGAGCGCGCAGAAGCTTGCCGAGCCGACGGCCAGCACGATCAAGAACCGGACCAGCGTGATGCCAGTCGGGATGTCTGCCGAGTACACGGCGCGGCCGAATGCCGCCGTGATCACGACGAGGAGCACCGCGACGAAGATGGCGTGGATGACCCGGGCTCCGAGATAGACACCGGCTGGAAGTGGTGTCCCGTTCGTCCGCTTGAGGATGCCGGCGTCCCGTTGCGCGGTCACGGCCATGGCGATGTTCTGGTAGCAGGCACCGATGACGGCGTAGGCGGCCATGGCTGCGACGTAGTACGTCGAGTCCTGGATGGTCCGGCCGCCGATGTGCACCGTCGGATGGCCGAGAAGCGACGTGAAGATCACGAGGAACATGAGCGGGAAGGCGAACGTGAAGAACGCCTGTGCCGGGTTCCGCCAGAAGGCCTTGTTCACGTAACGGACCTGGGAGGCCAGGCGGATGAGGGATCTCATCGCTGCCTCCGTCCAGTCGGGGGCGTCTCTGGCGGCACGCTCTCCGCCGCCGCGGGGTCTCCGGTGAGCTCGAGATAGACGTCTTCGAGGGATTTCCGGACAATCTCCAGCTGCTCGAGCTCGATCCCGCGCTCGATGGCCCAGCCCGTGAGGCGGTGCAGCGTCCGGCTGAGGTCGTCGGGCACGAGCTCGACACAACCCTGAGCTGCCGGTCGGCCTTGGAGGTCAGCCGGCAGCGCCGTGTTGCCGGGAAGGCGGAAACGGATCCGGACGCCCTCGGTGTGGCGATCACCGAGCTGTTCCGGGGTTCCTGTCGCCACGATCCGGCCGGCCGCCATGACGGCGACGCGATCGGCCAGGTACTGCGCCTCGTCCATGTAGTGCGTCGTCAACAGGACGGTCTTGCCGAGGGTGGCGAGGTTCTTCACGACCTCCCATGCCTCGCGACGCGCCGACGGGTCGAAGCCGGTCGTCGGCTCGTCGAGGAAGAGCAGATCGGGGTCCCCGGCGAGGGCGATGGCGACGTCGAGGCGGCGCTGCTGGCCGCCCGAGAGCTTGAGGACGCGGGTGTCGCGTTTGCCGTCGAGTCCGACGAGCTCGACGACCTCGCCGACGGGCCGGGGGTGCGGGTAGTAGCTGGCGTACATCTCGATCGTCTCGGTCACGGTGAGGTAGCGGTCGATGCCTGTCGACTGCAGGACGATCCCGATCCGGGGCTTCAGCTGTTTGCGATCGCGTTCGGGGTCACAACCGAGCACCGAGACTTCGCCGCCGTCGCGGTGCCGGTATCCCTCGAGAATCTCGACGGTTGTCGTTTTGCCGGCGCCGTTCGGACCGAGCAGCGCGAAGATCTCGCCGACCTGGATCTCGAGGTCCACCCCGGCCACGGCGGCCACTTCGCCGTAGGACTTCGTGAGGTTGGCGACCTCGATGGCGGGTGCGCCGGGACGGAAAGGTTCGACCACTTTCACGCCGGAGGCGTGCAATCTCCCCAGGTTGGGAGCAGGATGCATGGCATTGAGGTTAGTGATCACTCACAATCTTGTCAACGCCGTTGTCATGGGACTTTGCCGTGCGAGCTCAGTGGTCGGACTCGATCCAGTGGCGCTCGCTCGCGGTGACGGCGACCTCGGGGTGCGCCCACACGAATCGTTCCACGGCGTCGAGTACCTCGGTGACATGTGCCGCGTCGACGGCGACCACGGCGAAGCCGAGCTCAGCCCGCTGCCATTTGTCGTGGTGAGCGATCTCGGAGGCCGAGACGGCGAAGCGCCGGCGGGCGGAGTCGAGGATGTGCCGCACGACGGCGCGTTTGTCCTTGAGCGAGCGGCTCGATTCAATGAGAAACTCGATCGTCAGCACACCCGCCTGCACGACGACAGCTTGGCTGGCGGGCGGGTCGTTTCGCCAGCCGCTGCCGTGAGAGAGTTCCCGCGGTGAGGTGCCGCCTCCGCAGGGAGTAGTCGAGTCCGGTGGGCCGTCGGCGGTGCGCGAAATCGGGGATCGGGAAGGAGACACGATGCGGATCGGGATGGTCGGAGCGGGGAACATCGGGTCGACGCTCGCTCGGCTCTTCGTGCGGGCCGGTCACGACGTTGCGATCAGCAACTCTCGTGCACCCGAGACGCTCGCGACCCTCGTGCGTGAGCTCGGAGACCACGCGCGCGCGACGATGGCCGTCGACGCGGCACGTTTCGGCGAGGTCACGGTCGTCTCAGTGCCATTTGGCAAGTACCGCACTGTCCCGGTCGAAGGATCAGACGGCAAGTTCGTCATCGACACGAACAACTACTACCCGAGCCGCGACGGGCAGTTCAGTGAGCTCGACGAGGACCGGACCACGTCGAGTGAGATGCTTGCCGCCCACCTCCCGCAGGCGCGCATCGTCAAGGCCTTCAACGCCATCTACTGGGAGCACTTGCGGGACGGTGCCCGTCCGGCCGGTGCGTCCGACCGGATCGCGATCCCGATCTCGGGCGACGACGAGGAAGCAAAGAGTGTCGTCGCCAGCTTGATCGACGAGATCGGCTTCGATGCCGTGGATCTCGGCTCCCTCGCCGTCGGTGGGCGCAAGCATCAACCGGGAAGCCCCTTCTATGTGGCCGATCTCTCGGCCGACGAGATGCGCAGGTTGGCGGCATCCTGAGGCGCGACGCCTATGCCGTCGCGTTCGAGCGGCTGATTCGGGACATGTTCGCCAGCCGCCCGGTTCCTGCTGAGGTGCCGATGCCGCGGCCCTGGCAGAAGAAACCGGGGGGAAAGCGAGGGTTTAGGTAATCGAAAGCTGGAAGACGGTGGTGTGCGAGTACACCTCGCCGGGGTTGAGCTCGGTCGTCGGGTAGGACGGCTCGTTCGGGGAGTTCGGGAAGTGCTGGGTTTCCAGCGCGAACCCCTCGCTCTGACGGTAGACGTGGCCGCTGGTCCCGACGACGCCCTGGCCGATCAGGAAGTTGCCCGAGTAGAACTGCATGCCCGGCTGGGTCGTGGAAATGGTCAATGTACGCCCGCTCTCCGGGTCACGTGCCCGGGCCGCTTCGATCAGCGATGTCGGCGATGTCTGGTTCAGCACCCAGTTCTGGTCGTAGCCGTGCCCGATCGTTAACTGAGCGTCGTCCTTCCTGATGTCCTGGCCGATCGGCTTCGCCGTCCTGAAATCGAATGGTGTTCCTGCCACGTTCGCCAGCGGTCCCAGCGGGATCAGGTCCGAATCGATGGGTGTGTACTGACTGGCGTTGATGTACAGGGTCTGGTCATAAACGGGGCCCGAAGCTTCGCCGGCGAGGTTCCAGAGGGCGTGATTCGTCAGGTTGAGGACCGTCGGCATGTCGGTCTTGGCGTGAAACGTGAGCGTCAGGCGATTCTCATTATCCAGGGCATAGGTGGCGATCGTGTCGAGGTTGCCCGGGTAGCCCTCGGAGGCGTTTGGGCTTACGTACTCGAGCCTCAGCCCTACGGAGTCAGCGCCACGAGAGGCACCTTCAAGCACCGTCGGCGTCCAGACCTGTTGGTCGAAACCGACGAATCCGCCGTGCAGGCTGTTGATGCCGTTGTTGACCGGGGTGTTGTGCCTGACACCCCGCAGCGTAAATTGCCCCTTGCCGATCCGGTTGGCATACCGACCGATCAGGGCACCGAAATACGTGCCGAGTCCGTTTCTGCCATTGACATTCGGTTGGGCGTTGTAGTCGACGTAGTCCTGCAGCGTCGGGTAGCCGAGTGTGACGTTGGCCACGGCACCGGCAGCATCCGGGAAGGCGATCGATTGGATGATGCCCCCGTAGTTGAAGATCTTTACGACCATACCGTGGCAGTTGCTCAACGTGTAGAGATTCACTAACTGGCCGTTGACCTCGCCAACGGGCGACGAGGTGATCAACGGCGCGTCCGTCTCTTTGGACGAATTGCCACTGCGATGGTTGGGCATATGTTCTCCACGTTGGTTGCATTCGAGTCTGGGACACGCCTAGTCGTTGGGCAAACGAGCAGCGCGATAACCCAGTCAGGACCTGGACTCTAGTGCTGTCAATCTAGCTCTCCATGGGGGAGAACTGCGGGTGGCGCCTTCGGCCGAATGTTGCCGCGAGCGGCCGAGAGTGCGGCGAGTGCCGCTGGGCGGCGTCCGAGACGCCGCAGACATTTTCACGGCCGTTGGGCGCATTGAAGAGATTCGGCTCACCAAAGGTGCGGACGCGCATGCCGAGTGCGAGCATCGCCGATGGGTCAGATGCGAAGAGCTAAATTTTGCGTGATTCCCAGCGGTTCTGGCCGACGCGCTCGCCAAGTATCGGGAGGTGTTCACTCCGTAAGGATCGCGATGGCAAAGCGGCCGAATGCAAGTCCCCAAGCCCCGGGCCCGGGTCTCGCCGCCGACGAGATCGAGCGCCTCTGCATGCGCAACCTCCTCGACAACCCGGACGAGCGCGTCTACTTCAAGGACCGCGACAGCCGCTTCCTCTTCGTCAGCCGGGGGTGGCTCGACGGCGAGGCGCCGGGCTGGGCGGTCGAGGACGTCGTCGGCAAGACGGACTTCGACATCTTCAGCGAGCCGCACGCCGTCGCCGCCTTCGAGGACGAGCAGCGCATCATCCGCACCGGGGAGCCGATCGTCGGCAAGGTCGAGCGCGAGACCTTCCGCAACCGCCCCGATGTCTGGGTCTCGACGACGAAGTTCCCCCTGCGGGATTGCGCGGGGCGGATCATCGGCACCTTCGGCATCTCGCGGGACGTCACCGCCCAGATCGTCGCCGAGCAGGCCCTCACCTTCCAGTCGCTGCACGACGCGGTGACGGGGCTGGCGAACCGGGTGGCGCTGCGCGACCGGCTCTCCCAGGCCCTCGCCCTCCTCGAGCGCCAGCCGGGCCAGCTGGCGCTGCTCTTCGTCGACCTCGACAACTTCAAGACGATCAACGACTCCTTCGGCCACGACATCGGCGACAAGGTGCTCGTCGAGGTGGCGCGGCGCCTGACGAGCGTCGCCCGGCGCGCCGACACCGTCGCCCGGCTCGGCGGGGACGAGTTCGTCATGCTCTGTGCCGGGCTGCGCGACGACGACGACCCGCG